>Ga0181554_1004799_pt1 | contig 10825 bp, 10 predicted proteins | sample 011ome_16_FD_145602 | JGI IMG/M metagenome (GOLD analysis project Ga0181554, IMG submission 145602) | Coastal salt marsh microbial communities from the Groves Creek Marsh, Skidaway Island, Georgia - 011503CT metaG (spades assembly) | ecosystem: Environmental > Aquatic > Marine > Intertidal zone... | reverse complement strand
GCTCGACGTCGATGTCCACGCGGAGTTCCTTCATCTTTGGGTCGCGCACCTTGTTGTCCGTCGCGTTGACGAGAATTTCATCGAAAATCTTGTACAACCCCGGCACGAAGGACACTTGCTTATGCGTCAAAGATTTTGTCGCCGCATCGTACACCCACGCCTTCTCCTCCGCTCGCTCGCACGACCCGACGTACGTATCCGGACGAAGCAAAATGTGTTCGAGCTGCGTCTTCTTTTGGTAAATCTCCTCCACGGATTTGTTATTCTTCGTCTTGTTCGTCGCGTTCCCGAGCGGCGACTTTGGCTTTTTGCTCGTCGGTTTCTGTTCGATCATCGCGCCCGATCGTCAGTCGTCGTCGTCGTCAGCGTCGTCAGCGTCGTCGGCCGCGGCGTCGCCCAAACCGTCGATTCGGTTCGTTCCCCCGTCTCTCGCGCCATCGCGCGCACCTTGCTCTTCACCGCGGGCGAGTTCTCGTCGAACTCCGATTCCGACGCGTCGTCCTCGTAATCATCCTCGCTGTATTCGCTGTAATCCATGCTCACGTCCGCCATCGCGACGCGAGCGCGCGCGAGTGTGCGCGGGACGCGCGACGCGCGCGCGCGATGGCGCGCGCGATGGCGACCGACCGGTGTGTCCATTTTTTATGACCGCGCGGTGTCTCGAGTCACGATCGCTCGATTTTGGGGGTACAATCACCCCGATCGCCGTGTGCGTCGATGGCGTTCGAGCGCGTGATTCACCGCATTTTGCGCCCGCGCGCGGACGCGCGCGCGCAGCCACGCGTTCGCGCGCGCCCGCGCCGGGCGTCGCTCCGCATCGTGCGACGCGCGGCCGCGCGCATCATGGATGACGATCGAATGATTAAGAGCGCGTGGACGCCAGAGGTGCGAGAACGCCGCGATGGATGGAAATCGAGCGCCCCGCGCGCCGTCGCCGCGACGACCCGTCGCGACGTCGCCGACGCGACCCCGACATCGGCCACCGCGCACGGTTGGTAACGACCCCGGGTGACGTCGCGGTGACGGCGCGCGATGGCGCCGCGCGCGGGCGCGGGCGTCGCGCGCGCGACGGCGTCGAGGGCGTGGATTGGATGTGTGCATTATATTTCATCATTCACGCGCGCGCGCGACGCGCGCGCGACGTCGCGCGCGACGCACGACGTCGCGCGCGCGGACGCCGAGGATCTTATCGCCAGCGCAACCGACGGCAACCGACGGCGATAGGGCTTGGATGAGGTTGGCCGGCTAAACGCGGGCTCGGGCTCGGGCGGAGGACTGACGAATGCGCGCGCGCGCGATGCGAACAGGAGGATGAACTGCTGAGACGACAGATCGAAAGACTCGGTGGTCCGGGGAACTGGACCGCGATCGCCGAGGCGTTGACGGGGCGGTCGAGCAAGTCGTGTCGGCTGCGGTGGTGCAACCAGCTGAACCCGAGCGTGAAGCGAGGACCGTTTACGGCGGAGGAAGACTCGACGATTCTGGCGCAGCACGCGATTCACGGGAATAAATGGGCGGTGATATCGCGATCTATGCCGGGGCGCACGGATAATCAAGTGAAGAATCGATTCAATTCCACTCTCAGACGCTTAATCGCGAGCCAAAAGAAGGATGGCTCCGCGGGGTCGACGTCGGCGACGAGCGCGAGAGACGCTTCGTCGTCGCCGCGAAAGGCGCCGTCGCGACCGCAATCGCGAATGGGCGATAACCGAAGCGACGGTGTCAATGCGCCGTCGACGCCGAGCCGATCGAAGCGCGAGAGATCATTATCGCCCGGCGAAACGGTCGAGCAAGCGGGGTCGCCCAAGCGCTCGCGAGACAGATCGAGCAAGCTCGCCGAAAAGCGCGGGAACGTTGGAGATTCTCGAATCGATATTCCTCGCAAGAGTGCCGAGGCAGTGGCGATCGAACGGCAAGGTTTGGATAACCTCATTCAAGCCTCTCTCATGGAGCTCGAGCGACTGAAGAGCACGAAGGGTGAGATTCACGAGTGGGGAGCGATGCCCTACGGCGCCGCGCGCGACTGCGGCACGCCTGAACCGACTCGCTCGGAAGACGATGGCGTGGTTCCCACTTTGCTCGCTCCCAAGCCCAAACGCGGTGGCTTCTCTGTGCACGGGCCTTCCGATTTGTACGACTGGCGCTCGCACTCCCCGGCGCTCAGCGCGCCGTTTCTCGCCGGCTTGAAGCGCGTCGACTCGTTGACGAGTCTCAACGGTGATGCCTCGCCTTCTCGTCCGAGTAGTGCGCTCAGTGCTCCGGTGAGCATGCAAGCTGCTTCGATGTTACAGTCCGATGGCTGGTACGCGCGCATGCTGAACAACCTCGGCGCGCGCAAGATGGAGAACTCTGACGCGATGGATCGGTCCATCGCCGAGGTGAAGACGGAGTCCTTCGTGAAGCCCGTCCAAGCGAACGCCGCCGCTGCCATCGCTACCGCCAGCCTCAGAGCTTAAGCTCAGCCCGATATCGCGCCCATGAGAAGCACCTCATAGTACTTCGACACCAATCTGACCGTCCGCACAGATATCCAAGACACGAACCGAAATCAATTTTCGGCTCGCACGACCACACAGACCACTCATAATTCCCACCACCACTATTCTTTTCTCGCTCACTCGTGGGCGATGACTCGTACGTATGAAGGAGACGACAATACGTCTCTTCGCACCGCGCATCGTATATTTAATCCCATCGTAACATACTGATACCAAACAAACAACACGCGTTTCCATCGATTACAAACTACTAACTCAATTTTGCCAACTCGTCTCCGCGAGCGGCGGCCGCGACGACAGCGTTCATCATCGCTTGGCGCACGCCTGCCTTTTCGAGCTCATGCACCGCTGCAATTGTTGTCCCACCCGGCGAGCAGACTTTGTCCTTTAAAACGCCGGGATGTTCTCCCGTCTCGAGCACCATTTTGGCCGCTCCGTAAAACGTCTGCGCGGCGAGCTGTAAGGCGACGTCTCGAGGTAAACCGGCGCGAACACCCCCATCAGCCATCGCTTCGATTAAAATGAAAATATATGCCGGCCCAGACCCGCTCACTCCCGTCAAAGCGCTCATCTGAGATTCCATAATCACCTTGCACACACCCACCGCCGACATGAGCGCCAACGCCTTGTTCCTGTCGTCGTCGGAGCACGTGCTCCCGACGCACAGCCCACTCGCTGCGGCGCCGACTAAGCACGGTGTATTCGGCATAACGCGCACCATAGGCGGCGGCGTGGCGTTTTTGGACGTCCAAACCCCTTCCATGACGTCCAACGTCACGCCCGCGGCGACGCTCACGAAAACCTTGGGCTTGAGCTCGTCGGCGTCGCAGCCTCCGTAGACTTCTTCGAGGACGGATTTGATGTACGGCGGCTTCACGGCGAGAAAAACGACATCAGAAGACTTCGCCACGCTCACGGCGTCGGGAGCGACGACACCGCCGCGCTTGGCGAATGCTTCACGGCGCTCGACGTTAGATTTGTTGCACATCGTCAAGTCGGTGAATTTAATCATGTTTGCCGACACGAACCCGCACGCGAGAGCGTCGGCCATGTTTCCGTACCCGATGAAGCCGACGCGCATCGTGTTCGTTCGATCGTCGAGTCCGCAAAGTCGGTCGAGTGCGCGCGCAGTCGCGATAGTGACGCCATCGCGCGGTGGTGCGACTGTGGAATCGCGAACAAAGAGGTGACCGGAGCACAACAGGCGAGCGGGGTGGTATTACAAGCATAAAGCGCTGGTGATTAGTAGTAAAACAACAAAAAAACAGACGATCACGTATTATCAGACGTCCTGGGGTGCGTTGGAAAAGTCGTACTCCAACAACACATTGTTCGCGCCGTCGCATATGATGCGTTCGGCGTCGGCGTACGTACCGCCGAGCCAAATGGTGTGACCAAGAACCGCGTATCTCGCGTCTCTGCGAACGGCTTTAATGTTCGCCACTTTGGGCGGGGGCTTCACATCCAAGTCCCACACTCGAATCGTTCCGTCGTGAGCGCCGCTGACTAATCGACCAGGGCATCCCGTGGACAGAGACACGACGGCGGAGGTGTGTCCTCGAAGTTCGGCGACGAGAATCGGCGTGACTTGCGGGAGGCCTAGTTTCTGTCTGTTCATGCTCCTAAAACCACCGACCGTTTGTTCCTCGACCAAGTACCACACGCGGATCACGCCGTCGCCACCACCAGTGACTACGGTGTTCCCGTTCGGGCCGTGCGCGATAGCGCGGACGGTGGAGCCTTCGTGAGCAATCCAAGCGTTTACGACGGCTGTTTCGCCGAAAGTCGTATGACTCACTTCCGCGCTCAGCAACGCAGCGGATCCATCGGCGTTTCCGATTGAAATCAACCCAGAGCTTTCACACGCGTTCAAACAAAGCGTGGGTTGTCCGCTACGCCACTCACCTTCCTTGGTGAGCGCCGGCGCCTGTTCGCGGACGTACTCGTCGGCGTCGATGAGCGACTCCTTGGCGTGCTTGGCAGACTTGCCCTTGGCGTGCGAAGTCGCAAGAGACCAGCGACACAAACGACCATCGAGAGCGACGCTCCAAAGTGAGCCTCGCGCGAAAGTAACGCCCGTAACGACGTCGTCGTGATTGGCGCAGCCGAGCTCGTGCAGCGCGGCGCTATTCTTGCACGCCTTGTACAGTCGTACGACGCCGTCTCGGCCTCCGGATGCGACGTGCGCGAAATCATGCTTCTCTTGCTTCGGCGCATCTTTCGTGATCGCCACCGCCGTGACCGCACCGCCATCGTGCGCCCCCAAGAGCACGCGTTCTCCCAACGGCCTGGCGTCGACGTCGGACCAATCCTTCTTGTGCGCCGCGGGCGACACCGCGAGCGCGGAAGCGTCGACGACGTCGCACACCGCCACATCACCGCGCGCGGAGCCGACTACGGCGTACGGATACGCCACCGAGACCCTGCGTATGTAATCCTGCCCGAGATCGTAAGCCACTCGCGGCGTCGCCGCCCCTTCGTTCCACCTTTTCCTCGTCTCCTCCTCCGTAGCCTCCTTGCGCGCGCGCACGAGCGCGACGAACTCGTCGTCGTAACTGGCACCAACTTCACGTTCACGTTCCCGAGCCTGAGCCGACGACGTGGACATTTGCGCGCCTTCTTTCGCGCGCGCCGCCGCGCCGTCCTCGCCGTCCCCTTCGCCCCCTTCCGCGGCGTCGCTGCTCAGGTACCGCTCGTACCCACCCGAATCGTTCGCGAACTCTGCTCCATCGCGAACGATGGTTTTTCGCCTCGTCGTCCTCGCGCGCCGCGCCGATCTGTCGACCCACGACGCCGTTCGAGACGTCGACGTCGCGCTCGAACATCGCGTCGGCGTCCCGCCGCGCGTCGAAGACGTTGACGCCGCGCGCGTCGACGCTCGGTGATGCATCGCCCCGATCGCGCTCGCGGCGGGTGCGCGCATCGTCATCCTCACCTCGCGCGGCGTTCGCGCGCGCTCGACGTCGTCACGCGCGTCGCGCGAGGCCGTTCGCGTGGATTAATTCCCCAATCGTATCCCGCGAACGGCGAAAACGGACGCGATGCGATGCGTCGCGTCGCGTCGCGGCGTCGCGGCGTCGCGCGCGCGAGTTGAGATTGAACCCTTCACGCGCGCGACGCACGCGTCGTCGTCGCCTCGGTCGTCGTCGTGTGACGCGCCCGCGCGCGTCGTAACGCGCCCGCGCGCCCGCTCGAGATATTTTCGCGCGAACACTCGAAAAAAGGCAGATCCACGCGAACGCGACGACACGACTGGGGTTTGGGACGAGGGCCTTCGTGTGAGTATTAGATCGCACTTATATTTAATTATATACAAGATTTATGTCGTATAAATACATGGCGCATCGACGCGCACGCGCCTCGCGCGGCCGTCGCGCCGACGCGCGAGGTTCGGCGTCGGCACAACCCGACGACGTCGCGACCATGGCGTTCATTCTCGGTGGATTTTCCCACATCTTCGCGTTCAAGGGCGCGTTCCAAGCGGAGGTGCGCGATTGAAATAATATCTCGCGCGTCTTCGAGCGCGCGCGCGCGACGGACGCGGCGCGCGCGCGCGCGACGCGGGGCGATGGCACCCCTCGAGACCCGCGACTGACGACGCGAGCGACGCGCGCGTTCCGTGCAGGTGACTGTGGGTGAAAACGAAAACGCCGAGAGCGCGATTCGACGATTCAGAAAGGCCGTGATGTCTTCCGGTCACATCCAAGAGGTGCGCGCGATCGCGACGACGACGCGCGCGCGCGACGAGTGGACGAGTCCACGGATAGGTCCCAGAATAGGGTTACGCCGAGGGGCGCGCGAGGCGAGCGAGCCGTCGCCGCGGTGGACGACGCGCCCGAGCGCGCGATGGGCATGCGCGAATGACGATCGACGATCGATGACTGACGAATGATGGATGTGACTCGACGACGCAGACCCGCCGCCGTAGATACTTTGAGAACAAGCAGGACATTCTCAAGCGCAAGCAATCGACGCCGAGAAACAAGAAGGGCGGCAAGCCGAAGACTGCGGCGCAAGCTATCGCGGAGAAGGAAGCCGCCGCTTTGAACCCGCAAGGCCAACGCGCTGGTGGACGCGCGCGCTTCAACAACTGAGCGTTTGCGTAGCCGCGATATAGGTTTGGGCGAGCTCGCCTTCGATTTAGCTTTGATTGATTCGATGTTCGTCATCCGGGAGAGGATGGTGTAATCTTACCGTAACACACAACACACTCGTCAAAGTCGTCGACGGCGGCATCCTGAGCGCCGCACGACGCGCCCGCTCATCGCCGCGCGCGATGTCTTCGCGCGAAGTCGTCTTCGCCGCCGGATTGGTCCGTGTGGTTTGCAATACTGATGAAAACCTCGCGTGTTCGAACGTTGACGCGTTCGCAGGTTGCCGCGCGGCGTGCGGGCGTAGACGGCGTGCGATCGTCGTCGCGCGCGCACGGCGAAGACGAGGACAGTTTTTGTTTGATTAACTCGCTCGAACCGACCGCTTCGCGCCCTCAGCGCGCGTCGAACCGGCGCCATGTACGCACCACGTCAGCAACCACGGATGCAGCGTTCGTTGAGTCAAAAGAAACGCGACCAGGCGGCGGCGCGTAAGCAGTATAACAATGAATGGCAGATCGGGTTGATGAACGCACCGTGCGCTGATCCTGGGTTCTGCTGTTACGCGTTCTTTTGCGGACAGTGCGCGGCGTACGGGCAGAGAAAACTTCAAATGGGGCCGGCGTGGCCGTCTCAGTACACGTGCTGCAACGGAGGCACGTGTATCTCGGGGAGGTGCGGCGAACAATCGAACCCGGAGCTGTGTCTGTGCTGCGAGGTGGTGTGCTGCTTCCCGAGCGCCATGGCGACGACGCGTTTCATGATTCAAGACGAACAACGCGTGATGAACACTCAGTGCGACAACTGTCTGATCGGCTTCATGTTGCTCGTTTTGCTTGCGTTGCGTCGCGATGGTGTCGCAAAACCCAGATATCGAACGATTGGCCGACGCCGTGGATTGCCTGGCGGATCTCACGTACGCCAGCGTGTGCGCGTGCATGCTCACGCAACAGCAAGTGCAAATCAGATACCGCGACAACGGCGGAAGCATCGCCCCGACGGGACGGATGGCGGGTGGCGTGACGACCGCGCCGCAACCGCCGATGATGCAAGCCGGTGTGCGATCCGGTCCGCAAGTTGTCGCGCAACAGCCGCCTCCGACGTACGTGTACACGGTGCCTCCGACGCGTCCGTCCCCGCCACCGCGCCGCGACGAGAATTATTACCCGACGGTTTAGGGACGAAATTTACGCGACGATATCAACAGTAGCTTAGCGTGTACCAAGATGAAATTAAAAAAGAATTTACGCCTCACCGTAAAGCTTCGCAGGCAATAACGCGCTCGGGAAACTCGTTTATCTCAGGAATTCGGCGTCGCGCGCGATCGCGGCGTCAATCTCTCGGTTCGTGATTGTCAGTCCGTTGACTGTATCAGTCGTCACGGACTCAAAGCCCGCACTTCTCCAGTCTCGGTCAACAGGCTTGTAGTCGATAACTTTATCGCGTTTCACGACGAATTTGATTTGAGCGCCGAGGGAGTCGGGTTTTCCATCCTTGCTTTTGAACAAGGCCCATGCGCAAAAGAAGTCGTACGCTCGCTCGTCACCAAACTTTGCAGTTTTGATACCCGCTCCTTGGTTGCCTTCGGTGAGAATGATGTGGCAGCACTTAGAGCCGGGGGCCATTTGTGCCGCTTTCGCACCACACACGCCGGTGTTGGCCATCTTCAAACCCAAATCGACGCATTCTTTAATTTCACCAGCGGGCCAGTTCGCAGCAAAAGCTTGCGCCGTTCGGACAGGCCCTTTACTGCTCGCTTGACTCTTGCTGACTTTGATTTGGAAGGTAGCGCTCATACCGGGAGCGCTGCCGTCCGTAAGATGTTCCCCGACCGAAGATTTGGCAGTCGCATTCAAAGACTTATTGTTCTTCACGGAGCCACCGACGTAGTCAAACTGACAGTCGCCATCGTCGTCGAGAAATATGTACCCTCTTGGGCGCAGTCGGATCGACAATGAATGCTTGCCTGCTCCGACTTCGCCAAGGAGCTGGGCAAACTTGGCGAGAAGACTGTGGACGTATGGATATGCGTCCTCATCACCCAGTGTCGCGTTTTCAATATCGACGCACATGAGAGGAAGATACACAAGTGAGTCATCCGTACCCCAACGTTTGTGATTCACGATCGTCGCCCAGGGATGCGTGCCATCCGACGGTCCTTGGAGCAAGGACTTTGACCAGTGTTCACCGTCAACAGTCTTGCGCTCTATTTCAGCGACAACAGCCTCGCGAGAAGCCGAAGTATCGGAACCATAACAAATGTGTGCATCTGTGAATTCCTTTCCATCGACGCTGACGTACAGGTCGACTGCATGGACGTAGGGCATAATACCAACGTGGTTATCGCCGCCGACATCACAGTGGGACACGGGCATCGATAACGGTGCCGCTTGAACGTACCAGAGGCTGAGAACGCCTTCTGATATATCGATTTTGGCGCCATCAGCCGGAAGAGCGTCTAAGCTCACCTTGATTTCTTCCTTGTTTGTGTATTTGAACGCAGAAAATGGAGCCCCATTCGTTCCATCCATGGAGAGCTCCCAAGCATTCGCAAGAGTATGTGAAGCGCCCAAGAGATCGACGCACTTTCGAAAGGGCTTGGCACCGTTCGAATCCCAGGTGGCGTTAGATGACACCATGGCGCGCGAGGCTTGAGAATGCATCTGATGGGGACCGGCACTGATGCCTTCTTCACTCGGAGTCCTGCCCTCCTTCTTTGCGGCGTCAAAGGCTGCGTGCGCCTGTGCGGCAGCCATTGCAGCCATTTTGGACTTTTCTTCGGCCGCTTGCCTTTCAGCCTCGCGCTGCTGTTCTGCCTGTTGTAGGCGCTCGCGTTCTTTTTCTTGCCACTCTCGCTGCTTTGCGTCGTCATCTGCCATCTGTTGTTCGCGACGTTCCTGCTCCATGCGCTTCGTTGCGTCGCGCTTGGCGGCGATCGCGGCTTTTTCATCAGCCTTCTCCTGCTTGCGAGCTTCTTCTTCAGCCTTACGCTTGGCGTTAGCCTCCGCGCGTTTGGCCGCGGCCTCGTCCTGCGCCGCCTGTCTCTCGGCTGCGCGTCGAGCCTCGTCCTCGAGACGTTGAGCGTTGCGTAGCATGCGTTTTTCCTCTTCAGTAAGCGCTGCTGGCTCAACAACTTCTTGAGCTTCGGCAGCTTCTTGTCGCTTGCGCTCAGATTCGGCGAGTTCTTGCTTCCGGCGTTCATTGTCGGCGCGATTCGTCGCCTCGCGTTTCGCAGCCATGGCGGCCTGCTCAGCGGATTTCGTCTGCTGGCGTTCTTGCTCGCCAGCCTTTTGAGCCTCTGCGGCTTCTTGTCGCTTGCGCTCAGATTCGGCGAGATCCCGCTCGCGACGTTCCTGCTCCATGCGCTTCGTTGCCTCGCGCTTGGCGGCGATCGCAGCTTTTTCATCAGCCTTCTTCTGCTTGCGAGCCTCTTCTTCAGCCTTACGCTTGGCGTTAGCCTCTGCGCGTTTGGCCGCGGCCTCGTCCTGCTCCGCCTGTCTCTCGGCTGCGCGTCGAGCCTCGTTCTCGAGACGTTGAGCTTCACGTTGTTTGCGCTCTTCTTCTTTCTTCATCGCCGCTTCCTCCTTCTCTCGCTGCTTTGCCGCCTGATCGACCTCTCGCCTTTCTTTTTCTCCCTCGGCGTCCGCCCGCGACGACGTCTCTCTCGTCGCTACGTCTCTCTCGCCGCGCGGGCGCGCCTGCCCTCCGGCACCCCCCGCGTCGTCCCCCATCCCCGCGAGAGACAAACACGGCGCGCACAGGCTAAAAAGTCGACTCTTCACCGCGCTCTTCGCCTCATTCGCCTTTCTTTTCGCGGCGTCGATCGCCTTCGATGCATCCATGATTACGATCGATCACTCAATTAACAAACCGTTCGTTCGTCGATTCCTTCCTTCGTTCGTCGGTTCCTTCCCGCGTCCGCCTCGAGCTCGACCGCGAAGGAAAGAACACGACGCGCGCGCTCCGTCTGCGTCGCGCTCGGTCCGTCGCGACGTTTTCGCGCGTCTCGTTGTGCCGCGCCGGACGGTCGGTCGGTGTCGGTTGAAAAATCCCCGCGATCGCCGCGCGCCCCGGTCGGCGTCCGTCGCCGTCGTCTGCGGCGTCGGCGTGCGTCGTCATCGCGAGACGCGCGGTGGCCTCGCGATGGACGACGCGAGCGTCGAGCGCGCGGGGACGACGACGACGACGACGACGACGACGACGACGGCGACGACGACGGCGACGACGCGCGCCCCG
>Ga0181554_1004795_pt1 | contig 10828 bp, 9 predicted proteins | sample 011ome_16_FD_145602 | JGI IMG/M metagenome (GOLD analysis project Ga0181554, IMG submission 145602) | Coastal salt marsh microbial communities from the Groves Creek Marsh, Skidaway Island, Georgia - 011503CT metaG (spades assembly) | ecosystem: Environmental > Aquatic > Marine > Intertidal zone >... | reverse complement strand
ACCCTTTGCGGGGGTAAAGTCCTGCCCCATGACCGAGCGCCCCTACACCGATGTTGCCGTGATCATGCGCCGCGAGCGCCTGGACAACCGCTGGCAGCCCTGGCGCTGGTCGCTCGACAGCGTGGTGATCCATGAGCCTGCCTTTGGCACCGAGCCCCGTGCGCTCATCACCGATACGCATGCACAGCGCTGGCTTTTTCCGGGCTTTCGCGTGGAGCTTTTCCGTGACGATGCCGAGGGATACCACCTCAACCTCACCTCGCCCGCGCCATGCTGGTTCGTGATGTGGCGCATGGATGAAGACACGGGCGACGGCACCGAGCCGCTGGCACGGCCGGTAGCCGTGAGCCTGAGCTACCACGACGCGGGCCGCTGGCTGGATGCGCAGGATTCGGTCGAGCAGGTGCCGGTGCCCGAGCCCGTGCTCGACGCCATGCGCGCCTTTGTGGCCGAGCACTACCAGCCCGAGCCCAAGCGCCGCAAGCGCCCCGACAGTTTCAAGCCGCTGCAGGACCGCTTTGGTAACCCGGCGTCGGTGTCTACCGACAAGCAGCGGGGCGGCGGGCGGGGCAGTGCTGCTGCGGGGGGCGACCAGCCGGCCAGCGCGGGCGAGGGGGGCCACCATGGCTGACGGATTCCTGGGCCGCTGGTCGCGCCGCAAGCAGGATGTGCGCGAAGGCAAGCCGCTGGAGGAGCTGCCAGCACCCGCGCCGCTGACATCTGCCCCTGCTGTCCCGGCTGCGCCTGCTGCAGCGGTGGCGCACCCGCGCGGCGCGGCGCCCGCGGCCGGCCCATCCTCCGGTGCGGGCGCAGCCACCAGCCAGGCCGGCGGTGCCGTTGCCGCACCGCCACCTCCACCCTCGCTGGAAGACGCCCAGGGCCTCACCCCGCAGTCCGACTTCAAGCCGTTTGTGGCGCGCGATGTGGCGCCCGAGGTGCGCAACCTCGCCATGAAGAAGCTGTTTGCCGACCCGCACTTCAACGTGATGGACGGGCTCGACATCTACATCGGCGACTATTCCCAGCCCGACCCGATGCCCGACGGCATGCTGCGCAAGATGGTCAGCGCCCACACGCTGGGTTTCTTTGACCATGAAAAAAAGCAGGACGGTGCTGCCGCTCAGACCCCTGCAAGCCCCACCGCCCTGGCCGGTGCGCCAGAACATTCTGCCGACGGGCCCCGGGATGATGCGGGGGCGAAAACCGCCCCTGACGTGGCACAGTCGTCCCTCATTCACGCTGAATCCGGCGTCCTCAACAGCCAGCCTGACCCTGCCAGCGCGTCTGCTCAAGACGCACTGGCGCTGCCAGCCAGCCATACCCAACATGACGACCAAGACGCTCATTTGCGACTGCAACCAGACGATGCCCCTCAACGCCAAGGCGTTGGGCGCGGCACTGCATGAAGACCTGACCCTGCACTCCACGCTGTGCCGCCGCGAGGCGGGCGCGTTCCAGCAGGCCATCCGCTCGGGCGACCAGGTGGTGGTGGCCTGCACGCAGGAGCAGCGCCTGTTTGCCGAGCTGGGCGAGCAGACCGAAGGCGCGGTGTCCCCCATCCGCTTTGTGAACATCCGCGAAACCGGCGGCTGGAGCCGCGATGCCGGCGCAGCTACGCCGAAGCTGGCTGGCCTGCTGGCCGCAGCGCGCCTGCCCGACCCGCCCCCGGTTGCCACGGTCACGTACAAGAGCGCAGGCAAGCTGCTGGTCATCGGTCCGCTGGATGCTGCCGAGAAGGTGGCGGGCATGGTGTCGGACGTGCTGGACGTGACCGTGTTCACCCAGGGCCCGGGCAACGCGGGCGGCGCACAGGCGCGCCGCTACCCGGTGCTGGGCGGGCGCATCACCGGCCTTACGGGCTGGCTGGGCGCGTTCGAGGTGAAGTGGAAGGCCGACAACCCGATCGACCTGGACCTGTGCACGCGCTGCAATGCCTGCGTGGCCGCCTGCCCCGAAAACGCGATCGGGCTTGATTACCAGATCGACATGAACGCGTGCACGTCCCACCGCAGCTGCGTCAAGGTCTGCCAGGTGGCGGGCGCCATCGACTTCACGCGAGAAGCGTCCGAACAGCAGGACAAGTTCGACCTGGTGCTGGACCTGCGCCCGGCCAGCGCCACGCCCACCTTTGTGCAGCACGCCACGCCGCAGGGCTACTTCCGCTGGGATGGCACCGACCTGTCGATGCTGCTCAAGCTGCGCGAGATGGTGGGCGAATTTGAAAAGCCCCGCTTCTTTGCCTACAAGCAAAAGCTGTGCGCCCACAGCCGCAACGAAACCGTTGGCTGCAACGCCTGCGTGGACATCTGCTCGGCCGAGGCCGTCAGCAGCGACAAGAGCCGACAGCGCATCGTGGTGAACCCCAACCTGTGCGTGGGCTGCGGCGCCTGCACCACGGTATGCCCCACCGGCGCGCTCACCTATGCCTACCCCGCAGCGGCCGAGCAGGGCCAGAAGCTCAAGACGCTGCTGTCCACCTACGCCGCAGCGGGCGGCAAGGACGCCGTGCTGCTGCTGCACAGCCAGGAGCGCGGCCAGGCGCTGGTGGAAGAACTGGGCCGCGCCGCGCAGCTCAAGGTGGCCAAGGGTGTGCCGGCCCATGTGATTCCAGTGGCGCTGTGGCACACGGCCAGCACCGGCGTGGACCTGTGGCTGAGCGCCATTGCCTATGGTGCGTCGCAAGTCGTGCTGCTGACCACCGACGAGGAGGCCCCGCAGTACCTCGATGGCCTGCAGGCCCAGATGGACATCGCCCAGGCCATCCTGCGCGGGCTGGGCTACACCGGCACCCATGTGCAGCTGGTGCGTGCCAGCCACCCCACCGCGCTTGATGCAGCGCTGCAGGCGCTGGGCCAGACGCGCCAGAAGGTTCCGGCCACTGCCGCCCGGTTTGCCGTCGCGCCCGAAAAGCGAAGCACGCTGGAGATGGCGCTTGACCACCTGATCGAACACGCGCCAACACCCGCCGCCAGTCTGCCCGCCGCCATCGCGCTGCCCGCAGCGGGCTCGCCGCTGGGCACCATCGAGGTCAACAAGGACCGCTGCACGCTGTGCCTGAGCTGCGTCAGCGCCTGCCCAGCCAGCGCCCTCCAGGACAACCCGCAGCTGCCCCAGCTGCGCTTCATTGAAAAAAATTGCGTGCAGTGCGGCCTGTGCGCCACCACCTGCCCCGAAGACGCCATCACCCTGCAGCCGCGGCTGCTGCTGTCGCCTGAGCGCGCCCAGCTGCGCGTGCTCAACGAGGCCAAGCCCTGGGCCTGCATCCGGTGCAGCAAGCCGTTTGGCACCGTCAAGGCCATCGAGGCGATGCTGGGCAAGCTGGCGGGCCACGCGATGTTCCAGGGCGAGGCGCTGGAGCGCCTGAAGATGTGCAGCGATTGCCGTGTGATCGACCTGTATTCCTCCAACAGCGAATCGAAAGTGACGGACCTGTGAGCGCCAACCCATCCCTGATCCCACCCGGCAGCTCCGCGCTTGACGAAGAGACCGCCCGCGCCGAGCTGTACGGGTTGCTGTCGCAGCTGTACTACGCGTCCCCGGGGCCCGAGGTGCTGTCGGCCCTGCGCGTGGCCGTGACCGAGGCGCCCGCCGAGGGCGGATTTCTGCAGGAGCCATGGCAGCAACTGGTAGCCAGCGCCCGGGCGCTGAGCGACGCAGACATTGCGCGCGAGTTCGACCGCCTGTTTGGCGGCGTCGGCAAGCCCGAGGTGTACCTGTTCGGCTCGCACTACCTGAGCGGCTTCCTGAACGAGAAGCCGCTGGCCCGCCTGCGCGCCGATCTGGATCGCCTGGGCCTGGCGCGCGACGAGGCCATGCCCGAGACGGAAGACCACATCGCCTACCTTTGCGAGGTGATGCGCTACCTGATTGCCGGCGATGACGTGGGCGTGTGCAATCTCTCATCCCAGCGTGAATTTTTCTCAACCCATGTGCAGCCGTGGGTGCTGCGACTGTGCGAGGCCTTGGCAACGCATCGCAACGCGCACTTTTATGCATGTCTTGCAGGGTTAACCCAGGCATTTGTGTCTGTGGAAACCCAGGGCTTTGACATGCTTGACTGACCGATAGCTGACAGCCCTGCCGGGGACATCACTACAAAAGGTGACTGCTTTGGTGGGGGGTGTGAGCGTTGATTGCAGCGCTTTACACACTGTCATAGACTGTATGAAATCCGTTTCATAGCCGCCAGCCATTCTGGAGACAACATGCAGAACCGCCAGCCCGATTCCTCGCGCCGCAACTTCTTTGCCGGCGCCGCCACCGTAGGCGCTGCAGCAGCAGCCGTTGTGGCGATCCCCCACGTGGCCACGCCTGTGGCAGCTGAGCCCGAGGCGGTGCGCCAACCCCCCGAAAAAGGCGGCGGCTACCACCTTTCGGCGCACGTGAAGCATTACTACAAGACCACTCAACTCTGATAGCGGGGCCAGCCATGTTGCTTACCAAGAAGTCATCGCAGGCCGCGCAGGGCGCATCGTCTGCATCGCCGTTCATCCACAGCCTGCGCCGCGGCCTTTCGCACGCGCTGCCCACCATGGACCGCCGGTCGTTCCTGCGCCGCTCCGGCCTGGGCGTCGGGGTCGGCATTGCCGCCACCCAGCTCACGCTGGTGCGCAAGTCCAATGCTGCGGAAGGCGCCAAAGTCGGCATCGGCGACACCAAGATTGATGTCCGCCGGACTATCTGCACGCACTGCTCCGTGGGCTGCGCGGTCGATGCGGTGGTGGAAAACGGCGTGTGGGTGCGCCAGGAACCCGTGTTCGATTCCCCCATCAACCTCGGCGCGCACTGCGCCAAGGGCGCCGCACTGCGCGAGCATGGCCATGGCGAGTACCGCCTGCGCTATCCGATGAAGCTGGTCAACGGCAAGTACGAGCGCATCAGCTGGGACACGGCGCTCAACGAGATTACGGCCAAGATGCAGGAGCTGCGCAAGGCCAGCGGCCCTGACAGCGTGTACTTCATCGGCTCGTCCAAGCACAACAACGAACAGGCGTACCTGCTGCGCAAGTTCGTGAGCTTCTGGGGCACCAACAACTGCGACCACCAGGCGCGTATCTGCCACTCCACCACGGTGGCGGGTGTCGCCAACACATGGGGCTACGGCGCCATGACCAATTCGTACAACGACATGCAAAACAGCAAGGTCGCCCTGTACATTGGCTCGAACGCCGCCGAGGCGCACCCCGTCAGCATGCTGCACATGCTGCATGCCAAGGAAACCGGCTGCAAGATGATCGTGGTGGACCCACGCTTCACCCGCACGGCCGCCAAGGCCGACGAGTTTGTGCGCATCCGCTCGGGCACCGACATTCCATTCATTTTTGGTGTGCTGTACCACATCTTCAAGAACGGCTGGGAAGACAAGAAGTACATCAGTGACCGTGTCTACGGCATGGAAAAGGTGCGCGAGGAAGTGCTGGCCAAATGGACGCCGGACAAGGTGGAAGAAGCCTGCGGCGTCAAGGAAGAGCAGGTCTTCCGGGTCGCCAAGATGATGCACGACAACAACCCGGGCACCATCGTGTGGTGCATGGGCCAGACGCAGCACACCATCGGCAATGCCATCGTGCGTGCCTCGTGCATCTTGCAGCTGGCCCTGGGCAACGTGGGCAAGACCGGCGGCGGCACGAACATCTTCCGCGGCCACGACAACGTGCAGGGTGCGACCGACGTGGGCCCGAACCCCGACTCGCTGCCCGGCTACTACGGCCTGGCCGAGGGTTCGTGGAAGCACTTTGCAGCCGTATGGGGCGTGGACTTCGAGTGGATCAAGAAGCAGTACGCATCGCCCGCGATGATGTCCAAGAACGGCATCACCGTGTCGCGATGGATCGACGGCGTGCTGGAAAACAATGAGCTGATCGACCAGGACTCCAACCTGCGCGGCGTGTTCTTCTGGGGCCATGCGCCCAACTCGCAGACGCGCGGTCTGGAGATGAAGCGCGCCATGGACAAGCTGGACCTGCTGGTGGTGGTGGACCCCTATCCATCGGCCACGGCCGCCATGGCCGCCATGCCCGGCAAGGCCGAGGATCTGAACCCCAACCGTGCGGTGTACCTGCTGCCTGCGGCCACGCAGTTTGAAACCAGCGGTTCGTGCACGGCGTCCAACCGCTCCATCCAGTGGCGCGAGAAGGTCATCGAGCCCCTGTGGGAGAGCCGCTCGGACCACATGATCATGCACCAGTTCGCCGAAAAGCTGGGCTTTGCCGCCGAGCTTTCCAAGAACTTCAAGATGCAGAAGGTCAAGGGCATGGACGAGCCCGTGCCCGAGGACATCCTGCGCGAAATCAACAAGAGCGTCTGGACCATCGGCTACACCGGCCAGAGCCCTGAGCGCCTGAAGGCGCACATGCGCAACATGCACCTGTTCGACGTCAAGACCCTGAAGGCCAAGGGCGGCAAGGACAAGGAAACCGGGTACGACTTTGGCGGCGACTATTTTGGTCTGCCATGGCCCTGCTACGGCACGCCCGAACTCAAGCACCCCGGCTCGCCCAACCTGTACGACACCTCCAAGCACGTCATGGAAGGCGGCGGCAACTTCCGTGCCAACTTCGGTGTGGAAAAAGACGGCGTGAACCTGCTGGCCGAGGATGGCTCGCACTCCGTGGGCAGCGAGATCACCACCGGCTACCCCGAGTTCGACCACGTCCTGCTCAAGAAGCTGGGCTGGTGGGATGACCTTTCGGACGCGGAAAAGACCAAGGCTGAGGGCAAGAACTGGAAGACCGACCCGACCGGCGCCATCATCCGCGTGGCGCTCAAGCACGGCTGCCATCCGTTTGGCAACGCCAAGGCACGCGCTGTGGTGTGGAACTTTCCCGATGCGATTCCGCAGCACCGCGAACCGCTGTACGGCACCCGCCCCGACATGATGGCCAAGTACCCCACGCACGACGACCGCAAGGCCTTCTGGCGTCTGCCCACGCTGTACAAGACCGTGCAGCAAAAGAACATCGCGGACAACCTCCACGAGAAGTTCCCGCTCATCATGACCTCGGGTCGCCTGGTGGAGTACGAGGGTGGCGGCGAGGAAACCCGATCGAACCCCTGGCTGGCCGAGCTGCAGCAGGAGTCGTTTGTCGAAATCAATCCGAAGACGGCAGCCGACCGCGGCATCCGCAATGGCGAGCGGGTGTGGATGACCTCGCCAACGGGGGCGCGCATCAACGTTCAGGCCATGGTCACCGAGCGCGTGGCACCCGACACCGTGTGGATGCCATTCCACTTCTCGGGCCACTGGCAGGGCAAGGACATGCTGGCGTACTACCCCAAGGGCGCAGCCCCCGTGGTGCGTGGCGAGGCTGTCAACACGGCCACGACCTACGGTTACGACACCGTGACCATGATGCAAGAGACCAAGACCACGATCTGCAACGTGGAGCGGGCGTGAGCGCGCGGCAAGCCACCCCTGACCAGGAGACATAAAAATGGCACGAATGAAATTTATCTGTGACGCAGAGCGTTGCATCGAGTGCAACAGCTGCGTGACCGCCTGCAAGAACGAGCACGAGGTGCCGTGGGGCGTCAACCGCCGCCGCGTGGTCACCCTCAACGACGGTGTGCCCGGCGAGAAATCGATCTCGGTGGCCTGCATGCACTGCAGCGATGCACCGTGCATGGCCGTCTGCCCGGTCAACTGCTTTTATCGCACCGAAGAGGGTGTGGTGCTGCATGACAAGGACGTCTGCATCGGCTGCGGCTACTGCAGCTACGCGTGCCCGTTTGGCGCGCCCCAGTTCCCGTCGTCCGGCACCTTCGGCGTGCGCGGCAAGATGGACAAGTGCACCTTCTGTGCTGGCGGCCCCGAGGCGCATGGCAGCCAGTCGGAATTCGAGAAGTACGGCCGCAACCGCCTGGCCGAAGGCAAGCTGCCTGCGTGCGCCGAAATGTGCTCGACCAAGGCCCTGCTTGCCGGCGACGGTGATGTGGTGGCCGACATCTTCCGCAACCGTGTCGTGCAGCGCGGCAAGGGTGCAGAAGTGTGGGGCTGGGGCACCGCATACGGGTCGCAAAAGACAGCGCAGCCAGCAGGAGCCAAGTCATGATCAAGCGCACCACACCCATCATCCTCGCGGCCTGCGTGGCGGCGTTCACCCTCGCGGCCTGCGGCGAAAAGCCGCAGACCGGCATGGGCGTGCGCACCGATGCCGTGCCGTACGCCGGTACCGGGAGCAACTTCACTGATGCCGGCTGGAAGGCCGGCGACAAGACGAGCTGGGAAGCCCATCTCAAGACGCGTCAGCAGTACGGTCAAAACGAATACACCCGCAGCCAAGCCAAGTGAGGTCGACCATGAAACACATCATGTGGTCTCTGGTACTTGCGGGCTCGATGGCCTGGGTGCCGGTGCAGGCCCAGACGGCTGCACCCGCTGCTGCAGCAGGTGATGCAGCGGCACCCGCTGCTGCGGCCCAGGCTGCTCCTGCCGCCACCGTGGGCGGGGTCAAGAGCCAGAACATCTTCGAGATCCGCCCCGACGCGAGTGCCGACCCCAAATACGCCGAGCAGACCAATGGCGAGCGCGCCCAGGTCCAGCCTGGCAACAACGCGCCCATGTGGCGCCAGGTGGGGCAGGGCGTTACCGGTTTCAGCAGCCTGCCGGTGACGCAGGCGCCGGAAGCGGGCAACCTGATCCAGCCCTTTGTGCAGTACCCCGGCTCGCGCTACACCAATGCGGGTGACGCGTGGCGCCAGGTGCGCAACAACTGGATCATTCCCTACGGTGCAGCGCTCTTTGCCATCGTGCTGCTGGCACTGGGCATCTTCTACTTCACCAAAGGGTCACTGGGCCACGCGCACCCGGATGGCGTGGGCCCCAGGCGCATCGAGCGGTTCACCCCGTTTGAACGCGCAGCGCACTGGTCCAATGCGTTTGCCTTCATCGCGCTGGCCGTCTCCGGCATCGTGATGGCGTTTGGCAAGTTCTTCTTGCTGCCCATCATGGGCGCCACGCTGTTCGGCTGGCTGAGCTATGCCCTGAAGAACGTGCACAACTTCGTCGGGCCGCTGTTTGCCGTTTCGCTGCTCGTGATCATCATCACGTTCGTGAAGGACAACATCGCGAGCCGTGCCGACTTCGTGTGGCTGGCCAAGGGTGGCGGCATGCTGGGCAAGGGGCACCACCAGGTGCCTTCGCACCGCTTCAATGCGGGCGAGAAGGGTCTGTTCTGGTGGGGCATCACCATCCCGGGCATCTTCGTGGTGGCCTCGGGCCTGGTGCTCGACAAGCTCATTCCCGGCTTTGGCGATGTGCGCAGCGACATGCAGATCGCCCACATGATCCACGCCACACTGGCAATCTGGATGATGGCGCTGCTCTGCGGACACATCTACATGGGTACCGTGGGCATGAAGGGCGCCTACAAGGCCATGCGAACTGGTTACGTGAGCGAAGGCTGGGCCAAGGAGCACCATGAGCTCTGGTACGACGATGTGCAGGCCGGCAAGATTCCGCGCCAGCGCAGCGCCACCCCTTCGGAAGACGCCCCCGCGGCCAAACCCGTTCAGGCATGAGGATGAGGAGCATCATGACAAATCCAGTACTTCACCAACCTGCCCGCCGCACGCTTTCGGCGGTGGCAGGCCTGTGCGCCCTGGCCTTTTGCAGCGCTGCGCTGGCCAAGCTGCCACCCCCCACGCCCGAGGCAGCCGCCAAGGCAGCCGAGACGGCTGCACGCACCGCCTGGGCCGGCAAGGTAGACAACTACAAGCTGTGCCTGGCGCAAGACCGCGTAGCCAACCACTACCGCAAGACATCGGCATCCGCCAAGCCCGCTGCGGTCAGCCCTTCAGCGTGCGCAGATCCGGGGCCTTTTGCCTACACCCCGCCTGCGGCCAAGCCGCTGGAGTCCGCGGGTGCCCATTCGCCACCGGGCACTGCCAGCAGCCCGCCGAACACCAATGCAACCCAGACGGCTCCCGCCGCTGCTGCACCGAAGTCCTGACGGGGGGGCACAGGCTCGGCGCCACGTAACGAGGGCGCGCGTCTCGCACCTTCGGGCATGGCGTCCTGGTGCACCGCCCTGCAAAGCCGCGCCTGCAAATGCAGCGCGGCTTTTTCATTGGATCTTCATGAATGGTCCAGCCCGCCTTCAGACTGTGGCGAAGCCCAAGACAGGGGCCGGGGTGCTTGCAACGTGCCTCTGGTCGCCATCCTTCCCGACCCGTGCAAATGTCGTGGGGGCAAATCCGCACCATGCCTCACCGCCTCACCGCCTCGCCGCGCCATGCTCACGCATGAGCCACCGATCCGTATAGTCCTGCCATGACCGCCCCATCTTCCTGCGCATCCTCCTTCGGCCCCGGCAGCCTGCCGCGCCTCACCTGCGCTCGCGCCCCGCTGACGCATGCCGTGCAGGTGATCAATGAACGTGGGGAGCAGGAAGAGGTGCACATCCCGGCAGAACGCCCCCTGACCGTGTATGTGGACAAGCGTGAACTGGTGACGCTGATGACCCTGGGGGCAGAGCCCGAACTGCTGGTGCTGGGCTACCTGCGCAACCAGCGCCTCGTCGATTCCGTGTTCGACATTGAATCGATCACGGTGGACTGGGATGTGCACGCTGCAGCAGTGCGCACGCGCCATGGCATCGCCAGGATCGAGGAGCGCACCGCCAGCAAGGTGGTGACCACGGGTTGCGGGCAGGGCAGCGTATTTGGCGGACTGATGGACGAAGTGGACCGCATAGCGCTGCCCGATGCGACGATCACGCAGGCTGACCTCTATGGCCTCGTCAATGCCATGCGGCTCAAGGAGAGCACGTACAAGTCTGCGGGCTCTGTGCATGGCTGCGCGTTGTTCCGGGGCGCCGAGCTGCTCATG
>Ga0181554_1004794_pt1 | contig 10830 bp, 13 predicted proteins | sample 011ome_16_FD_145602 | JGI IMG/M metagenome (GOLD analysis project Ga0181554, IMG submission 145602) | Coastal salt marsh microbial communities from the Groves Creek Marsh, Skidaway Island, Georgia - 011503CT metaG (spades assembly) | ecosystem: Environmental > Aquatic > Marine > Intertidal zone... | reverse complement strand
GGCGACGCACAAGCTCGGACATAGACAAGCCCGCCAAGTCTGCATCTTCCTTCAGGCGAACCTTCTCGTCGCGCGTCAAACGCACGTTGATTCGATCGTCGAGTTCTTCGGCACCTTGCACAGAAAATACCATGACAACCTCCATGTTTTAAAAAGAACCCCAGCGGTGGCAAACTGCTTTGGACCTTGCCTGCGCAGCAGTCGGCAGAAGGCGGCACCGGGCAAGCGACAGCGCACCCCCGGCACGCGCAGCGTGGGATGAGGGGAAATGTGAGAAGGCGTTAGCCGCCGATCATTTCTCCGACCCTTGTGACCACATGCGATAGCATGTGTGTCACAAGGGCCATCCTGTTACAACAAAGGAAAAGGACCCCATACTGCGCCATCCAATTGTATCAGAAGTCCTTTGAGACTTAGAAACAAATCCCGTGTGCTAAAATCGAATCGCGTTACCGACACTAAAACTCGCAATCTAAATGGAGTAACAAGACATGGAAAAACCGAAAGCAAACCCACGAAAATTCGACGTAAAAGAGTACAGCGAGAAGGTGAAACAGACGCTAGAAAAGCTGAAAAAGACGCAGCAGCCGGGACAAATTGCAGGCAAAGGAAGCAAAAGCGAAGTGCTGGAAACTGCAAAAGCAGACATCCTTGCACTCACCAAAGAAGGCTACACAGCAAAGCAAATAGCGGAGGCACTATCAAACGATGTGTTCGGGATACTCCCGAAAACCATCACGCAAATGATTCGGCCTCAGGTAGCGGCAAAGAAAAGCAAAAAGCAGACACCCCCCGCCCCGCCCGCCCCAGAAAATAAGAATAAAATGTTATTGATGGAACCAAAAAAAACCGATAGGAAACCCCAAACAAACATCACCGATGTGGAGTAACAGGTATGAGTAATCGCAGAAAGTACATCTATGTAACAGGCGGCAAGGGCGGCATTGGAAAATCCGCAATGGCAGTGCAACTTGCGGATTACTATTCACATACCGGCAATGTACTGCTAATCGACACTGATTCAGTCAACCCTGATAGCAGCGCGGCTTTCAAAGACGGATTGGATACCAAGGTAACCGTGATGCAAGCTCGTGTCCGATCTGAGGATAGCAGCGGCCAAGTGGATAGCAGCGGCCTGCTGGAAACACTGAACATTGCTGAGAAGTCGGATGCGGAAACAGTCATCGTAGACGCGCCATCAGGGGATTCAACACTGCTGATCGCAGCCGGTAGCGTCATTGCTGAAGCATGCAGGGAAATGAACGTTGAATCCATCTTGGTGTGGCTTGTTGATTCGCTGGATCGAACTCCGGTAAACACGATACACAGTGCCTGGGATTCAATTAATAATGCTGATAAAATTCTGCTAGTAAAGAACTATCGCAAGGGAACCAACTTCGATTATTTTGACAATAGCAAGGCGATGGAAATGATCAAAGCAGCGCCTAACGTGCAGATCATCGGCATGCCAAAAATCGCCAGTCGGATCGAAGAACATATGCGAATCGACCGAATGAGCTGGCAACGGATCGCAACCGAAACGCCTTTAGCCAATCGGATAGAAGGGAAACGGGTGCGTTCGGAATTCCACGGAACATTCGCAGAGGCAGGACTATGAAATTCCAAGACGCGTTTCGTACGCTGACTGGGCGCGACGCGAAGCAGGCCGACATCCTCGAGTTTGAGAGGTTGGTGACGGTGTTCGACACGACGCCCAATGATTCGCTCCTGGCGGTGTTTGTCGCCCTCAATTACTACCGATCCTTATATGTAGAGGTGCCGGGCAAGATCCAGGAGGCATCAGTCACTACGCTCAACAATTTCAAGGTCGCTGCCGACGCGCTGGCAGAGGCGGCGATGGCGAAGACGCAAAAAACCTTGACTGATGCCGTTGTGAAGGCATCGGTGGAAGCCGCCAACAATACCGCAACCGCAAAAGCACAGACGGAGGTGCTTCGCTGGCGCACCATCGCCGGCGTAGTCGGGGCCGTCATGGCGGCCGCCGTGTTCTGGTTCGGTCATTCAACTGGCGAAGCAACAGGCTATGTCAGAGGGATACAGGAAACAACCGATCAGAAGGCGGCCACCAGCTGGGCGGCGACACCACAGGGCCAGGTGGCATTCAGATTTGCTAAGTCCGGTGTGCTCGATGGCTTGGCAAAGTGTACGTTAGCCGATTCTTGGAAGGTTGAGAAAGGCTTTTGCTACCCACAACCGAACGAAAAGAACATGGTTCAGGGCTGGCCGGTTCAGTAATGGGTGAGACTTTACGTGAACTGGCGAAGGTAATGTGCCGCTAAGCGTGCTACAGCGCGGCCATGCAGACATCAGCGTGTTGCTATAGACCGCGTGGGCTGCAAAGGCTGCATCTGTTTGGCGCCAGAGGATAATCCTTACAATACTTTGGCTCCCCATGCAGGCGCTGCGACAGGCGGCGCGACAGGCGGCGCAACAGGCGCTGCGACAGGCGCCACATTGACTGGCCCAGGGTCTATCTGCCTTCTTTCTGCCTCCGCACGCTCCTTTCCTTCGCGATGTCGTGCCTTATACCATTCGGGGCTGTATACAGGCAGCTGTGAACTTGGCCTGTTATTTGGTGTGGCTTGCTTTTTTGGTGGCATTTTTTATCCCAAGCTAGGGTTTTTATAACTGCATCAGTTTAGCTTGTCATGCGCACGACCCACGCTTGTATGTAATGCGTCGCTACACCGTCTCGCATGCCGATCTGATGGCCTTGGAGCGCCGCTATTACTTTATGATTTTTTTCATAGCGCCTGTCGGATCGACCAATTCAACTGGAAGATTCCAATTTTTAGGATGCAGCCCTGTCAGATTAGCCAGCACACCGGCTACGACCTCCCCTGGTTCATTCTGCATACGGTAGCCCCACCACTCTCCGTAACTTTTGAACACATCGCGGCAACCCACTTCATCTGAAGTAAAAACTACACTTCCCCCTGCTCGTATCGACCATTCCATAAATTTTCCTTAAAAAATTCATTATGCCGAACATTTGACCAGCGCCACGCAACAAGATATTTAAATAATTTTTAATTAATTCATTAATTAATGTATTAATTCATGAATTGTCGGAAATTATCGAAGTAAGTCACTGATTTTTAAGGGAATTTCCTGTATAATTAGGGTTACTATTAACCCTTCCAGGATGGTCATGATGAACCGAAAAAATGGTTTTTTGAAGCGAGCAAAACTGCGGAAAAATCGAGTGATGGATCGCGGACATGCTACCCTCACAGCGTTTCCTTTGCTGCGGGGTTTGAAAAACGCTGTGAGGGTAGCATGTCCGCGAGTTGCTGTCAAGATATAACTGTAAATACATACAGTCTTCGCTGAATGGCTATACTGTCTCTTCACCCAGCTTTCACCTCTCACTACTATGCTTTGCAGGATGATCTGCCTATACCAAGACGGCGTACAGATCGACAAAGACAAGCTCGCTGAATCACCCAGTTTCTCCGGCAATCTGGTCGTTGAGGATTGGGTAGATGGAAGCGTTTTCAAGCGTCCTGTGCGCTATGCGCGCCTACTCACGTCCGATCACCTGATACCTGCCGACATCATCCCGCCGCTGTTTGAACCGGACATCATAAAGATGACAACGACTCAGATGACGCTCCAAGGGCATCAGATCGGCACACGCGATGGCGCGACGGTTCATTACATACAAGCTTGGGTCGTGCGCATGACCGCACCGCAGACCACATCCTGATCCCGGCATTAGCGACCACGCAGGCGGCTTTGGGGGCACTACAAATAAATATTAATTATTTCATTAATTAATTACTTAATTTTTTCATGAAATAATGTAATATAGCGTCATGTTCACTCAACTAAGGGCGTGGCGTGATAACAATAGCGGTTTTTAATTCAAAGGGCGGCGCGGGAAAATCGACATTATCCATCCATTTCGGCGTCTGTGCTGCTTACGACAAAGCGACGGCATTGCTTGATGCCGACCCGCAGGGAACGCTTCAGACTTGGGCACGCAAGCGCACCCTCGATGCGCCGGCTGTCATGCCGGTCACTGCCGGCAACCTGTCAGCCCAGCTCGCAAAGCTGAAGGCCCGCGGCGTGGCGCTGGCGATCGTTGATTGCCCTCCATATATCACGGCCGAATCCTCGCTCCTAGTGCGCGATGCTGATTTCGTCGTCGTTCCGGTCCAGCCGCTCATGCCCGACCTTGAAGGCTGCAAGAAAGCCGTCGAAATCATTAAATCGACAGGCAGACCATTTGCCTTCGTGATCAACCGAGCGCCATCCAGGGCGCCGGAAATTGCCCAAGCGCAGGAAGAATTGGCCGCACTGGGTGAAGTTTGCCCCATCGTCATTGGCGACCGACGCTCTTTCTACCGCGCATTGGCATCCGGCCAGAGTGTCGCGGAGTTCGACAGTGACAGCGCAGCATCCAAGGAGGCTGCGGCGCTTTATGAATGGATACTTTCTAAAATTTGAATAAGGGAAACATCATGGCAACCAAAGCACAAAAAGCACCAAAACCACTACCAATCGCCACCTTCAGTAAAGACATTGAAACCGGGGATTTTGTGAAGCGCGGACCAGGAAGGCCGAGCAACCAGGCGATTGCGGCCGAAACGGAATTGAATGGCGCGATGCGTCAGAAAGTATTCCGAGTTACTAAAGCGCAAGATATTAGATTAAAGGAATTCTGTGCACACACAGACATGACGATACAAGAAGTTGTAATTGCTGGAATAGAAATGGTTTTCAAAGACAAAGGCTTAGGAAACTTTTGAAACTGAACATATACATTATATAATTAATTCATGAATTAATTAAAAAAAACAATATGAAGTAAGCATATCAGTGAAAAATAGCCTTATATTTCAAAATAAATTCATTAATTTTTTAGGCGTTTCCGTTGGGGACCAAAACCGTGTTTGTAGCTTCTTAGTAACAATCAGTACAGAGTAGGGTCCGGCTGGCGCAGGTTCGTACTCTAAAATTCTGTCGGCACTTAAAGGGTGTGACGACTCTTTAAGCGCCTAACCAAACGACCTTGACGTTGAACCAGGAGGCCATGTGGCTGAAAATATTATCGCATCACCAGGGCAGGATGATCCAGAACGGCCAAAGACGATGAAGCTGGCAAAAGCGATTGCCGCTGATTACATCGTTTCTCTCGACAAACGATTTGACGGTGAGAAGCATTACATCGCGTCATGTTTTAAGTCGTTCGATAAGCGGTTTCCAGCATGGCTGCATGAAGGCCACCTGATCGTTGTCGCCGCACGGCCGGCCATGGGGAAAAGTGCGCTTGCACAGCAGATCGGTGAACATGTCGCGCAGAACCTCACTACGCTGTTCTTTACGCTTGAAATGCAGTCCTATGAACTAGCAGAGCGGTCAATCTCTCAGCGAAAAGGCGTGCCAATCTCCAAGCTCAAGACCGCTGAATCGCTCACGCCCGACGATTGGGAATTGATCATAAGCGGCCTTGACGAATTTTCTCAGCTGTCGCTGCTCGTTGATGACGCGTCTTTTGATATCAATGCGCTAATCAACAAGGCGAAAAAAGCGGCCGTAGGGCTAGAGCAGAATGGTTTGCCGCCCCTTGGCTGCATCGTAGTCGACTATCTGCAGCTGGTGACCGCCAAGGCGGCGAATCGCACGCTGGAAGTCGGCATGGTGACCATGGCTCTCAAGCGTTTAGCGAAAGAGCTATCCGTTCCGATCATCGCCCTGGCACAGTTGAATAGGAACCTCGAAGCACGGCAAGACAAGCGGCCCATGCTTGCCGACTTGCGCGAGTCAGGCCAAATTGAACAGGATGCCGACCTGATCTTGTTCCTCTACCGCGACGAAGTTTATAACTCGGCTAGTGCCGATGCCGGCGTTGCAGAGCTAATCGTCGCGAAAAACCGACACGGCGAAATGGGTACTGTGCGCATGGCGTTCGTGGGCAATCGCATTTCTTTCAAGGATCTTGCTCATGAACAATAACAGTGATAATAGTAGCAACAGCGGCTTTGATGATGAAACCAAAGCTCGCATTGCCCGCATGACAAAAAGGATAGCGGAGCCTGTTGAGGACGTGCCCGTTGCGCCGGCGCCTGATAGTAATGAAAAAGTAGGTGTAAATTTGGCACTCTGGCCAGAGGATACAGCTGCAGTGCCAACCGAACTTACAAGAGTGTCACTTTTCGGATTGCCATCGGATAGGCGTGGCGCTCGACCTGCGCTTGAAGATTTCAAGCTGCCCAGCCGGTCAGACATCACCATCCACTATTCCGGGAAAGCACTTAGTGCCAAGGATGAAACGGCCTACTACGCGGCACTACGCATTGGTCGGGGCCAACCCATGGGGCAACGCATTTACCTCAATAAAGCTGATTTACTCAGAGAAAATGGGCTGACACGCAATGGGCAAAACTGGACGGCTCTTGCAGCACGATACGACCGCATGTCGAAAAGTAGTTTAGTCATCGATTTCGTGCGCCAGGGAAATCGAATACACATGACGACGGGATTACTTAAATGGGGATACCAAGCTGACGGACAAGGCGTATTCATTCGCCTAGACCCAGACAGCGCACCTCTGTTTGAAAATCTAGCTTACCAACCTTGGGAAGTGCGACTGTCGTTGAAAACTGATATTGCTGCTCGCCTTCTCACATATGTTAGCGGCCACAAACAGGGCAAGCCACATTGGATCCTGCTGGACTCTTTGCGGGAATGGCTGGGTTTCGGTGGCCGGCTAAGAGATTTCCGCGGAGGGTGTGAAACAGCACTCGAAGAACTTGAAGAGAAGGGTGTTTTGGTACAAGGAAAGTCAAAAATCGAGAATTCGGCTAACGGCCTGGTAGCATCGTGGGTGCGTACAAAGACAGAAAACCCCCCTCTGATCGAAAACAAATAAATTTTAGGCGCGGTACACCATCGCACTTTCGCCCAATGCCCATCGACTCAATATTTTCTCTTGGAAATTTTGACCTTATGGGAGTAGGGCGGTTTAAACGTTGCGCTTAAAAATCCATCTTAAAAGGCCGGGATTTGTCTCAAACACCCTCTGACGAACCCGGAATGCCGCCTAAAAGTGCGTTACACCATCGCACTTTCAGGATGGCCGGCTAAAATGCGATGGTGTAACGCGTTTCCGCGATGGTGTAACGCGCTTTTGCGATGGTGTAACGCGTTTGCGCGATGGTGTAACGCGCGAAAAACGAGGAAACCCCCGCCAGTATTGGGTTTCCTCGTTTACTAACAAGAAACAAGGTTTCTAACAAGAAACCGCTGTCCCTCGCGTTGAACGCGATGGCAGCAACGTCCAATGCATGAAGCGACAAGAACACGTCGCTTCACAAAAGCAGACACCCCCGCCCCGCCCCCGCCATTACTCGTAATACCTTCGTCAATGCGCGGCCTATCGAGGGTGCCCCCGCTAATTTAGATAGCCCTTAAACTCTATGCCTGACACGCAGTTCTAGATTTCCGGGAAGTAATACCGTTCTGATGTTGTCATCGGTTACTTGGCGGCGATGGTAGGCCGGCGCGATCAGCGTTTCACGCGTGCCTGGCACTAGGGCCACTGTTGCAATGGTGCTGGCAAACGAACGCTTATCAGTTGTGCGCACGCTGACGCGCCAGGACAGCCCGGAGTGCAGTCGTACCGACACCGCCATGTCCTGGCGTATGAAAGTTTTTAACTGCTCAATTCCTGTCCCCAGCTGCTCGATGCGGTTTTGCTGGTCTGCTATGCGAGCTTTTTTCGATGCCCGGATAGAGTGAGACAAGGCATCTTCAGTGCGCCGTTTTTTATCCTGCAAAATCTCCAGTGCGGCCTCCGGCGTCAGAGTCACACCGCGATAAGCACGTTGCTGATGGTGCCGGACGTGCTTTGCCAGGTAATCCGGCCGTGGCTCGTTAAATGGAAGATCGTGCCCATCGACCCTTAGCCATACAGGCAGCGTGGCACCACGGATGCCGGTGGTGTCTTCTTTGCCCTGTTCTTCCACGGCGGCTTCGATGACGTCTTGCCAGGCACTTACCCTAGCAATCAAGTCGGCAGGATCTGGCAATTTGACATCCGGTAGCACCACGACCAAGGCACGCCGCGGCGATTTACTGCTGGCAGGACGAATTACGGGGCATCCAGCCTGCTTAAGCGTATCGACGTACTCGCTTTCGGACTCCGCCATGCGTCCAAACACGGCTCGCTCGAGTGGCGTGAGCGCCAGAACCCAAGGCGTCGGATCGAGCGCCTGTATTGCATCTTCAATTGATTCTTGCGGCATGGTTTCTCCAATTTAGATACCCCTTATTTCACATTGTAATATCTAAAATGGTGGTTTTCGCCTATAGTTATTTATAAGGTTATCTAAACTGGAAGCACAATCGAGCAATTGCAATTGAGGATATCTAAATTGGAGACGCACCCCCCATAGCCCAGGGATAGGGCGAAGTATTACGGGCGGGGGGGGGGGTGTCTGCTGTTGGGGTTAGGTTGTCGCATTGAAATCATTTAATGTCAGATCAGGAGGCCAAATGGACTATGCCGCTCAAGAAAAAAAGCTTTGCACGATGGAACACCCGATGCCAGCCGAGGCGGCAGCATTTGGGGGTTGGGTTCATCGGGACGTTGATGAACTGCGTGATTTGGACACCTTCGGCGTCGAATACAGGTGCCGTGCATGCGGTCTGATTTTCATCGCTGACAATACTCGTTAAATATATGAAGAAAACTCTCTTTCTTATTCTTTTCTTGGCGGCTGGAACCGTTTCCGCCCAGCCTTCTTTCCCACGCGTCGATCCCGATGTCCAGGCCGTGCGTGACAACGATCGGGCTGCAATCTTGTTGCAGGAACGGGCCGACGAAACCAAAGCGCTCGAAGCTGCGGAAAAGGCGCTAACCGGCACTCCACCGGGCGAAAAGGAAAAGTTGGCTCTCGCTGTCGGCCGGCATCGCATGAACCTCGCCGCCCTTGATGCTGAAATCCAGCGTGCAGGCGGCGCGGCTGTTCCTGCGGTAGCCGTTGCAGGCCCGGTGCGCCTCAAGGCTAGGGCAGCATCGCCCGCTGCGGTTCCTGCTGATACACCAGCACCTTATTGGGACGTGCATCGCCGGCGCGAACCACAATCTCAGCAACCCAGCGATGCAGCTGCGACCTCTGAAACCGTGCCCTATTGGGACGTATTTCGTCGGACAGACGCCGCCTATGCCTGTGCGCACACGGTACAGCACGCAAGAGCACGGTCGCTAAATCGCGCGTTGCAAGCTGGTTTTTCTGGCTGTCGATTATCCCCATAGAGCCTGGCGCCGCGTCCCGAGAGGGCGCGGGGTTTCGCGAGGTGACCACGGTGAGCAGGTGCCCGAAGCCCCCCGCTTGCGGGGGGTGAGCCGGTAGGAGCCGGCCCGGTAGGGCTTGCCGCGTAGGCGGCAACTCCGTATCCCGGCGAAGGTCTGCGAATCCGCGGGATACAGGTCGATGAACCAGGTGTGAATTAAGCCGATTTTCCAAAGAGCTTCACGAACAGCATAAACACACCGACACCTAAGACCCACCGCATGTGCTTATCTTCGGTTCTGTCGCCAGTGACCCAACCGAGGATGGTGTCGTACAAAAAGATCGAAATCCGGTTCAAAATCGCCAAGAAAAGCGTAATGGCATAGCCTAATAATTCGAAAAACTTGTCGGAAAGTATATAAAAAATTTCTTTATGCGAGTCTCTTTCATAATCGGTTGTGAGCCGGAATACCCGGACCCGCTATGAATATTGAACACGCGTAAAGACCGTTTTTATTTGAAAGCGCGCAGAAATGCACGATGCTTGATTTCCATCATATACACAGGCCCCGCATATCTCTGCACTGACCCCCTGTCAGCTGGCCGGCTTTGAAGCATTCTGCAGGCGATCACCAGTTTCGACGGGTATGAAGCTCGCTGCTGGCATGTAGATTGGGAACCGGTCGCCGTATGCCGTCGCGCAAATGCCCACCTGGTGCCACGCTTCACCCTCACGTTTTGCTTTCAAAATCATGGTCGCAGTCCAGTACCCGGTCGGTCGTTCTGACAGCTTGAGATATTGATTAGATTTCGTAAACGTGTTTGCTGCAAGCATTGCTATGCGTGCGGCTTTCTGCTCTGCCGATCGTTTTCTTCGCGCATCCATTTTTGCGCGCTCTATGTCTTGCCGTTCTTTGATGGCAGCCCATTCCTGTCGGATCTCGGCGTTATCTTGACGCCGGTGTTCCCGCTTTTCTGCTTGCCGAACGTTGTAGGCCGGGATTTTCAGATTGACTGCTTTGATCAGTTCGAGAGTCGCAACGCAATCGCTGAGGGCACGATGAGAATTCTCCGGGTCTTTATTGCACTCGTGAGAATAAGCTGAGCAAAGTTTTACCCAGGTATAGCTTCTGAAGTATGGATGCCAGTGGCCGGCGTACTGCGCATACCAATACATTGCACAATCCGCTGCCTTTCGGACTGGCTTCATCGCTTCATGCATCAGATCACACCCGGTAAAACGCATAGCTTGTTCAATTGCCTCGTTTCCGTGGACAGCGAGTCCGTGGGACTGGCTAATCATTTCCAGGTCGAAATCGACGTTATAGCCGATCACCCGGTGCGTGCTGATGATCGACATGACCTGCTCATGTATGTTCATCCAGCCAGGCGCATTCACAAGCATCGCGTCTGTGATGCCATGGATGGCTTGGGCTTCTGCGCTGATCGCACAGTTGAACGGCTTGACGAGCGAATGAAAAAGGGTTTCCCCAGTCATTGCATCGATGATCGCAATTTCGATGATTTGATCGTCATAGTAGAGCCCGGTTGTCTCTGTGTCGAGAAT
>Ga0181554_1004789_pt1 | contig 10837 bp, 8 predicted proteins | sample 011ome_16_FD_145602 | JGI IMG/M metagenome (GOLD analysis project Ga0181554, IMG submission 145602) | Coastal salt marsh microbial communities from the Groves Creek Marsh, Skidaway Island, Georgia - 011503CT metaG (spades assembly) | ecosystem: Environmental > Aquatic > Marine > Intertidal zone >... | reverse complement strand
GCCTGGTTCGCTTCTTGAGTTGACTTTCGAGTTTCCCGCTCCGAGCGATCTGCACGTCGCGATGGCTCGCGTGCCAGAAGGATCGCCCATTGAGATGGATGTTTCTGTGGAATCCGTCGTCGAAGGGATCTGGGTGAGCGGCACCGCGGACGTCGACGTCGTGGCGGAGTGCTCGAGGTGCTTGGACTCGGTGGAGTGGTCGCAGATGGTGTCGATAGAGCAGATGTTCCGATATCCCGCTACGGATGCCCGCGGCGCCCTTGTTGAGGAGCCGCAGGACGACGACGAGGAAACCCCCGAAGTTGTCGCCGACACCATCGACATGCATGGGCCGTTGCGCGACGCCGTCGTGCTCTCCCTGCCCCTTGCCCCGCTGTGTTCTCCGGACTGTCAGGGCATCTGCCCCACCTGCGGGGAACGGGTCGAGGTTGATGGAGATCCCCACGACCATCCCGTCTCTGACCCCCGGTGGTCCGCGCTGGAACAGTTGCTGACCGAAAGCCCGCCGCCGACGCCCGAGGAGCGATAGGGCACAATCTGCGCTGACATATTGGTGCAGACGGCACTGAGTTACGCTCTGCGCACCCGAGTTAAGGAAGAACAGTGGCTGTCCCCAAGCGCAAGATGTCCCGATCCAACACGCGGAGCCGTCGCTCGCAGTGGAAAGCGAGCGCGCCGACCCTCGTTACCTGCGCGCGCTGCAAGGAAAAGCGTCCCTCGCACACCGCCTGTCCCACGTGCGGGACGTACGCGAAGCGTCGCGTTCTGGACGTCTAACTCGGATCGGGCTTCCCATGGCGCGGGTTGCCGTCGACCTCCTCGGCGGTGACGAAGGTGCTCCCGTCGTAGCCGACGCCATCGCGGCCGTCTTGGCCGGCGAAACCGATGGGCGTGCCGCAAACAGCACCCCACCATCGATTCAGATATGCGTGGTCGGGCCCCACGACCTCGCCCGGGACCTTCTCGCCGAGCGAGGCATCGATGTGGATGCGCACGGCGACATCACCATCGCCCACGCGCAAGAGTCGGTCCCGATGTCGTCGTCGAGTCACGACACGCTCGACATGCTCCGCGAACGCCAGGACCTATCGAGCCTGGTCGGCGTGGAGGAGGTTCGATCCGGACGCGCCGATGCTTTCGTCTCGATCGGGCATACCGGAGCGACGGTCGGAGCCAGTGCCTTTGGTCTTGGTCGCGTCCGAGGTATGGGTCGTCCGGGTCTGGCCGTTGAGTTACCCGCGGCCCATGGGCCGGTGATCCTGCTCGATTGTGGTGCGGCGCCGCACGCGACCGCGGAAGATCTCGTCCGCTTCGCAGCCGTGGGTGCGTCGTATGCACGTGTGGTCGGCATCGATTCGCCGCGTATCGGTTTGTTGAGCATTGGCGGCGAAAGGGGAAAAGGCGATCACCTGCGCAAGCAGACCGACATTCGTCTCGCCGAGAAGTTTCCGGCGGAGTACGTGGGCACTGTCGAGGGCCACGACCTGATGGCGCAAGCGCGAGCCGATGTCATCGTCGTCGACGGCTTCACCGGGAATGTCGCATTGAAGTCGATGGAAGGAGCCCTGCGGTGGTCCGTGGGTGCGATGGGAAGTGCCTACGGGTCGATTGAGCCGGCCCGTGAGGTGCTGCGGTCGACCCATTTGCTGTCCGGCGCATCGCTCCTCGGGGTAGACGGCAACATTGTGGTCGGACACGGTGCATCGCGCGCTGATGAGATTCATGGGTGCATTCGCCGAGCCGCGATGCTGCACCAGGGGTCCATCGTCGAGAGTGTTCGCGCATCTGTTTCCGGTCTCCCGGAACTGAATGCACGGGGAGAACTCGCATGACGGATCCTGGTGACGACGAGCCGACCGGCGGCACTGGCGATGTCGTCGCGTTCGCGAGCGCGTTCGACGTCGATCCACGGAACATTCGCAGCGACACTCCGCTCAGTGTCGTCGACTGGCGCGGATCGGCAACAGATTGGCTGATGGTCGCCGATCACCTGGGCGTGAGTTTTTCAGGAGACGGCCGCGCCTTGGACGATGTCGAGACGGTGGGCGACGTGATCGCTATCGTCAGGGCAGCGAACAGGCCCCGCTCGGGTGGAACGGCTGACGACAGGACCTGACACAGAAGGGAAGTGGTGCGGGGTGGCCCCCGACGCACAGGGATCAGTGGAGTCATTGGACTCCCTGATGCAGGCGCTGGGCCAGCGCATGGACGTCGACATCCTTAGGCAAGCCATCACCCATCGCTCCTACGCCTACGAGCACGGCGGGCTACCCACCAACGAGCGTTTGGAATTCCTCGGCGATTCCGTCCTGGGCATCGTCGTCACCGAACGGCTGTTTCGGGACTTTCCCGACGAGCCCGAGGGGCAACTAGCCAAACTGCGAGCAGCCGTCGTCAACGCGTCCGCCCTGGCGGAGGTGGCCCGGGAACTGGACTTGGGTTCCTTCCTGCTGTTGGGCAAGGGCGAGGAGAGCACCGGCGGACAGGACAAGTCCTCGATCTTGGCCGACGCGATGGAAGCGGTGATCGGGGCGATGTATATGTCGACCGATCTGGAAACCACTCGCACGTTCATCGAGCGCATTTTCGGGCCCTTGATCGCCGAATCGTCACAACTCGGTGCCGGACTGGATTGGAAGACGTCCTTGCAGGAACGTTCCGCCGATCTCGAGCGAGGTGTTCCCGAATACCGGGTCACCGACACCGGACCCGATCACGCCAAGGAATTCACCGCGCAGGCGGTGATCGGCGGCGACGTTCTGGGGACGGGACACGGTCGCAGCAAGAAGGTCGCTGAGCAAGAGGCGGCTGCGCAGGCCTACGCCGCCCTCGGCGGCACCACCGATGCCTGAACTTCCCGAAGTCGAAGTAGTGCGTCGGGGCATCGACGCATGGGCGACGAATCGAACGATCAGCCACGTGGACGTGCTGCACGCTCGATCGATCCGTCGCTGCGAGGGGGGCGCGGCGGAATTGCGCGCCGCTCTCGAAGGAGATTCCTTTCGCTGCGTCAGTCGCCGAGGCAAGTACCTGTGGCTCCCACTGACACGAACGAACGATCAGGCTCTCGTCGTGCACCTCGGCATGAGCGGTCAGGTACTCATGCCGCCGCCGCGCGAGGAGGACGAAACGCACCTGCGCGTGCGCGTGCGCTTCGCCGACGATGATCGCGAGATGCGGTTCGTCGATCAGCGGACGTTCGGCGGGATGCATGTAGACGAGGTGATCGACGGGGTGCCGTCGAGCATCACCCACATTGCCCGCGATCCGCTCGACCCTGATTTTGACGAAGCCGCGACCGTCCGCGCTATTCGTCACAAGGACTCCGAAGTGAAGCGTGTTCTGCTCGATCAATCGGTGGTCTCAGGAATCGGCAACATCTATGCCGACGAGGCGCTGTGGAGGTCGGCGATCAATGGGCGCCGGCGGGGCTCGGCTTTGACGTCCGCGCAGATTCGCATGGTCGTGTCGAACGCCCGCGAGGTCATGCTCGAAGCACTCGCCCAGGGCGGCACTAGCTTCGACTCCCTCTATGTCAATGTGAATGGAGAGTCGGGCTACTTCGAGCGTGCCTTGGATGCTTACGGCCGGGAAGGTGAGCCATGCCGACGGTGCGGGGCGGCCATCCGGCGGGAGGCCTTCATGAACCGGTCCAGTTACCGGTGCCCCCGATGCCAGCGCGCCCCGCGTGGTGGCGCAGGTACCGGGTAGTCCGTCGGTAGCATCTACAAGCGCCTTCCCCGCACCGAGTTTCCGCCCTCCGGCGGGAACGCACCCGAATGGAGTTGGCCGGACCGTGCATCTGAAGTCGCTGACGCTCAAAGGCTTCAAATCTTTTGCGTCGTCCACGTCCTTGGACTTCGAGCCGGGCGTGACATGCGTTGTCGGGCCGAACGGCTCGGGAAAGTCGAACGTCGTCGATGCCCTCGCCTGGGTCATGGGTGAGCAGGGAGCTAAGAGTCTTCGTGGCGGAAAGATGGAAGATGTCATCTTCTCCGGGACGTCCGGCCGCGCGCCGCTTGGCCGAGCGGAAGTGGCGCTCACCATCGACAACACCGACGGGGCCCTTCCCATCGAATACACCGAGGTGACGATCTCCCGCACGCTGTTTCGCAACGGAGGATCCGAGTACGCGATCAACGGCGAAACGTGTCGACTATTGGATATCCAAGAACTGCTGTCCGATTCCGGTATCGGTCGCGAGATGCACGTCATTGTCGGGCAAGGGCAACTCGACACCATCTTGCACGCAACACCCGAGGATCGTCGCGGCTTCGTGGAAGAGGCCGCCGGAGTGCTCAAGCATCGCAAGCGCAAAGAGAAGGCCCTACGCAAACTCGATGCGATGGAGGGCAACCTCACTCGATTGCAGGACCTCACCACCGAACTTCGTCGTCAACTGAAGCCTCTCGGTAAGCAGGCCGAGGTTGCGCGCCGCGCCGTGGTGATTCAAACCGACGTTCGTGACTCTCGACTTCGGCTACTGGCGGACGATCTCTACCAGGTGCGAGAAACTCTCCAGGCTGAGGTGGCCGATGAGACGGCTCTGCGTCAGCGGCAGGCGAGCGTGGAGTCGACCATCGCGGAGTTGCAAACGCGCGAGCAGGCAGCCGACGATGCTGAGCGCACGGAAGGTCCCTTGCTGTCTGGAGCGCAGGAAGTGTGGTTCGCCCTATCGGCGGCCCAAGAGCGGTTCCATGGATTGGATCAACTGGCGCGGGCGACGGTTCGCCACCTCCAGCCAGAGGACGAGGAACTAGCCGTGTCCGGGCGCGACCCCGAGCAACTCGACGCCGAAGCTCGATCGCTACGGACCCAGGAATTCGAGCTCGGTCGTGAAGTGCAGGCCTTGCGTGACGCTCTTGCTGTCGCCGAGTCCTCTCGACTGCGCGCGGAGGAAGCCCTGGCAGGCGAGCAGCGTCGAATTCAGGCCGTCGAGGCGTCCCGGGCCGACCGACGCGAGGGGTTGGCGACGACCGAGGGCAAGGTCAATGCGGCCGTGTCACGACGCGACGCACGGTCGGCGGAGATCACGCGGTTGTCCAACCAGATCGACGAAGCGCAACAGCGCGCGGAGACCGCGCAGCGAGAATTCGCGAGGGTCGAGGTCGACATCGTCGGCCTCGGTGAAGGCGAGGTGGGACTCGACGAGACACATGAGCGCGCGCAGCAGAGCCTGGAGCACGCCGATGCCGAGGTAGAGAGGCTGCGACAAGAGGAGGCTCGCGTAGAGCGTGAGCGAGCCGCCGCCGAAGCCACCTGCCAGGCACTCGAACTCAGTCTCAAACGGTCCGACGCCGGATCCGTCGTGATGGACGCTGCTGTGCCGGGGGTGGTAGGCGCCCTCGCCGAGCAAATCCACATCGACAATGGCGCCGAGCGGGCGGTGGCAGCCGTGCTCGGCGATCTCGCCGACGCGATCGTCGTGCGAGGACGGTCGGCTGCGATGAACGCCCTAGCCGTGGTGAAGGAGTCCGACTCCGGTCGCGCCGCGCTGGTGATCGTCGACGAGGTGCTCGAGGCCGCGACTGCTGAAGCGAACACGGCGCCGACTGGTCGTTGGCTTCGCGAGGTTGTGCGCAGTGACGAAGGCATGCGGCCGGTTGTCGAGACGCTTCTGGCCGGTGCGGTCCTCGTCGACGATGTGGACGCGGCCGTTGCTGGGCACCGACAGGCACCGCAGCTGACGTGGGTGACACGAAGTGGGGACGTGGTCTCGCGCGGCACCCTGAGGGGTGGATCGAGTGCTCAGGATTCCCTCGTGGAAGTACGGGCGGCCTACGAGCACGCGAGTGCCGAGGTCGAGGGCTTGACCCAGCGCAGCGAAAGGTTGCGATTCGACCTTGCAGCCGCCCGGGATCGACAGGAGGCCGCCTCCGGAGAAGTCGAAGCAGCCCTGAAGCAGCTTCATGAATCCGACGCCGAACTCGCCGCTGTCGCCGAACAACTCGGGCAGTTGGGGCAGACGGCGCGAGCAGCGACCGCCGAGGCCGAGCGCCTTGAGGAGGCGCTAACCGCGGCCAAGCAGGCCCTCGAAGCCGACGAAGCCACCGTTGTCGAGTTGCGCGCCCGACTGGCCAGCATGGAGTCTGCGCCGGAAGAGGACACCGGACCCGATAAGCGAATGGAATTGCAGAGCGCTGCCGAGGCCGCCCGTGCTTCGGAGGTGGATGCCCGGCTGGCGATGCGGACGGTGGAGGAGCGGACGGCCGCGGTGAGTGAGCGAGCCGCCGCACTGGAGGCCGACGCCGAATCCGAGCGACAGGGTCGCCGAGCGGCCTTGGAAAGACGTGAGAGACGAGCCCGCGACCTGCTGGTCGCCGAGGCGGTTGTCCAGGCGATCACCACCGTGCGCGCGTACGTAGGACGATCCGTGGCAGCGGCGCAGCAACGACGCGATGAGTTGCAGACGGCTGCTCGTGAGCGCAGCGAGGAATTGTCCGGGGTACGGGAGCAACTGAGGGCTCTTGCGATCGAGGCAGATGGATTGCGTGACAGCGTCCATCGAGACGAACTAGCCCGCGCCGAACAACGCATGCGTATCGAGCAGTTGGAAACCAAGGCTCTTGAAGAGTTCGGGGTGGAGGCCGATGTCTTGATCGACGAGTACGGCCCCGATCAGATGGTTCCCCCATCCCCGAGGGCGCCGGGCGACGAGATACCCGAAGGCGAGCCCGAGCCTGCGCCCTACCCCTACGTACGAAGCGAGCAGGAGAAACGACTCAAGGAAGCCGAGCGCGGTCTCGCGTTGCTCGGCAGGGTCAACCCGCTCGCCCTGGAGGAATACGCGGCGTTGGAGGAGCGCCAGCGCTTCCTGACCGAGCAACTCGACGACCTCAAGCGCTCGCGAGATGACCTGCTCGACATCGTCAAGGAAGTGGACGCACGCGTGGAGGAAGTCTTCACGCAGGCCTACCGGGATGTGGAGCGCGAGTTCGAGCAGGTCTTCGCGCGCTTGTTCCCCGGAGGTGAAGGCCGACTCGTCCTCACCGATCCGGCGAGCATGCTGACGACCGGAATCGACGTCGAGGCGCGTCCACCTGGTAAGCGCGTTAAGCGGCTGTCCCTGCTCTCGGGCGGTGAGCGAAGCCTCACCGCGGTGGCATTTCTCGTGGCGCTATTCAAGGCGCGACCGAGCCCGTTCTACGTTCTCGACGAGGTCGAGGCCGCCCTCGACGACGTGAACCTCGGCCGACTGATCGACATGATCGATGAGTTGCGCAGCAGTTCTCAACTCATCGTCATCACCCACCAAAAGCGCACTATGGAGATCGCCGACGCCCTGTATGGCGTCTCCATGCGCGGGGATGGCGTCACGCAGGTCATCGGGCAGCGGATTCGCGAAGCCGTCAGTGCGTGACGGTCGACTCCTGAGAGACTGATCAACTATGGAGTCGCTGACCTGGTACGTCGTGATCGCCGTCGTGCTTCTTGGTTTCGTCATTGGCGCGGGCATCGCTCTCATGCGTGGGCGGGGGTCGACCACTTCCGCGCCGAGCAAGCCGCGGCCCGGCATCGATTACGCCCCGGGCGTCGGGGACGACGACTCCGTTCCGCGTGACACACCGAGGCGAAACGTCACCGATGTTGCAACCAGCGTGCTGGACGAGCCAGACACCGAACCGGATGCTGGAGAGGCGGTTTCCACAGAGGCGGTCTGGGAGGTCGAGGCGCCCGAGCCGACCAAGGGTCGCCTGCACCGACTTCGCGAGCGACTCGCGCGAAGCAACAACGCCCTCGGTAAGAGCTTGCTCTCGCTGCTCGCCAAAGACGATGTTGACGAGGACACCTGGGAGCAGGTCGAAGAGATCTTGCTCACCGCGGACCTCGGTGTCGCAGCGACCACCGAATTGATGGATCGGCTGCGCAGCCGCATCCAGGTGGAGGGTGCTCGTGATGCGGATTCCGTGCGCTCGTTGCTGCGCGATGAGTTGCTGGCCTTGGTCGATCCGACCATGGATCGCACCGTGAAGACCAAGGCCGGCGGACGACCCGCGGTCATTCTGGTGGTCGGGGTCAATGGCACGGGCAAGACCACGACGAGCGGAAAGTTGGCCCGAGTTCTCGTGGCAGACGGACGCACTGTCCTCCTCGGCGCCGCCGACACTTTCCGAGCCGCTGCGGCGGAGCAACTGCAAACGTGGGGCGACCGAGTAGGAGCCGTCGTAGTTCGAGGCCCGGAAGGCGGAGACCCCGCGTCAGTTGCCTTCGAAGCGGTCGACGTAGCTAGCAACGCCGGACTCGACGCCGTGGTGGTCGACACTGCCGGGCGCTTACACACCAAGACGGGCTTGATGGACGAACTGGGCAAGGTCAAGCGGGTGGTGGAGAAGAACAGCCAGGTCGACGAGGTCCTCCTCGTGCTCGATGCCACCACCGGCCAGAACGGCCTCGTGCAGGCCCGGGTCTTCGCCGAGGTGGTGGACGTCACCGGCATCGTGTTGACCAAGCTCGATGGGACCGCCAAGGGCGGAATCGTGGTGTCCGTTCAACGCGAGCTCGGGGTGCCGGTCAAACTCGTAGGCCTGGGGGAGGGCCCCGACGACCTCGCGCCCTTCGAAGCAGGAGAGTTCGTCGACGCACTGCTGGCCTAAACGCCGGATGTAACGCACCCGAAACATGCGGGGTGGTTTCGTCACCCGCGCGAAACCTTTCGCGTTACTTGCTGAAATCCCACACCTGTTTCCTTAGCGCCGCTAGGGCCACACAACAGGAGGTAGGACTTATGGATTCGGGCGTTACCGCGTGGTTGCTGACATCAGCCGCGCTGGTGTTCTTGATGATTCCCGGCCTGGCGTTCTTCTACGGAGGAATGAACAGGTCGAAATCAGTTCTCAACATGCTCATGATGGTCGTGGGCGCGTTGTTCATTGTCGGCATTTTGTGGGCGATCTACGGCTACTCGATGGCCTACGGCTCCACTGCCGGCTACTTCGTCGGTAGCTTCACCGACTACTTCGGACTCGAGGCAGCACTCGCTCCACCGGGAGAAGGCGACGACTTCCCCGTCATGGTTGACGTGGTGTTCCAGGCAATGTTCGCCTGTTTGACCGTCGGACTCATCGCCGGCGCTCTCGCCGACCGGATGAAGTTCGGTGCGTGGATCATCTTCGCTGCCGTCTGGGCATCCCTCGTCTACTTCCCCGTCGCCCACTGGGTGTGGGGCGGAGGCTGGATCGGCGAATTGAGCATCGGTGATGCCGGAGTTATCGACTTCGCCGGAGGTACCGCCGTTCACATCAATGCTGGTGCGGCAGCCCTTGCGGTCTGCATCATCCTGGGCAAGCGCCGTGGATGGCCGAGGACGCCGATGCGCCCGCACAACTTGACCATGGTGATGCTTGGCGCTGGTCTGCTGTGGTTCGGATGGTTCGGCTTCAACGCTGGTTCGGCGTACGCAGCCGACAACACCGCAGCAATCGCAGCGACGAACACGTTGCTGGCGACTTGCGCCGCCGGCTTGGCGTGGCTGATTGTGGAGAAGATCCGCGACAAGAAGGCAACGTCGCTCGGCGCCGCCTCGGGCATCGTCGCGGGCCTGGTGGCGATTACTCCCGCGTGCGCCAACGTCACTCCGATGGGTGCGATCCTTCTGGGTCTAGTCGCTGGCGCGGTCTGTGCGTGGGCGGTCACCTTGAAGTACAAGCTCGGATTCGACGACTCGTTCGACGTCGTTGGCATTCACTTGGTGGGCGGTCTCGTGGGCACGTTGGCCCTCGGGTTCCTCGCCTCTGACCTGGTCGAAGAAGGTGGTCAGAACGGTCTGCTGTACGGCGGCGACCTGAACCTGCTCATCGTCCAGATCATCGCCGCGGCGGGCGTGATGGTTTACTCCTTCATCCTGGCCGGCATCATCGCCCTCGCACTGAAGGCCACCACCGGGATTAGGTCTGACGAAGAGGACGAGGTCAACGGCATCGACGTCGCGGAGCACGCAGAGACGGCCTACGAGCTGGGTGACTCCGGCGCTGGCGGTGCGTTTGCAGGTGTCGGGCAGGCAGCCCGCGCCAAGGAGGTGGAGTAGTCATGAAGTTGGTTACCGCAATCATCAAGCCGTTCAAGCTTGACGACGTCAAGAGCGCCGTCGAGGCGCTTGACATCCACGGAATGACGGTGTCGGAAGCGTCGGGCTTCGGCAGGCAGCGCGGTCACACGGAGGTCTACCGTGGCGCCGAATACACCGTCGAGTTGGTTCCCAAGGTGCGCATTGAAATCGTGGTCGACGATGACCGCGCTGGCGATGTGATGGATGCCATCGTGGGTGCAGCTCAAACAGGAAAGATCGGCGACGGCAAGGTGTGGTCTGTTCCCGTCGACACGGTTGTTCGTGTGCGGACCGGAGAACGAGGAGCGGAGGCTCTGTAGTTCGATGAGTCAGCTCGTCGAGGAACGGCAAAACATCGCTCGGCGCTCGGACCTGCAAGGGTCCGAGCGCCGAGCACTGCTGTCGGATGCGACAGATGGCTGGCTCAGGGGTCTGTTGGCTGATGCAATCACCCAGCACGGTGCGGATTCCACACAGTTCTCGCTGCTCGCCATCGGCGGTTACGGCCGACGGGAGCTGTCACTCGGGAGTGACCTAGACGTCGTCTTGGTCCACGAGCCTTCTGCACTTCGTGTCGAAGATGTCGCATCGTCGTTGTGGTATCCGATATGGGACTCCAAGATCGCACTCGATCACTCCGTGCGAACGATCGCCCAGGCCCGCACTCTCGCGCAAGAAGACTTCAAGGTGGTGCTCGGGCTTATCGACGCACGGGTCGTGGCCGGGAACACCGAGCTCGGGGAGTCGCTGCGAACGGGGATCTTGGGTGATTGGCGGGCGAGTGCGGGAGAC
>Ga0181554_1004780_pt1 | contig 10852 bp, 7 predicted proteins | sample 011ome_16_FD_145602 | JGI IMG/M metagenome (GOLD analysis project Ga0181554, IMG submission 145602) | Coastal salt marsh microbial communities from the Groves Creek Marsh, Skidaway Island, Georgia - 011503CT metaG (spades assembly) | ecosystem: Environmental > Aquatic > Marine > Intertidal zone >... | reverse complement strand
CGCAGCGCAACAGAAGGCTTTCCCCATGGCGAAGATCAAGGTCCAGAACCCGGTTGTCGAACTGGACGGCGACGAGATGACCCGCATCATCTGGGACCTCATCAAGAAGAAGCTGATCCTGCCCTATCTGGATGTGGACCTGCACTATTACGATCTCTCCGTGGAATACCGCGACCAGACCAATGACCAGGTCACGGTCGACGCCGCCAACGCCATCAAGAAGTATGGCGTGGGCGTGAAGTGCGCCACCATCACGCCGGACGAGGCCCGCGTGAAGGAGTTCAACCTCAAGCAGATGTGGAAGTCGCCCAACGGCACGATCCGCAACATCCTGGGCGGCGTGATCTTCCGCGAGCCGATCATCTGCAACAACGTGCCGCGCCTCGTTCCCGGCTGGACGCAGCCCATCGTCATTGGCCGCCACGCCTTCGGCGACCAGTACCGCGCCACCGACTTCACCTTCCCCGGCAAGGGCACGCTGACGATCAAGTTCGTGGGCGAGGACGGCACGGTGATCGAGAAGGAAGTGTTCAAGTCGCCGGGCTCGGGCGTGGCCATGGCGATGTACAACCTCGATGAGTCGATCAAGGAATTCGCCCGCGCCTCCTTCAACTACGGCCTGATGCGCAACTACCCGGTCTATCTCTCGACCAAGAACACCATCCTCAAGGCCTATGACGGGCGCTTCAAGGACATCTTCCAGGAGATCTTCGACGCCGAGTTCAAGGCCGAGTTCGACAAGCGCAAGCTCACCTATGAGCACCGCCTGATCGACGACATGGTGGCCTCCGCCCTGAAGTGGACCGGCGGCTATGTCTGGGCCTGCAAGAACTATGACGGCGACGTGCAGTCCGATATCGTGGCGCAAGGCTTCGGCTCGCTGGGCCTCATGACCTCGGTGCTGATGACGCCGGACGGCAAGACGGTGGAAGCCGAAGCCGCCCACGGCACGGTGACGCGCCATTACCGCCTGCACCAGCAGGGCAAGCAGACCTCCACCAACTCTGCGGCCTCAATCTTCGCGTGGACCGGCGGCCTCAAGCACCGCGCCAAGCTGGACGAGAATGCGCAACTCGCCCGCTTCGCCGAAACGCTGGAGAAGGTCGTCGTGCAGACGATCGAGGAAGGCAAGATGACGAAGGACCTCGCGGTTCTCGTCGGCCCCGACCAGAGCTGGCTCTCGACCGAGGGCTTCCTCGACGCGGTGGACGCCAACCTGCAGAAGGCGATGGGCTGAGGCCCTCCTTCCCCTGAACGATCACGATAGCCGGGCCTGCCCCGGCTATTTTTTTGGGCGGTAGCACCAGCGTGTGAACCGTGGCCTCGACGGACAGCCGGTTTGGCCCCAAACTGCCAGCCATGACAGACATCATCGCCACCGGCGGCTGCCAGTGCGGGGCCGTGCGCTACCGCATCACCGCGCCCTTCGAGAACCCGCACATCTGCCATTGCCGCATGTGCCAGAAGGCGTTCGGAAATTACTTCGCGGCGCTTGTGGGCACGCAGAAGACGGGGCTTCACTGGACGAAGGGAGAGCCCGCCTTCTTCCGCAGTTCCGAGATCGTGCAGCGCGGCTTCTGCCGTGACTGCGGCACGCCGCTGACCTTCGCCTATGACACTTCGCGGCGCATCGCCGTGTCCATCGGCTCGCTGGATGACCCGGCCGCCGTGATGCCCGCCCGCCAATACGGCATCGAGGGGCAATTGCCCGCCTTCGCCCTCCTCCACACGCTGCCCGGTACGCGCACAGAGGATGACGTTCCGCCAGAGGACATGGCGCGCCTCAAGAGCCGCCAGCACCCGGACCATGACTGAGCCCAACATCTTCACCGGCGGCTGCCAGTGCGGCGCGCTGCGCTACCGGATCGAGGCACCGCTGGGGCCCGCGGGCTTCTGCCATTGCCGCATGTGCCAGAAGGCCTTCGGCTCCCTCGGCGCCCCGCTCGTCAGCGTTGCGCCGGAGCGCTTCCGCTGGACGCGTGGCGAGCCAGCAACCTTCCGCTCCTCGCCCCCGGTCGCGCGGGGGTTCTGCCGCGACTGCGGCACGCCGATGTTCCTGCTGGAAGATGGATACGGCCCCATCGAGATCGCCATCGGCACGCTGGACGATCCCAACGCCTGCGCGCCTGCTCACGTGGTGGGCATCGAGAGCAAGCTGCACTGGGCGGACAGCCTGCCCACCGTGCCCGCCAGGCGCACGGACGAGGACCGCAACGCGGAGGATCTCAGGAGGCTCATCTCCCGGCAGCACCCGGACCACGATACGGAGACGTGGCCGCCGGAGGGGCACGATATCTGACTCATCAGCGCCGTCATTCCGGCGAACGCCGGAAGCCCGCTTCGGGCGCCGAAAGCTGGACCCCGGCTTTCGCCGGGGTGACGCCGCCGAGGGAGCATGATGAGCGTGTCAGCGCTTCAACTTGTCTGTAAGTTTCGTCATCGCCGGGCGTGACCCGGCGATCCTTTTCGGCGGCAACCAAAGGATGCCCGTGTCGAGCACGGGCATGACAATAGAAGAGAGGCGCACCCCTTGTGCGTCATTCCGGCGAAAGCCGGAATCCCGCTTCGGGCACCGAAAGCTCGAACCCGGCCTTCGCCGCGGTGAAGCCCTTCAACTTATCTGTAAGTCCCGTCATCGCCGGGCGTGACCCGGCGATCCTTTTGCTGACAGCCAAAGGATGCCCGTGTCGAGCACGGGCATGACGGTGGGAGAGAAGCGAACTTTCTATGCGTCATTCCGGCCTTCGCCGGGGTGACGCATGTGAGCTATAACAGCGGGCTTAGCCCAGCCGCGCCAGTGCCTCGTCCACCTTGGCCTTGCGCGCTTCGAGTTCGGCCTTACGCTCGCGGCTTTCCTCGAGCACTTCCGGCGGGGCCTTGGCCACGAAGCCGGGGTTGTTGAGGCGCCCGTCGATGCCCGCCATGTCCTTGGCGATCTTCTCGAGTTCCTTCGCCAAGCGCGCCTTCTCGGCGGCGAAGTCGATCACGCCTTCGAGCGGCAGCGCCACGGTGGCTTCGTCCAGCACGATCTGCGCGGAGGCCTTCGGCACCGAGTCCTCGAAGGTGATGGAGGAGAGCCTTGCGAGACGCATGATCTCGTTTTCCCAAGCATCCGCCCGACGGCGCGTCTCGCTGTTGGCGCTCACGATCACGCAGCCGATCTTGGCGCCCGCCGGCACATTCATCTCGGCGCGCACCGAGCGCACCTCGGAGATGAAGCGGATCACCCACTCCATTTCCGCATCCGCCGCGGCATCGCCCAGGCCCTTGTATTTCGGCCAGTCGGTTTCGATCAGCCACTGCTTGCGATCGGCAGTCTGCTGCCAGAGCTCTTCCGTGACGAAGGGCATGAAGGGGTGCAGCAGGATCAGGATCTGGTCCATCACCCAGGCGGCGGTGGCGCGTGTCTCGGACTTTGCAGCCTCGTCCGTGCCGTTCAGGATCGGCTTGATGAGTTCGAGATACCAGTCGCAGAACACGTTCCAGACGAACTGGTAGAGGGCACCCGCCGCCTCATTGAACTTGTAGTCCTGCAGGGCGGCGCGCACCGCCGCTTCCGTGCGCGCGGCTTCACCCGCGATCCAGCGGTTGACGGTCACGCGCGCGGCCAGCGGATCGTAGTTCTCCACCCGCGCCACGCCATTCATCTCGGCGAAGCGCGCGGCGTTCCACAGCTTGGTGCCGAAGTTGCGGTAGCCTTCGACGCGCTGCTTCGAAAGCTTGATGTCGCGCCCCTGCGCGGCCATGGCGGCCAGCGTGAAGCGCAGCGCATCCGCGCCATAGGCGTCGATCAGGTCCAGCGGGTCGATGACGTTGCCCTTGGACTTCGACATCTTCTGGCCCTTCTCGTCGCGGACCAGGGCATGGATGTAGACGGTGTGGAACGGCACCTCCTTCATGAAGTGCAGGCCCATCATCATCATGCGGGCGACCCAGAAGAAGATGATGTCGAAGCCGGTGACGAGAACATCCGTCTTGTAGTGGCGCTTCAGCTCCGGCGTCTCATCCGGCCAGCCGAGCGTGGAGAACGGCCAGAGGGCGGAGGAGAACCAGGTGTCCAGCACGTCCTCGTCACGCGTCAGCGCAACCGCCGAACCATAGTGGCGCTCGGCCTCGCGCAGCGCGAGGCTCTCCGTCTCCTCGACGAACACCGTGCCGTCCGGCCCGTACCACGCGGGGATCTGGTGGCCCCACCACAGCTGGCGCGAGATGCACCAGGGCTGGATGTTGCGCATCCACTCGTAATAGGTCTTTTCCCAGTTCTTCGGCACGAAGGCAGTGTCGCCCTTCTCCACCGCGGCGATCGCGGGCTTGGCGAGTTCGGCGGCATTCACGTACCACTGCTCGGTGAGCCACGGCTCGATCACCACGTCCGAACGGTCGCCATGCGGGACCTGGTGGGTGTGCGGCTCGATCTTCTCCAGCAATCCTTGAGCCTCGAACATCTCGACGATGCGCTTCCTGGCCTCGAAGCGGTCGAGGCCGTGGAGCGCCATGGTCTCGGCGGGAACGTCCGCCCCTTCGAGGAACTCCGCATTGCCCTCGAGCAGGATCTTGCCGAACTGGTCCAGCACGTTGATCTGCTTCAGGCCGCGGCGCTTGCCCACGTCGAAGTCGTTAAAGTCATGCGCGGGCGTGATCTTGACGGCACCCGTGCCCTTTTCCGGGTCGGCATATTCATCGCCCACGATGGGGATGAGGCGGCCCACCAGCGGCAGGCGCACCATCTTGCCGATGAGGTGCTTCAGCTTCTCGTTCTCGGGGTGAACGGCAACGCCCGCGTCGCCCAGCATCGTCTCGGGGCGCGTGGTGGCGACCACGATGGCCTCATCCGTGCCGTCGATCGGATAGCGCAGGTGCCAGAGATTGCCCTTCACTTCCTTCTGCACCACCTCGAGGTCCGAGATGGCAGTCAGCAGCTTCGGGTCCCAGTTGACGAGGCGCTTGTCCTTGTAGATCAGCTGCTCCTTGTAGAGCTGCACGAACACCTTGAGCACGGCCCTGGAGAGGCCCTCGTCCATGGTGAAGCGCTCGCGCGACCAGTCGCAGGAGGCGCCGAGGCGGCGCAGCTGGCGCGAAATCGTGCCGCCCGATTCTTCCTTCCAGGCCCAGACGCGTTCGAGGAAGGCCTCGCGGCCCATGGAGCGGCGGTCGGTCTTGCCTTCCTTCTGCAGGAGGCGCTCCACCACCATCTGGGTGGCGATGCCGGCGTGGTCGGTGCCCGGCTGCCAGAGCACGTCCTTGCCGCGCATGCGCTCGAAGCGCACGAGGATGTCCTGGATCGTGTTGTTGAGCGCGTGGCCCATGTGCAGCGAGCCCGTGACGTTGGGCGGCGGGATCACGATGGTGAAGGGCTCGCCCTTGGGCTTGCGGCCGGGCTTGAAGAAGCCACGGGCTTCCCATTCGGCATAGAGCCGGGCTTCCATTTCGGCGGGCGTAAACGTCTTCTCGAGCATGAGGATTCCAGCAAGCGCTTCGGGGTTTCTGCCGCGCCTTAAACACCAGTGGCAGGCCCCGCGCAACGGGTCCGTCTGGCGCGCGGCCGGATGGATGGGATGGTGGAAAGCCCGTCAGCGCCCGGTGCGGGCCACGCGCTCGATCTCTTCGCGCACCAGTCTCTCGACCATCTGCGGAAGGTTGTCGTCCAGCCACTGCTTCAGCATCACCCGCAGCAGCTCGCGCGTCATGTCCTCGATGGAGCGGTCGCCCGTGGCGCGCGCCAGGACCGAGTCCGCGAGGCGGCTGAAGGCGGATTGCACGGCCTGGGCCGAGCCGCCGGAGAGCATTGCGCCATCATCCACGGCGGGGGCGGGAGACGGCGTCGAAGGCTTCAGCGGCTGGCGCTCGGCGAAGGTGAAGCGCGGCGCGGGCCGGGCGGAGCCGACAGGCGCGGGCTTCGCGGCAGGGCGCGGTGCATCGCCGTCGAGGATCGACCCGCGGAGACCCGTCGACAGCGGCGGCTGCTTCGGGGGTGCGGGCTCGATTTCGCCCCAGGCGCGCCGGGGCGTGTCGCTGCGGAGTGCGGCGGCAAGGCTGGCGGCCCGCTGCGTGGGGTCACGCGGGGTGGCAGCCTCCGCCGCGCGGGAGCGGGTGATCTTCTCGCGCAACTGCTGGATTTCGTTGGATGTGGGTGCCGGTTCCTCGGCCCGCGGCTGGGCGCGCGGGGCGGTTGCCACGGCTTTTTCCGAGGGCACGGCCGGAACGTCGCCGATATCCTCGGTGATCGCCTTGCGGATCGAAGCCAGAAGATCTTCCATTCGCGGTTCTGCAGTCACAGCGCCCACCTCGCCGAGGCTTCCATGCCCCCTCTGGTTTAGGATTACGCCACAGCGCAACCCGTGTCGATATCAGGCCTCGGCCTAATCAACGGTTTTCACGCCGGTGCCGATCCACTTGTTGCGCACCCGGAGATAGTTCTCCTCCGGGTCATAGATCGGCACGTCGAGGCCGACCTCCTGCGCCGTCAGGTGACCGATGGCGGCAAGCAGCTGGTAGCCCGCCACCACGCGCACCTTCTCGGCATTCACCTGCAGCACCTGGGACTGGACGAGCTCGCGCTGGGCGTCGAGCACGTCGAGCGTGGTGCGGGTACCTGCCTGATATTCCTGCTGCACGCCGTTCAGCGCCAGCTGGGCGGCCTGAACCTGGGTCTTGGTGTTGACGATGATCTGGCCCGCGCCGATGTAGGTGTTCCAGGACTCGGCCACCGCACGGCGCACGTCACGCGCCACCTCGATCAGCTCGATGCGGCTCTGGCTGGCGCGCTGCTTGGCTTCACGCACCTGCGAGTAGACGAGGCCCGCCTCATAGAGCGGAATGCTGACCTGCGCCGCGACGGAGGCGGAGCGGAAGCCCGTATTGTCATCGCCGATGTCAGTATCGGCCGTCAGCGCCTTCGCCTGCAGCTGGGCGCTGGGCAAAAGACCGGCGCGGGCCACGCCCACCGCACTGGTGGTGGCCAGTTCGACGAAGGCCTGGGCCAGAAGGCGCGGGTTGATCTGGCCGGCGATGTCCAGCGCGGCGTTGAGCGACGGCGGCAGCTTCGCCAGCTTCGGATAGCTGAGCTTGCCCGGCTCGTTGCCCACCACCTGGATATAGAAGGCCACGTCCTGCGCAAGGCGCGTCTGGGTCTCGATCAGGGCGTTGCGGGATTCGGCCAGGCGGGCCTCGGCCTGCGCCACGTCGGTGCGGGTGATCTCACCGACCTGGAAGCGCTCGTTGGAAGCCCTCACCTGTGCCTCGAGCGCCTTCACGTCCTGCTTGCGCAGCACCACGAGCTGGCGGCCGGCATAGACGTTCATGTAGGCCTGCACGACGTTGAACAGCACCTGCTGCTCGGTTTCTAGGAGGTTCTGGCGGCTGGCATCCACCTGCGCCTCGGCCGACTTCGTGCTCTCGACCGTGCGGAAGCCGCGGAAGAGCGGCTGGTTCAGCACGATCGCCATGTTGCCGGATTCATTCCGGTCCTGACGGTAGTCACCGTCCGGATTATCGAGGCTGGGCTGGTTGGCGACGAGGGATTCGCTCTTCACCTCGCCCTGCACCGTCACGGTGGGGCGCCAGCCGGAGAGCGCCTGCGGCACCTGTTCATCGACGGCGCGCTGGCCTGCACGGGCGGCATTCAGAGAGGGGTTGGTCGCATAGGCCTTTTCCATGGCGCCAAACAGCGTGTCGGCCCAGGCCGACGCGGACGGCAGCCCTGTGGCTGCGATCATCGCCGCGCCACACAGAAGCCCCTTTACCCAATTCCGTTTCATCGATTCAAATCCTCAGAAAACGAAAGCCGGCTTGTGCTTCTTCAGTCCCGGCAGGGGCGCGACCGAGGCATCGAAGGCGGGCCGCATGGCAACCGCCGCGCCTGCCTTCGTGAACACGCAGGCCTGCGACATGATCGCCTCGCCCACCACGGCCACCAGGCGGCCGCCATCGGCCAGCTGGTCCAGAAGCGCCTGCGGCACCTCCTCCACCCGGCCCTCGGCCACGATCACGTCAAAAGGCTTTTCCGCCGGAACGCCCTTGTCCAGCGCACCCTCGACGAGTTTCACGTTGGGGATGCCTTCAAGATTACGGCGGGCGGCAGCGGCGAGGCCAGAGTCGCATTCCAGCGCCACCACGGCGGCGCAAAGCGGCGCGATGACCGCCGCGCCGTAGCCGGTGCCTGCCCCCACCACCAGAACCTTGTCGGTTGGCTTGATGGTGGCCTGCTGCAGCAGGCGCGCGAAGGCCATCACCTCGATCAGGGCGCGGGGGCCCTGCGACGAATCGGCGGGATCGAGCGGCACGTCCTCGTCCATGTAGGCGACGGCACGGCGGCTCTCGGGCACGAAGGCTTCGCGCGGCACCCGCTCCATCGACGCGATGATTCGCCGGTCGGTGATGCCGTTCGGGCGAACCTGCGATTCGACCATGTTGAGGCGTGCGGCAGTGAAATCGGTCATCAGAATCTGGTCTCAAGCAAATGCTTTGGTTAATGATGTGTTAGCGAAGGTTGGTCCGCAAGTCCATTGGCGATAGCGCGGATGTGACCGTGTCGCGCCCCGAAGAAGTGGTTGTTTCGCCTGTGACCTTCCACTATACAGCGCCGCGGATGGCCTCGTGGCGGAGTGGTTACGCAGAGGACTGCAAATCCTTGCACCCCGGTTCGATTCCGGGCGAGGCCTCCAGAAATCAAGCATTTCCGCACATCGCCGCCACGCTCTTCCGAGCGCATGGCGGGAACGTGCGCCCCGCATCAACCGCTCTCGCCTGCACGCCCAAGCTGCCGCGCAGCCCGAGGGGCACGCGTTAACCTTGATTCACATTCGTCGCGATTCATAGGTGGATATCCGGAGGCCCGCAGGTCCCTCCTCCACCCCTCACGCTCAGGACGGCCGTTCAGGCCCAGATGTCGCCGATGGTGAAGCCTTCGGGGAACGGGTCCTCGTGGTCCAGCACGAAGGTGTTGATGCCGAAGATGAAGCTCCGGCCGGTGATGGTGGGGACCACCGCCACCTTGTCGCCCACGCGCGTCTCCTCGACGAGGCGGCCGGTGAAGACGTTGCCGAGGATGCCCTGGTGGCGGAAATCCTCGTTCAGGGCCAGCTGGCCCTTGGCGTGGAGCACCGCCATCTTGGCGCAGGTGCCGGTGCCGCAGGGGCAGCGGTCGATGGCGCCCGTCCACGTGGCCGGATCATCCCAAGAGAAGGCGCCCGAGGCCATGGTGACGGCGTTCTTCCAGTCGGCCTTCGGATCGTCCGTCGGGCCTGAGAGTTGCGAGATGGTGATGCCGATTCCCGGATAGTCCGGATGCGCCACGGGCAGCTGCTCGATCGCCGCCTCGCGGATCATGGAGGAGATGCGCACGATCTCGCCGCCATGGCCCGGCACCAGCTCGAGGCCGGGGAACTGGCGCACGTCGGCAATCACGTAGAACATGCCGCCCCAGCCCACATCGACCGTGACATTGCCGAGCTTCGGCACCTCGATCACCTTGTTGAGATGGGCCGCGAAGGCGGGCACGTTGCGGAAGGTGACGCCCTTCACCTTGCCATCCCGGCATTCGGCGCGCACGCGGATCAGCCCGGCGGGTGCCTCGAGCACGAGGTCCGTGTAGGGCTCACGCATCGGCAGCATGCCCATCTCCAGCAGCACGGTGACGACCGAGATGGTGTTGCCGCCGGACATGACGGGATATTCGACCTGCTCCATGATGATGTAGCCGGCCTCCGCCTCGGGGTGCGAGGGCGGCACGATGATGTTGCAGCAATGCGCGGGGTAGCCGCGCGGCTCGCGCAGCATGAGCTTCCGCAGCTGATCGTCGTTCTGCTCCAGCCACTTCATCTTGGCGTGGACGGTCTCGCCCGGGATGTGCGGCACGCCGCCGGTGATCACCCGCATGGGAATGCCGGAATGCGTGTCCACCGCGTGGATCGTGCGCTTGAAGCCCATCGCCCTGCCCTCTCTGCTCTGCTTCTAGTGACGGCCGCGGAGGAAGCTGTCGCCCGTGGAGACGAGGCCCTCCTCGAAGCGGCTGAGGCGCAGCGCGTTTTCTTCCGGCTTCATCTCGCCGGTCAAAAGCTTCGCCGTGCGGCGGCCTGCCTCGGGCGAAAGCATCACGCCCGCCCAGTAGCCGCAGTTCAGGTGGAAGCCCGGCACCTGCGCCACGGGGCCGATGAGGGGCTGGTCGTCTGGCGTGTACATGTAATAGCCGGCACTGGTGTGCAGGTCGCTGCCGCTCAGCGTTTCCGCGATGTCGCCCCAGAAGGGCGAAAGGCCCACGAGCTTGTCCAGCACCACGGCGGCATAGTCCCAGTCGGTCGGCACCTCCTCCACGGGCGAGGTGGTGGCGGGCTCGTCCGGATCCACCCAGGCGATCAGTGCGCCGCCATGCTCGGGGCGCCAGTAGACCTCCTGCCCGATGTCGATGCAGAGCGGCGCATCCTTCGGGATCTGCGGCTTGGGCGACACATAGACCTTCTGGCGGCGCACCGCGTCGACGGGTAGCTTGACGCCAACCATGTTCGCAACGGCCTGCGCGAAGGGCCCGGCGGCGTTCACGACATTCCGTGTGCTGATGGTTCCGCGGTCGGTGTTCACCGCCGCCACACCTTGTCCATCCACCTCGATGCCCGTCACCTTGGTCTTCAGCAGATATTTCGCCGTGCTGCCCTTGGCGAAGCCCTGCGTGGTCTCGTGGGAGGAGAGCCAGCCGTCATTCTGGTGGAAGGTGCCCGCCACCATGCGATCCGAAATGTAGGGGAAGCGCTTCTGGATGTCCTTCTGGTCGAGAAATTCGGAGGGCACCCCGAAGCCGTGGTGAACGCCCACGGCCTGCTGCAGCTTCTCCGTCATGGACTGATCGTCCGAGACGAAG
>Ga0181554_1004779_pt1 | contig 10852 bp, 9 predicted proteins | sample 011ome_16_FD_145602 | JGI IMG/M metagenome (GOLD analysis project Ga0181554, IMG submission 145602) | Coastal salt marsh microbial communities from the Groves Creek Marsh, Skidaway Island, Georgia - 011503CT metaG (spades assembly) | ecosystem: Environmental > Aquatic > Marine > Intertidal zone >... | reverse complement strand
GCCTGATCGAAGACGCTGATTTTTCCTTTCCCGGCATCCCCGAGGATATCGACGTGGCCCTCGCTTTCGGCGTCTTTACCCATTTGCCGCTGACCTATCTGGAGCGCGCCCTTGCCTCCGTCCGGCGCAAGTTTCCCGGCATGCGGATGTTCCTTTTCACCGTGTTTCTTGCCCCTGATATGGCCGCTGATCAAAGCCACCGGCAGGCGGACGGCGTCGTGACCCATCCAGACCGGACACCCTATCATTTCCAAGCCAGCACGGTCGCCTCGCTTGCCAACGCCGCGGGCTTTGAAATCGAGATCCGCACCGATCGCCTGCCACGCGGACAAGTTCTGTATATCGCCCGTCCGACGACCTAGCCCGACGGCGGTCCCCTGATTCATTGGTGAATTCCCGTTCGCGCTCACATTTTAGCGTTTGTGATCACACTTTTTTGGGCTGTGATCACAAATGTCGGTTTTTTCGCCCGTCACGCAAAATAAACGTTCTTGCGTCAATCATCCTGTGCTTAGTCGGCGTGAACCCAGCCAATTGCGAGGGAAGCAATGAATATCCACGAATACCAGGCCAAAGAGCTTTTGCGTGCCTATGGCGCGCCGGTCAGCGATGGCCGCCCGATCACTCGGGCCGAAGACGCGAAGACCGCCGCTGGCGCGATCGACGGGCCGCTCTGGGTGGTCAAAGCTCAGATCCACGCGGGTGGCCGCGGCAAGGGCAAGTTCGTCGAGGCGGACGCCGGCGAAAAGGGTGGCGTCCGTATCGCCAAATCTGTCGAAGAGGCCGCCGCCGAAGCCAAGAAGATGCTGGGCCGCACTCTCGTCACCAAACAGACCGGCCCCGCCGGCAAGCAGGTCAACCGCGTCTATATCGAAGACGGCTCGGGCATCGACCGCGAGATGTATCTCGCCCTTCTCGTTGATCGCCAGACCAGCCGTGTCTCTTTTGTCGCCTCGACCGAAGGTGGCATGGATATCGAAGAGGTCGCCGAAGCGACCCCCGAAAAGATCCTTTCGTTCAGCGTCGATCCCGCCACCGGCTATCAGCCGTTCCACGGCCGCCGCATTGCCTTTGCTCTCGGCCTTGAGGGCCAGCAAATCAAGCAATGCGTGAGCCTGATGGGCCTTCTTTACAAGCTCTTCATCGAGAAAGACGTCGAGATGCTCGAGGTCAACCCACTGATCGTTACTGACAAGGGCGACCTGAAATGCCTCGACGCCAAGATGGGCTTTGACAGCAACGCCATCTACCGCCACCCCGACATCGCCGCCCTGCGCGACGAAACCGAGGAAGACCCCAAAGAGCTTGCCGCCTCCAAGTTCGACCTCAACTACATCGCCCTTGATGGCGAGATCGGCTGCATGGTCAACGGCGCGGGCCTTGCCATGGCCACGATGGACATCATCAAGCTCTATGGCGCCGAGCCTGCCAACTTCCTCGATGTGGGCGGCGGCGCGACCAAGGAAAAGGTTACCGAAGCGTTCAAGATCATCACCTCAGATCCGAACGTGAAGGGCATCCTCGTCAATATCTTCGGCGGCATCATGCGCTGCGACGTGATCGCCGACGGCGTCATCGCCGCGGTGAAAGAGGTCGGCCTTCAGGTGCCGCTTGTCGTCCGCCTTGAGGGGACGAACGTCGAGAAAGGTAAAGAGATCATCGCTGGCTCCGGCCTCAACGTCATCGCCGCCGACAACCTCGCCGACGCGGCCCAGAAGATCGTCAAAGCGGTGAAGGGATAAGACCATGGCAATCCTCGTCAACGAAAACACCCGCGTCATCTGTCAGGGCTTCACCGGCTCGCAGGGCACATTTCACTCTGAACAGGCCATCGCCTATGGCACCAAGATGGTCGGCGGCGTGACCCCCGGCAAAGGCGGGCAAGAGCATCTGGGCCTGCCGGTCTTTGATTCGGTTCACGAGGCCCGCGCCAAGACCGGCGCCAACGCCTCCGTGATCTATGTCCCGCCGCCCTTCGCGGCCGACTCGATCCTCGAGGCGATCGACGCCGAGATGGAGCTGATCGTCTGCATCACCGAGGGCATTCCGGTGCTCGACATGATGAAGGTCAAGCGCGCCCTGATGGACAGTAAATCGCGCCTGATCGGCCCCAACTGCCCCGGCGTCATCACTCCCGACGCCTGCAAGATCGGCATCATGCCCGGCCATATCCATAAGCGCGGCTCGGTCGGCGTCGTCTCGCGATCGGGCACGCTCACCTATGAGGCGGTCAAGCAGACCTCCGACCTTGGCCTAGGCCAGTCGACCGCCGTCGGCATCGGTGGCGACCCGATCAAAGGGACCGAGCATATCGACGTTTTGGATATGTTCCTCGACGATCCGGAAACCCAGTCGATCATCATGATCGGCGAGATCGGCGGCAGCGCCGAAGAAGAGGCCGCCGAGTTCCTCGCCGCCCAGCGCAAGAAGGGCCGCTGGAAGCCGACCGCCGGCTTCATCGCCGGCCGCACCGCCCCTCCGGGCCGCCGCATGGGCCACGCAGGCGCCATCGTCGCCGGTGGCAAGGGCGATGCGGAGAGCAAGATCGAAGCCATGAAATCCGCCGGCATCATCGTCGCCGACAGCCCCGCCCATCTGGGCGAGGCGGTGATGCAGGCGATTGGTAAGTAAACGTTCCGTGTGCGCCCCTCCCTTGTGGCGCACACCTTCTCTATTTCAGGTGTCGTCATGACCGAGCAAAGCCCCAACGATATCTTCCACGCCTCCTCGTTTCTCCAAGGCGCGAATGCCGACTATGTCGAGCAGCTGCACGCCCGCTATGCCGACAACCCCGGCAGCGTCGACGAGAGCTGGCGCGCCTTTTTCCAATCGCTGGGCGACACTGCCGCCGAGGCGCGGGCCGAGGCGATCGGCCCCTCTTGGGCGCGCACCGACTGGCCGCCGCAGGCCAGTGGCGAGTTGATCTCGGCGCTCGACGGCCAGTGGCCCTCGGATCCGAAGAAAGCCGGTGAAAAAATCGCGGCCAAGGCGGCGGAAAAAGGCGTCCAGATGTCGGATGCCGAGATCAAGCAGGCCGTGCTCGATTCCATCCGCGCCCTGATGATCATCCGCGCCTACCGGATCCGCGGCCACCTGATCGCCGATCTTGATCCTTTGGGGATGCGTGACAAGACCCCCCATCCCGAGCTTGATCCCAAAAGCTATGGCTTCACCGAGGCCGACATGGACCGGCCGATCTTTATCGACAACGTCCTCGGCCTTGAAATCGCGTCGATGCGCCAGATCATCGACATCGTCATGCGAACCTACTGCGGCACTTTCGCGCTACAGTATATGCATATCTCCGACCCCGAGCAGGCCGGCTGGCTGAAAGAACGGATCGAAGGCTACGGCAAAGAGATTCACTTCACCAAGAACGGCCGTCGCGCGATCCTCAACAAGCTGGTCGAGGCCGAAGGCTTCGAGAAGTTCCTTCATGTGAAATACATGGGCACCAAGCGCTTCGGCCTTGATGGCGGCGAGGCGCTCATTCCCGCGATGGAACAAATCATCAAGCGCGGAGGCGCCCTTGGCGTTGAAGAGATCGTTGTCGGGATGCCGCACCGCGGGCGCCTGTCGGTCCTTGCCAATGTGATGGCCAAACCCTACCGCGCGATTTTCAACGAATTTCAGGGCGGTAGCTTCAAACCCGAAGACGTGGACGGTTCGGGCGACGTGAAATACCACCTCGGCGCCTCGTCCGACCGCGAGTTTGATGGCAACAAGGTCCACTTGTCGCTGACCGCCAACCCCTCGCACCTCGAGGCGGTGAACCCCGTGGTTCTGGGCAAGGTCCGCGCCAAGCAGGCGCAGCGCGGCGATACCACCCGCACCCGCGTACTTCCGGTGCTGCTCCATGGCGACGCGGCCTTCGCTGGCCAAGGTGTCGTGGCCGAAGGCTTTGGCCTGTCTGGCCTTGTGGGCCACAAGACCGGCGGCACGATGCACATCATCGTCAACAACCAGATCGGCTTTACCACTGCGCCGCACCATTCGCGCTCCTCGCCCTATCCGACGGATATCGCGCTCATGGTCGAGGCACCGATCTTCCACGTGAACGGCGACGATCCCGAGGCCGTGGTCCACGCCGCCCGCGTTGCCACCGAATTCCGACAAAAATTCCAAAAGGACGTGGTGATCGATGTCTTCTGTTATCGTCGCTTCGGACACAACGAAGGCGACGAGCCGATGTTCACCAATCCGGCCATGTACAACCGGATCAAGAAGCACAAGACGACCCTCCAGCTCTATACCGAGCGCCTCGTCGCTGACGGGCTCATCCCTGAGGGCGAGATCGAGGACATGAAGGCAACGTTCCAGGCGAGGCTCAATGAGGAGTTTGAGGCCGGTCGCACCTTCAAGCCCAACAAGGCCGATTGGCTCGATGGCCGCTGGTCGCATATGGACCGCCAGAAGCAGGGCAAATACCAGCGCGGCAAAACCGCGATCAAGGAAAAGACGCTGCGCGAGATCGGCGAGGCTCTGGTCAAGGTGCCCGAGGGCTTCAAGACCCACCGCACCATCGACCGCCTTCTCGAAACCAAGGTGCAGATGTTCTCGTCTGGCAAAGGCTTTGATTGGGCCACCGGTGAGGCGCTGGCGTTTGGCTCGCTGATGCTCGAAGGCTATCCTGTCCGCCTGTCTGGACAAGACGCCACCCGCGGCACCTTTAGCCAGCGGCACTCGGCCTTCATCGATCAAGAAACCGAGGCGCGCCATTATCCGCTCAACCATATCCGCGAGGGCCAAGCGCACTACGAGGTCATCGACTCGATGCTCTCGGAATATGCGGTCTTGGGCTTCGAATACGGCTATTCGCTCTCCGAGCCGAACGCCCTCGTCGCATGGGAGGCCCAGTTCGGCGATTTCGCCAATGGCGCCCAGATCATGTTCGACCAGTTCATCTCGTCGGGCGAATCCAAGTGGCTGCGGATGTCGGGCCTTGTCGTCCTTCTGCCGCACGGTTTCGAGGGCCAAGGCCCCGAACACAGCTCGGCCCGCCTCGAGCGGTTCTTGCAGATGTGCGGCGGCGACAATTGGATCGTGGCCAACTGCACCACGCCCGCCAACTATTTCCACATCCTGCGCCGCCAACTGCACCGCAGCTATCGCAAGCCGCTGATCCTCATGACTCCGAAATCGCTTTTGCGGCACAAGCTGGCGATCTCGGATCTTGAGGACTTCACGACCGGATCGTCCTTCCACCGCGTCCTTTGGGACGATGCGCAGAAGGGCCACTCCGACACCAAGCTGGTGGCCGACGACAAGATCAAGCGCGTCGTGATGTGTTCGGGCAAGGTCTATTACGACCTCCTCGAAGAGCGCGACAGCCGCGGCATCGACGATGTCTACCTCTTGCGCATCGAACAGTTCTATCCCTTCCCGGCCCTCTCGCTGGTGAAAGAGATGGAGCGCTTCAAGCAGGCCGAAGTGGTCTGGTGTCAGGAAGAGCCAAAGAACCAAGGCGCCTGGAACTTTATCGAACCCAACATCGAATGGGTGCTGAGCCGCATCGGGGCCGACTACAAACGCCCGGCCTACGTTGGCCGCCCGGCTTCGGCGTCGCCCGCCACGGGCCTCGCCAGCCAGCACAAAGCTCAACAAGAAGCGCTCGTGAACGAAGCGCTGACGATTGAAGGAAACTGAACATGAGCATCGAAGTCCGCGTCCCGACCTTGGGCGAAAGCGTCACCGAAGCCACCGTTGCCACCTGGTTCAAAAAGCCGGGCGATGCCGTGGCCATGGATGAAATGCTCTGCGAACTGGAAACCGACAAAGTCACGGTCGAGGTACCCGCCCCCGCTGCCGGTGTCCTGAGCGAGATCGTCGCCCCCGAGGGCACGACCGTCGGCGTCGCCGCCCTTCTTGCCCAGATCGCCGAAGGCGCCGCCACGGCGGCCCCCGCCGCCGCCCCTGCCGCCGAGGCCCCCAAGGCCGAACCCGCCCCCGCCCCGGCGAAAGAGCGCGACGTCGAAGATGCCCCCTCGGCCAAAAAGCTGATGGCGGAAAAGGGCCTCTCGGCCGATCAGGTTTCCAGCTCGGGCAAAGACGGCCGGATCATGAAGGAAGACGTGCTCGCCGCGCTTTCGGCACCCAAGGCTGAGGCACCCGCCCCCGCCGCGCCGCGCGCTCCGGTTTCTGCCAGCGACGCGGGCCGCGAAGAGCGGGTCAAGATGACCCGCCTGCGCCAGACCATCGCCCGCCGCCTGAAAGAGGCGCAAAACACCGCCGCCATGCTCACGACCTACAACGAGGTCGATATGTCGGGCATCATGGACCTGCGCAACGCCTACAAAGACCAGTTCGAGAAGAAGCACGGCGTCAAGCTTGGCTTCATGTCCTTCTTTGCCAAGGCCTGCTGCCATGCGCTCAAAGAGGTCCCTGACGTCAACGCCGAGATCGACGGCACCGATGTGGTCTACAAAAACTTCGTCCACATGGGCGTCGCCGTCGGCACACCGACCGGCCTTGTCGTTCCGGTGGTGCGCGACGCCGACCAAAAGAGCTTTGCCGAGATCGAGAAGGAAATCGCCGCGCTCGGCCTCAAGGCCCGCGACGGCAAGCTGTCGATGGCCGATATGCAAGGTGGCACCTTCACCATCTCCAACGGCGGCGTCTACGGCTCGCTCATGTCCTCGCCGATCCTTAACCCTCCGCAATCGGGCATCCTCGGGATGCACAAGATCCAGGAACGCCCCGTGGTCGTCGACGGCCAGATCGTCATCCGCCCGATGATGTATCTTGCCCTCAGCTACGATCACCGCATCGTCGACGGCAAAGGCGCCGTGACCTTCCTCGTGCGGGTGAAAGAAGCCCTCGAGGATCCGCGCCGGTTGCTCATGGATTTGTGATGAAATAGGAGGCCGACATGACCCCCGAACTCCAAGTTCTTGCCTATGCTGGCCTTCTTCAGGGCGTTCAGTATGTGCTGATGTCGGTCTCTGCCAACCTCGACCTCGGCCTTGGCAAGACGACCTCGGCGCGCGACATTCACCGTCTCGGCCGGCCATTGACCGAAATGCTCGGCGTGCGCGCGGGACGCCTGCACCGCGCCTTCACCAACCATTTCGAAGGGCTCATCCTTTTCACCCTCGCTGTCGTCGTCGTCACCCTCGCCGACCGCGCCACCGGCTTCTCCGCCGCCTGCGCCTGGATCTATCTCGGCGCGCGCATCCTCTATGTTCCGGCCTATTTCTTCGGCCTCGCCCCGTGGCGCTCGATCATCTGGCTCGTCGGTTTTCTGGCGACCATGGCAATGCTCGCCTCGGCCCTCGTTTTCTGATTTCCCGTCGAAAGGACCCGCCCAATGCCCACATATGACGTCATCATCATCGGCGCCGGCCCCGGCGGTTATGTCTGCGCGATCCGCTGCGCCCAGCTCGGCCTGAAGACCGCTGTGGTTGAGGGCCGCGAGACGCTTGGCGGCACCTGCCTCAACGTCGGCTGTATCCCCTCTAAGGCGCTCTTGCACGCAACCCATTCGCTGCACGAGGCCGAGCACAATTTTGCGACCATGGGCCTCAAGGCCGCGGCCCCCGAGGTCGATTGGGCGCAGATGCAAGCCTATAAACAGGATGTGATCGACGGCAACACCAAGGGCATCGAGTTTCTCTTCAAAAAGAACAAGGTCGACTGGATCAAGGGCTGGGCGTCGATCCCCGCCGCCGGTCAGGTCAAGGTCGGTGAAACGACCTACGAGGCCAAGAACATCGTCATCGCCACCGGCTCCGAGCCTTCGGCCCTGCCGGGGATTGAAATCGACGAGAAGACCGTCGTGACCTCGACCGGCGCCCTCTCGCTCCCAAGTGTCCCCAAGTCGATGGTCGTGATCGGGGCCGGTGTCATCGGGCTCGAGCTTGGCTCGGTCTACAAACGCCTCGGCGCCGATGTAACCGTAATTGAATTCCTTGATGCCTTAACCCCGGGCATGGACGGCGAAGTGCAGAAAACGGTGCAGCGGATGCTCAAGAAACAGGGCATGAAATTCGTCATGGGTGCCGCGGTTCAAACTGTACAAACCACAAAAACCGGCAACAAAGTTTTGTACAAACTGCGCAAAAACGACAAGGAAGATGCTGTCGAGGCCGAGGTCATCCTCGTCGCCACCGGCCGCCGCCCCTACACCTCTGGCCTCGGCCTTGAGGCTCTCGGCGTCGAGATGACGGGGCGCGGCCAGATCGCCACCAAGCACTACGCGACCAGCGTCTCTGGCATCTACGCCATCGGCGACGCCATCGAAGGCCCGATGCTCGCGCACAAGGCCGAGGACGAGGGCGTCGCCCTCGCCGAGATTCTCGCGGGGCAAAAAGGCCATGTAAATTATGGGGTTATCCCCGGCGTAATCTATACCCACCCCGAGGTCGCCTCGGTCGGTGCGACCGAGGAGCAGCTCAAGGAAGAGGGCCGCGCCTACAAGGTCGGCAAATTTTCCTTCATGGGCAACGGCCGCGCCAAGGTGGTCTTTGCCGGCGACGGCTTCGTGAAAATCCTCGCCGATGCCACCACCGACCGCATCCTCGGCGCCCATATCATCGGCCCCGCCGCCGGCGACCTGATCCACGAGATCTGCGTCGGTATGGAGTTCGGCGCCGCCGCCGAAGACATCGCCCGCACCTGCCACGCCCACCCGACCTTCTCCGAGGCCGTGCGCGAGGCGGCCATGGCCTGCGGCGACGGGCCGATCCACAGCTGATTTCTTTTGGCTGAAAATACTCCGGGGGTGAGGCCCGCTCGGGCCGAGGGGGCAGCGCCCCCTAGCCTTTGAGCATCCTAAGGCCCTGCGAGACGTCGGTCCTTACGGCAAGCCGCAGCCCCGGTTCATCCCCTGCCTTCAGCGCAGCAAGGATCAGCTTGTGGTGATAGGGCGGATCCTTGCGATTGAGCCGCCCGTAAAGCGCCCGCATTGTCGGCCCAAGCTGCAGCCAGACCGTCTCGGTCATCGCCAGCATCGCCGGCGCCTGCGCCCGCAGGTAAAGCGTCCTGTGAAACTCGAGGTTCATACGGATATAGCCGATCGCGTCATGCCGGGCGACCGTCTGGCTGACGCCTTGGTTGATGGTCTCGAGACGTTCGATCAGGGCAAAGTGGGCACGCGGCAAGGCGCGGCTCGCCAACTCCGGCTCAAGAAGCGCCCGCAGGGTCGCCAACTCCTCAATGCGCTCGTTCGACAACTCGGGCGTCGAAATCCGCCCCGACGAGCTCATCGTCAGCGCCCCTTCAGCGGCCAGCCGCCGCACCGCCTCGCGCGCCGGGGTCATTGAGACCTCGAACTCCTTTGCAATCCCGCGCAGCGTGAGCGCTTTGCCAGGTTCGATCTCGCCATGCATGATGCGCGCACGCAGGCTGCGAAAAACCCTCTCGTGGGCGGCATTGTTGGGATCGGTGGGGCGTGTGGTCGGAAGCATGACCTTTTGTGATCACAAAACCCCTGTCGGTCAATCGACGAATCGTATCCGGTGCAGGGAATCCCCTTCGGCGCGCAGCCAGCGACGATGGGCCTGATAATCGGGGCAAAGCTGGCCAACCAAAGTCCAAAAATCGGGACCGTGGTGCATCTCTTGCAAATGCGCAACCTCATGGGCGGCGACGTAATCAAGGACTTCGGGCGGCGCCATGATCAGCCGCCAAGAATACATCAACCCCCCGTCCGACGTGCAAGAGCCCCAGCGCGAACGTGTGTCGCGCAGGGTCAGGCGTTTGTAGCTGCGCCCGATCGCCGCCGCATAGTGGTCGGACGCCTCTGAAAGCCTGTCACGCGCCCGCGCCTTGAGAAACGCGAGCGCACGAGCGGGGGCCTGATCCGCCAAACCCGGCACCGCAAGCACGTCGCCCGCAACCGCGATCCGCCGCACTTGCCCCGCCTCGAGCCGCAACGCCCGCCCTTCAAATGGAAAGGTCTCCCCGACCCGGACCTGCCGCATCTCGCCCATCTGGCCAAGATGGCCCCTGAGCCAGTCTTCCCGCTCGCGCAGAAAGGCCACCCCCTCGCGCTCGGCCACGCCAGAGGGAATCGTTAGCGTCACCCGCCCGTCGAGCCGCGAGATACGAAGCGACAGGCGCCGCGCGCGCGCTGAACGCTTGAGCGCAACAGCGATCGGGGGGTTGCCTTCCAGTACGCATCGGCCCATATGCAGCATCTCGCCAGAATCCAGTGTCAAAGCCTTTGACACCTCGATCAGCTTATGGCAGGTGGCGGCGATCCGCTGCAAGTGCACGACCAGAATTTGAAGGGACAGCCATGCCCAAGGAAGAATGGGGTACCAAACGCCTTTGCCCGACCACCGGCAAGCGTTTTTACGACTTGAATGCCAATCCGATCGTCAGCCCATATACGGGCGAAATTGTCACCGTCGAGCAGGGCAAGACCCGTACGATGGTGGCTGATGCCGAAGACGCACAGACCAAGAAACTCAAGGCGCTCGAGGAAGATGATGATCTGATCCTCGATGACGACGAAGAGGATGTTGATCTCGGAGATGACGTTCTCGACGAGGACGAAGATGACGATAATGTCTCCTTCGACGACCTCGGCGACGTCGCTGCAGACGACGATTAATTTCTTTCCCCGGGGCGTGTTTTTCTTCTTGAACTCGCCCCGGTCGCCGCTTAGAGAGCGGCACGCAGACGGAAACGCCTGCACAAGGATGGGGCCATAGCTCAGCTGGGAGAGCGCTTGCATGGCATGCAAGAGGTCAGGGGTTCGATCCCCCTTGGCTCCACCAAATCCCTCTCTGATGTGGATGAGATTGGGCGCCCGCGGGCGCCTTTTTCGTGGCCGGGCTTTGGCTAGAAGGTGAATTGCACCGCCAGAACCGCGCCGAAATTCTCCGAACTCCCGCCCGTCATATTCTCG
>Ga0181554_1004778_pt1 | contig 10853 bp, 10 predicted proteins | sample 011ome_16_FD_145602 | JGI IMG/M metagenome (GOLD analysis project Ga0181554, IMG submission 145602) | Coastal salt marsh microbial communities from the Groves Creek Marsh, Skidaway Island, Georgia - 011503CT metaG (spades assembly) | ecosystem: Environmental > Aquatic > Marine > Intertidal zone... | reverse complement strand
AGCTGCGCGCGCTGCCGTACTTGCCTGCAAATCCGCCAATCGCGGACCGAGCAAGTCCGTGGAGACGCATCAACGCGACCTGTTCCGCAATCCGCTGCGGCCTGACGAACTGGCGCAATTCGATGGTGTTGTGCTCGATCCGCCCCGTGCTGGCGCTCGCTCGCAAGTCGAGCAACTGGCCCAGATCAGCGTGCCGAAGATCGCTTATGTCAGCTGCAATCCGTCCAGCTGGGCACGTGACGGGGCCTTGTTGATCGAAGCGGGTTACAAGCTGGCGGAAGTGCGCCCGGTGGGCCAGTTCCGCTGGTCAACCCATGTCGAGCTGGCGAGCCTGTTCGTGAAGGGCGGCGAGTAACTGGTTGAAATACCATTCTTGTGCCGGGCCGGAACTGAAGGAAAGGTCCGCGTCGGGACAATACTTCCGGCGCGGGTCTGCCGGATCCCAATTGGCAGCAAAATACTGCGCCGTGCGGTCCCTTCCGGCCAGCAGGATCGTTAGCGGGGGCGTGTTGCTTTCGACCAGCGCGGCGATCCGCAGAGCTTCGTCACAATGGCTTGCCGGGCGCGGCTTGATGGCCGCAAGCAAGCCGCGAAACAGCTTGCCCAGCGAAACGCCGCCAGTGAGCAGGCGCAAGACCTCGCGCGGGTTCTTCAGCTTTTCAGCATAGCGGCTGCGGATCGCTGCCGCAGGTGGTGCAGCGCCCGTGTCTTCTCCTCCGTCGCCATAGACCCACGAGTTCGACACGATCCGGGCATCGACAGCCGAAAATGCCATGACTGCGGAAGCAGCATCGCAATTGCCATGCGCGACGATGCATTCGACTTGAGGCGCTGCTGCGAGGAAAGCAGCCTTGGCCGCGGCAATATCGGGCTGGCTGGATGTGTAGCCGCCGTTCTCGCCACCGGAATTGCCCACTCCGCGCCGGTCAAAGCGGAACACGGGGTAGCCATTTTCGGCGATGTGATGTGCCAACTTTGCCTGACCGGAGAATGCACCGGCGCGTATCTCGTTGCCGCCGGTGACGATCAGCAGGCCGACCTTGCCCGGCGCATCGTCCAGCGTGCCCGCCAGCGTTTCGCCCTTGCAGGTGAAGGTCAGGTGGCGACGGCTCATGTGGCCATCCTTGCAGCTACACGGGCTGCGAGTGCCTCAGCCTGCTGCTGATCGTGATCGGGTTCCATCCGCAGCCACAGGCAGGGACCGCCGAGATCACCCTGCTTGATTTCGGCTAGCGATGGGTTGGCGTGGAGTTCGGCAGTAGCCAGCTGAGCGATCATGCCAGCGCCAAGACGGTAGCCTGCCAGATCCAGGCCTTAAGACTTGCCCAGTTCGAGAAGATCCGCGTTCTTCTCCTCGCGGCCCGCCTCCTTCGCGCTGCGCGCGCGCGCGCAGCATGGCCCGGAGCGCACTCTTTCCTGCGAGCAGCGCATAGGCGAAACCGGGTAGGGCTGGGGCGATATTGGCTCCTGCGCGGATGGCCAGCACATGCGTGCAGCGGAGCTGTTCGGCAGCGCAGGCAGCGGCGGCGTGCCAGCCCTTGATGTCCTGCTCCGCCATTGGCGCAAGGCTCTCGTTGCAGCCTGGCAAGTCGGGCAACACGCTCGCAACGCCGCTGCGTTCCAGCGCGCGCATCACCTCGATGGTGAAATAGCGCAGCTTGTTGCTTTCATCGAACCACGCGGGAAGCACCAGCAGGCGCGGGGCATTTGCAGGCCCGAACTCTATGGCAAGTTCCTCGCTGCCACCGGGCGCTTGCCAGGATTGCAGCTGCAAGAGCGCCTCTCAGCCTTCTTGGCGCTTGGCGATGACGAAGGAGAGCAGGCCGCCGAAGGTTTCCAACATTTCGCCGTCCACCTCATCATCCTCGATCAGGATGTCGAGCCGGTCTTCCACCTCGGTCAGCAGGCCGGCAACGGCCATGGAATCGAGTTCCGGCAGATAGCCGAACAGCCCGGTTTCCCCAGTGAACTCCGCAACATCCTCGGCATCGAGGCCCAGCACATCCTGCAGCACCTGGCGCAGGATCAGCTCCACCTCGATATCTTCGTCGCGAATGGCAGGCAGGTTATCGCTCATGCAGCGCCTCTAGCCAGCACTTTGTCGCGAAACAAGCTTGCGCAGCGCCGCCTTGGCGAGAATCGGCCAGTTGGCGGGCGATCCGCGGCGCAGGCAGGTGAGCGAAATGCGCGGGCGGGTGGCTTCCATCCAGTCCGCCTTGAAGCCATCGTCGCCTTTCCCGAAATCGACTTCGGACACGCGATCGCGGTCGATAACCTCCTCGAACAAGGCAGCGGTCAGCGTGGTTCCTGGGGAGAGTTTCTGCGCGCTTTCGAGGTGTGCCAGCTTGTGGATGTAGGCTGTGCCGTCTTCCACGGTCCAGAGTTGCGCGGCGACGGGCCTACCCTCTGCCAGCGCCATGCCGAACAGATAGTGGCCCTTCGCGCTCTCGCTTTCGGAAAAGGCGCGCAGCAGCGCGGGATCGCCTTCCTCAGGCTTCCAGCTTTCTGAGTAGATTGCTTCATAGGCCGCCCAGTCAGCGGGATCGAAGGCGCGCTTCAGGACGACTTCGACCTTGTTTGCCTTGCGTTTGAGGGTGGTGCGCAAGGGACCGGGGCGCGATGCGATATATTCGGCGTAGGTTCGTCCATTGACCGGCAGGTAGTGATTGGTGTCACATACCTCGCGGATCACAGACCAGCCCGCAGAACGAAAACCGGCCTCGAGTTCGTATGTGAGCGGGTTTTCAGGTGCAAGCTTGCTCAAAAAGACGCGCGATGCCTTTGCTGCGAGGTCGTGCGCGAGTGCGTGAAAGAGGTCCGGGCGTGGCTGTCCTGTCACCAGCGGAGTCCAATTAAAGGCATACCAGTTGGTGAGCACTTCCAGACCGTTTTTGCCCTGGGTCAGCGGCAGGCAAGCGCTGGCAAGAGCGTCACCGCAAACGGCAATGAAGAGCTGCTGTTCGGCTTCCTCCAACAGACCAAACCAGTCGACATGCGCGAAGGGGCCCTTGCCCGAGAGGCGAAGGGAATGCAGATGTTTAACTGTCTCGTGATAGCTGACCGCTTCCACCAATGTTTGTCCCGGAGCCTTTCTTGCCTGTAACGCTCGATCCTGTTGCCAGACCGCTCGACCATCTCGCCCAGATCGGGCGTGACGAGGATATGGCACTTACCTTGCGCGGGAAAAGCCTTAGCTGGAAGGACTTAAGAAGCCGTGTGAGCCTGCTTGCGGCGTGGCTGGCGGACATTGTCCCTCAGAAAGGCGCAAGGGTGGCTACATGGGCGGCGAAGGGTGAATTGACATGCCTAATGCCACTGGCTGCAGCACGGGCCGGGCTGGTGCATGTACCGGTCAATCCGCTGATCAAACACGCACAGGTGAAGCACATCCTTGCCGATAGCGGGGCAAGCGCCCTGATCGGCACCGAAGCACGCCTGAAAAGCCTTGAAGAGGGCGATGCGCCTGCCGATTGCGCTTTGATCGGCGAGAAAGCGGCTTGGGAGCAGGCAGAGGCGTTTGGCGGTGGCCTCCCACCATCCGATGCCGATCCCGATGGCCTGTGCGCGATCCTTTACACCAGCGGGTCCACCGGCAAGCCCAAGGGCGTGATGCTGAGCCACGCGAACCTGTGGCTGGGCGCTGTCAGCGTGGCGCACTATCTCAAGCTGGAAAGCGATGATGTGACGCTGGCGGTCCTGCCGCTCAGTTTCGACTATGGCCAGAACCAGCTGCTTTCCACATGGTATGCCGGGGGCGGCGTTGTGCCGCTCGACTATCTGACCCCGCGCGATGTGCTGAAGGCTTGCTCCAGGCATTCCATTACCACTCTTGCCGCCGTGCCGCCTTTGTGGGTGCAACTGGTGGAGCAGGATTGGCCTGCCGAGGCCGTTGCCTCAATGCGCCGGCTGACCAACAGCGGCGGCGCGCTCACCACCGATCTGGTGAGGGACCTGCGGCGGATATTCCCGCAAGCCATGCTCTTCCCGATGTACGGCCTTACCGAGGCGTTTCGCTCGACCTATCTCCATCCCAGGTGGGTGCACGAGCATCCCACTTCGATGGGGACCCCCATTCCCTTTGCCGAAATCCTCGTGATTGCAGACGATGGCGAGCTGGCCGGGGCGCTGGAAGAGGGCGAACTCGTGCATTGCGGGCCGCTGGTGGCGCAAGGGTACTGGCAGGATGCGGAGCGCACCGCCGAACGTTTCAAACCGGCACCCGCGATGTCCACCTACCGCGGCACCGCGGTCTGGTCTGGTGACAGGGTCTTTCGCGATGTCGAAGGCTTGCTCTATTTTGTCGGCAGGCGCGATGCCATGATAAAGAGCGCGGGCAACCGCATCAGCCCGCAGGAAGTGGAGGACGCCGCCGTGGCATCAGGATTTGCCGAGGAAGCCGTGGCCATCGGCGTGCCTGACGAGAGGTTGGGGCAGGCAATCCACCTCGTGGTGCGCGGCTCCGGCGATGACGAGGGCTTGCGCAAGGCGCTGCGCCGCGACCTGCCCAATTTCATGCAGCCAGCCGAAATCCGCTGGCTCGAAGCCATGCCGCTCAATCCCAATGGCAAGATCGATCGCAGCCTGCTGGCACACGAGGCGCGGTCATGAAGGCGCTGGGTCCCATTCCCCCCGGGTTTGCCACCATTGCCGGTGAGCTGGCGATTGGCGGGCGCACCGTCAGCGATCTGGTGGATGAAGCAGGCGATACCCCGCTGTTCGTCTATTCCAGCGACACGATCCTTGCCCGCATGTCTGCCTTGCGCGCGGCGATGCCGAAGCGGCTGAAGATCCATTATGCGATGAAAGCCAACCCCTTTCGCGCCGTGGTCAATTTCATGGACGAACTCATGGATGGCTTTGACATCGCCTCGATGGGTGAATTGACGGCAATCCTCTCGATGGGGCCGCTGCCTGGCCAGATCAGCTTTGCCGGGCCGGGCAAGCGCGACATCGAGCTGGATATGGCCGTCCGTACCGGGGTCACCCTCAACATCGAATCTGCCAACGAAGCGAAACGGGCGCTGGCCGTGGGATCGAAACGGGGCATCACGCCGCGCCTCGCCATCCGCGTGAACCCCGATTTCGAAATGCGTGGATCGGGCATGAAGATGGGCGGCGGGGCCAAGCCTTTCGGGGTCGACCAGGCAGAGGTTCCGGCGCTTGCCCGCAAGATCATAGCCGCCGAGGCCGAATGGCGCGGGTTGCATATCTACACCGGCAGTCAGGCGCTGGATGTCGATACCGTGATTGAAACGCAGGCCAATGTGCTGTCGCTGGCCGCGCAATTGTCGGACGAAATCGGTGCGCCGCTGCCGCATCTCAACATGGGTGGTGGCTTTGGCATTCCCTATTTCGACAAGGACCAGCCGCTTGATATCGGCAAGATCGGCGCTGCACTGGAAGAACGTTTCGCGGACTTGCCGACTGTTCTGCAAGATACTGAGTTCGCTATCGAACTGGGCCGCTACCTTGTCGGCGAGGCGGGTGTTTACCTGACCCGGATCGTTGACCGGAAGGTGAGCCACGGCGTCACGTATCTCGTCACCGATGGCGGGTTGCACCACCAGCTTGCCGCCTCCGGCAATTTCGGCACCGTCGTGCGCCGCAACTATCCTGCTGCCATCGCGACGAAGTTCGGCGCCGAGCCGGAGGAAGAGGTGAATATCGTCGGCTGTCTGTGCACCCCGCTGGACAGGCTGGCAGACCAGGCCATGATGCCACGCGCCGATGTGGGCGATATCGTCGCCATCTTTTGTGCCGGTGCCTATGGCGCCAGCGCCAGCCCGGCCACCTTCCTGGGGCAGGGGCCGGCTCGCGAAATGCTGGTTTAACGGCTTCGCAAAGCCTCGTCCCCATTTGGGACACGCCTTGAAAAACCCGGCCAAATCCGCCTGTTTGGCTGGAAGGCTAACGCAATGTTCACCCTTTCTCGCGAAAAGCGTCACCGAATCCGCGGGTAGTGGGTTCGCACCGGCTTTCGGCCGCTGCCTCCTGATTGCCCGAAACCCTTGAGGACGCGATGATGCGAACGAATACGATGACCCGCCTTCTGGCCGCCGGTGCCACGGCTTCCCTTGCGTTGACCGGGTGGAGCACCACCGCCAATGCGCCGCAGCTGGCGCCTGCCACCTTCGTTGCCATGCAGGAAGGGCCGGGCGAGGAATATGTCATCGGCCCTCTCGATGAACTCACCATCCATGTCTGGCGCAATGACGAGCTTGGCGCGCAGGTGCAGGTCCGTCCTGACGGGCGCATCACCACCCCCCTGGTTCCGAACCTACCAGGCTGCAGCAATACTGGGACGTGTCTTTCGTCCAGCGTCACAAGGGCAAGGCCAAAGACCTTGAGGCCGAGTTGCTCCACCAACTGCGACAAGACGTGGAATCGCGCATGGTATCGGACGTGCCGCTGGGCGCGTTCCTCTCCGGCGGTTTCGACAGCTCCAGCGTGGTCGCGATGATGGCCCAAGCGAGCCGCGAGCCAGTGCGGACCTGCTCCATCGGTTTCGATGTCGAGGCAGTGGACGAGACGTCTTACGCAGAGAAGGTGGCGCGGCTGTTCGGCACCGATCACGCTGCGCGCGAGGTAAGTGCGGACCAGTATGGCGCGTTGGATGATCTGGCCGGCATGTTCGATGAGCCCTTCGCCGATGGCTCCGCCTTGCCCACCTGGCGGGTCTGCCAGCTTTCGCGCGAAAGCGTGACGGTCGCGCTGTCGGGTGACGGCGCGGATGAAGCCATAGCGGGATATCGCCGGCAGGTGTTCCATCATCACGAGGAACGCTTGCGGCGGCTGATGCCTGAAAGCCTGCGCGCCAAGGTGCTCGCGCCGCTTGGCCGCGCATGGCCGAAGATGGACTGGGCACCGCGCCCCCTGCGCGCCAAGAGCACGCTGATGGCGCTGGGCACAAGCGGAGCGGAAGCCTATGTCCGCGCGGTCGGAGCCGTGCCGCCAGAACAGCGATTTGCCTTCTATGGCAGCGATATGGTGAGGCAGCTCGGTGATTACCGGGCCGAGGTGCCGTTCATGGAGATGATGACGGGTGCGCCTGCGCGGTCCGGCCTCGATGCGGCGCAATATGCTGACCTCAAGTTCTGGATGCCGGGCGATATGCTGACCAAGGTGGACCGCACCAGCATGGCGGTGAGCCTTGAAGCGCGCGAACCTCTGCTAGACCATACCTTGGTGGAGTTTGCGGCCGGCCTGCCCGAAGGGCTGCGGGTGAAAGGCAAGCAGGGCAAGTACCTGTTGAAGAAGGCGACGGAACGTTACCTGCCGGACGACATCCTTTACCGCCCCAAACAGGGCTTCGTGACGCCCATCGCCGACTGGCTGCGTGGCCCTTTGCGGGCGCAGACCCGCGCGATTGCCACCAGCAGCACGCTTGCCCGCCCCAAGTGGTTCGACAAGGCCACCTTGTCGCGCATGGCGGAGGCGCATATTTCAGGCCGCAGCGACAATTCGCGGATGCTCTGGCAGCTTATCATGCTCGACAAATCGCTGGAAAAGCTCCGGGTTTCCTAGGCTTCCTCGCCGTGGCCAAGCGCCATGTATTCCTCGCTCTGCATTTCCTTCAGGCGGCTCACGGTGCGCTCGAATTCGAAAGAGCCATCGCCTGAGGGGTAGAGGTCTTCCGGCTCCACCTCAGCCGTTACGAAGAGTTTCACCCGGTTTTCGTAGAGCGCATCGATCAGCGTCAAGAAGCGTGCCGCCTCGTTGCGCATCTCGCGGTTCATCTGCGGAATGCCGACGATGATGACCGTGTGATAGTCGCGCGCAATGGCGAGATAATCCGATGCGCCGCGCGCTTCCTTGCACAGCCGCTTGAAGCTGAACACGGCCACGCCCTTCAGGCTCTTGGGCACATGCAGCGTTCGCCCGCCGCCGAGGTCAAGATCTGCCGAGGGAACATTTTCGGCATCTTCCGGGGCAAAGTCGGTGAGGCGGAAGAACAGTTCGCGCACCTGTGCGGTGGCTTCCGGGCCAATGGGTGAATGCCAGCTGGCCATGCCGCCTATCCGGTCTAGCCGGTAATCGGCCGGGCCATTCAGTTCGACGACGTCCAGTTCTTTCTCGATCAGAGCGATGAAAGGCAGGAAGTGCTCGCGGTTGAGGCCATCCTTGTACAGGTCGCGGGGAGGGCGGTTGCTGGTCGTGACCACGCACACGCCGTGTTCCATGATCAGCGCGGTGAACAGGCGCGACATGATCGCGGCATCGGGCGAGTTGTTTACCACCATCTCGTCAAAGGCGAGGCAGCGCACTTCTTCGGCGATGGCTGCAGCGACCGGCGCGATTGGATCGCCAGCCTCCTTCTTGCGCTCCTCTCGAATGCGGGCGTGGACTTCGAGCATGAAGGCGTGGAAGTGCACGCGGCGCTTGGCTTCGATGGCCAGCGTTTCGTGGAACAGGTCCATCAGCATGGACTTTCCGCGCCCAACGCCGCCCCACATATAGGCGCCGCGGACCGCTTCACGCTTGCCGATCAGGCGGTGGAAGAAGCCGGTTTTCATCCGGCTTTCAAGGCCTTGCTGGACACGCTCCAGCACCTCGGCAGCCGCGCGCTGTTCGGCATCGGGGCGCAGTTCGCCCGATGCCAGCAGTTCCTCGTACCGTGCAATCAACCCGGACAGGTCAGATCTGCCGTTCGGCCTGCATCTTCTTGATTTCGGCGATGGCGCGCGCCGGGCTCAGGCCCTTGGGGCAGACGTTGGCGCAGTTCATGATCGTGTGGCAGCGATAGAGGCGGAAGGGATCTTCCAGCTCGTCCAGCCGCTCGCCGGTCATCTCGTCGCGGCTGTCCGCCAGCCAGCGATAGGCCTGCAGCAGGATTGCCGGGCCCAGGAACTTGTCCGAATTCCACCAGTAGCTGGGGCAGGAGGTGGAGCAGCAGGCGCACAGGATGCATTCGTAAAGGCCGTCCAGCTTCTCGCGCTGCTTCGGCGTCTGCAGGCGTTCCTTGCCGCTCGGCGTGTTGGAAACGGTTTGCAGCCACGGGCGGATCGAGGCGTATTGCGCATAGAAATGCGTGAAATCGGGCACCAGGTCCTTCACCACGTCCATATGCGGCAGCGGGGTGATGTGGATTTCGCCAGACAGGTCCTCGATCGCGGTGGTGCAGGCAAGGCCGTTCTTGCCGTTGAGGTTCATCGCGCAGGAACCGCAGATACCTTCGCGGCACGACCGGCGGAAGGTCAGCGTCGGGTCAATCTCGTTCTTGATCTTGATGATCGCATCGAGAACCATCGGGCCGCAATCGTCGAGATCGATCTCGAAAGTGTCGTAACGCGGGTTCTCGCCGCTTTCGGGGTCCCAGCGATAGACCTTGAACTTCTTGATCCGCGCACCGCCGGAAGCCTTGTGTTCCTTGCCGGGGCCGTTGATCTTGCTATTCTTCGGGAGCGTGAAGGTTGCCATGGTTTATCCACTTTCGAGTGATTGGGTCCTATCTACCCATTCACAGCGCGAGGGCAAGGCAGACCTTGGGGACTAAGGGGGACTTTTTCGTGCTGGATGGAACACATGGAACACGGTCCTGATCGGAAAATCGTGCCTTGGCACAAACCGCCTGCAAACCGCTGCCCGATATGGCGAAAAGGCCATGTTTCCATCATCGGTTCCGTGTCTAGATTGATACGATGCCGGTAGGAAAGAAAAGCTGACCATGGATATGCAGTGGCCCGCGCGCGCGGCAGTGTTTGGTGCATCCGGCGGCATCGGCGCTGCGATCAGCCGCGTGCTGGTGGACCGCGATGTGCAGGTTTACGCCGGTTCGAGGTCCGGCGAGGTTCCCAAGCATCAGAACCTGCGCCCTTTCCGGTTCGACCTTGAAGATGAGGAGAGCATAGCTGCTGCTGCCGAAACCATGGCAGAATCGCCGCCGCAGCTGGTGGTGATTGCAACAGGTGTGCTGACGCTGGCAGACGGCACCGGGCCGGAGCGCGCGGCCAAGGCCATCGATCCGCAAGCGATGGCGCAGGTGATGGCGATCAACACCATCGGCCCCGCGCTCATCGCCAAGTATGTCCTGCCGCTGATGCCGCGTGATGAACGCTTCGTATTCGCGGCCATTTCCGCCAAGGTTGGGTCGATATCGGATAATGGGATCGGTGGCTGGCATGCCTATCGTGCCAGCAAGGCCGCGCTCAACATGCTGGTGAAGAATTGGGCCATCGAAATGGGCCGCACGCATGAGCAGGGCTGCGTGATTGCGCTCCATCCCGGCACGGTGGATACGGCGCTGTCCAAGCCGTTCCAGTCCAATCTGCCGGAAGGCCAGCTGACGAACCGTCGCGAATCAGCGCTCAACCTGCTTGGCGTGATGACGGATGCCGGACCGGGTGAGAGCGGCAAGCTGCTGGATTACATGGGCCGTGAAATCCCGGCCTGACAAGGGATTGATGTCAGACCTGCTTTCGGCAAACCGGGGTCTGGCAATTATTCATTTTCATTCCCTTCAATCGCGGTAAGCTTGTCACAAAAAGGACGGGGAGTTCGCGGCATGGGTCTGGGCAATTGGTATGAAGAAACAATCCTTCCCAAGGTTATCGGCCTGGGCTGCGGTGGTGACGAAGTTACCGAACTGCGCAGCAAGGTTCTTCCGCTGGCGCAGGGCAGCGTGTTCGAAATCGGCTGTGGCGGGGGATACAACCAGCCGCTCTATCGCAAGGATGCCATCACCCATTTCGCGGGCATCGATCCCAATGGCGCTCTGCTGGATGCTGCGCGCAAACGGGCGGCGGAACAGGGATGGGAAGCCGATATCCGTCAGGGGGTGGGGGAGAGCATTCCCTTTCCTGACGGCTCCTTCGATACGGTGGTGTGCACCTACACACTGTGTTCCGTGCAGGACC
>Ga0181554_1004777_pt1 | contig 10855 bp, 6 predicted proteins | sample 011ome_16_FD_145602 | JGI IMG/M metagenome (GOLD analysis project Ga0181554, IMG submission 145602) | Coastal salt marsh microbial communities from the Groves Creek Marsh, Skidaway Island, Georgia - 011503CT metaG (spades assembly) | ecosystem: Environmental > Aquatic > Marine > Intertidal zone >... | reverse complement strand
CGCGCAGGCGGACAAGAAGCGCGTCTCCGCGGCGCCGAAAGCGCTGTGGAACGGCATGATGAACCGCGACCCGGCGACCATCACGAAGGTGCGTTCTATACACTGGTTCCCATACGACCGCGTTGGCGATGTGGACGCCGATCCTTAAGGACTTCGCCCGTCGCATCTCTCCGCCCACCCCTCCCTTTCAATACCCGCCCTCGACGCCTTTCAACTCCAACTGACGCCTTTCAACTCCACCCCGACGTTCGCGACCATCACGAAGGCGGATGTCGACGCCATCGGCGCGCGATTCGGCATGAATGATATGGCCAAGCAGTGCCCGGAGGCGGTCACGGAGCTGTACGACGCGTACCTCATGTCGATCATCCCGATGGGGGACGAGCCCGTGCAGGGGTGGGAGCCGGAGGCGCTGACGAACTTTCGAAGGCGACTGGGTCTCGAGGATCACGACGCGGCCAACGCGCACATCGAAGTCGGACGTCGGCTGTTCCGCAAACGCATCGAGCTCGGGGATAAGGACGCGGACCTCGAATCGCGACGGGAGTTTCAGAAGCTCGTGTTCATCTCCACGAGGACGTTTGGCGAGAAGCAGGCGAAGTTTTTGCTCCCGTGGAACCGCATCTTCCGCGTGTCGGACGCGCAAGTCACGCTCGCGTTGAAGGAGTCCGCGAGCAAGCTCCTCAAGACGCGCCTCGAGGGGTCCAACGCGATCGCGACGCTCGACGCCGCCGCTCTCGCGGACGCCAAGGCGTACCAGGGCGAGATCAACCTCTCGGACGAAGACACCGCGGAGGTTGTCGGCCCGATGTGCCAGCGGCACGTGGTGGACCTCATCGAGAAGGCGTCCGAGCTGGCGTCGGCGCGGACGGTGAACTCGGACTACTCCGCCGCGAACGCGCTTCTTCGCGAAGTGCTCGCGTACAACGTGTCGCTCGCAGCGTCCGCGGGACAGATCTCCGGGCTCGCGCCGGCGGTCCTCGCGGGGACGCCGTGGGAGGACAAGAGCTCCGAGCTGAACGTGTTGTTCAAAAACTTCCTCACGCAGGGCACCGAGGCGGGCGAATTATCCGCCGAGCTCAAGGACGAAGCCGGGAAGCTCAAGGCGCTGTTCGGGATGGGGAACAAGGAAGCCGAGGACATCGTGATCGAGGTCACGACGAAGGTGTACCGCGAGCAGCTCCGCGACGCGGTCAAATCCGGCTCGCTCGACACCGCGGAGTCCCCCGCCTCGGTGCTTCAGCAAATTTGCGAGAAGCTTCAGTTCCCGCCCGAGATCGCCGCCGGCGTGAACAAGGAGAACTACCGCACGAAGCTCGAGTCTGTCATGGAGAAGAAGTCTCTCACGGAAGACGACGTCACCGCGCTCGCGCGCGTCAGAAAGCTTCTCTGCGTCCCCAAGGATGTCGTCGACGAGTGCACGAAGGAAATCTGCGGCGCGGTGTACAAGTCCGCGGTTCAAGGCGCGTTGTCCGTCGGCACCGAGGCGTTCACCCCCCAGCTGCGCGACCGCTGCAAGGCGGCGAAGCAAGCGGTGCGCCTCACCGACGCGATGGCGCTCGAGATTTTGACCGTGGAGGCTAAGAAGGCGTTCATGAACTTCATCAAGGAGGCGCGCGTGAAGAAGAACAAGATTGAGCAGAGCAAAGAGATCAGGAAGATGGTGTACTTCAACGCCACCGTCGTGACGCCGATGGTGAAGGACGTGACGCAGGCGGCGGCGCAGGACGCGGCGAAGGAGCTCGCGGAACTCATGAAGGAAGCGCAGGCGGCGGCGAAGGAGGAAGAGAAGAAGGAGAAGGAGAAGGCGAAGGCGGAGGCGAAAGCCGCCGCGGAAGCCGCGGGCGAGGAGTGGGTGGAGCCGGAGGAGGAGGAGGAGGAGGAGGAGGAGAAGAAGGAGGAGGAGGAAGTCGTCGTCCAGGACACGGCGCCGACGTACCAGAAGGAGGTCAACCTCAAATCGGAGATGGACCCGGTCAGCGCGCAGGGCTTGTACCAGGACTACCTCATGTTTTGCATGCAGGGCGACACCGTGACCGCGCCCATGGGCGTGCAGATCACCCTCGAGCGCGATCAGTCCGAGTTCACGCGTCTCGCGCAGCTCGGGGACATCCTCGGCATGAACCAGATGGAGGTTGGGATGGTCCACAAGGGACTCGCGGACAAGGCGTTCCGCGCGCAAGCGGAGCAGATGCTCGGAGACGGCCGCGGCCTCACCGCGGATCGCGCGGAAAAGCTCAAGGAGATTCAGACGTCGCTCTCCCTGCCAGACGCGGAGGCGCAGAAGATCATCAAGGGCATCACGTCGAAGAAGCTTCTGGGCGAGATGCAAGCGCAGATCGCCATGGGGACGCTCACGATCGCGGACGTCCGCAAGCTGAAGGAGTCTGGCGTCGAGATCGACAACGCGCTCCCGCCGGATAAGAGGCTCCAGCTGTTCCGTAAAAACGCGGAGCAGAGGCTGACGGACGGCAGCGGCGTCGCGGACATCGACGCCCTCACGAAGACGCTCCCCGAGGACCTCTCCATCGACCCGGAGGTTGCGAAGAAGGAGCTGACGAAGCTCGCGAACGAGAAGAAGCGCAGCACGATGATCGGCGCCGTCGCGGAGCTTCGCGGGAAGAAGATCGACGCCGTCGTCAAGGCGTGCAAGAACCTGCTCGCGTGCCACGGCGTCGCCCCCGAGAGCAAGCTCGAGTGGGCGGTGAAGGAGGAGCTTCAGGACATCTACAGCGTGTTCCTCGTCGACGGCGCGGACGACGAGCAGGCGTCGCTCTTGCAGAGCGCGCTCGGGTTGGACGACGCGACGTGCTCGGGGTTGAAGGAGATTGTCGCCGCGGACAAGTTCCAGCTCAAGGCGGACGTCGAAAACGAGGCGTTGTTCTAATTGGTGGAACACGTCGAGACGGGGCGAGGGCCCAAAGCGTAGGGCTACGTACATTTTTGAAACAGACGCCAGCGACGACAGGAGTGCTTATGAAACGCAAAGAACTTTTGACGCCTAAGTATGGGCTACGCATCTCATTCTACCTGTAATACACGCGCGAACACCGCCAACGTCTCGATCGCGTCCGAGCCCGGGAAGAACGCGTGCCCTTCCGCGTGCTTCAGCGTCCACTCCCCGGACGCGCACAACTCGTCGCAGTCGCGAACGAACGAGTCGAACCCGCAGCTGACGTATATGAACGTTCGCAGCCGCGGCGGCGGCGGCGGCGTCGGCGGCGCGAGACGCGCCTCGTCCGCGGCTTCCGTCGCCTTCTTCCGCTTCCGTCGTCGCCTTCGTCGTTTCGCCTCGCTCCCGCCCGTCTCTCTCCCGCCCCCTCCCGTCTCTCTCCCGCTCGCCGTCGCCGTCGCCGCCGCCGCCGCCGTCGCCGTCCGCCCCGTCAGCGTCGCTCGAGTCTTCGCGTCCAGCCCTTTCCTCGGCGGGTTCACGATCACGACGTCCGCGTCCCTCACCGCCTCCCCCGCCGCGTGCTCCGCGCGTTCCACCCCGAACGATACCCTCGCGCGCGTCGCCTTCGGCAGCGTCGCGGCGGACAGCTCGAACGATACCCTCGCGGCTTCCGCCGCCTCCGTCGCCCGCAGCGATCCTCTCCACTCTTTCCCGCCAGCCGCGGCGATCGACAAGCCGATCGCGCCCGCGCCCGCATAGAGCTCGCCGACCGCGGCGTCCGCCGGGACGTGCGCGCGCAGCGACTCAAGCAGCCTGTTATACGCCCCCACGTTCGCCTGCATGAACGACCCGGGGTGGTAGCACACGCGCGCGTCGCCGTGCGCGCACCACGACGAGTAGAGCGAATTCGCGCCGCCGAGCTCGCGCCACGCGTCCGGCGCGTCGCCGACGATGACGTTGTCGGCGGCGTCGTTGAGGTTGACGCAGACGCCGCGCACGAGCGTCGGGTCTCCCACTCCGGCGAGCAGGTCGTCCGCGAGGAGGCGTAAGCGCGTTGGGATCTCCTCCGAGGACGGCGGCGCGTTCCACACGAGCGCGACGTGCACGGCGGCGAGGAGGTCGTCGCTCGGCGACGTCGGCAAGAAGTGCGGTCCTCCGTCGACGCCCGCGACGACCTCCGCGCCGCGCTCGTCTAGACCGCGCGCGCACGCGGTGAACTGCACGTACCGCAGCTCGCCGGTGTTGTCGCGCTCGTCGTACGCGCGGACGCCGAGGCGAGCGCACGCGGCCTCGACCGCGAGCGCGGCGTCGTTGATGCGAGGGTGTTGGACGACGCAGCCGGGGATTGGCGCGACGTCGTGCGTCCCGCGCCTGAAGAGGCCGAGCGCGAGCGCGCCGTCCTCGACCGCTCGCGCCGCGAGCTTCGCGCGGCATCGCCATCCGTTCGTGGGGCCCAGCGTCATCGCGAAGTCGACGCCTTTGGACGCGAAGTATTCGCGCGCGCGCGCGAGCAGCGGCGGCGCGTCCAGCCCCGTCGCGATCGCGCATCCGTCGCATCGAGACGCGTCGAAGTGGGGGCAGTCGAGTTCCGTCGCCGCCGCCGCGAAGGTCCTGACGGAAGGACGTCGCGACGACGGCGCGCGAGCGCCGTCGCGACGCCGTCGCGGCGATACCCCCACCGCCGCGGGCGCCGACGCGACCGCCGACATGATGGACCGCCCGCGCTCCCGAGCACTGCACGCGTTTCGGAACGACAAACAGAAAAGTGCAGTACAACGTAGTCTCGTTCGATCGACACGAGGCGCCGCCGCAAAAAAAGTTCATCGGTCAGTTGAAAGGGGACGCGATCAAATGTTGAAACTGAGGGATGAGTGAAAAACAGAGTGCCGTGTCGCTGTCGTACCGAGACCTGCATCTGCTGTGAGTCAGCTCGCGTTCGACAACGTCACGCGTCAGTTCGGGATGGCGCCGCCGAGGACCGGCGCGCCGCCGCCGCATCCGCGGCTCACGCGCGTGTCGCGATGGGACTCGATCTACGCGACGTCCCCGTGGGACGCGTTCGTCGTCGCGTTCTTAGGATACACGTGCTTCGTCCTGCCCTTCTTCCTCGTCGTCCTCGCGCTTCTGCTCTTCTTTCCCGCGTGGCTCGCGCTGGAGTGCGGGTGGTACGCCCATCGCGCGGCGCTGAGACGGCGACACGAGGCGTTCACGGACCCGCCGCCGTTCGAGTACCGGAAAGAGCACATGCGGCGGTTCTTGCGTCTGAAGGAGGACGTCGTCCCGTGTTTCATCGCGTTCACGCGCGCGTGGTTCCGCGACGCGCCCGCCGCGCTCGTGAAGCGAGAGAACGTGAGAGACTTTTTCCGGTACGCCTTCTACGGCGTCTACATGAAACGAGCGTCCGACGCGGAAGAAGCCGAGCTCGACGCTTGGCTGGACGACGTGGAGAAACACTGGGACATCACGCTGCCGCCGGGGCGCACGGAAGGGCTGACGTTCATGGCGCACATGCGAGACGGTCTGCGAACGACGCATCAGCCGCTGTTCACGGTGTTTTACTCGCACGCCGCGGGGACGCTCGGCGGCGTGATATTGCGGCTGTGGGGGTTCCGGCATCACGGCTGCGGGGACACGGGGGTGACGTACTGGATACGCGATAAGAGTAGCAGCGGTCGAAAGAAGAAGAAGAAAAAGACAACGACGACGACGACGACGACGACGACGAAGAGAGGCACCGGCGGCGGTCGGAGAAGCGCGAGCGGCGGCGTCGACGTCGACGACGCGCCGGACGCCGACGACGCGCGCTGCGAACGCTGCGGCGGCGATCCGCTCGGTCGGCGGTGCTTCGCCGGGTGCCGCGACCGCGCGGACGGATCGCCCACGCCCGTCGTCATGCTCCACGGCCTCGGGATCGGTCTGTCTCCGTATCTGTGGACGGTGGTGAGCATCCTCCGCGCGACGCCGACGCGGCCGGTGGTCCTCGTGTGTCTCCCGGAGATCAGGCGCGTTCGTTCATATTTACACTGGTCCCCATACGACCGCGTTCGCGTGGTGAACGCCGTTTCTTAAGGACTTTACTTCCCGGCGGTCGTTTCTCTCCGCCCAGGGTCCCTCGCGTTCAATCCCGACACACCGCGATGCCTTTCAACTCCAACTGATGACGCCTTTGAACTCCACCCCGACTTCGCTTCGTACGGACCCTCGACCCTCAGCCTCCGGCACATCGTCACCGTGCGCACGCCGGACGCGTTCGTCAACGCGATCGAGAGCGCGTGCGTGCGACACGACCTCCGTCGCCCGTGTCTCATGGGCCACTCGTTCGGGACGTTCGTCGTCGCGCGCGCGTGTCAGCGGTCTGTCGTCGCGAGCACGATGCTCGTCGACCCGGTGGCGTGCTGTCTCATGCTGACGCGAGTGATTCACAGCGTCTTGTTCGCGATCGAGGACGTATGGCGGGAGCTCACGGGCCGCGAGTCCGCGGGGCTGGCGCGCGTGTCCGAGGCGGCGCGCGAGGCGTCGGGCGTGAGGTCCGCGAAGCCGCCGAGGGTGACGTGGCGGCGGCGCGTCGAGTTGGTCGCGTCGCTCGCCGCGTTGTGCGTGCGGGACGTCGTCATCGTGAGAGAGCTCTCGTGCGCGGTGGCGCTGAGGTGCGTCCCGTCTCGCGCTGGTTCCCATACGACCGCGTCGGCGTGGTGAACGCCGATTCTTATTAAGGACTTTTGCGGGCGTGTCTCTACGCGCACTCCTCGCTTTCAATCCCCGCCCGCGACGCCGTTGAACTCCGTCTGACGCCTTTCAACTCCACCCCGACGTCGCTTCGTACGGACCCTCGACCCTCAGTCGGACGTTTTGGTGGTGGCAAGTCGTGTTACACGCGGAGGACACGCCGCGAGACTCGCTGTGCGTGCTGCAGTCGCACGACTCGATATTAGACGCGGGCGCGGTGGCGAAGCACGTGCTGAACAGGGACGCGAGCGACGTGTTGTGGTTGGACGGGTTCAGGCACGGGGAGTTACTCGGGCCGACGGGCTTCGTCGCGCGAACGCGCATGGCGGAGTTTCTGAAGCGTTTGGACTGATCGACGCGTCCGTCGCGGCGCTCGCGTCGTCGTCGTCGTCGTCGTCGTCGTCGTGTTACAACCTAAACGTCCATCATTCCTCCATCCCTCGAAACGAAACGAAACGAACCAACGCGTCGCTCACGTCGGCGTCGGCGCGTCCGTGATCTTCGAGAACTCCTCCCCCGTCGCCCCCGCGCCTCCCCACGGCGTGAAAAACTGCCTCAGCTGCCGCGGCCGGCACTGCCTGCCCGGCTCCATGGTCATCTTCAACACCGTGCCGCCCTCGCGCACGGCGACGTCCGGCGCGAGCGACGGATGCAGAATCTTCGCGAGCAGCTCGACGCCGTTCACGAGCCGCGGCCCCGCGCGCGAGAACAAGACGTGATGCACGACGTACACCCTTCGATTCTTCACCGCGGGAATCGCCCAAAAGCCCGGATTCGACGCCAAGCGATCCAGCTCCGCGAGCGTCTGATGCGGCGACGGCGAGACGCACGGGGAGAGAATCAAAACCTCGGGGGCGTACGCCAACACCTGCTCCCATCGCAGCCCGACCGCGGGCGCGCCGGGCTCTTGAAGCTCGTCCGAGCCGCCGGCGAGGGACTTCATCTCCGGCAACCAGTGCCCGCCGACGGCGAGCGGTCTGAGACCCTCCAGGGACAGAACCCTCGGGCGCTTCTCCGCGCTCGACACCGCGGCGGCGACCGCCCTGAGGCGCGCGCGCAGCGAGTCCACGAGCGCGATCGCGATCTCTTCCACGCCCGTCGCCGCGCCGACCTGAACGATAACGTCCATGACCTCGGACAGACGCTGCGGGTCCATCGCGAGCACGCGCGTGCCGCCGCCGCCGCGGCTTCCTCCCCCTCCTCCTCCGCGCCCGTCGCCGTCGTCGCCGCGCCCGTCGCCGTCGTCGTCGCGGTCGCGGTCGCGCAGCACGCCCGCCATGGATAACGCGCGCGCGACGACGCTCTCGCCGCCGCCGCCGCCCAGCGCGCCCGCGCCCTTCCCGCATCGCTCGCACGCGTCTTGCGTCAACACCAACCCGGGGCGCGCGCGTCGCAGCCACTCCACGTCCACTGAGACGCCGACGTACTCGCCCTCGCCGCGCGTCCCGCCGCCCGGCCGCGCGCCCGCGGCTTCGAGCATCGCGCTCCCGATCGACTGCTGCCGGTGGTTCGGGTTCAGACGCGACGGTCGACCGATCTCGCCGTTCGGGGAGATGACGCTTCGCGACCGAAGCACGATCGGGTACTTCCGCTCGACGGTCTGCGGGAAGTTGCACCGGTCCGTGACGCACACGAGACGCGACTGCAGTCCGAGCGCGTGCACGATTTCCGTCGCCGCGGGCGTGAGCGACGCGATCGTGCACGTCCGCGACGGCGTCGGCTGCGGCACGCTCGCGGGCGAGTGCAGATGCCCGATCCCGTCCAGCCCACCCCGCCCGTCGACGTCGTCGAACCCGAACCCGACGCCGCCAGAGTGCGAATGCGCCGCGCCGAACCCGCCGCCGCCGGCGGGGGGGAACGAGAGCAACGCCTCGAGGTCCAAGTCCGACCCGGACGCGGACCTCCGCACGCCGCCGTTCACGATCGAGCTGAGATGCCCCGTGGACTGCGAGTGCAGCATCGTCTTGCCGTTCGAGGTCGAGAGCGCGAGAGCGCGATCGTTTCCGTCGCGGTCGCGGTCGCGGTTGCCGTCGCGGTCGCGGTCGGTTTTCCCGCCGCGCGACGCGTCCGGCGTGTCCTCGCTCTGCGTGCGACGATGGCTCGGCATCGTCACCGGCTCGCTGCTTCGGAACGACTTCTTCTCTCTTCCGCCGCTGTCGCCGCCGAGGCCGCTGCCGGCGCTGTTCCCGTTCGAGTTCCCCAGAGCGCCGCCGCCGCCTGATCCGCCGCGGCCGGGGGAGTCGCCGTCGCCGTCCAGGGTGCTCCACACTGAGGGTCGTTCCATACAAAAACGGTTCACCGGTCAGTTGAAAGGGGGAGCGATCAAATGTTGAAACCGAGCGGTGGGTGAAAAACGTTTGTATAGAACGCACCTGAGTCCGCGACGCCGTCGAGGATCCCCGCTGAGGAGCCGCCTTCGCCGAGCTGCGACAGCGCGCCGACGGACTTCTGCCGGCTCCCGAACCCGCCGCCGCCCACGGACCCCATGCTCGAGGACGCGGAGACGCTGAGATTGCGCGCCGCTGCCGCGGCTTTCAACGCCGCCTCCGCGGCGGCGGCGGGGACTTGCTTGCACTTCTCGACGAAATGCCGCGCCAGCCTCGGGTCGTCGCCAAAGTGTAAACGCGCGTACGACATCAGCACGTTCCTCCACGCGTACCCTTCGACGCGTCCGATGGACTGCCACCCGCCGCCGTCCTTCCCGGCGAGCGACGAGGACGAGCCGCCGCGCGAGACGAGGGAGGACTCTGACCAGGACTTGCCCGTCGGCGACGGCGATTTCACCTCCCACACCATCTCTCCTCTGACGTCGTCCCAGGACCCCTCCAGGCTTTTTCGTCGTCTCGAGTCCGCGGGCGTCCCCGTCTCGCTCGAGTCGTCGTCGTCGTCGCCGCCGCCGCGTTCCGTCGCTTCTCTCTCGCCGTCCGATCCTGAGTCGTTGAAGTTGCCCCCCGGTCGGACGTCGTACGCGGCGAACCACCCGCCGCCAGCGCCGGCGCCGTCGCGCGACAAGTTGGGCTCCGACGCGATCTCCGAGTTTCTGCACACCTGGCCTCGGACTTTCGCGCCCGCGGGGAATAAAGGGCACCCCTGGCGGATCGTCACCGTCGCGTACCCGGAGTGCTCGGTCGCGACGCCGCGCGTGCTGAACGGCGCGAGGCCGCACATCGGCCGCGGCGTCGACCCCTCAAGCGGCGTAAAGCTCTGCGATAAAAACACGAGGCCGCCGCATTCGCCGTAGATGACGCCGCCGCCGGCGGCGAACGCGGTGATCGCCATCCGAAGCGGACGGTTCGACGCGAGCGCGTTCGCGTGCTGCTCCGGGTACCCGCCGCCGAACAGGATCCCTTTGCACCCGGTCGGAAGCGAGTCCCCGGCGAGGGGAGAAAACGCGACGAGCTCCGCCCCCGCTGCTTCCAGCAACGCGAGGTTCTCCCGGTAGTAGTGACAGAACGCCGCGTCTCGCGCGACGCCGATGCGCACGCCGCCGCCGCCGCCGCTGAACGTCCTCGGGATCAAGTGCGACGCCGCGTTCCCGCCGACGCCTCGAAGGTGACCGAGCGCGTGGCCGATCCTTCCGAGCGGGTTGTTCTTTTTCGGCGTCTTGCGAGCGTTCGGCGAGCCGTCCACCCCGCCGCCGCGTTTCGGCGTCGCCGGCGCGCGTTTCGGCGACTCCGGGATCGCGGGAAACTTGTTCATGTCCCTCCCGCCAAAGTTTTCCGAGTTTCGCGACGGAGACATCGGCGGCGAGGTCGCCGCGCCTTCCGCGTCGCCAGGGTCCGCGACGCCAGGGTCCGCGTCGTCGTTCTCGTCGTCGTCGTCGCCGTCGCCGTCGCCGACGAAATCCCCCGCCGCGGCGAGGAGCGCGCTCAGGTCCACGCCCGCGCCGACCGCGTCCGCGAGGTGCGCGGCGATCCCGGTGACGAACTCCTCGCCGTCGAGCGACGAGCGGTTGCTCCCGTCTAACGAGCTTCGGTGATCCGCGTGGCCCCCCGCGTCCCCGGACGCCTTCCCGGACCCCCGCGCTCTGTTGTCTCCCTTTTCGCCGCCGCCGCCCTTCCCAGCCGCGTCTCTTCCCCCGCTCCTTCCCCGCTCCTTCGTCGCCGCGCCGCCGTCCTCGTTACCGCCAGCTACAACCTGCGACTGCCCCAAGCTCGTCCCGCCGCCGGCCATGAGCGCCTTGTTCGCGACGATCGCGAGCTGCCGCCGTCGGTCGACGGACGACGCTCCCGAGAC
>Ga0181554_1004762_pt1 | contig 10878 bp, 9 predicted proteins | sample 011ome_16_FD_145602 | JGI IMG/M metagenome (GOLD analysis project Ga0181554, IMG submission 145602) | Coastal salt marsh microbial communities from the Groves Creek Marsh, Skidaway Island, Georgia - 011503CT metaG (spades assembly) | ecosystem: Environmental > Aquatic > Marine > Intertidal zone >... | reverse complement strand
GGCGGCGCGGGCGGGAGGCGCGTCGCGAGCGTCGCCGCGCGCGCGGCGGCGACGTGCGCGAGCGCGAGGACGAGCGCGGACGACGCGCGGGGCATGACGCTCGCGGCGGCGGCGGCGGCGGCGGCGGCGCGCGACGAGATACTATGACAGGAGTCGACGAGAAGAGCGCTACACTACTCTCGGGCGACCTCAACGAAACAAAAACGCGTTCAAGTCTTTCATGTCCGCGACAAACCGAACCGCCTCTCTCTATCCCTCCCTCCCTCCCTCTCTCCGCCGTCCAGTCGTCAACTCAACAGCGTCAGCTCCGTCTCCTTCTTCTTCACCTCCCTGCGATACCGCGGCCCGTCCGCGACGTTCGCGAACGACAGCCCGTCGCCGGAAATCGCGCACGACGGCGCGAGCCAACACAACACGCGGTGCCCGAGAATTTCCCTCAAATTTGCGACGACGCCCAGACTGTACGGGTGCGCCGCGTCCGCAGCGCCGCCCGTCGGATGCAGCGGCGGCATGTTCACGGCGCCGCCGCCGCCGCCCTCGCCGTCGTCCCTGGGAACGACCCTCGACCGGACGCCTTCGTAGTGCTCGATCGTGGTCTTGTTGTTCACGACTAGGTACGCGTGCCAGCACCACAGCAACGACAACGCGACGACGAGCGGGACGCACAACGTCAGGCACGACACCTCCAACAAGATCCACCCGTGGCCTTCGGCGGCGGCGTTCGCGTGCGCGTTTACGTTCGCGCGCGATGTAGTAGTACTCCGCGCGGCGGCGACGTGGTCGTCCTCTAACCCTTCGAACGCGTGCCACGCGAGGCAGACGAACGCGTGCCAACACGCGACGGCGACGTACGTGAGGAACAAAAAAAAAGCCTTGTAATTTCCGTGCCCGACGCAGTTGTTGATCCACACGCAGTGATGGTCCATCCGCAGCACGCACTTGTTGCACACCCTGCAGTGGTGCGCCCTCGGGGGCTTGTGCGTCATGCACTTCTTACAGAACCGCGACCCGCCCTTGCGTTTAAGCTCGAGCAGCCTCCCACGCGACGACGACGAGCCGCCTCCGTTTAATCCGCCCGGTCCGCCGCCGTCTCCGTCGTTCGGCCGATAATGCGCGGGCACCCTCCCGGGGTCCACGAACACGCAGCACGCGTACATCACCACCGCCATGCACGTCGTGACCGTGAACGCGTACTCGTGCGTCGACGTGCTGTTCGCGCCGTGGAGCACCCACGGCCGCATCACGCCGTGGACGGCGACGAAGTAGACGTACCTGAGGGTCGAGGGTCCATACGAGCGAACGAACGTCGGGGTGGAGTTGAAAGGCGTCAGAAGGAGTTGATAGGCGCCGAGGGCGGGGATTGAAAGCGAGGGGTGGGAGGAGAGAATCGCCGGGAAAAGTCCTTAAGGATCGGCGTTCACCACGCCGACGCGGTCGTATGGGGAACAGTGTATAGTAACAACGTACCAGATCACGCCTAGGACGAGTATCACCGGGAGCGTGAGCTTCGCGAAGATCGCGCGGGGGATCTGGCGGAAGCGACTCCCGCCGAACGCTTTCTGGACGATGTCGTCGCCGCCGCGACCGCGATCGCCGCCGCGCGCCATGAGCGCGTCCTTCTCCATGAGGTCCAGAGACGAGAACGACGCGCTCATCGCGACGAACGACGACGTCTCGGTCTTCTTCTCTCGTCGTACTACGGCTAGTCGAGCGCAGTCGTTCGGTCGATCGAACGACGACGCGGCGTCCTCCTCCCTCCTCAGCGTCGCTTCGAGCCGCACTTGCACGCCGCGCCGCAGCCGCAGTTGACGCCGCAGCTGCAGTCAGACCATGTGGCGCTGGGGGGTCGGGGGGGGGGGGGGGGGGGGGGGGGGGGGGAGGACGACGACGTGAGGATCTCGATAAGAGGAAAAAGAGGGTCGGCGGAGCGTCGGCGACGACGCGCGGGCGCGACGCGGGAGCGCGTCCGAGGACGCACCCACGGGAGTTGTCTTCTTGGGAGAGCCCTGGTTGCTGCTGCTGTCGCCTTTGTTGCCACCGAAGATGCCGCCGAACATGTTCAGTCAGGTATCGCGCGATCGGGAGTGTGTGCGGAGGCCGAAGATTTGATGATGTCCTCAACGAACTTTTTGGTGACCTCAGGGTTCAGGGTTTCGGTGGCACTTCTACACTCGCTCGCGCGCGGCCTCGCGATGTCCGCCGCCACGGCGCCCGCGTCGCGCGGCTTCGCGCCGTCGCGCGCGCTTCGATGCCGAGGACGCGGCGAGGAGACGGCCGCGGTCGCGCGATCTCGTCGCGTCGCCGCGCGAGATCTCGTCGCGTCGTCGCGACGATTCGAGCGACCGCGAGCGACCGCGAGCGACGACGCGTCGACGTCGTCGTCGTCGTCGTCGTCGTCGTCGTCGTCGTCCACGTCAACAGCCCCTCCCGCGCCGAAACCGACGCCGGAGGACATCGCGTCCGTCGCCGCGTTCTTCCTCGAGACGACCGCGGCGGCGACCGCGTCCGTCCCTCTCGTCGGCGACGTCGCGCGCGCCTTCGCGCGCGCGTTCGAGCCCACCCCCGCGGATTTCCCCCCCGGCCCACCCGGCGACGCCGCGGTCGAGCTCGCCGCGGACCCGATCGCGTTCATCGTAAAGACGCAGCGCGAGCACGGCGACGTCGTCGGCTTGCGCCTCGCGGGCGAGCACGTCGTCCTCGTGTCCGACCCGGACGTCGTCAGAGACGTCGCGATCGATCGCGCGGATCTCTTCGTGAAAGAGGGCACCGCGTTTTTTCCCGGCTCGAGCCTCGCGGGCGAAGGCCTCCTCGTCAGCGACGGCGAGAAGTGGGCGCGGCAGCGCCGCTTATCCAACCCCGCGTTTCGAGCCGCGGCGGTGGACGCGTACGCGACCGCGATGACGCGCGCGGGCGAGCGGCTGCTGCGCGGGCCGTGGAGCGCGCGGACGATTCGAGACGCGTACGCGGATTTCAACGACCTCACGCTCGAGATCGTCGCCGACGCGCTCTTCGGCGCCGACGTCCGCGGCGCGCGCGCGAAGGAGATCAACGCCGCGATCGCGGAGGCGTTCGAGTTCTTCGGGAAGCGCTCGAGCAGTGGGTTCATCGTGCCGGAGTGGGCGCCGACGCCGGAGAACGCCGGGTACGCGGCCGCGGTGGCGCGGTTGGACGACGCGGTGTACGCGCTCATCGCGGAGCGACGCGCGAAGAGAGAGAAGCCGCGGTACGAGCGATTGGAGCTGCTCGACGAGGACAGAGAAGACGAATTCGTGGAAGAGGAGGAGGAGGAAGAAGAAGAAGAAGTGCCGGGGGGGTCTTCGTCCACCACGCCGTCGCGCGGCCCCGATCTTCTCGATCGACTGCTCGACGCGAGGGACGACGGCGACGGCGGCGACGGCGGCGGCATGACCGACGCGTCTCTGCGGGACGAGCTCATGACGCTCATGGTCGCCGGGCAGGAGACGTCCGCGATATTGTTATCGTGGTGCTGCGCGCTGCTCGCGCAGCACCCGGAGGTGGCGGAGCGGTGCGCCGCGGAGGCGCGCGCGGTGTTGGGCGACGGAAGCGGCGGCGGCGACGGCGACGACGAAATCGAAATCGCGTCGCCGACGGCGGAAAACGTCGGCGAGATGAAATACGTCGAGGCGGTGGTCCTCGAGACCATGCGTCTGTACCCTCCCGCGTACATGGTCGGTCGGTGCGCGGCGCGCGACGTCGTCGTCGGCGGGCACAGCCTGCGGAAGGGCACGACGATCTTGATCGCGCCGTATTTGCTTCACAGGGACGCGCGGCGGTGGGACGACCCGGACGCGTTCGACCCGGAGCGGTGGCTTCGACCGGGCGGCGCGCCGAAGAAGAGCGAGAGCGAGAGCGAGAGCGAGAGCGAGAGCGCGACGGACGACCGACCGATGACCGACGCGCCGCCGATGGCGAAGGGCGCGCTGAGAGGCACCGGGCCAGGTGGGGTGTACCTCCCGTTCGGCGCGGGCCCGAGGGTGTGCATCGGCACCGGGTTCGCGATGATGGAGGCGACGATACTTGTCGCGATGATCGCCTCGACGGTGGATTTGAAGACGTTGCCGGGCCGCGCGCCGCCGCGGCCGCGCGCGTTGATCACGCTGCGGCCGGATAACGTCGAGCTGGACGTCATCCCGAAGCGAAGAGGGGCCCGCGCGAGGACGGGCGTAGGCGGAGTCGCGAGGAGCGAATAAGAATGAATACTCACGCAGTCTACTAGCTAGTCGCTCGTCGTGATCGCCGCCTCGATCGCGTCCAATATATCCTCCTGCCCCCGTCGCAGCGTCCGCACCGCGCGCGCCCAATCCTCGTCCGCGTCGACGCGCGCCATCACCCTCGCCCGCGTCTCCGGGTCGAGCGCGTCCACGGATCCGTCGTCGTCGTCGTCGTCGCCGCGCGCGATGAGCTCGCGCATCTCCGCGCGCGCCGCCTCCGACGCGCGTCGAAGCGTCGCCACCGCCGCGGCTTCGTTCGCTTCGGACATCGGACGCAGCGGGTTCGGTTCCGCCCCGTCCTCGCCCGGCGGCTCGTCGCCCTGGAGCACGTGCGCGCGCAAGGTGGCGAGGAGCGTGGACGCGCTGACGGCGCCGCCGCGATGTCCGGTCGCGCGCGCGTCCGCCGCCGCCGCGCGCGTCGCCGCGGCTTCCGTCGAAGAGTCCATCTTTTCGTGAGGGCCGTTCTATACAAGCGAAAGTCGGGGTGGAGTTGAAAGGCGTCGAGGACGGGGATTGAAAGCGAGGTGTGGGCGGAGAGAACCGCCGGACAAAGTCCTTAAGGATCGGCGTCCACCACGCGAACGCGGTCGTATGGGGACCAGTGTATAGAACGCACCTCCATCTTTTCGTTCGACGACGCGTCCTCCACGCGGCGCTTCGGGTGCGCGACGAAACAACGCCACCTCGGCGGCGGTTTCGTCGTTGTCGTTTCCTTCGTCGTCGCGTAATCGTCCTCATCCTCGTCGTCGTCGTCGTCGTCGAAATCTACGTCGAACGCGTCGGAGATGTCGTCCATCGACCGCTCCGGGCGGCTCGGGTCCTCCGCATCGTCGTCCGAACGTTTGTCCGACGTGTCCGGGTCGCGAAACGCCGGCGGCGCCGCCGGCGGCTTCCCCGCGGCCGACGCGTCCTCGCCCACCCACTTCCCTTTCCCTTTCCCTTTCCCTCTCTTTCTCTTCGCGTCCTCCGCGACCTGCCGCATCATCGCCTCGATCTGCTCCATCTCGATCGCGTGATCCGCGAACGGATCGAGCCTCGGCAAGCCGCGCATTCTCAACACCGCGGTTCTCGCGTAGCTCAGCCCCGGGCCTAATAACTCCGTCGCGTTCCACCGCTCGAGCGCGTCGCCCTCGAGCTCCATGACGATCTCCCTGCGATCGTTCGGGTTATCCGCGACGGCGAACCCGTACAGACGCAGAAGCTTATCGTTACACGCGTCGTCGCCGTAGGATATCAACAGCTGTTCCCCGCGAGCGACGTCCCGAGAACACGTCACGACGACCTCCTCCCACGCGCCGGTTGACGTTCCATCTTCCCCGCGACCGCGTCCGAACCCCTGGGCGGCGGCGCGGCTCGCGCCCAGCACGCAGTTGGCGCGCGCGCCCGCGCCGTGATTCAGAAGGTCCGCGCACGGCATCAGCGTGTATGGCGTCCCCTCGCCGCGCGTCGCGCGAGAGAGCACCGTCGCCGTCGCCCACGCGTACCGCTCCAACGAAACCGCCGGACCCTGACCGTTTTCTGGATTCACTGGGAACAGCGCCGCGTGCGTCGCGGCGATGAACTTCGCGCGCTTGAGCACCGCCGCGTGCGTCGGCGTCCCGCGCAGCGTCGCGATCTGCTCGGGACTCCAAAGCGCCGGCACGCTCGGCTCGCCGCGCGCGCCGCCGAGAAGGCTCGGGAGCGTCGCGAGATACGGCCGCGCGGAAGACGAATCGTCGCCTAGCTCGAACAGCAGATGCAGAGCGAAGAGCGCGTGCGTCGCGAGCTCGCGCGCGCCGAACCGCGCGGCGACGTCCTCGACGTGCGCCGCGAACGCGGGAACTTTCGATCGCGCGGCGGCGACGGCGGCGTCCGCGCTCACCGGATGCCAAACGTCCCGCGGCAGACGCAACACGACGTCGCCGGCTTTGACGGGCGCCGCACGAGGGTCGGAGGCGACCGCGAGGCCGACGCCCATGCCGGGGACGCGCGTCGCGACGAGCGACGGGTGCACGACGGGCGCGCGCGCGCGGAGCCAGTCCGAGAATGGCGCGTACGCGCCCCCGAGCGTCGCGAGCGATCGCAGCAATCGCTCGTTGCCTTCGCCTTCGCCGCCGTCGTCGTCGCCGCCTTCGCCGCTCGACGCGCTGAACGCGCGCGAGAGCGAAGACGAAAACGAAGTCGTCGTCGTCGTCGTCGCGCGGCGGCGCGTCGCGCGCGTCGTCAACGCCGCCATCGCGCGCGTCGTCATCGTTCGTCTGATGGGCTAAATAACTCTACGAAGGGAGGAGGTGCCCACGTTCGGTTCCTCTGCTCTGATCCGACCGACGCGACGTCGTCTTCTCCTCTCCTTCCTCACTCGGTCAGCCCGACGAGCTCCTTGAGCATCTTCAGGCGGATCCGCCCGTCCGAGAGGAGGTGCTTGATCGTGACGCGATCGGTGTGATGCGCGGACACCTCGAACGACCTCCGGATCTCAGCCACGATCTCACCTCTCGACTCCGCCGGCGCGTTTCGAGCCGCGCGCAGCGCGTTCCGAAGCAGCTTCAAGGCCTCGCCGCGGATGACAAAGTCCTGCAGACCCTTCATGCACGTCCGAGAGACGGACCGGGCGACGCGACGCGCTCGTCGTCGTCGCGCGGCGAGCGACGAGAAGGACGAAGGACCCTACGAGCGCGCGGGCGGAAGACACTGACGACGCGACGACGAGCGCACTGCTGAAACGACGAGCTCGAGTGCGTGCTAATCTGAGATGATGAGAGTAAATCTGATTACCAACCAACCTCTCCTTCGCTACGTACGCTACCAATCGCTCGCTATCATCACGTCCCGCGCCGCCTTCACCGCCCCGCTCGCGCCCTCCGCCTCCGCCTTACGGTCGTGGTACCGCGTGTGAAACAACCTCCGCGCGCGCTCGCTCCCGACGCCCCCGCCGACCCACCCGCCGTCGCCGTACGCCACCGCCGCGAACGGATTCGCCCCCGGCGCCCTCGGCGCCACCACCCCCGATCCGTCCTCGCCGCGGTAGATCTCGTCGAGCCTGTCCACGAGGTCTCTCGCGGTCATGAAGTTGCTCGCGTGCAGGTGCTCGAACCCGGGCGGGAGGTTGTTCGGGTCGAAGTTTTTCGGAAGCCGCAGACCCTTCTCGAACCGCGGCGGCGGCGGGAGTTGCCCGCCGCCGTTGAGGCACCCGCTGGGGCACGCCATGATCTCCACGAAGTCGTAGGCGTCCCCCGTCGCGACCGACCCAGCCTTGCACTTCCTGACGATGTTCTGGATGTTCCTGAACCCGTACGCGGCCGCGAAACGCAGCACGACCGCGCCGTCCACCTCGAGCGTGACCTCCTTCAGATCCAAATTTCGCGACGACGGCGTCGCGTACTTCAACGGCCCGGTAACGTCCACGCCGTGGAGAACCTTCGCCGCGTGCCGGAACACCGCGTCGAGGTACCCGCCGCTGCCGCTGTTCCCGCCGGGCGCGTCCGCGCCCCACAGCCACTCCCCGCCCGCGTCGACGTCCATGTCGCCGTCGCCGCCGCCGCCGCCGCCGCCGCCGCCGCCCGCGCCGGCGAGCGCGCCGTCCAAAGGCGCCTCGGGGTCGTTCCGTACGAGCGAACGACGGGGTGGAGTTGAAAGGCGTCAGGTGGAGTTGAAAGGCATCGCGGGCGGGGATTGAAAGCGAGAGCTGGGCGGAGAGAGACGACGGGCAAAGTCCTTAAGGAATGGCGTTCACCACGCGAACGCGATCGTATGGGGACCAGTGTGTAGAACGCGCCGGGTTCACGAGCGCGAGCGCTGCGGCGCCCTTCGCCGCGAGCTCGCCTTTCCCGAGCTCCCCGGAATCCAAAGTCGCTCCCGCGCCGTCGCCGCCACCAGACGACGGCGCGCCCAACCCCGCGGCGACGGCGATCATCTCCGCCACCTCACCCGTCGTCAACACGCAGTCCACCTCTCTCACGTTTTCGCCCAAGTCGTCCATCGCGAAATCCTCGCGCGACGCCTCGAGCTTCTTGTCGAAGCACGGCATCACCGTCGCGTGGAACACCGCGGACGCGGGCACGCCGAGCTCCGCCGCGATCTTCCTCTTCACGATGCAGCCCATAACCTGCTGCGGCGATTTCACCGCGCTGACGTGGTTCAACACGGCGCCGCCGTGGGTCTTCTCCGCGTAGCACACCCACCCGGGACACGCCGACGTCAGCACGGGGAGCACGTCCGCGGGGGACGGCGGCGGAGTGTTCGTAACCGCCGCGTGCTTAGCGTTACGGTACCTCGACACGAACTCCTCGCACGACTCGAGGAGAGATAAATCGCGCGACGCGGTCGTGTCGAGCACTCTCGCGACGCCCATCGTCTGATGAGGGCCGCGTTCCGTACGAAGCGACGTCGGGGTGGAGTTGAAAGGCGTCAGTTGAAGTTGAAAGGCGTCGAGGGGGGGGATTGAAAGCGAGAGATGAGCGGAGAGATGCGCCGGGAAAAGTCCTTAAGGATCGGCGTGCACTTCGCGAACGGGATCGTATGGGGACCAGTGTCAGAGACGACGGACGCGCCTTGAAAAATCCCGTCAGCCGCTTCGCCGCGTCCAACGCGTCGAGCCCCGCCGCGCGCGCCAGCGACGCGCGCGACTGCGGCGACACCGACACGACGACGACCATCCGCCCGCCGCTCATCGCCGCCGCGCGCACGCGCGCGCGGAACTCATCCGCGCTCTGCGCCTCGAGGAGCACCGTCTCCGCGGACGTGACGCAGCCGCTGCACGCGAGGCAGTCGGACAGCGACACCTTCACCGTGGGCGCGCTCGGGTCGCCGTAGATGGTCGGCGCGCCCGGCGGCAGATCTGAAGGGGGCGCGCCGCGTCTCTGTAGGATGACCTCGCCGGCTTCCTGGAAGTCGACGTCCACGGCGCTGAGGTCGAGCTTATCGCCTGCGGACGGACGGGCGGCGGCGTGGGGAGCGCGTCGGTCGTCAGATCGAGCAGAGGCGGGGGCGCGAGGACGTCGAGCCGCGCTCGCTCGCTCGCTCGATCGGTCGATCGATAGATCGCGCGAGGGAGGGAGGGGCCGCGGCGCGCACCCGTGAGCGCGACGACGCAGTTCTGAGAGGGGTTGATGAAATCGTTCAGGTCCCCGAGCTTGACCGCGCCCGAGAATCCCGACATGGCGGACGTCGAAGGCCCCCGGGGGCGCTCGAGAAGTGTGCGATCTCTCGGACGACGGGACGAGATCGAAGAGTAACGCGTCTCGCCCGCGGCGCGCCGCTCTTAATAAAAAATCGATTGACAGCTCCGACGACTCATCAAACGCGGGCGACGCGGACTTTGGCGTCCTCTCGTGGATTCACGACGGGGAGGTATCGATGCGCTTTTATCGCGCGTCGTGTACGTGGTGTCGTGTTGCGATGCCGTCGTTATTACCAACAACCGACAGAACCCGCCGCGTCGTCGTCGTCGTCGTCGCGAACGCCCGCCGCGTCCAAAAAATGTAATGAAAAGTTTCGCTCTCGACGCCCCGCCCCGCCCCGCCTCTCCCGCGTCCGTCTCACCGCCCTTTCGCGGCGCAGTACGACTCCACGAGCGCCTTGATCTTCTCCTTGCGCTTCCCCGACAAGAACGAGCGCTCGTCGAACGCGTCCCCCGGCTCCCCGAGGCTCGTGGAATTCTCCACGACCTTCGCGGCAACCTTGCCCTCGACGCGTTTGCACTCGTCGCGCGACATCTTCTTCGCGCCCTTTTCCTCCGCGTCCTTCACGCGTCGCTTCAACAGCCCGTGCGCGTAGTGCGCGACGAGCTTCCGCACGCGTTCCTTGTGCGCCTTCTCGGGAGTGGACGCGAGCGCGGCGGAGAGCTTCGCGCCCGCGGCCGCGAGCGTCGCCGCGACGGGGTTGGAGGCGTCGATCGCGAACGCGGTCGGATCCGCCGCCGCCGCCGCCGTCCCGGCGCCGGCGGCGGCGGCGGCGGCTTCCTCCGCCGCCGCCTCCGCCGCCTCCGCCGCGTCCTCGCGCTCGCGCCGCACCTGCTCTCTCTTCTTGTGCTCGCGCTTTCGAATCTTATGCGCGGCGAAGTCGTCGAAGTTTTTCATCCGCAGCTTCTGCTTCTTCCCCCCCGCGACGCCGACGCCGACGCCGACGCCGGCGGCGCCCCGAACGTTCCAGGCGTCTGCGAGCTGCTCCGACGCGAGCTTCTCCGCCTCGGACGCGCGAAGGTCCGCCTCGCGCACCGCCTCCTGGGCGACCCGAAGCGCCTCCTCCGCGTCCGCGGCGGCTCTCTGCGCCTCCGCGGCGGCCGCGCCCTCCGGCAGCGCGGACGCCTGCTCAATCATCTCGTCCACGGTGAGCGCCGCGCGCTTCTCGGAGAGCGGGACGTCGACGTCGTCGTCGCCGCCGCCGCGCGCCGCCGCCGCCGCGCGGCGACGCAGCCTCCGTTCCTCCGCCTCCTCCATCGCGACGCGCGCGGTGTCTTCCTCGGTCCACCCCATGGCTTCCGCGTGCGCGGCCGCGCGCTCGACCGCTCGCGCCTTCGCCGCGGCCTGCGTCCACTTGTGCGCGCACCGACGCGCGAGCGATCGCACCTCGGGTTTCGCGTGCGTCGAAAATTTCTCCTTTAAAACCTTGGCGACGCCCGACGATCGAATCGCGTCCAAGTCCGCGGGGCAGACGCACACGAGCCGCA
>Ga0181554_1004758_pt1 | contig 10887 bp, 9 predicted proteins | sample 011ome_16_FD_145602 | JGI IMG/M metagenome (GOLD analysis project Ga0181554, IMG submission 145602) | Coastal salt marsh microbial communities from the Groves Creek Marsh, Skidaway Island, Georgia - 011503CT metaG (spades assembly) | ecosystem: Environmental > Aquatic > Marine > Intertidal zone >... | reverse complement strand
GGAGAGGCGCGTTGCGGGAACATTCGCAAGCGGGCCCAGCCGCACCTGGTCCAGCACCTCGCTGATCCGGGCGTTTCGCTTGCCGCTCGGCGTGTTGCTGGCGATGACCGCGAGTTCGATGTTCTCGCGCACGTTCAGGCCGTGGAAGATGGAGGGCGTCTGGAATTTACGGACGATGCCGCGGCGCGCCCGCTGGGAGACGCCGAGCCCGGTGATATCCTCGCCCTGATAGATGATCCGTCCCTCCGTGGGCTTGAGATGGCCCGAGATCATGCTGATCAGCGTGGTCTTGCCCGCGCCGTTCGGCCCGATGATGGAGCGGATTTCACCGGGGTTGAGGGTGAGGTGCACGTGCTGGTTGGCGACGAGACCTGAGAACCGCTTGGTCAGATCCTCCACCTTCAGAAGCGCGCTCATGCGGCACCTTTGAAGGGCTTGGAGAAGAAGCGTTCGATGGCGCCCGCCACGCCGCCGCGGAAATAGGCGATGGCGAGGATGAAGATCAGGCCGATCACCAGCTGCCAGTAGGCAGGTGTCACGGCACTCAGGAAGTTGGAGAGCGAGGACACGATGATGCCGCCCAGCAAGGCGCCGATCAGGGACGTGCGGCCCGCGATGGCCACCCAGACGACGACCTCAGTCGAGAAGAGCACGCCACCGAGTGAAGGCGAAACGAAGCCGGAGTGAACCGCGTAGACGGACCCCGCGAGACATGCGACGACCGCCGAGACCGAGAAGACCAGCGTCTTGTAGAAGGTGGAACTGACCCCCAGAGAAACCATGCGCACCTCGTTCTCGCGGATGCCGACCACGATCTTGCCGAGAGACGAGCGGGTAAAGCGGTAGAGCGCCACATAGGCCAGCAGAACGAAGATGAGAACGGCGTAATAGACCGTCAGGTCATCGAAGAGCTCAAATGACAGGCCGAAAAACGTGAGCGTCGGGCGCATGAGGAACATTCCGTTCCACCCGCCCGTCCACTGGGATTGGCTGACGGCGATCTGCTCCACGACGATGGAAAGCGCCAGCGTGACGAGCACGAAATACGCATCGCGCACGCCGGCGCTGAACAGGAAATACCCGATGAGGCCGGCGATCACCGCCCCGCTGAGGGCCGCGGCCAATAAGCCGAGATAGAACCCGTTGATTGGAAGCTGCGCGCTCATCAGCAATCCGACGGCATAGCCACCGATGGCGAAAAAGCCTGCCTGGCCGAAGCTGAGGATGCCCGTGAAGCCCCAGAGCAGGGCGAGCGACATCGCAAGCACGCCGAAGGTCATGTATTGCGGGAGGATGTACACGACATAGCCATCGGCAAGTGCCGGCAACAAGGTCAGCACAGCGAAAACCAGCGCGGCGATCGTTGCCTCGCTGCGCAGGCGCTGCGGTTTGGATGGCGCTTCGAGTGACTGCGGAGTTGAATTCTGGGTCATGAGCGAGCCGAAAGAATGCCGCGGGGGAAGAACCTCAGGAGAACGACGGCAAGGACGAAGACGATGGTCTGGGCGAACACCTGGCTGGTGGCGAGTGCGAACAGGGTTTCAGAACCGCCGATCACGAAGCTGCCGATGAGCGTGCCCTGAACGAGTTGGCCTAGGCCGCCAAGCGTGACAACGAAGAACGAGCGCACCAGATAGACGTTGCCGATATAGGGATCGATGCTGAGCATGGGGCTGATGAGAGCGCCGGCCAGCCCAGCGAGGAATGCGCCGAACACGAAGACCTGCTTGTAGAGCTTCGACACGTCGAGACCCATGAGGCTGGCCACCTCGCGGTTCTGAATGAGGGCGCGAACGGTCAAGCCGAGGTTCGTCTTTTTGTAGAGGAAGCCGATCCCGAGCATCAGAAGAACGGACAGAAGAGCCACCAGCGCCCGGTAGGTGGGCAGTTCGAGCCCGAAGATGCCGATCGTGCCGGGCAGCGGGTTCGTAACGTTGCGGAAATCCGTGCCGAACACGATCTTGATGGCTTCCGTTGCGACGAGAAAGAAGCCCCAGGTCAGGAGAAGCGTCTCGAACGGCCGGTCGTAGAAATGGCGGATGAGAAAATGTTCGAGGAGAAGGCCGACGGCGCCAACGCCCAGGGCAGCGATGATGACCGCAACGGGGAAGGGTATTCCCGCCGATGTGGCCGCCCAGGTGAAATAGGCCCCGAGCGTCATCATTGCGCCATGCCCCATGTTGATCACGCCGATCAGCCCGAAGATGACCGCCAGCCCGGAGGCGGCAAGCATCAGCACCAGGGTGATGAGTGTGGCGTCGACGAGAATGTCTATGACCGGAAGCACCGCGGCTTTATCCTTCGTTGAAAAAGATGCCGCCCGCCGGACAGGCGAGCGGCTTCCTCAGACAGGTGATCAGAGCGGCAGGTCGCACTTTGCGGGCGCTGGCTTCACCGCATCGAAGAACTGGACCTGCTCGAACATGTCGTTCACATTCGTCCAGCCTTCGCGCACCTTCATCAGATAGGAGGGCAGGATGGCCTGGTGATCGGCCGCCTGCATGGTGAGCGAACCCTGCGGGGCGTTGGCGAAGGTCGAGCCGCGCAGTGCATCGCGCACCTTGTCGGTCTCGGTGGACCCCGCCGCGGCGATGGCCTGCGCCAGCATGTGCGCGGCGTTGAACATGCCCACGCCCACGGTGTTCATCAGCGTGTCGTTGCCGAACTTCTTGAACAGGGCCTCGAGGAACGCCTTGTTGTTGGGCGTGTTGATGGACATGAAGTAGTCGAAGCTGACATAGGTGCCGGCCGAGACATCGGGGCCGAGGCCGGAAGTCACGACTTCCTCATCATCCACCGTCCAGATGGCGATGTCCTTGTTCATTCCTGCCGCCACGAACTGGCGGCGGAAGTTCACCGTGTCGCTGCCGGTCAGGGAGTGGAACACGACATTGGCGCCCGAGCTCTTGATGTCGCGCAGCACCGATTCGTATTCCGGGGTATTGAACGGAATGTAGACTTCGCCCACCACTTCGCCGCCGAATTCCGCGAACTTCTCCTTAAACATCTTGTTGGTTTCGCGCGGCCAGGCATAGTCGGAGCCGATGAGGAAGAACTTCTTGCCGTGGTTCTTCACCACATACTCGACATGCGGCCACACCTGCTGGGACGGCTCCGGGCCGAACATGAAGATGTTCTTGTTGCAGACGCCGGGGAAAAATTCCTTGCTCTGGCCTTCATACCAGGTGGGATAGAGCAGGAGCTTGCCGCTCTGCTGCACCACGGGGCCTGCGGCATTGCGCTCGGCGCTGCTGAAGGTGCCGGCGAGGAAGTCCACCTTCTCCTGGCGGATGAGGCGGTTGGCCTGCTCCACGACGATGCGGGGCTCCGTCTTGGAGTCGCCCACAACGATTTCGAGCGGACGGCCGTTCACGCCACCGGCGGCGTTGATCTGGTCGACCGCCAGTTCGAAGCCCGCCATGTGCGCCTTGCCATAGACGGTCCAGGCACCCGTCAGCGGCGAGATGACGCCGACGCGGATGGCCTCCGCTGCGCGGGCGGAAGTGATGATGTTGGGCTTGGCGACAACTGCCGCTCCCGCCAGAGCGGTGGCGCCCTTCAGAATGCCACGGCGGCTGATCTTGTTTGTCATGTTCCGTCTCCCTATTGATCAATCTTGTGGGTGTTGTGTTAGGTGATACTCAATACCAGCCCGGCTCGGCGTGCGAGCCCAGCATCTCGTCATAAACATCCGAGCGGCGATCGCGCAGGACCTGATTGTATTCGTTCCAGTTCCGCTTCCGGCGCGCGTCGGCAAGGTTTACATCTGCGTAAATGATCTCCTCGTCCTTCGCGCTTGCAGGACCTGCGACGGGCCAGCCGGTGTAGCTTGCAATGAGGCTCTGGCCCACGAAGGGCTGTCCGCGCTCCGTGCCCACCCTGTCCGCGGCCGCCACGAAAACCGAGTTCGAGTGCGCGGAACCCATGACCAGAATGTTCGCCATGGCTTCACGCTTGGGATCCTGACCCGGAATCGGCACCCAATTGGTGGGAATGCACACGATGTCCGCGCCCTGGAGCGCGCAGAGGCGGTAACTTTCCGGGAACCAGCCATCATAACAAATGAACGTGCCGATACGGCCGATCGGCGTGCTGAAGACGGGGAAGCCAAGATTGCCAGGTTCAAAGTAAAGGTTCTCCTCGTTCCAGAGGTGAACCTTGCGGAACGTGCCGATGTATCCGTTCGGGCCCACGACAACCGCTGAGTTGTACAGCGAGTCCCCCTCCCGCTCGGAAATACCCGCCACAATGTATAGTTCGCGCTCCTTGGCGATCTTCATCCAAGCCTGCGTGGTTGGCCCATCAGGAATGACTTCGGCAAGCGAGAAAGCTTCTTCACGAGAAGTGAACACGTATCCAGAATTGCACAACTCAGGCAGGACAAGAAGCTTCGCCCCTTTGTCGGCGGCTTCGCTGATCATCTTTAGGCTATGCTTTACGTTGCAGTCCTTCTCGCCCACGATCGGCTCCATCTGCAGGCACGCGACGCGGACGACGGATTCCTGGCGTGATTTGGCGTTGGACACGTTCACACTCCCTCACTCAAAACTACCAACAGCTCAGCGGCGGGCCGCGCAGCTTATTGGTATCTCTTGTTATGATCAGTCTTTGCAGGGGAGCGTATAATGGCTTGACAGAAAGTCAAGCCTATTGAATTCTCAGAAAGTCTATGACGAGCCAATGCCTTAGTTTTTTTCCGCGTTCCATCTCCGCCCGTGTCGCCAGAATTGGATTGACCGGTATCCCGGGGAGGAACCAAATCGAATGATCGCCGCGCCATGAGTGGCCAGTACAATGTGGAGATTTCCCTTCCCAACGAAATTGACGGGATCGGAAACAAACTGCGCCATGCCCGCCTCACCAAGCGCCTGCGGCTTGTCGACATCGCGAAAGAGGTGGGCTGCTCGGAAAGCATGCTGTCGAAGATCGAATGCGGCAAGGCGGTCCCCTCGCTCGGTATGCTACACCGCGTGGCAGCCGCGCTGGACACCAGTATCGCGGAATTGTTCAACGCCGCGGACGAACAGGATTTCGTTCTCTACCGTGCGGGCGAGCGCCCATCGGTAAGCATAGGGCCGGCGCCGCCCGAGGCGGGCATCCGGCTCGAGCGGCTCGTGCCCTATTCGCCCGGCCGCTCGCTCGAAGGCAATATCCACGTGGTGATGCCGGGCGCCATAATTGGCGGCGCCATCAAACATGCGGGCGAGGAAGTGGGTTATATTGTGAGCGGCGAGCTGGAACTGACGGTCGGGGAGCGCGTGAGCCACCTAAAGGAGGGCGATTCCTTCTTTTTCCGGTCCGATCTTCCACACAGCTATCGCAATCTAGGTGAAGTGCCTGCCGTCGTGGTGTGGATCAACACACCCCCAACCTTCTGACGCGTCAGCGCTTCATCACGGCGAATTCGGGCGCCGGCCGCCGCTGGAAAGCGGCGGCCGGCCACGCTGTTACTGCTTCTTGAGTTCAGGCGCCTTGCGATGCCGTGTGCCCTGCTCGTAGGCATAGGCGATGGCAAGGATATCAGCCTCTGTCCACTGCGGCGCCACGATCACGATGTTGTAGGGCGCGCCCGATGCGTAGAACCCGGCGGGAACCGTAACCGCAGGAAGCCCGGCGATGTTCACTTCGCTCACCACCGTCTCGTGGATGTAGTCACTGCCGTGCAGGGGTCCCAACTGGCTGCGCATCTGCGGATAGATGACCGCATCCAGTCGCTTGTCGGCAAAGACCCGGTTGAACACCTCAAGATACGTCTCACGCAGGGCGATGAAGTTGGACATATCGGGCGGGCGCGAGGGGTTCTTGGACGCTTCGACGAATTCAGGAATATTATTCATCCAGCTCAGTACGCCGTTGGGTCCAAACGGGTTCTGCGAAGCCGTTGCGCGGGCAAACTCCGCAAAGGTCTTGAGCGCAACGCTGGGACCCATGCGCTGGAGATAGCGTTCCACGTCGTAGCAGATCGACTCGAGACCGCGTCCGTCGAATTCCGCGCCCGGGATCGAGGGCTTGCGCAGGTCCACGAAGCCCGAGCCGGCGAACGGATCGGCGACGAGTTCGGCACCGAGCTTCGAAAGCTCCTCCTGCGTCCGCTTGTAGAGGTTCACCGTCTCATCGCTCAGCGGCAGCGTGCGCCAGCCGGGGCCATAAAGACCAATTCGCTTGCCACGCAGGGCGTTGGAATCGAGCTTGGAGGTATAGCCGCCCTTCGGCTTGCGGCCGACGCCGGCGATAGTCTTCGGGTCTTCCATCGTGAAGCCCGCAAGGGCGTCTAGCGTCAGAGCGGCATCGCGCACGCAGCGGGCGATAGGGCCCACCACATCACGCAAGCTCGAGAGAGGCAACACGCCGACATTGGGCACGAGCGCGAAAGTGGGCTTGATGCCGACCAACCCCTGGGCCGCGGCCGGGTTCTGGATGGATCCGCCGGTTTCCTCGGCAAGGCCAAGCACGCAGAAGTTCGCGCCCACGGCCGTGGCCGTGCCTGCGCTGCTGCCCCCTGGCAGGAATTCACGGCCGGCAGAATTGTAGGTCGAGCCCGCCCAGCTTCCATTGGCATGGGAGCCCGTATGGCTGAGAACCGGAATGTTCGTCTTGCCAAGGATTACTGCATCGGCCTGGCGCATGCGCGCCACCACGGGCGCGTCCGTTTCGGGATAAAGGTCCACGCCTCCCTTCTTGCTATAGAGCAGTTCCCAGCCGCCGGTGGTGGGAAATCCCTTCATGTCCATCGCTTCCTTGACGACGACGGGCACGCCGGCAAGCGGGCCAAGCTTCTCGCCAGCCGCCCGGCGCTTGTCGATGGCGCGCGCGTCTGCGAGCGCGTCTTCGTTGAAGAAGACGATAGCATTGTAGGCCTGGTTATATTCAGCGATCCGGTCGAGATAGGCTTGGGTGAGGCTCTCCGAGGTGAAGGCACCGGAGGCGAAGCCTTGTTGTACCTTCTCCACCGTCAGTTCGGTGAGATCGATCTTGAATTCATTCGTGGGCATTCTAGCTCCCTCTGCTCGTCCTTGTCTTGGTGATCTCGCATATGATCAGTCCAGCAAACGCCAGATCAAGGCGCATGCTAATGCATTGGCGGCGCTCGCGCCAGTGTAGCGGGTACATCTGTGATAGGGACGATCGGACGAGACGTTCTATGGCTGGATTATATCTATTCTCTGAGAGCTTCGTCAGGTGCCTTTCCCTTGAAGGCGCCAGGCGGCGGCGTGGGGCAGGCCGAATTCGTCATGGGTCTTGGCTATCGGCTGTCTGCTCCAAGATTGTGAACACCGCCCCGGATCAGGCAGGTCCTCGGGAATGATCCTCACCGGGTCGGCGTCACAGCGCGACCCTAGCCCGGGGAAAGGCGAGAGCTTTCCAAGATCATTCTGGCGGCTTTTTCGGCGATCATGACGACCGGAGCATGGGTGTTTCCCGAGACGATGGTCGGCATGATCGAGGCATCCGCGACCCGCAGCCCGCTTATGCCGCGCACCCGCAGACGGTCGTCGACAACGGCCATCCTGTCGGAGCCCATCCGCGCTGTTCCCACCGGATGGAAGATCGTGGTTGCGATGTCCCCTGCTGCGGATGCCAGATCATCCGGCGTGATGACATCTGGACCGGGTTTCAGTTCGACTGGCTTGAACTGGCGCATGGCCGTGGCTGCCATGAGGCGCCTCGCGGCTGCGATGGACTTTACCGCGATCTGCCGATCGTAATCGGTGGAGAGATAATTGGGCGCAATTCTCGGGAATGCCCGCGGATCGCCGGTCGTGATGTGTACGCTGCCGCGCGATTCCGGCCTTAAATTGCACACCGAGACCGTGATGGCCGGAAAACGATGGAGTGGCTCGCCAAATCTGTCGAGCGACAGGGGCTGGACATGAAATTCGAGATTGGACGTCTGGTGACGCTCATCCGACGGCATGAAGATGCCAAGCTGGCTCGGCGCCATGGACATGGGGCCGGTGCGCCTGAGCGCATACTCAAGGGCGACTGAGGCCATGCCGCGCCAGGTACTCAGCCGCTCATTGAGGGTCGCGGTGCCACTCACCCCGAAAATGGTCCGGATCTGCAAATGATCCTGGAGGTTTTCGCCGACGCCCGGCAATTCATGACGGAGCGCAATGCCTTGCGACTGAAGAAGAGGCCCCTGCCCGATCCCGGATAATTCCAGGATCTGAGGGGTTCCGATGGCCCCGGCTGCCAGAAGAAGCTCCCCGCCGACGCGGGCATAAGACGGCGTATCGCGGACGGTCAATTCGATTCCGGTAACCTGCTTTCCCTCAAGCACCAAGCGCTCGGCACAGGCATGGGTAAGGACAGTGAGGTTACGCCGGTTGCGGACGGGATGAAGGAAAGCGCGCGCAGCACTGAAGCGGAGACCCGACCTCTGGTTCACCTCGAAATAGCCGGCCCCGAAATTGTCGCCGGTGTTGAAGTCCTCGGTATGGGGAACGCCCAGTTCCTCCGCCGCCTCGCGCACCGCATCCAGGATCGGCCAGGACAGGCGCTGGCGTTCGACACGCAATTCACCCGCCTGACCATGGCAAGGGCCACCCCGGGACTGGTGACTTTCCGAGGCGACGAACAAGGGCAGGACGTCCTCCCATCCCCAGCCCTCATTGCCCAGTTGCCGCCAGTGGTCATAGTCGGCCGCCTGGCCCCGCATATAGATCATGCCGTTGATGGACGAGCAGCCGCCGAGCAGTTTTCCCCTCGGATAGGCCAGGCTCCTGCCATTCAGTCCCTTCTCGGGAACTGTTGCATAGCCCCAATCCGTGCGAGGATTGCCCATGCAGTAGAGGTATCCCACAGGGATATGGACCCAGTGATAATTGTCGGAGCCCCCTGCCTCGACGAGGAGAACGCGGGTGCGCGGATCGGCTGACAGCCGGTTGGCCAACACGCAGCCCGCGGAACCGGCTCCCACGATGATGTAATCGAAACGACCGAGGTCTCTCCGTTCAGACATCGGACCTGTTCGTTCTATCGTGAAGCGTTCTTGCCAGCCCGATCATGGACCGGCGCTCATTAACTGCTGCACCCACGCCGGCGGATAACATCCGATATCTGACCTGCAAGCCTGCCCTGAGGCGAGAAGCGATTACGCCGTCGGCAATGTCTACATACAACTTAAGCACCTTCGAATCCCGTTCACCGGCATGCACCCATCTAGAGTTCAGCCGAGAGAACAGCCAATCTCAAGCGAAATTCTTGCACTGAATACCTGAACCACATGGTCGTGAACGGCGCAAGCAAAGTCGCGGCATGGGATTCAATCACCGACCGAGAATGGCCGGACATGCGAAACCGCTTCCTGGCGTGCCTCGATGAGGGGCCGTTAATGCCGATGCGCTCTCCTCTCTGATCTCGGTTGAGCTCAAATGTACGCTTCGGCGTGGACCCGGCAGGTGAACTTATGCGCATACTCGTCTTTCAGCATCTCGCCGTTGAGCACCCCGGCGTGTTGCGGAATTTCTGGAGAGATGCGGGGCACGACTTCGAAATTGTGCCGTTGAATGAGGGTGCGCCAATCCCCAATCTCGAGGGTTTCGATCTGCTTGCGGTCATGGGTGGACCCATGGATGTCTGGCAGATCGGTATGCATCCGTGGCTCTTGCCCGAAATGGCTGCGATCCGAACTTGGGTGCGCGACCTGGAACGCCCGTATTTCGGCATTTGTCTCGGCCATCAACTTCTGGCCGAAGCCTTGGGTGGACAGGTTGCGCCAATGGCCAATCCCGAGGTTGGCGTTACTGCGATCATCTTATCGGAGGAAGGCCGTTCGGACCGACTGCTCGCCGGACTGGGCATGGAAGTTCAGACCTTTCAATGGCACGGCGCGGAAGTTCAGCGTCTGCCAGGAAATGCCGTTATCTTGGCCGCAAGCGAGGCTTGTCCGGTTCAGGCCATGCGCGTCGGGCGTCATGCCTGGCGCATACAGTTTCATGTCGAGATGACGCGAGATACCGTTTCCGAATGGGGCGCGGTTCCAGAATATGCAGAGAGTCTGAAAAAGGTCTTTGGCGCTGAGAGTGCCAGCGGTTTGGATGCTGAGGTTTCATGCCACCTACACAGCTTCAACGCGATGGCCCGTCAAATAAATGAGAACCTGTTTCACGCAATCAAAGAACTTTGATCCCGGCCCTGGAGTGGGCCCATACCGCGGCCGTGGGCTCGCCTCTCCAACTTGCGCCGATCACAGCGACCACCGATGCACGCTTTTTCGGTCACTATGCCCAGACCCCGGCCCTCGTCTACGGGCCGCTGGCCGAGGCCATCCACGATTTCAATGAACGGGTCGAACGCGAGTCGATCAGACGGGTCACGCAAACACCCGCTCTGTTCATCGCCGAATGGTACGTACTTGAATAACAGGGGCGACCAACTGCTGCGTAGTCAGGCACCGTCATTTTCGATGCGGGATACCGACTTTGCGCTCACATCAAATCTGCAACGGATTAAACTCTCACCACTACCGATCGTTCGCCGGCGTGGGCAGAGCGGTTCAGGATACCACCGCGATCCAGACCCTGACGGTAATCGCGGCCACGCAGATTAGGTAGAGCAAGAAGAAGATGCGCCCAGTTTTAACAGCCGCTTCACGCATCCTCCACTTCCTCAACACGTGCAGTGCAAAAATCAACAACATGGTGAGGAAGGTTACGCTGAAAGCTGTCAACTGGAAGGCGTCCGCCAAGCCGAAGGTTGTAGTGGGAGGAAGTCCGCTCTGCAGGATGTATCCCGCGCCAATGGTGGAGAACAGCGCGCCGGTGCCCACAGCCAAGTGGGCGCCGATATCGATCACCTCGCTCAGGCGGCGGAACGCGCTGCTGGTGAGCACGATGCCCGCCAATGCGATCGCAAGGCCAAAGCCGATGAACGTGGAAAGGAGCA
>Ga0181554_1004757_pt1 | contig 10888 bp, 10 predicted proteins | sample 011ome_16_FD_145602 | JGI IMG/M metagenome (GOLD analysis project Ga0181554, IMG submission 145602) | Coastal salt marsh microbial communities from the Groves Creek Marsh, Skidaway Island, Georgia - 011503CT metaG (spades assembly) | ecosystem: Environmental > Aquatic > Marine > Intertidal zone... | reverse complement strand
ATGAAGCCCGCCCTGCTGAACGGCAAGCCGCTGGAACTGGCCCCGGGCCAGCGGGCGGACCTGCTGGTGGGCCCGGAGGAGGGCGACATCGGCCTCGCGCTGGACGTGTTCGGCGACGTGGTGGAGGTCGGCTACCTCGTTGCTCCCAAGGGGGCGGCCGCCCCGGCGGCCATCGCGGAGAACTTCACCCTGTCCCCCAACCCGGTGAACCTGCCGGAACAGCCGGAAGCCGCCCGCGCCATCCCCGTCACCCTGCAGGGGGGCTTACGCGGCGGGCTCACCTCGGCGGTGCTGGACGGTGCGGAGCGCGATCTCCGCACGCTCCTTTCCAATGGCAAGGGCTGGGCGATCAACGGCGTGGCGGGCCCATCGCCCGAGCCGCTCTTCACGGCGGCGAAGGGCGAGACGGTCCGCCTCGACATCCGCAACGCCACCGCCTTCCCGCAGCCCCTGCACATTCACGGCCATGTCTGGCAGCCCGCCGCTGAGGCGCAGGCCGCCTGCCAGGACACCGCCATCGTGGCCCCGGGGGAGACGGTCTCGCTCGCCTTCCGGGCGGATAATCCCGGCCTCTGGGCCCTTCACGCGCTGGTGGCCGAGCGGGCGGATGGCGGCCTCATCACCTCTTTCCGGGTGGATGAGGCGGAATAGCCTGTTTCTCAAGGGGCCTGCTTACCCTTTGTTAACGGTTGCGGGGTTGTACTCGACTTCTAAATTCAAGCTGGGGTAGCGAACATGCTCTTCGAGGTCGCGGGCTTCCTGAGTGGCGTTGCAGGTGTTGGCGTCGCGTTTTGGCTTCTCTACCAGCGTGACAGCACCCGGGTGGTCGCCAGCGTCTATGGCGCCAGCGTGAGCCGCACGAATAAGCCTTGATTTGGCCCCACCGCTGATTTACGCCGCGTCTCAATCCCCTTGGCTGATTTAAGGAGCCCACGGCTTTGAGCGACGAATCCCTGTTTCGCGAGGTGGACGAAGAGGTCCGCCAGGAACAGTTCAAGAAACTGTGGGCCCGCTACGGCAATCTGGTCATCGGCCTGTGCCTCGTGGTGATCGTGGGCGTCGGCGGTTACGAGGGCTGGCGCTATTGGCAGAAAAAGCAGTCCGAGACGGCGGGCGATGCCTTCTTCGCCGCGGCAGAAGCTGCCCGCGCCGGCAAGGCGGATGAGGCGCTGAAGCAGTTCGAGGGCATTTCCCATACCGGCTTCACCCAGCTCGCCAAGCTGCGCGAGGCGGGCGCCCTTGCCGGCCAAGGCAAGGCGGATGAGGCGGTGAAGATCTATGATGCCGTCGCCGCCGATGCCACGGCAGACCAGACCTTGAAGGACCTGGCGCAGCTGCGCGCCGCCGCCATCCTCGCCAACACCGCGTCCTTCGCGGATGTCGAGGCGCGCCTCAAGGCCTTCGACGTGGAGGGCAACCCGTGGCGCCATGTGGCGCGCGAACTGCTCGCCTCCGTGCAGTGGCGCCTGAAGGATTATGCCGGAGCGGACAAGCAGGTGCAGGCCATCCTGGGCGATCCGGAAACCCCCGCCGGGCTCCGGCAGCGCGCCACGATGATGGCGCAGCTGCTCGCGCCGCTGGTGAAGAAATGATGCAGCTTTCGCGCGTTCTCCTCGCCGCCGCCGCGCTCTCGCTGCTGGCGGGCTGCAGCACCTTCAACAGCCTGACGGGCCAGACGGACAACACCGTGCTGCCCGGCAAGCGCGAGGAAGCCATTCCCGGCCGCGCCCAGTTCCCCGAGAAGCAGGACGTGGCCGTTGGCTCCAGCGCCAAGCAGGGTGCCGGCCAGCCCGCTGGTGCCAATGAAACCTATTGCGCCCCCGATGATGCCGCCTGCACGCCGCCCGGAACTTCCGGCGATACATTCAAAGATCCGCAATGACAGCTACCGTCGCCATCATGGGGCGGCCGAACGTCGGCAAATCCACTCTCTTCAATCGTCTCGTCGGCCGCAAGATCGCCCTGGTGGATGACCAGCCCGGCGTCACGCGTGACCGCCGCGAGGGCGAGGCGAGGCTGGGCGATCTCCGCTTCCGCATCTTCGACACCGCGGGCCTCGACGACATCCGGGGCGACAGCCTCGAGGCGCGCATGAGCGCCCAGGCCGAGACGGCGGTGGACGACTCTGACGTCGTGCTCTTCGTCATCGATGCCCGCGCCGGTGTCACGCCCACCGACCGCGAGTTCGCAGGCCGCGTGCGCCGCCGCGGCAAGCCCGTCATCCTCGTTGCCAACAAGGCGGAGGGCAGGGGCCATGAGGCAGGCCTCTTCGAGGCCTTCGAACTCGGCTTCGGCGATCCGCTGCCCATCTCCGCCGAACATGGCGAAGGGCTGGACCAGCTCTATGATGCCCTTCTTCCGTACACGGAAGAAAAGGCCGAGCCGGAAGAGGGCGAGGACCGGGGCGATGGCCCCTTGCGTCTCGCCATCATCGGCCAGCCCAATGCGGGCAAGTCCACCCTCGTCAACACCATCCTCGGCGAGGACCGCATGCTGACCGGCCCCGAGGCCGGCATCACGCGGGATGCGATCTCCTCCGAATTCGAGTGGCGCGGCCAGAAGATCAAGCTGTGGGATACGGCGGGCATCCGCCGCAAGTCACGCGTCGTCGGCAAGATCGAGAAGCTCGCCGTGTCGGACGCGCTGCGCGCCATCCGCTTCGCCGAATGCGTGGTGGTGCTGATCGACGCGTCGCTGCCGATCGAGCGGCAGGATCTTTCGCTCTGCGATCTCGTCGCGCGCGAGGGCCGCGCCGTCGTGCTCGCGCTCTCCAAATGGGACTTGGTCGAGGAGAAGCAGAAGAAGCTGAAGGAAGTGCAGAGCGACCTCGAGGACGTGCTGCCGGAAATTCGCGGCGTGCCCGTCGTCACCATCTCCTCCAAGCAGGAGCGCGGCATCGACAAGCTCTTGCAGGCCGTGCTCGGCGCCATGGAGAAGTGGAACAGCCGCATCCCCACCTCGCAGGTCAACCGCTGGCTGGAAGGCGCCGTCGAGCGCAATCCGCCGCCTGCACCCTCCGGCCGCCGTATCAAGATCCGCTACGCCACCCAGGCCAGCGCTCGCCCGCCGACCTTCGCGATCTTCGGCAACCAGCTTTCCAAGATGCCGGAAAGCTATATCCGCTATCTGATGAACGGCCTCCGCGAAAGCTTCGACCTCGGCGGTGTCCCCATCCGCTTCAGCCTGCGCGGCGGCAAGAACCCGTTCGACAAGGACCGCTAAAAGGCGCCGCTTTCACCACTTCGTCATGCCCGTGCTCGACACGGGCATGTTTTTCCAGCCGCCTGAAAGACGATACCAGACGCACGTGCCTGAGGGCTGGGAAACTAACCCAGATACCGCTGCTTCAGATGCGCCTCGAAATACTTCGCGTTCAGCGGCTCGCCCGTCGCCTGGACCATGATCTCCGGCGTGGAGAGTGTCGACGCCTTCGTCCAGATATGTTCCTTCCGCCAGGCATTGATGGCGGAGAAATCCCCGCGCGCCACCTGTGCGGCGGCATCGGGGATGGCGCGTTCCACGGCCGCCCATTGCTGGGCCGCCATCATCGCGCCGAGCGTGTAACTCGGGAAATAGCCGAAGGCGCCCGAGGGCCAGTGCACGTCCTGCATCGGGCCGTCCTTGTAGTTCCCCGCCGTCGAGAGGCCGAGATAGTCCTGCATCTTGGCATCCCACGCGTCCGGAACGTCCTTCGCGGCGAGCTTGCCCGAGATCAGGTCCTGCTCGATCTCGAAGCGCAGGATCACGTGCAGCGGATAGGTCGCCTCGTCGGCGTCGACGCGGATGAAGCCCCGCTCCACGCGGTGCACGTGGCCCAGCATGTCTTCCACGTCCACGTCCTCGAGGCCGAGAATGTCGCGCGCCAGCGGCAGGGCGAAGTGCCAGAACTCGGGGCGGCGGGAGAGCTGCATTTCCTGGAACAGGCTCTGGCTCTCATGCATCGCCATGCCCCGCGCCCGCGCACTCGGCCAGTGGCTCAGGTCATGCGGCAGGTTCTGCTCGTAAAGCCCGTGGCCCGTCTCGTGCAGGATGCCCATGAGCGAGGAGAGGAACTCGTCCGTCCGGTAGCGCGTGGTCATGCGCACGTCGGAGGGAACGCCGCCGCAGAACGGATGGTGCGACACGTCGAGCCGCCCGTGGTGGAAGTCGAAGCCGATAGATTTCATCAGCGCAAGGCCCAGCTGCTTCTGCCGGTCGATGGCGAAGGGGCCTGCAAAGCGCTTCAGCGGGTGCGCCGCGCGCCGCCGCGCCTGCGCCTCCAGCGCCTGCGGGATGAAGTCCTTCAGGAATGCCTTGAGGTGGGCGAACACCGCCGCGATCTCGGCGGAGCGGCTGCCGGGGTCATATTGCTCCACCATCGCGTCATAGGGCGAAAGCTTCAGCACCTCGGCGCGGCGCTGCGCTTCTTCCCGCGCGAGAGACACGATGTTCTCGAAGGAGGGGAGGAAGTCGTTCCAGTCGTTCTTCGCCCGCAGCTGCCGCCACAGCTGCTCGCAGCGCATCCGCGCATTCACCTGCCGCGCCACGAAGTCAGACGAGAGACATGTGCGATTGATGTAGCTGCGCTTGAATTCGGCCACGGCCGCCGTCTGCGCGGCGTCGAGGTCTTCGCCCTCCGCCCGGGCGATCCAGTCCGCCACATGCGGGGCGGATGCCATCTCATGCGCCATGGAGGCGATGACGCTCATCGCCTCGGCGCGCTTCTCGCCGCCGCCATCGGGCATGTTCACCGCCTCGTCCACGCCCAGCATGGACTGGGCATGGTCGAGGGCTTCGAGCCTGCGGCAGAGATGGTCGAGTTCGGCGAAGGACATGGGCGCTCTTTCTTTCTCGGACTGAACGAGAGGGGAGAGCCAGATTTATGGCGGCGGTGGGCCGCCCACAAGCCTTCTCAGCGCTTGGCCTTTTCCATGTAGTCGACGAAGCGCTTGAACAGGTAGTGGCTGTCCTGCGGGCCGGGCGAGGCTTCCGGGTGGTGCTGCACGGAGAACACCGGCCTGTCCTTCAGCGCGATCCCTGCATTGGAGCCGTCGAACAGCGAGACATGGGTTTCCAGCACGCCCTGCGGCAGCGAGGCGCGGTCCACCGCGAAGCCGTGGTTCATGGACACGATCTCCACCTTGTTTGTGGTGAAGTCCTTCACCGGATGGTTCGCGCCATGATGGCCCTGGTGCATCTTCATCGTCCTGGCGCCAAGCGCGATGCCCAGCATCTGGTGGCCGAGGCAGATGCCGAACAGGGGCTTGCCGCTGTCGACGAGCTTCCTGATCTCCGGCACCGCATATTCGCCGGTCGCCGCCGGGTCGCCGGGGCCGTTGGAGAGGAACACGCCATCGGGGTTCATGGCGAGAATGTCTTCCGCCTTGGTGGTGGCGGGCACCACCGTCACGTCGCAGCCAGCCGAGGTGAGGCAGCGCAGGATGTTGCGCTTCAGGCCGAAGTCCACGGCCACCACCTTGTAGGGGCTGTTCTTGGCGTGGGTGTAGCCGTCCTTCCAGTCCCACAGCTTCTCGTCCCATGCCATGCGCTGGGTGAGGGAAACGTCCTTGGCGAGGTCCAGCCCGATGAGGCCCGGCCAGTCGGCCGCCATCTTCTTCAGCTTCTTGAGGTCGAACTTGCCCTTGGCATTGTGCGCGATCACGCCGTTCGGCATGCCCTTCTCGCGGATCAGGGCGGTGAGCGCGCGGGTGTCGATGCCGGAAAGGCCGATGATGTTGCGGGCCTTCAGCCACTTGTCGAAGTGGCGGGCCGAGCGGTAGTTCGCGGGCTCGGTGATCGGCTCCTTGACGATGCAGCCGACGACGCCGGCCGAGGCCGCGAGGTTCGTCGTCTCGATGTCCTCGTCATTGGTGCCGACGTTGCCGATATGCGGGAAGGTGAAGGTCACGATCTGCCCGGCATAGGAAGGGTCGGTCAGCACCTCCTGGTAGCCCGTCATGGCGGTGTTGAAGCAGACCTCGCCCACCGCCTCGCCCTCGGCGCCGACCCCGTATCCCTCGATCACCGTGCCGTCCGCCAGAACCAGAAGCGCCGTCACGCGCGGGGCATCCCAGTCGCCGAATTGGGGGCGTGCGGGTGTCTTGGCCTTGGCAGGCTTTTTCGCAGTCGGCATGGCAGACTCCTGGGGAATTTCCGGCTGGTTAAGGGAAGGGGGGCGGGCCGTCAAGGTTGCGGTGCAGCGATATCCCCCTTAAGTGAGGGCAGATCACGGCATTTTCCAAGATGGAGCACGCATATGGCCCTGCGCGACGAGATTTCGGCGGCACTGAAGGACGCGATGAAGTCCGGCGACAAGAAGCGCCTCGGCACCATCCGCCTGATGCAGGCTGCCATCAAGGACAAGGACATCAACAGCCGCACCGAGGGCCACGAGTCGGCCCTGACGCCCGATTCCGGCATCGTCGAGCTCTTCGCCAAGATGGTGAAGCAGCGGCAGGATTCGATCGCGGCCTATGAGCAGGGCGGCCGCCCGGAGCTCGCCCAGAACGAGCGCGACGAGATCACCGTCATCCAGTCCTTCATGCCGAAGCAGATGAATGACGATGAGGCGAAGGCCGCCGTGGCCGAGGTCATCAAGGCCGTGGGCGCCACCAGCGTGAAGGACATGGGCAAGGTCATGGCCGAGCTGAAGGCGAAATTCGCCGGCCAGATGGACATGGGCAAGGCCGGCGGCATCGTGAAGAGCCTGTTGGGCTAGGGGACCTACTTCCCCGCCTCCACCGCGTCCGCCAGCTCCTGCAGGCTGGAGAAGTGGTAGTCGGGGATGGCGACCTTCTGCACCGTGGGCGTGGCGCCAGTGCCGGCCTTGCCCTTGCGCCGCTCGATCCAGCAGGTGTGAAGCCCGAGGCGGCGGGCCACGGCGATGTCGTGATACTGGCTCTGCGCCACGTGGAGGATGTCGCCGAAGCCGAACCCATCGCGCGAGAGGCGGCCACGGGTGAAGGCGAAAACCTGCGGGTCCGGCTTATTCCAGCCCACCATCTCGGCCGTCACCAGGTCGTCGAAGGGCTGGTCCAGCGTGCGGGCGAAATGGGAGAGCGCCCAGTCGTCCGAATTGGTCATGGCCACGAGGCGGAAGTGCTTGCGCAGCTTCTTCAGGGCCGAGATCGAGTCCGGGAAAGCCGGCCAGTCCGGGATGGAGAGGCGGAATTCCTCCGCATCCGCATGGGATTCCGGCAGGCCCAGCACCTCCGCCATCTCGCGGTACATGGGCGCCATCATGGAGGGGAAGGGCAGGCGCGGGGTGATGTGGTGCTGGCGATCCTCGGCCACCGCATAGGCCTCGAGGATGGCGCGCTCGGTGAGGCTCACGCCCGCGGCGCGGGCCCGGCCCTGCACGTAGTGGAGGATGCCGGTCTCGAAGTCGATCAGCGTTCCCACCACGTCGAAGGTCAGCACTTTGCGGTCGGTGAGGGGCATGGCAATCACTCCGGAAACCCTGAAAGGCTAGGTCCGGGGCAAAGGTCCGTCACGCATGAAAAATGCGGGGCCGCCATGCAGCCCCGCACCTTAAAACCGGGGATGGGCGGCGTCAGACGATGTTGGTCGTCACCTTGATGTTGCCCTTCGTGGCGTGGGAGTAGGGGCACACCACATGGGCCTTGGTGGCGATCTCCTCGGCCTTGGCCTTGTCGAGGCCGGGCAGGTGCACGTCGAGCGTCACTTCGATGCCGAAGCCGCCGCCATCCTCGCGCGGGCCCACGCCCACATGCGCGGTCACGTTCGCGTCCGGCGTGATCGCCACCTTCTCGTTGCCCGCCACGAAGCGGATGGCGCCGAGATAGCAGGCCGAATAGCCCACCGCGAAGAGCTGCTCCGGGTTGGTGCCCTTGTTGTCGCCGCCCATTTCCTTCGGCAGCGACAGGGCGAGATCGAGCTTGCCATCGTCGGTCTTGCCGCGTCCGTCGCGGCCTCCGGTCGAGGTGGCATGGGCAGTATAGGCAATCGGCATGGAATCCTCCGTGAAAAGCCAGCTTGCTACGTTCCGCCGGGCAATTTGGACGTGAGGCGCCCGCTGTTCAAGTGATGAGAAAGTCCGTCTCCCGTGCTTGAACTCGAAGGCCCCTTGGCGCACATGATGTTCCATGCGTGTTCCGCCCTACTTCCTCGAAGACATCCGCGGCCGGGTGACGATCTCCTCGGTCGTCGGCCGCAAGGTGGCGTGGGACCGGCGGAAGTCGAACCCCGGCAAGGGCGACTACTGGGCCTGCTGCCCCTTCCACGGCGAGAAGTCGCCCTCCTTCCACGTCGATGACCGCAAGGGCCGCTATCACTGCTTCGGCTGCAAGGCGTCCGGCGACATCTTCACCTTCCTCGTCGAGAAGGAGGGATTGAGCTTCCCCGAAGCCGTGGAGCGCCTCGCCTCCGAGGCGGGCCTTCCCATGCCACAGATGTCGGAAGCTGACCAAAGGCGCGAGGAACAGCGCGCAAGCCTTTATGATGTCATGGAAATCGCCGCGAAGTTCTTCGAGGCGGAGCTGCAGGCCGCGCGCGGCAGCCGGGCGCGGGGCTACCTGGCCGACCGGCAGCTCTCGACCGCCGTCCAGAAGGAATTCCGGCTGGGCTATGCGCCGGACGACCGCTCGGCGCTGCGAACGCACCTCGCGGAGAAGGGCATCGGCGTCGAACAGATGGCCGAGGCCGGCCTCGTCATCGCGGGCGAGGACATTCCCGTGGCCTATGACCGGTTCCGCGACCGGGTCATGTTCCCGATCCGCGATCCGCGCGGCCGCGTCATCGCCTTCGGCGGCCGGGCCATGTCGAAGGACGTGCCCGCGAAATACCTGAACTCGCCGGAAACGCCGCTCTTCCATAAGGGCAATGTCCTCTACAATCTCGACAAGGCGCGCGGGCCCGCCCACGAGAAGGGCCAGATCATCGCGGTCGAGGGGTATGTGGATGTCATCGCCATGCACCGCGCCGGATTGCCGCAGGCGGTGGCCCCCCTCGGCACGGCCCTGACGGAGGACCAGCTCCGCATCCTCTGGAAACAGGCGGCTGAGCCCGTGCTCTGCTTCGATGGCGACGGCGCGGGCCTCAAGGCCGCCTACCGCGCGCTGGACCTCGCCCTGCCGTTGCTCGAGCCCGGCCACTCGCTGCGCTTCGCCCTACTGCCTGAAGGCCAGGACCCGGATGACCTGCTGAAGGCCCAGGGGCCGGATGCCGTGCGCTCGGTCGTCGAGGCCGCCCAGCCCCTGTCCGAGATGCTCTGGCAGCGCGCACTCTCCCAGAACGACCGCTCGACACCAGAGCGCCGCGCTCAGTTCGAGCGTGATTTACGCAGCTTACTCAATACGATAGCCGATGATGTTGTGAAGAAGCATTATCTGGCGGATTTCGGCGAGCGGTTCCGCGCCCTGTTCCAGCCGGCGGGTGCCGCGCGCGGGCAGGGCGGCCGCAGGCAGCCCTTCACCAGCGGTGCCAAGCGAGGCTTCAAGCCCAACATGCGCCCGTGGGACGTCCAGCAGCCGCCCACCGCGCAGCTCAAGCGGCTGGCGGCGCAGCCCACATTCCACTCCGGGGCGGAGCGGCGCGAGCGGCTGATCGTGCTGACGCTCATCAACCACCCGGAGCTCCTGCACGAGTTCCTGGACGAGTTCGCCAGCCTTGAAATGACGGTGCCGGAGCTTGACTCGCTCCGTGCACAAATCATAGATAGCGCGGCGCTCGGGTCCGGTCTTGACGGAACGGACCTTCGCGCCCACCTGAACGATATGCACTCGGGCCCCTTGCTGGATCGGCTCGAGTCTCAGGCGAAACGACTGAACGAATGGTTCCTTGGGAGCGGGGCTGCGCAAGATGACGCCCGCACAGGCCTCCGTCAGATGATCGCCCTGCACCGGAAAACTGTGACCCTCGAACGGGAGTTGCGGGCGGCCGAAGCCGCCTTCGCTGCCGATCCGACGGAGGAGAAGCTGAACGCCCTCAAGGCGGTGCGCGAGCAATTGTCGTCCCATGCCGGTTCGGAAGCCCAGATCGAGGGTTTCGGCGCGGCGAGCGGGCGCCAGGCCGATGCCATTTCCTGAGGGGGCGCCTGAACGGGTTTGGGGCTCAAGTCTGGGTTAATCGCTGCTTAAGCGCGGACACTCTAGGTTTTGACCCCGAATCACAACGCTGCTAAGGCGGTTCCCCCGCCCCGAGACCGAAGGACTTTTTCATGGCCCGAGCCCAAGTGCGCGCACCCGCCCCGGACGACCAGGACCAGCAGGCCGACGGCGCCGACAACGAGGCTCCGGACGCTCAGGGCGACAGTTCGGACTCGCCGATCCTCGATCTGTCGGATGCCGCGGTTAAGCGCATGATCAAGCTCGCCAAGGCGCGCGGCTTCGTGACGCTGGACGAACTCAATGCCGTGCTGCCCTCGGAAGAGACGAGCCCGGAGCAGATCGAAGACATCATGGCGATGCTCAACGAGATGGGCATCAATGTCGTCGAGTCCGAGGAAGAGTCCGAGAACCTCGCCGCCAAGGTCGAGGCCGAGGCCGAAGGCGAGTCGACCGAGACCGCCCTCATCAAGGTCGAGGCCGCCAAGACCCCGGCCGACCGCACCGACGATCCCGTCCGCATGTATCTGCGCGAAATGGGGCAGGTGGAGCTTCTGTCGCGCGAGGGCGAAATCGCCATCGCCAAGCGCATCGAGGCCGGTCGCGAGGCGATGATCGCAGGGCTTTGCGAAAGCCCGCTCACCTTCCAGGCCATCATCATCTGGCGCGACGAGCTCAACGAAGCCAAGATCCTGCTCCGGGACATCATCGACCTCGAGGCCACCTATGCCGGCCCCGACGCGAAGAAGCAGGGCCCGGTGCAGACGCCGGCCCCTTACGTTCCGCCCAAGGAAGAAGTGAAGAAGAAGGCCGAGGCCAAGCGCGCCGAGGCCAAGCGCGCGGCC
>Ga0181554_1004749_pt1 | contig 10903 bp, 9 predicted proteins | sample 011ome_16_FD_145602 | JGI IMG/M metagenome (GOLD analysis project Ga0181554, IMG submission 145602) | Coastal salt marsh microbial communities from the Groves Creek Marsh, Skidaway Island, Georgia - 011503CT metaG (spades assembly) | ecosystem: Environmental > Aquatic > Marine > Intertidal zone >... | reverse complement strand
TTGTACCGAGGAACTCTGGTGGAAGCAGAGGATAACTGGAACTGTCAACTGACGAACGTGTCGCACACCGCGAGAGACGGTAAGACGTTTTTATTCTCATTTCGATGTTTCGTTTCTCTCTCTCTCTCTTTCTTTCTCTTTCTGACGCGAAAATGTATTCTCTTACTCTTCTTTATCGTCGTCGTTTACGAATTAAAGGGAAACACTCGTCGTTGGAGAACTGTTACTTGCGAGGATCGAAAATCCGGATGGTTATCGTGCCGGATATGTTGAAAAACGCGCCGATGTTTAAGAAAATCGATCCGAGGACGAAGAGCGTGTTAGCCGGAGGCGGGAAGAAGTGATCCGGATGGATTTGATTAAGAAGAATAGAGCATAATTGAGTTTAATTTGTGATGATGTACTGGTAGTAAATATAAACGAATAATTAACCAAAGAAGGAGAAGGATTGAAGATGAAACTCTTTCGGGTTCAATCAATCGCGCGCCCAGGCGGGCGATCGATCGTTCGTCGGCGAAAGGCGAGTTGAGCGCCGTCGAGTCGCGCTGTGTGTCCCGTTCGTTCCGTTCGTGTGCGGATGCTGCTTTTTCTGCTGCTCCGATTCCTTCTCTCTGCTAACACTATTTCTTCGTTTACTACTCTTCATACCTGGCGACGACGCCTTCTTCTTTGTCGTCGTCTGAATCGTCGTCGCGCTTTCGTCGTGCTTGTAAATGTCGTACACGTGTTCTTGAACCATGTGCACTAAATAGAACAAGCAATGGAGAGGAACTAAATACGGCAGATGTTCTCTAAACGATTCGTTCTTGTGGAACCCGAGTAACCCGACGATGCTCCCGACAATCATCGGGTGTGGGATGCCTAGATTGTACGGAAACCCGTCGACAAAGTTCGGCGCGCATTCGCCGAGCTCGACGCCAAAGTACGTTTGGTCCACGCCTAACGCGTACGCCGCGGAGAAGGATAACGAGTACCCACCGAGAATCATCGCTAACGAAATCAAATCGTATTCGAAATACTTGATGAAGTAATTATACCCCAAATGACACAAAGCGATGGTTTTGAAAAACACGACGTTTCGTTTAAACGTCCCAAAGTTAATCCCTTCTCGAATTTGGTACGTCGCGATGTACATGCAATAGTGCGTGTACGAGGTGAACGCCAAAAAGAAGTGTTCGTGAATGAAGTTTTTACCGACGTAATACGCCAATACGACGGCGACGATGGAGTTCAACCCGGCTCGTTTCTCCAACTCAAACACCGACCTCGTGACGAATAAGACCATGAACGCCATGAATTTCCAAAACCAATTCGACGGCGCGATTGTGTTCAAGAACAAGTTCCTCGCCGCCCAGTTATAAAACGACGCCAATTTCGCTAGAAATCTTCCCAGGAAACCAAAACATCTCGGGTACACGACGTAGTGTAACTTCATCGTGACTCTTCGATCGGTATTTCTCGTCGGCAAATCGCGAATGATGTGAATTTCGCGGTGATAATCGAAACCAACCACGTCGCCGTCGGATAAACACGACCCCGAACCTTCCATCGGGAAAATAGTTTCCACCTGCTTATTTTCGTTGACGGCAACCATGCACCTATACACGAAACACCACGGATATACCGACCACGGTCCGTCGCAGTGTTCCATGTAAAACACCGTGTCGCTGTTGAAATTATGGTGAGAACTCGCGACGTAGATTTCATTCATGGAATAAATCGGTTCCACCGCCCACGCGTCCGAGCGAAACTTCTTCGCAAACATCCCCGCAATCGCCTCGCTGTCGATGATAGTATCGAACGCTTTTTTCGTTTTCCCTTTCAATTTCTCAAACCACCAGTGCGCGGTTCGATCTCTCGACGGATTTTCCTTCGACACGAAATCGTAAATATCTCTCAAAGCGTTCGTCTCTTTCGCTCCGGTCAGTTTACATCGCAACAAATAGTTATGCGCGACGATCCAACTCAAGAGAGGAACGTCTCTCGTCTGCCACAACGCGTCGAAGCACAAAGGTAACAAAAAATACGCGTGTTCGATCAACAGCGATTGCCAATTTTGGAGATTCTCTTTTGAGGAGGACATGTAGCTTTGCTGGTACGTCTTCTCGAACGTAATCGCGTGCGCGAGCTCTTGACCGACGTACCCGCACGCGAACAACATCGCGCACTGTTTCAAGTTTGTCACGTAATTAAACTCAACTAAATATTCGCTCAAAAGAGACATTCCAACGAGTGAAATCCACGTGAACAGTAGCGTCGTCCCTTTGTATTTCGTCCCGCGCTTTCGTTGGTCTCCCTCATCAAAGCGAAACGTCGTCGTCATCGTCGTCTTTACCACACCCATCGTTCTCGGTAAACTCATCGCGTATATCAAAACGAGCGTCCTGTGTAACCACTTCTTATTTTCCGCGAGTAAAATCAAAGAAACTGCGATTGAAACGAGCATCGCTGGCGTCGTGATCAGGTGTAAAAAAACGTTCAATCCGTTCGAATGAAATTCGCGGAACTTTGTTGCGGTGACGTCGAACGATACAGACGATGTCTTTGCCGTCGTCTTCTTCATCGTATTCGTGCGAAAGTGGTGTGACGATGGTATTCGTCACAGAAGTGCACGTTTTGAGTGTTTGTGTGCGAAAAGAAAGAGCGAAAGCGCGGAGAAAGAGCGCGAATAAATGAGGCACGAAAATGGAATATTCGTACTTTTAAAAGGGGCAGATGACTCACATTTTCCTCTCGTATTAGAGCGAGAATACGCGTTTCTCTCGCTCTCGTCTCTTTGTCTCTCTTTTTCTCTGATTCTGTTCTTACCAGAGTTTAGTACATGTCTCTCTTTTCCTCTGATTCTGTTATTACACGAGTTTACTATATACTACTTTTGGAGGATGGTTTGTTGTTTGCGTTTTCCGCCTCTCTTAGTATACTATTGCGAGTGTTTCTCTCGCAACGTCTCTTTCTCTCTCTCTCTTTCTCTCTCTCATTCTGTTATTACGTTAAGTTTTATTCTGATTCTGATTCTGATTCCACGCTGAGTAACTCTCCATCTTCGTAAGACCAGCCTTCTGGTAGAGGACAGTTATTGTCGAGGAGGTATTGTAAACATTCGGTTTGGTTGCTCTCCTGCGCTTCTCGTACGGCCTCAGAGTCCCAAGGCGCTTTGGCGGTTTCGTGTAAGTACTTCAAACAGTCCAAGTGGCCGTACTTGGCCGCACACCAACACGCATCTTCGACAAATTGATCATACTTACGCTCGACAAGATATTCGAGTATGTGAAGATGACCATTTTGAGCCGCCCCATTGGCAGTATACGAATTCCAAGGCGCTTTGACTTCTTCGCGTAAGTATTTGAGTACCTCGAGATGACCTTTTAAGGCAGCATATGCACACGCAAACTCATCGATAGGACACTCATTTGCCACGCAATACTTTACCATTTCCAGATTGCCTTGTTCTGCGGCCGCATCAATCGTCCCTGAATCCCACTTACACTTTTTCTCCTCTCGCGCCCACTTGAGCAACTCGAGTTTATTCGTTTCAGCAACTCTCCAGCAGAAATTTGTTTCGTCCCACCGACTCGGCCACAACGATTTATGCTCCCACGCTACTTCCAAAGTCAATATCGACGACATCTCGCTCACTTTAAACCCATTTTCCAACTCCCCCTTGCGAGTTGATCTCTTCACCAACTTTCTCGTCTCACCATTCACCTCGTACAAGAATTTCACATCATTCGAATTCAATTTCGGAAGAATGTGTTTGAAACAAATGTCGTCGTTATCCACGATCAAATCCCACAACAAAGAATCTCTCTGACCAACCTTCCTCTTCCTTAATCTCGTCATCGCGACGCCTTTTTCTCCCGACGTCATCGTCAAAAGTTTCTTTTATTAGAAAACATTATTTTCTATTCAAATCGAGCGTTTTTCACGTGTGTTGAAATGAAGGATTTTCTTCCTTCGTACGTAAAACGAGAGCGTTTAAATACATAACACGTAACATACTACACATAACACATAACAACGACTACCGCACTACCGTATACTTTTATTTCGTGTTCCCCTTTCTTTCTTTCGGCAAGCGGCTGTCTTTTAAAAACTTTTGGTACTCTTTGTTCATCTTATCGTACTCTTTCTCGTCCCAACCGGATTCGTTGTTTGAACTCGCTTTTTTTAAGGACGCGTTCATCTCTCGCACCTCGTCGAACTCGTCGTCTTGCGAGGCGGAGGATAAGCGCTTCGAGGTGTCACTTTTGGTGATTGTTTTCGCGGTTTTGGAGGTGCGGTTGCCGAGGAGTTGCGAGGAGTCTGGGTTTTGGGCGATGGCTTTCGTCCAGCGTTGCTTTTGTCGCTCTCGGTCGGCGGCGAGGCGGATTTCTCGTTCGGCTCGCTTTTGCGCGCGCTCGCGGCGGTTTTTGCGCACGCGGGAGGAGGTGAAGGCCAATAAGAGGAAGGAGGAGACGTAGAGCGCGGTTTGTTGGATCGCGGCCGGGGAGAGGTTGGTTGGCGCGGTAGCGATAGACGGCGGTCGGATGTTTGTCGTCGCGAATTGAACCGCGGAGGTGACTTTGTCGCCAATCAGAGTTCTCGATTGTTTGGCTAAAGAAGAAAACGACGACGGTGAAATCTTCGTCGCCAGAGTGGAACCAGCTGCGGAAGTTTTCGTGGCTTTCGTCGTCTTTGTCTTTTCCATCTTCTTCGATGTCAAATTCGTTTTTTTCTGTTGCTGAATTGGTTTCAGTTTTTCGACGGATTTTTTCTTCTTTTCTTCTCGCTTCGCCGTCGCGGATGATGCTACTTTTTTCGGTTGTTGTTGTTGTCGCTGTTGAATTTTCTTGTTGTTCTTTTTCGTCGTCGTGTTCTCAATAATCTTTTCTTTTCTTTTCGGCAATTCAATCGAGAGCAAGGAATCTTTCGTCTTGGTCGCGACGTTGGATGCCGTCGACACGGTTTTCTTTACCGAAGAAACAGTCGCGTCTTTCGCCTTCACCGAAACATCCGCGACGGACGATCCGATCGATTTCGAAGTTTCAAACGCCGACGAGGACACGGATTTAGAGAATTCCGCGAACGACGAAGCGCTTTTCGAGAGTGATTCTTTCGTTTGCGTCATGTCCGGCAAGGAAACCTTCGGCATCTGAATTGTTCTTTTTGACGTAGTAGCGCTCGTCGTCGTCGTCGCTTTCGTCTTCTTTTTCTTCTGCTTCTCATCGTTTTTCTTGTTATTCTTCTTCGCATCCATCATCGTCTTTTGTTGTTGTTGTTGTTGTTGTTCTTGCATCATCATCTGTTGTTTCGCCTTCTCCTTTTGCTCTTGTTTCTTCCTCTCCGCGTCGATCTTCATCTTCGCTTTCATCTCGAGCTCTTCCTTCACTTTTTGCGCTTTCATCTCCGCTTCTTTTTGCGTCTTCGCGCGTTCTCGTTCAATCTCTTTCGCCTCTTCCATCTTCTTTTGCAAAAGTTCTCGCTTCAAAATTTCCACGTTCTTGCGTTTCTGTAACTCCGCCTTCAACTTTTCGCCCTTGGCGTCAAACTTCGTCTCCGTGCCGTCCGATATCGACTTCTTGAACCGCTTCTCCGTGAAGTACGTCTTGCCGCGCTGAAAACTTAACTTTAAGGGAAAGTTCTCGGACTCACCAAAGGGAGTGTTTTTGGAAAACTCTCGTTTCGCGCGATCTTTCCACCGCGCGCTTCGCGTCGGTTTCTCGGCTTTCTTTGAAGTCTTCTTTTCCTCCTCTTTGGGAGAAGAATTGACAAAAATCGGTTCCAAAATCCCAGTCTTTTCCGCGAACGCGCACCAACTCAGGAACACGATCAGACTTTTTCCGCCGGAGGAAACGCCTTGCATGTGGTACGTTTCCATCTCTTCTTTGTTTTTGTCGTTGTCGTCTTCTTCTCGCGGAGGTGATGTCGTCATCGACGGGGGAAAATCATCATTTGCATCGCTTCTTCGTTTCGATCGCGCGGCGGATTTAACAACGACGCGGGTTCGTCGTAAACGCGCAGAGCTGCTGCTCGCGCTGATGCCTTTCGAACGAGCAAAAGGAGCTCGCGCGGCGAAAGAAATCGTCGTCATCGTTCTTATTCTTCTTAGTCGTTGTTAAATACTCTGATTTGTATAAGAGTATCGATTTGTCTGTGCGTGTGTGTTGTTCAAAAGTGAAGGACTGCCAGACAGTTTTCGTTTCTCCCTCCTTCTTCTTTTTGTCGTGTGTCTTTTCAACAATTAGAATATTTCTCGAATAATAAACCTCACTTTTCAAGCGCGCACGACATCACTTCAAAACAAGTACGGTCGTACCTAAACGCGGTAAAAAGAAGTATCAACACTTCTTCTACTCCGTTAATCGTCTTAATCAACGATAATCGCCTTCGGATCTACTCGTGAGTAAAGAAATAGAAAGTAGGATTTTAATCGTTCGTCGTCGTCGTCGTCGTTTTTCCAAAAGTCGCGAAAGGTTCCCGAAGTTACGCGCCTTAGTATAAGTTGTGGGTGGGGGGATGAGCGATTATCAAACACCGCGGAAAGAAGATGAAGCAGAGACGAGTTTGGACGAAGAGGACGACTTGAACGACAGGGAAAACGTTGCTCCCACTTCCCGGCTTTTTTAAATTAAAGCTAAAACCTCTCCTTTATTTTGCCACCTGGCTTTTTTAAATAAAACAGGTCTCTTTTAGAGCTCTGCATCGACTACTTGTCATACCCGAGTACGAGTAAGAAAGTATAAAAATGTCGAATATCTGGTTTGGATGGATACTCGTTGTGGGTATCATTGCCATTTCAGGTGTAAGTGCTACCCCAGGAGATACTTGCACCAATCACAGTCATTGTGAAGCTGGAGAATATTGTTATGATGCAGGAGCATGCTCTCAATGTTTCAACAATAACGTATGTGCCATCTATGGTAACTCAATAGATGGGGATTGTAGCAAATGCTCTACTTCAAGTAATTACGATTCTGGTTCTGGTGTAATTGGTCCACTTGGTTTTGAAGTTAACCCGAACTCAGTGACTGGACTTGATTGTATAAAATACACTATCACGCTCACAGATGGTGTAAACTCCGACATTCTCGCAGGATTGTTTACACTGGAAAATGGTAATGCCATTGTCAATTCCTTATCAAACTACGCATCTGTCGATGTGGCCGGCAACGATATAAGGTCGAAACTTGTCTCTGGCTCTGAATGCTCCAACAAGTTTGCATCAAGCGCGACATGTACCAAAGTTGTTGCACTCAATCCATCGGAAATTTACGTTGGCGGTATTGCCAATAAGGGCAGTTCTAGTAAAGCTTTCAGTTACGCAAGTATGAGTTGCACTGATGCGGAAGCTGCATCAGTGTCCTCTGGAATCACACTTCGCGCTCTCCTTGGTCTCACTTCTGCGATTATCGTTGCTCTGGTATTGGCGTAAGTGACGAGTACTTCCAATTTAATATGTAGGTTTTAGAGGAAAATGTCCAATCTGAACACCAACATGTTACTGTGAGTATGAGGAGCAAAACGACTTCGAACGCTCCTCTAGCTCTAAAAACACTGCTTATTTCTGGGTTTTGATGCTTCTTTACATTTCGAGCGTGCTGCTCCGTGTGCGCGTTGTGATTGCGCAAAGTCTACGATACGTGCTCGCTCGCGCGTTATTAGTACAAAAGTAGTATTATTCAAAGAGGTCTAATTCTGATTCTGAATGTAATTCTGATTCTGAATAGTCTGGCACGTGGAGCTCTCCGTTCGCGTACGACCAACCTTCTGGGAGAGGACAGTCGTTGTCGAGGAGGTATTGTAAACATTCGAGATGGTTTTTCTCGCGCGCTTCTCGTACGGCGTCACTGTTCCACGGCGCTTTGGCGGTTTCGTGTAAGTACTTCAAACAGTCCAAGTGGCCGTACTTGGCCGCACACTGACACGCAAGTTCGCTATATGTATCATACTTTCGCTCAACAAGATATTCGAGTATGTGGAGATGACCACTTCCAGCCGCCAAATAGGCAGTATCATAATCCCAAGGCGCTTTGACTTCTTCGCGTAAGTATTTGAGTACCTCGAGATGACCGTTTTGGGCAGCACATGCACACGCAAACGCATGCATAGGACAATCATTTGCCACGCAATACTTTACCATTTCCAGATTACCTTGTTCTGCGGCCACACAAATCGTCCATTTATCCCACTTACACTCTTTCTCCTCTCTCGCCCACTTGAGTAACTCGAGTTTATTCGTTTGAGCAACTTTCCAGCAGAAATATTCTTCGTCTTTGCGCCAGCACAACGATCGATTCTCCCACGCAACTTCTAAAGTCGATACCGACGACATCTCGCTCACTTTAAACCCCTTTTCCAACTCCCCCTTGCGAGTTGATCTCTTCACCAACGCTCTCGTCTCCGTATTCACTCCGTGCAAGAATTTCACATCGTTCGAATTCAATCTCGGAAGCACGTGTTTCTCCACGACATCGCGACACACGCCTCACGAAAACGCACCGGCGTTTCGAAACAACCTCCACAACGCGTCGTTGTTTTCCTCCTCGACCGCGTCTTCGCTCGAAGACATCATCAGAAGCAGTTTTAAAGGTCGTGGCCTTTTTTCTGTGGATTTCCCCCCAAAAACGTCAGAAAAGAGAGACGTAAAGACGTAAAGCTGTGACGATGTTTACGACGTGTGCGACGCGCTTTTACACCAAACCGACGAGAAAAGCATCGCCTCCGTCCAAAGCCTCTGTGAACGCTTCCTTTCTTCCATCGGTTCGGCCTTTGTCTTCCTCTAAAAGAACCAACAACAACAACAAAACCATTCGTCGTCGTAACGGTATGACACTGAACGCGTTTGGAGGAGGAAAAGGTTCACCTCCTAAAGAAGAAGAAGAAGAAGAAGAAGAAGCAAGGAATGAAACGATACAAACGATGCGAGAAGAAGAACGAATGATGTTTTTACGAATCGAAGACGTCTCGCACGTCCCACCGGGATCGGCGAGACCGACCTTGACGAAATGCTTCGTTGGATTCCCGAAACAGGGTTTAGTGTTACTGGTGGGAAAGTCCGGAGCTGGGAAGAGCACTTTGTTACACTTAATCGCCGGTCTATCCGAACCAACCGAAGGCGGGATTTATATTCTCGACGACGACGAGGACGAGGAGTATGAAGAGGAGGAGGAAAAGGAAGGAGGAGGAAAAGCGACGTCAACGCAAATGTTGCAAACGCGACGAAGAAGAAAAACGCACACGCCGGCGGCGGAGCGGACGAAAAAAGTCGGCCTGTGCTTCCAGTTCCCCGAGCGGCACTTTCTCGGGAGGACGATTTTAGAAGAGCTGACGTTCGGGTGGCCGCAAAACGCGAGGTCGTTTCGGATGCGGCGAGAGCTCGCGGAGACGACGAAGAGAGCGTTGAGAGCGGTGGATATGCAGGAGTATCCGTTGGAGAGCGAGGTAAAGACGTTGTCGGGAGGGTATAAGAGACGATTGGCGTTGGCGTGTCAGTTGGCGAGAGACCCGAAGGTTTTGTGTTTGGACGAGCCGTTAGCTGGGTTGGATTGGAAGTCGCGGTCGGACGTGGCGAAAGTTTTAGAAAAGTTAAAGAGAGAGAGGTTGATCGTCGTCGTCACGCACGACGTGGAAGAGATGAAACGCATCGCCGATTTCGCCTACCGAGTGAGAGATAACGGGAAAGGAATCGAAGAGGAAATAGGTTTAGCCGAAGGAGGAGGAGGGTTTTCGTGGTTCGAAAAGGGAGATGAAACTACCGCGGCGGCTTTGAAGAGCGAGTTTGGCGAGTTTTTGTAGTAGCAGTTTTGTTCACGATCAGAGAGAAAGAAGAATTTATTCGCGTATCTAATAGTACTAGTAGTAGTAGTCGTTTTTTAATACACGTACTGGTAGTAGTAATTAATGCACAACTACCAACACCTCCTCGTCCTCCTCACCCTCGCGGAACGTCTCCCCAACCGCAATCTAAACACTGACCGTTCGGGTCTAACAAATGCTCCAACGTCCAAAGCGACGACTTCTTCGGGTCGTTCGGGTCATCCTTCTCCTCCAACGCTTGCTCCCAAGTCTCCCTCGTCTTCGCCTCCTTCCTTTTCCTCAAACACGCTAAACTCGCCACGTTCATTTCCACGTTCGTCTCCCCGGTGAACTCTCGCACCGCTTCTTCCAATCCTCGATTGTGCCCGACGATCAAAACGACTTCGTCCGTCTGTTCCCCCTCGAACGTCTCGCTCTCCCCGATAATCAACTGCTTCACGTGCGACCCAAACACGCCGTCCATCCCGGCGTAGTGATAAATCGACCCCAAATACACCACGGTATTGTTGTTGCTACTGGAAGAAGAAGAGACTTTGTCGTTGAAAATTGACATCGTCGGTACTAAATCCATCGCCATCAGCGTCTCTCGCGTCCGCCTCGCGCTCGAGCACACAATCCGCGTCGGCATCCACTCCTCGCCGCAAATCGTTTTTAAATTCTCCGAGAGTTTCTTCGCGTACGTAATGCCTCGTTCGGTTAAAGGTCGATCGATGTCCCTCCTGTATTTTTTCTTCTCCTCGTCTTCCTCCGCCGCTTCCGAATGCCTCATGAGGATCAGACGAAACGATGCAGATTTGGAGGAGGACTTTTCATCATCGTCATCATCAGCTGCTGCTACTGCTACTGCGTCTCTTCTCGCTTTTAACCGGTGTCGTTGTTTTCTCGTCGTTCTTCCTCGATTATTATTCACAGGAATACTTCTGAGTACATCATTCCTCCCGGGAACTCCTGAGGGTGTTGTTGTTGTTTCTCTCGCGAGAATAACGGAGGTTTTATGCATCAGATAGATGCTTCTTGAAAAACAGATACACTTCTCTCTCTGCTTTTGCTTTTCTTTGCTTTCTCGCTTTCAAACGCGTCTCTGTGTTGCGAGTGATACGAATAAGGT
>Ga0181554_1004740_pt1 | contig 10915 bp, 9 predicted proteins | sample 011ome_16_FD_145602 | JGI IMG/M metagenome (GOLD analysis project Ga0181554, IMG submission 145602) | Coastal salt marsh microbial communities from the Groves Creek Marsh, Skidaway Island, Georgia - 011503CT metaG (spades assembly) | ecosystem: Environmental > Aquatic > Marine > Intertidal zone >... | reverse complement strand
CGGATCGAGATCCCCGAGCTGCTCATCGGTGCTGCTCGTGCCGGCGTGGTCACCGTCCCGGTCAACTGGCGACTGTCCGCGGGCGAGTGCGCCGCCATCCTGGCCCACTGCCGGGCCGAACTTGTCATCGCGGATGCCGAATCCTTAGCGGTTCTTCCGTCGGTGGCCGGCCGGGTCGTCGAACTGGGACCCGACTACGAGTCCTGGCTCTCCGAAGCCCCGCGTACTACGGACGGCCCCTCACCGACGCGCCGCACGGACTCCACTCCCGACGACGTCGTCCTGCAGGTCTACACCTCCGGGACGAGCGGCAGCCCGAAGGGCGTGCTGCTCACCGACGCCAATCTCGCCGCGAAGGTTGCCCAGATCGGCCCGTGGTGGGGGTTGAACCGCGATTCGCGGAGCTTGCTCGCGACGCCACTGTTCCACGTGGGCGGGCTGAGCTGGATCCTCGTCAGCCTGTACGCCGGTGCAACGACGTACCTGGCCCATGACACCTCGCCGGTCGGCCTGCAGCGCGTGATCCTGGACAGGCAGATTACGCACACCTTCCTGGTGCCGACCATGATCCACAGCCTGGTCGAGTTGTCCTGGGATCCGTCGGAGACATCATGGCTGCAGGCCATCGTGCACGGGGCAGCGCCCATGCCTGCCGCAGTGCAGGACGCTGCGTTCGAGCGCTTCGGACCCGTTCTGCACCACGTATACGGACTGTCGGAGACGACCGGAGCCGTCGCGGAATTGCCGGCATCCGCAGTGGTGGACGACGCGCGCCGCCACCGGTCCGTCGGACGCGCCTACCCGTGGGTCCAGTTGGGTATCCGCGACCCCCAGACAGAGCGAGAGGTCGGCGCTGGTGGCTTCGGCGAAGTGTGGGTTCGGTCGGGTCAGAACACTCCCGGCTACGCGGAGAGTCCTGAGCTGACCGAGCAACTGATCACAGCGGACGGCTGGCTGCGCACCGGGGACGGTGGCTACGTCGACGAAGATGGGTATCTCTACCTCACCGATCGCATCAAGGACCTAATCATCACCGGTGGCGAGAACGTCCATCCCGGTGAGGTCGAGGAAGCTCTCGAGTCGCACCCGGATGTCCGTGAGGCGGTGGCCTTCGGACTGCCCGACGATCACTGGGGTGAGCGCGTGGCTGCGGCGGTCACCCTCCGAGCGGGTGCCCGCGTGGAGCCCGACGACCTGCGCGCCTTCGTCGGCCAGACCCTCGCCCGCTACAAGCAGCCCTCAGACGTGTGGATCGTGGAGTCCCTCCCCCGCAACGCCACCGGCAAAGTCCTTCGACGAGATCTCAAGGAGCAGTTCACGTGACCGACCCCGTTCGTATCCTCGGCTTCGTCAACCACATCGCACCGGCACCGGACATCGAGGAGGAGATCGCCCAGGCCTTCGAGTGGGGGGTCGATGTGATCGTCGCCCAGGGCACCGGCAGCGACTGGGGGCCGTACTGGCTCGGTTCGGGGCGTCAGCCGGCCGCCAATCAAGCCGCCAACGTCGAGCCCTACGTCCGCGCGGCCCTCGAGCACGGCGTCCCCTTCATCTTCTCGTTCGGTATCGCCGGGTCGGACCGGCACCTCGACACCTGCCTGGCTGCCTTCGACGAGTTGTGCCGCCGCAACGGCTGGACACCGACCCTCGGCGTGGTCCGGTCCGAGGTGGATGCCCAAATCCTGCACCAGGCACTGAACGACGGCACCGAGATCCGCCCCGCCAGTTCCTATGCTCCGCTGACCTCCCTGACCCACGAGGACATCGACACTACCGACCGCATCGTCGCCCTCATCGGGCCCGAGCCGGTCATGGACCTTCTGGACCAGGGGGTCGACGGGGTCATCACCGGTCGCGCCCTGGACATCGGGCTGTTCATGGCTCTGCCCATGTTGCGCGGCATACCGTCCGCCATCGCCGCCCATGCCGGGAAGATGCTCGAGTGCGGCGGCCTGGCCCTGGAGCCCGGCGACTCCGGCCGGTCCATCTGGGCAAGCCTGGACGAGGACGGCTTCGAGATCCGGTCCCTCACCCCTGCCGCCCGGGCATCGGTCCGCTCACTGGTCTCGCACACGTTCTACGAGCGCTCCCACCCGACCTGGGAGGAAAACCCCGGAGGGGCGCTCGACCTGTCCCAAGCCACGTACAGCGAAACCGAACTAGGAATTCGCTGCGAGGGTGCCCAATGGCATCAGGCGCCGTACACCCTGCTTATGGAGGGAGCTCGCCGCCGAGGCTACCGCTCTGTGACCCTCCTGGGCGTCCGCGAACCGGAGTTGCTAGCCCAGGCTCGAGCCTGGACCGACGCCGCCGAAGATGCCGTCCGGCAGGCACCACGATTCGCCGAGGCCGTGGCCTCCGGTCGCCTCACCCTCGGCACTCGGATATTCGGGCTCGACGCGGTACTCGGGGAGTTGGAGCCGAACACCGCAGTGACCGGTCACGAGGCGGGTGTTCTCATCGATGTCGTGGCCGACTCCCAGGCGCTCGCCGATGAGGCTGCGTACTACGCCTTCATCCGCATGTTCATCGGCCCCTACCCCGGCCGTAAGACGACGGCGGGCAATGCTGCCGCTCCCCTCATGCCCATCGCCATCCCCGCCGGTGAGGTCTTCGAGTTCTCGATGTACCACCTGCTACCCCTCGAGGATCCGCTAGCCGTGGGCATTCGGACGATCGAGACATTCCCGCGGGACACCAGCGGACACTCGCTGGCGGTCGACGCGACCATCGAGGAAGGACAGTCACGATGAGGCTCTACGACTGCGCAGACATCATCCGCAGTAAGAACGCCGGACCGTTCACCCTGACGATCGATCTGTTCTTCGGGGACGACGCCCGCTACGACCTGGCGCGTCGCTCCGCGCTGCTGACCCCGGCGGGGGTGGCTCGGGCCTACGGAGTGAGCGAAGACCGGGTCGTCGGCGTCTTCTGGGACGACCGCATCCGCGCCGCAAAGGTGTCCCTCGCACGTTGGTCCACCTGCAATGACGCCCTCTGCCCTGACCTGTTCGGAGCGCACCTGCACACACCGCTGGCCTCGAGTGACCTCGACGCCGACCCTCAGAACGGAGACACCGCATGAAGTTCGGCATCCTGCTGACATCGGTCCACGATGCCAGCGTCGACCCCCGGGTGCAGCGCACCCAGCACGAGGAGCTGGTGAGCACCGCCGAGTCCCTGGGTTTCGACCTCATGGTCTGCGGACAGCACTACCTCGGCTCGGAACTGCGGTACTACCAGCCCATCCCGTGGCTGACGCACATGGCGCAGGTGGCTCCGACGATGCAGGTGGCGACGGGAATCGTGCTGCTGTCGATGGTGAATCCCGTCGATATCGCCGAGCAGATGGCGACCCTGGACGTGTTGACGGACGGCCGCGCGATCTTCGGTGTCGGCTTGGGCTACAGCGCCCACGAATTCGATGCCTTCGGGGTCGAGAAGGGCACACGGGTTGCCCGCTTCGAGGAGGCGCTCTCGCTCGTCCGTCAGATGTGGAGCGGAGAAGAGGTCGACTTCAGCGGCACCTACACGAGTGTGCAAGGTGCGCGGCCCTCCGTTCTGCCGCTCCAGGCCGGTGGACCGCCCGTGTGGATCGGCGGCCAGGCCGCGGGCGCCGTCCGACGTGCGGCCCTCATGGGCGACGCCTGGTATTCGCCGCCCTTCCCCACTCACGCCGAGTTGGGCGAGTTGCGAGCGCTCTTCCTTGCCACCCGGGAGGAGGCTGGGCTCCCCACCGACGGTGACTTCGCGGTCCGCCGCGAAGTACTCATCGCGCCGGACCGCGCTCGAGGTGTCGAGGCCGCTCTTGATCGCTACCGCGCCAGATACGAGACCTACCGCAAGTGGGGCCTGTCGGGCGAGAACACGCCGATCGACGAGAGCGCGCAGTTGCGTGCCGACATCGAGGACCACTTCGTTCTCGGCTCATCGGCGACAGTGGCGGAGGAACTCATTCGACTCAAGGAGGAACTGGGTATGACCCACTTCGTCTACAAGCCGCACTGGCCGGGCCTGTCCCACGAAGAAGCCATGGCCCAACTCGAGCAGTTCGGCACTGAGGTGGTACCGGCGGTGCGGTCATGAAGCTCGAGGCCGGCCAGGTGGCCGTTGTGACAGGCGCGGCCAGCGGCATCGGTCGGGCCCTGGCGGATGCATTCGCCGAGCGCGGTCTGATCGTCGCCATGGTCGATGTCGAGAGATCCGCCCTCGACTCGGCCTGCGCGGAGATCACGGCGACGGGAGGTCGCGCCGAGGCCTACGTGGTCGACGTTCGCGATCCACAGCAGATGGATGCGCTCGCCCAGTCGATCCTGGCCACACACGGCCGTGTCGACGTGTTGGTCAACAACGCCGGGGTCATCACACCGCGTCAGCCGCTGTGGGAGCAGTCCTACGACGACCTGCTGTGGTGCACCGAGGTCAACCTCTACGGAGTGGCCAACGGCATCCGTGCGTTCGTCCCGGCGATGGTCCAGGCCGGTGTCGGCCATGTGGTCAACACCTCGTCACTCGCCGGAATCTCGACGATCCCCGGTGGCGGCAACGGCATCTACTCGGCGACCAAGCACGGGGTCGTGGCTCTCTCGGAGACCCTGGCAGTCGAACTGGCTGATGTGGCGCCGGAGATCGGCGTCACCGTCCTGTGCCCCGGCCCGGTGCCCACCAACATCTTGACCGCAGAGCGCAATCGACCTTTCGAGCGCCCGACGCCGGCCGAGCCGGCGACCGCCATGCCGGACTTCGGTCTGGTCTTCGAACGTGTGCCGGCGCCCGAGGTGGCGCAGATGGTCATTCGCGCCATCGAGGAACGAGAGCTGTATCTGGTGACGTCCGGTGACGTGGCTGCCATGGGATTGGAGCGCGTGGCGCGTGTGCGCGCCTCCTTGGAGGAACAACTCTGACGAAGGGCGGTCAGACTCCGCCGTTCATGTGTGTGGGGCCGGCCTTACCGATTGGGAAGGCCGGCCCCACACACATCACCCACTCAGAAGGGAGAATTCACTCCTCGTCCACCAACGCCGCATCGCCGAGGAATGCCCGCACGAGAGCCGGGTTGGTTCGAGCTTCTTCCGCTGATCCCTCGTAGACGACTTCACCACGGGCGACGACAACGACGTCGTCGGCGACCTCCAGGCCTGCCTCGGCGTTCTGCTCGACCATGAGCACCGCCTTGCCGGAGTTCGCGATGGTCCGGGCGCTCTCCAAGACGTTTTCGACGACCGCCGGAGCCAGACCCATCGAAGGTTCATCCATCAGCACGACCTCGGCCTGTGACATCAGCGCACGACCGAAGGAGAGCATCTGCTGCTCTCCACCACTGAGCAGGCCCGCCAGGCCATTCTCGCGCTCCTTGAGGATGGGGAAGAGGGTGTAGATCTCTTCCATCGTCGGAGCGATGGTGGACTTCGGTGCGGTGTAGGCACCCAGGATGAGGTTCTCGCGGATCGTCATCGGAGCGAACACCTTGCGACCCTCCGGCACCATCACCAGACCGCGACGCACGATCTCGCTGGTCGACAGTCCGAGAATCTCCTTACCGTCCAACGTCACCGATCCGCTGACCGCCGGCTGGAGACCACAGATGGCCCTCAGAGTGGTGGTCTTGCCCGCGCCGTTGGCACCGAGCACCAGCGTGATGCGGCCCTTGCTGGCCGTCATCCGCATGCCCTGGACCGCCTGCACCGCCCCGTAGTTGACGTGCAGATCCGTGACCTCAAGCATGGTGCCTCCCGTGCTTGCCCAAGTACGCTTCCTGGACTGCTGGCTCCCGAACGACATCCTCGGGCGCACCCTCGGCGATGAGCGATCCGAAGTTCATGGCGTAGAGGTAGTCGCAGGTGTCGACCATCATCGCCACATCGTGCTCGACGAGAAGCTGGGTGAGACCCTCGGCCTGCAGGCTCCGCAGCAGCGCACCGATCTCCGCGCGTTCGTTCTTGTTCATGCCGGCGGTCGGCTCGTCGAGCAGGAGCAGTTTGGGCTGTGCGGCGATAGCGCGGGCGATCTCCACCCGTCGCTGGACTCCGTACGAGAGTTCACTGGGACGCAGACCCTCGTAACCCTCGAGCCCGGTGCGGGCGATCGCGGATCGCACGAAGTCCTCGACCTGGTCTCGTTCACCCCGGCACACCACATCGGTGGACAGGATGATGTTGTCGTAGACCGAGCGATCAGGCAGTAGGCGGACCGTCTGGAAGGTTCGGGATATACCCAAACCAATGACCTTCCCGGGTCCAACCGAGGAGTAGTTCTTGCCCTGGAACAGCACCTGACCCCTGGTCAACTTGACCATCCGGGTCACCGCACCCAGCAGGGTGCTCTTGCCGGAACCGTTGGGTCCGAGGATGCCCGACACCTCCCCCGGACGCAGACCGAGTGTGATTCCGTCGACTGCCTTGATACCTCCGTAGTACACGGAGACATCCCGGCATTCGAGTGTGGGCTCGTAGTCGTAGGAGGATCCAGCGACTGACGCCGTTGTCTGAGCACTCATGATCACTCGCCTCCCTGGCTAGCGCCGACGGCTTCGGGCAGGGTGGCGTTACGGTGCGCTACGTAACGGCGGTACCGCCAGTTCTTGTAGACGGCTACGACACCGCCCGGCAGATAGATGGCTGCGACCGCGACGATGAGGCCGTATAGGACCGCCTCCCAGGTGCCGACGAAGTCCAGAGTCTGCGGCATCCACAGGAAGAACACCGATCCGACGACTGCCCCGACCCACGACCCCTGGCCGCCCACGATGATGACGGTCAAGGCCAGGACGATCAGCCCGAAGCCGATCGATTCAGGACTGATCGTCGTCTTCATCAGAACGCTCATGGACCCGGCGAGCCCGCCGATCGCGCCGCTGATGAGGAAGGACAGTCGGCGGTAACGGACCACGTTGATACCCATGGCCGAGGCCAACTGCGGATCCTCGCGGATGGCATCGAACCGGCGAGAGAGACGCCCGCGCTCGGTGAAGGAGATGGCGATGATCACCAGGATGACGATGATGAAGAAATGCCAGGTCGTGGCATCACCCATGACGCCGAAGAGTCCGATGGGGCCGCCGGTCAGTGAGCCACCGTTGACGGCCACCACGCTGAGGATCATGGAGAAGGACACGGTCGCCATGGCCAGGTAGAGGCCATTGAGGTGCGCAATGCCAAGTCCGAGGAGGTAGGCGATCACTCCCGCGATGACCGTGCCGGCCACGACTGCCGGCCACGTGCTCCACCCGGAGTGGACCACAAGGATGGCTGTCGTGTAGCCGCCGATGGCGAAGTAGCCCACGGAGGCGAAGGAGACGACTCCCATCCGCAGAGGAATCTGGAGACTGAGAGCCAGCAGGGTCAAGGACAGCGTCAGTTGGAAGAGGACTTCGTAGCCGGAAAGCCAATCCATCATGTCCGCCGCACCTCCTTCTTGCCGAGAATGCCTTGGGGACGCACGAGCAGCAGGATGAAGATCAAACCGAAGGAGATGGCGCTCACCCACGTACCGCTGGTGTAGGCGAAGACCGCGGTCTCCGCGAAGGCAAGGATGAACGCTCCGAGGATGACGCCGACGACACTGCCCAGACCACCGAGGATGATGACTGCGAAGGCCTTCAGCAGCAGCCCGTCACCGGAGTGTGGGTTGATCGCCGTCAGGTAGTAGGTGAGCAGAGCACCCGAGAGGCCGGCGAGTGCGCCAGAGAACGCCATCGTCGCCAGAGCCATGCGCTTGCGGTCGACGCCCATGAGCGCAGCGGTCTCCGGATCGACGCCGACGGCCCGCAGACCAAGGCCCCGGCGGGACCGCGCGATCCACAGCGCCGTGCCGATACCCAGGCCCAGGCCCGCGACGAGAATCAGGATCATGATGTTCGTGATGCGGATCCCCGCGAACTCGAAGACCTCCGCTTCGAAGGTGCTGTTCTGGAAACCGAAGTTGTTGCTCAGCGTGACCTTCTCGGCGATGGCCACCGGGACCGCCGCGATACCGATGCCCGCCACGACGATCTGCAGTTCGGCCGCGGCCACGGATTTAACCCGTTTGAGAATGGGTTGATACGCGAAGTACTGGATGGCCAACGTCAGAAGGGCTCCCGTGACCACAGCGATCAGAACAACCGCCGGCAACGGAAGAGGCACAAACCCGGTAACGATGAAACCCATGAACGCCGAGAACATGAATATCGAGCCGTGGGCGAAGTTCAGGATGCCCATGGTGCCCCAGACCAGGGCCATGCCAAGGGCGAAGAGCAGGTAGATCGACCCCAAGGTCATCGCATTGACGACGTCTTGAAGGTTCATGCGGCCTCCCTATCGGCGAGCAGCCGGTCGCTGCTGACCGGATCCCCTCGGTGGACGCCGCCGTCCATGGCCGACGGCTGCCCGTGGATGTGGGTGTGGGGGGCGGAGCATGCTCCGCCCCCCACACCCGGCGGTACTACTTGGTGAGCAGGACTTCCGTCTCGCCATCCCACTGGACGAGGATGCCCGGAACCCGGATGTCCTGTCCTTCGAACGTGACATCACCCATCACGCCGCTGTAGCCGGCGGCAGTGACATCGGCCAGTGCGGCGCGCACGGCATCACGATCGACCGAGCAGGCGGCCTTGATGGCGTCAGCCACCGCGTACACCGCGTCATAGCGCTCGGGGGCGTACACGGCCGGGTCCTCACCGAACTCCGCCTTGTACTTGTCGATGAACTCCTTCACCGCAGGACGATCGACCTGGGTGTTGAAGATCGCTGGCCAGACCATGCCAGCGCCATCCTTGCCTGCGGGGGCGAGGTTGCCCGCACCGGCACCAGAGTTGCCGATGACAACGACGTCGGTCAGACCCGCCTGACGCAGCTGCGTCATCGCGGTCGGGTTGGCCGGGCCGACCAGCAGGAAGAACACGGCGTCCGGGTTCTCCTTGGCGATCTTGTTGATCGGGGCGGAGAAGTCCTCCGTGGACGACGGCAGACCCGTCGTGCTGAGGATCTCGATGCCCGCAGCCTCCGCGACGGCCGGAACGGCCGACTCGGCGACGTCGATGAGCGTCGGGTAGTCGTTCGCATAGATCACGCTGGCGGTCTTGACGCCCTGCTCCTGCAGGTAGCTGGTGACGTCCTTCCAGTAGGAAGACATCGGCGGGGTGAAGCGGAAGGTGTAGTCACCGATGACCACACCCGGGCTGCCTGCCTGCGTGAAGACGACCGGAACACCGGCCTGCTCCGCGATGGGGGCCTCAGCCACCGCTACGCCGGAGGTGACCGAGCCGAACACGACCGGCACATCCTCCTTGACCGCGGCAGCGAACTCCGTCGCACCCTGGTCAGGGTTGGTGGCGTCGTCCTTGACGTCGATCGTCAGCGTCACGCCCTCACCGAGGTAACCGGTCGAGTTGATCTCGTTGACAGCCAGCGTCGCGCCGTTCTCTGCGATGACACCCGCGAAGCCGGCCGGGCCGGTGAGGGAATCGACCGAGATGAGGCGGATTTCCGAGGGCAGCTCACAGGAGTCGGCAGCCGGGGCAGCCTCCTCGCTGGGTGCCTCTGCTGCAGGAGTCTCCTCCGCGGGCGTTTCTGCCGCAGTCGTCTCTTCGGCAGCGGTGCCGCTGTCGCCGCTCGAGCAGGCGGCAACCGTGAGGACTGCAGCAAGCCCGAGGGCCGATGCGCCCAGACGGCGCCTCGTGGTACCCAACATTGAACCTCCCAATATGGTAATCATTCGCCTGAATGACGTGGGCCATATGGTAGGCACCCATCGGGGCGACTGTCCAGCAATTTCGCCGATTCATCATCATAGTTATGCGGCCGTGACCTTTGCGGCCCTTGACACAGCACAACCGCCACTTGCCGAGACCACGTCAAGCCGCCCACGGGCCTCACCGCAGCACGGGAGGTTCTACTGCTCGGCGAGGCGAAAGCCCGGGGTGAAGGTCACCGGAATTGCCCGCCAGCCAGCGTTGACTCCGTTGGTCGCGTAGGGGGCGAGCCCCTCCTCCTGCAGTCGGTAGTCAGGCATTCGTTCGAGGATCTCCCTCAGCATGGTGACCGACATCAACCGGGCCAGGTGGGCACCAGCGCAACGATGGACGCCCGCCCCGAAGGACAGGTGTCGGTTCGGCCAGCGCTCGACGTCGACCTCATCAGGGTCCGTGAACTGCTCGACGTCCCGGTTCGCCGATGACCATGCCAGCAGTACGCGATCCCCGGCCTCGAGGGGGCAGCCCGCCACCTCGGTCGGCTGGGTCACCGTGCGGGCCAGTGCCTGTGCAGGAGAGAACACCCGCAGGAATTCCTCGACCGCCCGGGGCAGCAGATCACGATCATCCGCCAGGCGAGCGCGGAGATCGGTGTCGCGCCCCAGATGCACCAAGGTCTGTCCCACCAACGAGGCGGTGGTGCCGACTCCCCCCGAGATGAGCAGTTCGACGATCGAGAAGACCTCCTCGTCGTCCAGTGGTCGACCGTCCACCTCCTGCTCAACGAGGTAGCTGATCATGTCGCCCTGGGGAGCGGTGCGACGCTGAGTTATGGCGCTACGGATCTGTTCGGTCATCCAGGGGAAGTCCACCTCGAGGGCGTGTCGACGCCGCGGACTGTCCAGGGCCTCGGCGAGCACCGCGTGATGGGCCGCCGAGTAACGGGGCCAATCAGCGACAGGCAGACCCAGCCAGTCGATCGTCACAGCCGCCGGCACGCCGATGATGCTGGCGAAGTCGCAGGAACCAGATTCAATGACCTCATCGAGGAAGAGCGTCGTCAGTTCCTCCACCCGGGCGCGCATGGACTCGACGGCCTCCGGAGTGAGGACCGGGTTAAGGAACCGCCGGTACGCACGATGTTCGGGGGGATCGAGCTCGACCGGGATGTGCAGGTGGACGGGTGCCTTGGGAATAGTGGTGGCCAGCCCCTCGCCGCCCACCGAACTGCGTGCGGACGCGAAG
>Ga0181554_1004733_pt1 | contig 10930 bp, 14 predicted proteins | sample 011ome_16_FD_145602 | JGI IMG/M metagenome (GOLD analysis project Ga0181554, IMG submission 145602) | Coastal salt marsh microbial communities from the Groves Creek Marsh, Skidaway Island, Georgia - 011503CT metaG (spades assembly) | ecosystem: Environmental > Aquatic > Marine > Intertidal zone... | reverse complement strand
GGTGCTCGGCGCTGCGGGAGCACTGGCCCTGTGGTGGACGGGTGTCACGGTGGGCGCCTTCGACTTCGATGCGCTGCTCGCGTCCAGCCCGGAGGGGACCGCCCTCACGGCGCCGCTCGAGTTGCGCATGCCCGGCGTCCTGGTGCTGTGGCCACTGGCCAGCGTGCTCATCGTCTTCCTCGCCGCGGTGGGCGACTGGTGGCGCGGCCGCGAGTCGGAGCGCGTCGACGCCCTCGCTCACTGAGCGTGCCGGGCCCTCGCGTCTCGCCCGACCCTGGCCGCGTCGCTCGTCTCGACCCGCAGTTCCTCGTCTGGCGAGTTCCTTCGCGCGGAGTTGCAGGTCGAGGCGGCAGGCAGTCCCCACCGACCCATCCGTCCATCCGCCGCTACCGCCTTCTCAACCGCGCTTCCGGGCTCCCGAAACGCGGTTGAGGCAGCGGCAACGCCGTGAGACCGCGGCCGACGCGGCGGAGGAGAGGGATCAGCCGGTGGCGCAGGGGTCAGCCGGTGGAGATGGGGGCGTACGTCGCGCCGGTGAGCGAGACCAGGTCCGCCGGCGCGAGGCCGATATCCAGTCCGCGCTGCCCGCCGGAGACGTAGATCGTCGGCATGGCCTGCGCGCTCGCATCGACCACGGTGGGCAGCGCCTTGCGCTGACCCAGCGGCGAGATCCCGCCGGCGACGTAACCGGTGAGGCGCTCGGCGGCGGCGACCTGCATCATCCGAGCGCGCTTGCCGCCGCGCGCCGACGCGAGGGCCTTGAGATCCAGCTGGCCGCTCACCGGCACGATCCCGACCGTCGGCGCGCCGTCGACCTCAGCGAGCAGGGTCTTGAAGACGCAGGCGGGGTCCAGGTCGAGTGCCTGCGCGGCCTCGAGGCCGTAGCTCTCCGCGGCGGGATCGTGCTCGTAGGCATGGATCGTGTGTGCGACGCCGGCGCGCTGCAGCGCGACGAGCGCCGGAGTGCCGGCAGGGGGACGCCGTGCCATCAGCAGATGCTGAAGGGTTCGCGGGCAAGATCGACGGCGGGCAGCGACGGCACATGCTGGATCAGCGCGATCTCGCGTCGGAGGAAGGCGAGCTCCTCGCGCAGTCGCTCGGAGTCGTCGGGCGCCTCGAGGAATCTCTGGCGCATGCCGAGGTCGGCGACGACGGCCGCCCCCACGAGATAGGACAGCACGCGCGGATCGTCGGGCAGCTCCGCGTCGTCCTCCTCGTCGGTGAGCAGGTCTCGGTACTCCTGGAAGCGCGCGGCCACGGACTGGGCGAGCGGGCCGCTCGCATCCCCGGGATCCTCGTCGAGGAATTCCACGCGTGCCTGGGCGTAGGGCTGGCCGTCGACGAGCTCGAGGATGCGGAAGCGCGGGGCGCCCACGGTGACGATGTCGAATCGGCCGTCCGGCAGTGCGGTCACCTCGCGCAGGGAGGCGAAGGTCCCCACGTCGTACAGCGCCTGGACACCGTCTGCACCGACCTCGCGGCCCTCGCGGATCGCGATGACACCGAAGCCCCGCTCGTCGTCGTCCGCTCCCTCGAGATCGGAGATGAGCTGGCGATAGCGCGGCTCGAAGATGTGCAGGGGGAGGACGAGCCCGGGCACGAGCACGCTGCCCAGCGGGAAGAGGGGTATGACTCGCGCCGACGTCACCTCTGCAGGCTAGACCTAGAATGGGCGGCGTGATCCAGCGCATCGACCTCCGAGGCTCATCGGCCGACCCGCGCACCGTGCTGCCGCGGGCGACTGTCGACGTGGAGGAGGCGACAGCGACGGTCATTCCGATCGTCCGCGATGTCCATGCCCGGGGCGCTGAGGCTGTCCTGGACTGGACGGAGAAGTTTGACGGGGTGCGCCCGCAGCACCTGCGGGTGCCCGTCGAGGCCATCGCGGCCGCGGTCGATGGACTCGACCCGGCCGTCCGGGCCGCTCTCGAGGAGTCGATCCGCCGCGCCCGCCTCGTCCACTCCGACCAGGTGCGCGCCGAGACCGTGACCACCGTCGTCGACGGCGGCACCGTCACGGAGCGCTGGGTGCCGGTCCGCCGTGTCGGGCTCTACGTCCCCGGTGGCCGCGCGGTCTATCCCAGCAGCGTCGTGATGAACGTCGTGCCCGCGCAGATTGCCGGCGTCGACTCCCTCTGCGTCGTCTCGCCCGCGCAGGCCGACCACGGCGGCCTGCCCCACCCGACCATCCTCGCCGCGTGCGGGCTCCTCGGCATCGACGAGGTGTATGCCGCGGGCGGCGCGCAGGCCATCGCGCTGCTCGCCTACGGCGTCGACCTGCCGGGCGGCGGTCGCTGCGAGCCCGTCGACATGGTCACCGGCCCGGGCAACATCTGGGTCACCGCGGCCAAGCGCGTGCTCAAGGGCCAGATCGGCATCGACTCCGAGGCCGGCCCCACCGAGGTCGCCGTACTCGCCGACGACAGCGCCGATGCCGCGCATGTCGCCGCGGACCTCATCAGCCAGGCCGAGCACGACACCCTCGCGGCCGCCGTCCTCGTGACCACCTCGCCCGCGCTCGCCGACGCCGTCGACCGCGAGATCGTCGAGCAGCTCGCGCAGACCAAGCACGTCGAGCGCATCACCGAGGCGCTCACCGGCCCGCAGAGCGGCATCGTCCTCGTCGACAGCATCGACCAGGGCCTGCGCGTCGTGGATGCCTACGCGGCGGAGCACCTCGAGATCCACACCCGCGAGGCGCGCGATGTCGCCCTGCGCGTGCGCAACGCCGGCGCGATCTTCGTCGGCACCCACGCGCCCGTGTCACTGGGCGACTACTGCGCGGGCTCCAACCACGTGCTCCCCACCGGCGGCTCCGCGGCGCATGCCTCAGGCCTGTCCGTGCAGACCTTCCTGCGCGGCATCCACATCATCGACTACGACGCCGATGCGCTCGCCGGCGTCGCCGACCACGTCGTCGCCCTCGCGCTCGCCGAGGATCTCCCCGGTCACGCGGCGGCGATCACCGTGCGCCTGTCGGACTGACAGGACGCCCATGACCTGGACTCCTCCCGTCCGCGAGGACCTGCAGGGGCAGACGCCGTACGGCGCCCCGCAGCTCGACGTGCCCGTGCGCCTTAACACCAATGAGAACCCATTCCCGCCCTCGCCCGAGCTGGCGCAGGCGATGGGGCGCGCGGTCGCCGAGGCGACGGCCGACCTCAATCGCTATCCCGACCGTGAGGCGTGGGCACTGCGCGAGGACCTCGCCGCCTATCTCCTGCGCGAGTCCGCCGTCGCGGTCGAGCCCGCAATGGTGTGGCCGGCCAACGGATCCAACGAGGTGATGCAGCACATCTTCTCGGCGTTCGGCGGACCCGGGCGTCTGGCGATGGGCTTCTCGCCGACCTACTCGATGTACGAGCAGTACGCCCGCGACACCCACACGCGCTACCGCACGGTGGGCCGGCGCCCGGACTTCGGCCTGGATGCCGCGATGGTCGTCGCCGCGATGATCGGCGGATCGCCCGACATCGTCATCCTCACCTCGCCCAATAACCCGACCGGCACGGCCCTGTCGCTCGACGTCGTCTCCGCGGCCTGCGCGATGTCGACCGGCATCGTCGTGGTCGACGAGGCCTACGCCGAGTTCCGCCGCCCCGGCACCCCCACGGCGCTCACGCTGCTCGAGGCCCATCCCAACCTCATCGTGACGCGGACGATGAGCAAGGCCTTCGCCCTCGCCGGCGCACGCGTCGGGTACGCCGTTGCTGCGCCCGAGGTGATCGACGCACTGCGCCTGGTGCGCCTGCCCTACCACCTCTCGAGCGTCACGCAGGCGGTCGCGCGCACGGCGCTGGCCTTCGGCGACGAGTTGCTGGGCCAGGTCGACCTGCTGCGTGCCGAGCGCGATGCGCTCGTCGTATGGCTGCGCGAGCACGGGATGCAGGCGGTCGATTCCGACGCCAACTTCATCCTCTTCGGCGAGTTCACCGACCGGCATCGCGCGTGGCAGGCGCTTCTTGACCAGGGCGTCCTCGTCCGCGAGGTCGGGCCCGAGGGCTGGCTGCGCGTCACCGTGGGCACGCCCGACGACAACGCGGCGCTCCGGACGGCGCTCGAGCAGGTCATCGCCCAGGACGGCATGATGGTGCGCTCCGACGGTGATCAGGCCGCGGGCGATGCAGGAGAGGACCTTCGATGAGCCGCACGGGCCGGGTCGAGCGCACGACCAAGGAGAGCAGCGTCCTCGTCGAGATCGACCTCGACGGGTCCGGGCGCGCGGATGTGCAGACCGGGGTCCCGTTCTTCGACCACATGCTGAGCCAGTTGGGCAAGCACGGCGGCTTCGACCTCACCGTGCGCACGACCGGCGACCTCGAGGTCGATGCGCACCACACCGTGGAGGACACCTCGCTCGCGCTCGGCTCCGCCTTCCGCGAGGCGCTGGGCGATGCCGCGGGCACGCGCCGCTTCGGCGACTCGCTGGTGCCGCTCGACGAGTCGCTGAGCCAGTGCGCCGTCGACCTCTCCGGCCGGCCCTACCTCGTGCACGTCGAGCCGGAGATCGTCGAGCTCATCGGCACCTACGACACGACGCTCACGCGCCACATCTTCGAGTCCTTCGTCGCCACAGCGCAGATCACCCTGCACGTGCGGGTGCTCAACGGCCGCAACGCCCACCATGTGGTCGAGGCGCAGTTCAAGTCCTTCGCGCGCGCCCTGCGCGATGCCGTCGCCCTCGATCCGCGTGTCGTCGGCGTGCCGTCGACCAAGGGCACGCTGTCGAGCCGCGAGTCCGCGGAGGCCTGATGGGCTGGACCGCCGTACTCCTGCTCGCCCTGGCCGGATTCCTCGCGGGCGGCACCTACTCCTTTGCCAAGCAGGGCAAGCGCAACGCCGCGGTGATCCTCGGGATCCTCGCCGTGATGGCGCTCGTGGGCGGCGCGCTCTATGCGTGGAGCGCTCAGTGAGGGCCCACTCCTGATGCCTTCGGTCGTCGTCCTCGACTACGGCTCCGGCAACCTCCGCTCCGCACAGCGTGCGCTCGAGCACGCGGGCGCGACGGTCGAGGTCACCGCCGATCCCGATGCGGTCATGGCCGCGGACGGTCTTGTCGTGCCGGGCGTCGGCGCCTTCGCGGCGTGCATGGAGGGCCTGCGGGCGGTGGATGCGCCCAAGCTCGTGGGACGTCGACTTGCCGGAGCGCGCCCCGTCCTCGGCATCTGCGTCGGGATGCAGGTGCTCTTCGAGACCGGAGTCGAGCACGGCATCGAGACTCCGGGCCTGGCGGAGTGGCCCGGCGTCGTCGAGCGGCTGCACGCTGACGTCCTGCCGCACATGGGCTGGAACACCGTGGCCGCTCCCGAGGGCTCGCGCATGTTCGACGGCATCCGCGACGAGTACTTCTACTTCGTCCACTCCTACGGCGTCCTCGACTGGCTGCTGCCCCCGTCGGATCGCATGACGGCGCCGGGCGTGACGTGGACGACGTACGGCGCTCCCTTCGTCTCCGCGGTCGAGAACGGCCCGCTCTGGGCGACGCAGTTCCATCCCGAGAAGTCCGGGGACGCCGGGGCGCAGCTGCTGCGCAACTGGCTCGGGACCCTGGGCTGACGAGGGCTGGCGAGGGCTGATCATGGCGAAGGAGCGTGCCCGCAAGCGGGCCGAGCGCGAGGCCGCAGCGGAGCGCGAGCGCGCGCAGCGGGCCCGCAAGCGCGTGCGACGCGAGCGGGTCGAGCGCGGGAAGCGTGCTGTTGCCTCGCTCGTGCCGGACGCCCCCAAGCGCACGCCCGGGCTCCTCGCGCGCAGGAAGCGGCGCCGGCTCCTGGCCTTCGCCCTCGGGATCGCCGCCCTCTGCGTGCTCACCTGGCCCTTCCTGCCGAGCTGGACGGCGCGCTTCGTCGTGCTCGTCCTCGCCCTCCTCGCCGCCCCCGTGGTGTGGGTGATCTCCTTCGGCCGGGTCTGACGGCGAGCTCCCTCACGCGTAGGGTTCGCACCATGTCTCCTGGCACCCGATTCGAGCTCCTCCCGGCCGTCGACATCGCCGACGGCACCGCCGTGCGCCTGGTCAAGGGCGAGGCGGGCACCGAGACGTCGTACGGCGATCCGGTCGCCGCGGCCCGCCAGTGGGTCGACCAGGGCGCCTACTGGCTCCACGTCGTGGACCTCGATCGGGCCTTCGGCCGGGGCACCAACGCCGAGCAGGTCGCCGCCATCGTGGCCGACGTGCGCGACCGCTGCCACGTCGAGGTCGCCGGGGGCATCCGTGACGACGCCTCGCTCGAGGCGGCGCTGGCGACCGGCGCGCATCGCGTCGTGATCGGCACCGCGGCGATGGAGCAGCCCGACTGGGTCGCCAAAGTCATCGCGCAGCACGGTGACCGCATCGCGGTCTCCCTCGACGTGCGCGGCACCACGCTCGCCGCGCGCGGATGGACCCAGGAGGGCGGCGACGTCTTCGAGGCCATCGACCGCCTCGATGCCGCAGGCTGCGCGCACTACATCGTCACCGACGTCGAGCGCGACGGCACGATGCACGGCCCGCATTTCCACCTGCTGCACCGCATCTGCAAGCACACGTCGACGCCCGTGATCGCCTCCGGCGGCATCGCGACGCTCGAGGACGTGCACAAGCTCGTCGAGATGATCCCCCAGGGGATCGCCGGTGCGGTCGTGGGTCGCGCGCTCTACGACCAGGCCTTCACCTTCCCCGAGCTGGTCGCCGCCATCGAGCCCCGGATCGACCTGTGGACCTGGGGTCCGCCGCAGCCGTGAGCCTCGCCGTACGCGTGATCCCGTGCCTCGACGTCGATGCCGGGCGCGTCGTCAAGGGTGTCAACTTCACCGGGCTCCGCGACGCCGGCGACCCGGTCGAGCTCGCGCGCCGCTACGACGCCGAGGGTGCCGACGAGCTCGTCTTCCTCGATATCACCGCGTCGTCGGGTGATCGCGAGACGACGTACGACGTGGTGCGCCGCACTGCCGACCAGGTCTTCATCCCGCTCACCGTCGGCGGGGGAGTGCGCTCCGTCGCCGACTTCGATCGCCTCCTGCGCGCGGGCGCGGACAAGGTGAGTCTGAGCACCGCGGCGGTCACCGGACCCGAGCTCATCGATGCTGCGGCCGCGCAGTTCGGCTCGCAGTGCGTCGTGCTCTCCGTCGACACCCGACGTGCCCCGGGCATGGAGTCCGGCTTCGAGGTGACGACGCACGGGGGTCGCGAGGGCAGCGGGCGCGACACACTGGCCTGGGTGCGCGAGGCCGTCGACCGGGGAGTGGGGGAGATCCTGCTCAACTCCATGGATGCCGACGGCACGCGCGACGGCTTCGACCTCGAGCTCATCCGCGCCGTGCGCGACTGCGTCGACGTGCCCATCATCGCGAGCGGCGGAGCCGGCCGTGCCGAGCACGCGGTGCCCGCGGTCCAAGCCGGCGCCGATGCGGTGCTCGCGGCGAGCATCTTCCATTTCGGCGACGTGACCATCGGCGAGGTCAAGGACGCTCTCGCCACCGCGGGGCTGCCCGTGCGCCCGGTCGCCGCGCGCGCGTCGCGATAGCGGAGAATGGCGACGTGACCGAGGTGCGCTACGACGAGCGCGGGCTGGTGCCCGTCGTCGTCCAGCAGTGGGACACCGGCGAGGTGCTCATGATGGCGTGGATGGACGCCGAGGCCCTGCGGCGCACCCGCGACAGCGGACGCGCCACCTACTGGTCGCGCAGCCGACAGGAGTACTGGGTCAAGGGAGAGACCTCCGGCCATGCGCAGGCGGTGCGCGACATCCGCGTCGATTGCGACGGTGACACGCTCCTGCTCCTGGTCGATCAGACCGGTGCGGCCTGCCACACCGGCTCGCGCACGTGCTTCACGCCGCTGCCGGACGAGGGACCATGAGCGCACGCCGCGCCTGGGGCTTCCCGCTCCCGGCCCCGGGGGGCACCGCGCCCGCGCTCGATCGCTTCCGCGAGCTGGCTGCCGGCCGTCGCGTGATCCCCGTCGTGCGCAGGCTGCTCGCCGACGGCGAGACGCCGGTGGGCCTCTACCGCAAGCTCGCGCAGGAGCGCCCCGGCACCTTCCTACTGGAGTCCGCCGAGCACGGGCGTGCCTACTCGCGCTTCTCCTTCATCGGCGTGCGCAGCAGCGCGCTCCTCACGGAGCGCGACGGCGAGGTCGCCTGGTGGGGCACCCCGCCACTCGACGTTCCGCGCGAGGGGGATCCGCTCGCGGCGCTGCGCGCCACCGTCGACCTGCTCCACACCGATCGACCCGAGGGCCTGCCCCCGCTCACGGGCGGGATGGTCGGCTACCTCTCCTACGACGCGGTGCGCCGCTGGGAGCGCGTCGACGACGCCAACCCCGACGAGCTGCATGTGCCCGAGCTGGGCTTCCTCCTCGCCACTGATCTCGCGGTGCTCGACCACGCCGACGGCACCGTGCTCCTCATCGCCAACGCCGTGAACGTCGACAACACCGACGAGCGCATCGACGATGCGTGGCACGACGCCATCGCGCGCCTGGATGCCATGGAGCGCGACCTCGAGCGTCCCGCGCCGTCGACCGTGGCGACGTACGACCCGGACGCGACGACGCAGGTGCGTGACCGCACGGCCTCGGAGGACTTCCAGCGCAGTGTCCTCGAGGCACAGGAACTCATCCGGGCAGGAGATGCCTTCCAGGTCGTCGTCTCCCAGCGCTTCGACGCCCACTGCGCGGCGAGTGCGCTGGATGTCTACCGCGTCCTGCGCGTGACCAACCCCAGCCCCTACATGTACCTCCTGCGCATCCCCAGCCTCGACGGCGATGGCGTCGACTTCGACATCGTCGGCTCCTCCCCGGAGGCGCTCGTCACCGTGCAGGAGGGGCGCTGCCGCGTCCATCCCATCGCGGGCACGCGTCCGCGCGGTGCCACCGCGGAGGAGGACGTGCGCCTCATGGAGGGCCTCCTCGCCGACGACAAGGAGCGGGCCGAGCACCTCATGCTCGTCGACCTGGGGCGCAACGATCTCGGGCGCGTGTGCCGCCCGGGCTCGGTCGAGGTCGTCGAATTCATGCAGGTCGAGCGCTACTCCCACGTCATGCACCTGGTCTCCACCGTCGTCGGTGCGCTCGACGCCGATCGCAGCGCACTCGATGCCCTGGTGGCGACCTTCCCCGCGGGCACGCTCTCGGGTGCGCCCAAGCCGCGCGCCATGTCGATCATCGACGCCCTCGAGCCGGCCCGGCGCGGTCTCTACGGGGGAGTGGTCGGCTACATCGACTTCGCCGGTGACCTCGACACCGCCATCGCCATCCGCACCGCGCTCATCCGCGGCGACCAGGCATATGTGCAGGCGGGCGCGGGTGTCGTCGCGGACTCCGATCCCGCCTCCGAGGACGCCGAGTGCCGTGCCAAGGCGGCCGCCGTGCTGCGTGCCGTCGCGATCGCCGGCAGCCTGCGCGGGATCGGGACGTCGCCGTGAGCGCGGGACGGCGCTTCGCCGCAGTCCTCGTCGTACTCGGGTTCGGAGCCCTCGGCGTCCTGGTGTCCTACGGCGCGACCTGGGTCCTCGCCCTCGTGCCCGTCTTCGCGGGCACCGACGGGGGTGCCGCGCCCGCGCGCGAGGTGGCACTCAGTGGTCGCGATCTGGCTCCGCTCGGCGGCGCGATGGGCTGGGTCGGCCTCGCCGCCATCGCGGCCCTGCTCGCCACGCGGACATGGGGGCGCCGCGTCACCGGCGGTGTCGTCGTCGTGGCCGGGGGTGTCGCCGGGGTCACGGCCCTCGCCTTCGCGCTCACCGACGTCGCCTCCGGGGGAGCGGGCGCCTTCATCACGGCCGCGCTCGGTCCGACGGACGCGGGCGCGACCTCCGTGAGCATCAGCGCATGGTGGGTGCTGGCCATGGTGTCCGGGCTCGCCCTCGTCGCATGCGGGCTCCTCGCCCTGCTCGACGGGCCGAGCTGGCCGCGCCTGGGAGCCCGCTACTCCCGCCCCGACGGTCAGGCCGGCGCGCCCAGCGCCGCGGCCGCCTGGGATGCGCTCGATCGCGGGGAGGACCCGACCCTCGAGCCGCAGGACTCCCGGGACCCCGACCCTGGTTCAATGGGCAACGCAGCACCCGACACCCGCACGCAGGAGGAGCGATGAGCGCCGGCAAGCATGGTTCGACCCCCGCGGCCTGGACGCTGGTCGTCCTCGTGACCCTCGGCTTCATCGTGTCCACCGTGGGCCTCGTCATCGGCCAGTGGCCCGTCTTCTGGGTGGGCGTCGTGATCGTCGCCCTCGGCGGGATCGTCGGCGGCATCATGAAGAAGGCCGGCCTCGGCAAGGCCCGTCAGCACGCCTGACGCATCCGGGACGTCAGCGACGCGCGCGCAGAGACCACCGTCGTGACCCCCGCCGAACGCCGCCCTCTCATCCTCGTCGTCGAAGATGAGGCTCCCATCGCCGACGTGCTGCGCATGTACCTCGATCGCGCGGGCTACGACGTCGCCGTCGAATCCGAGGGTCCCCGCGGACTCGCGGCCGTGCGCGATCGACGCCCCGACGCGGTCATCCTCGATGTCGGACTGCCCGGCATGGACGGCACCGAGATCTGCCGCCGCATGCGCGCCGAGGACAACTGGACCCCGGTGCTCTTTTGCACCGCGCGCGACGACGAGGTCGATCGTGTCCTCGGCCTCGAGATGGGCGCGGACGACTACATCACCAAGCCCTTCAGCCCCCGCGAGGTCGTGGCCCGCGTCAAGGTCGCCTTGCGTCACGCGCACACGAGCGCACCGGGGGACGTGCTCGCCCTCGGCGATGTCACGCTCGATCGCGGGGCGCGCCGGGTCTCGGTGTCCGGCGCGGAGGTCGCGCTCACCGCGACCGAGTTCGACCTGCTCGCCTATCTCATGCAGCATCCGGGTCGCGTGATCACCCGCGACCAGCTCCTCGAGCAGGTCTGGGGCTACGCCGCGGTCGTGGGGACGCGCACCGTCGACGTCCACGTCGCGCAGGTGCGCGCCAAG
>Ga0181554_1004732_pt1 | contig 10933 bp, 6 predicted proteins | sample 011ome_16_FD_145602 | JGI IMG/M metagenome (GOLD analysis project Ga0181554, IMG submission 145602) | Coastal salt marsh microbial communities from the Groves Creek Marsh, Skidaway Island, Georgia - 011503CT metaG (spades assembly) | ecosystem: Environmental > Aquatic > Marine > Intertidal zone >... | reverse complement strand
CGTTGCGGTGCCGTGTGTGCCCAGGTCTGGAACCAGACGATCGGACCCGTCCGCGGACTGGTCCTGAAACCCCAGAAATGAGCGGTTCTGCCTCGCCCCTGCGGATCCGGGTCTTCATCTGGGTGGGTGTTGCGACGTTCGTGGCTGCCGTTCTCGCTGTGTCCGCAGCGCTGGCGTGGAACGCACGCAAGGTCGCACTGGCCGACAGCGAGGCGCAGGCGGCGCGGTTTGTCGCGAGCGCGGAGGCAGCGTTCAATCGCTCCCTGCTCGGCGTGGATGTGCTCCTGGCCGGCATGGACGAGCTGCTCGGGCTGTCGGGGCGGCAGCCAGGGCAGCTCGATGTGCGCACTGCCGGTATCCAGTTGCGCAGTGCGGCACTGCAAAACCTGATGGTGCGCTATGCAGCGCTCGTCGATATCGAAGGCCGTGTGCTGCTGTCATCCGATCCTGCCGGAGCCCGGCTTGCGGCGCGGCTACCGGCAGGGTTTTTGCAGCAAGTGGCCGCTCAGCCCATCCCCGGCCTGATGATCAGTGCGCCAGTGGTGAGCTTTTCCAGCTCGGAGCGTGTGCTGTATCTCGCACGGCAGTCGCGCATGGCGAGCGGGGCCGTAGCTGTTGCCATTGCGGAAGTGCCGGTCGCAGCCCTCACGGCTGTGCTGATCCAGGGGGCCGAGATTCGCGGGTTGCAGGTGACTGTGGAGCGCGCAGGCGGCCAGCTACTGCTGAGTGCGCCCAGTCGCGACGCTGCGCTGGCAGCCATGCTGGTGCCCACGCTCGACGAACTGGCGGCGCCGGGAATGCGCTGGGAAGCCCCTGCCCGCCTGACCCGAGAGCCTGCACTGGTGGTGTTTCGCCCCATCCTTTACCAGGATCTGCGGCTGGCGGCGAGCATCCCGCTGGATGCTGCGCTGCAGGCCTGGCGTGGCCAGCTGACGACGATTGCGGTCGCTGCTTTCCTGTTCGTGGTCATGATTCTGGCGGCTGGCGTGGTGGCCCTTCAGTACGTGGAGCGCCTGTCACAGGCCCGGCTGACCATCGCCCGGTCCAAGGCGACGCTGGACCAGGCGCTGCAGTCCATGGTCAGCGGTTTCATCGTGCTCGACAGCAAGCGCGATGTACTGCAGTGGAACCACCAGTTTGAAGAGATATTCCCGTGGTTGCGTGAAGCGATGGCACCTGGCCAGCCGTTCCGGCGCATCCTGGAGCTTGATGCCATGCACCAGCTTCCCGGCGCAGACCCAACCGCCCGCCTGCTCTGGGTGGAAGACCGGCTCAAGGTCCAGACAGAGCAAGGCGAACCCCATGAGCAGGTGCAGCCCAGCGGGCGCACGATCCAGATCACGGAGCGGCCTACACCAGACGGGGGCCTGGTCATCACCTACCACGATGTCACCGCCCTGAGGCATGCGAATGCCGAAATCGAAAGCCTGGCTTTCTATGACCCGCTGACCAACCTGCCCAACCGGCGGCTGCTGATGGATCGCATGCAGCACGCCATCACAGCCAGCATGCGCAGCAACAAGTGCGGAGCGCTGCTGTTTCTGGACCTGGACCACTTCAAGACGCTCAACGACACCCTGGGTCATGAGGTGGGCGATACGCTGCTGCGCCAGGTGGCCGAGCGCCTGAAGGCCTGTGTGCGCCAGCAGGACACAGTGGCCCGTCTGGGCGGGGATGAGTTCGTGGTCATGCTGCACGAGGTCGCGACCCGGCGGGACGATGCCGCCGCCCATGCCCGGCGCGTGGGGGAAAAGATCCTGCGCCGGCTCAACCTGCCTTACACGCTGGGCACCCATGTGCACCACAGCACGCCCAGTATCGGCATCACCCTGATGGGCGGGTCACAGCAGCTGTCGGTGGACCTCCTCAAAGAAGCTGATATCGCCATGTACCAGGTCAAGTCGCAGGGCCGCAACGGCATGTGCTTTTTCGACCCCGAGATGCAGGTGGCCATCAGCGCCCGCGCCCGGCTGGAGGCAGACCTGCAGGCGGCCATCACGGGCCGGCAGTTCGAGCTGCACTACCAGCCGCAGTTCAATCTCGGCGGGCGCATCATCGGTGCCGAGGCCTTGATACGCTGGCGCCACCCGGAGCGTGGCCTGGTGACGCCCAGCAGCTTCATCGGCGTGGCGGAAGAAAGCGAACTCATCGTGCCCATCGGCCACTGGGTGCTGCGCACTGCGTGCGAGCAACTGGCCGCATGGACCAGCGACCCGCGCTACCGCCATGTCCAGGTGTCGGTGAACGTGAGCGCGCGCCAGTTCCGCCAGCGCGACTTCGTCGCACGGGTGGTAGAGGTGCTGCGCGAAACCGGGGCCCGGCCCCACCTGCTCAAGCTGGAGCTGACCGAGTCGCTGGTGCTCGACAACGTGGACGACACGGTCAACAAGATGGGCCTGCTCAAGACCAAGGGCGTGCGGTTTTCGCTGGATGATTTCGGTACCGGCTACTCATCGCTGGCCTACCTCACGCGCCTGCCGCTCGATCAGCTCAAGATCGACCAGTCTTTTGTGCGCAACCTGGGCGTACGCCATACCGACGATGTCATCGTGCAGACCATCATCGGCATGGCCCGCAACCTGGAGCTGGACGTGATTGCCGAGGGCGTGGAAACGCAGGTGCAAAAGGACATGCTGGCCGACTACGGATGCCAGCTCTTCCAGGGCTATCTGATGGGCCGGCCGCAGCCCGCTGCGGAGCTGGAAGTCATGCTGCAGACCGCCGCGTTTGCGCCTGTACCCGCGCCTGCACCCGTGCCTTCGGATAGCTGACCGGGCTGACACCGCACCGGGAAAGCGGAGCGAAGGTACTGCGACCCACCCCGCGCCGTGCGCCCATCAGCGGCGCGACGACACCACGATGCCGCCCACGATGAGCGCAAATGCCACGCCATGGAACAGCCGCGGTGTCTCGCCCAGGAATGCCGCAGACAGTACGCCCGCAAACAGCGGCGTGAGGTTGACAAAAAAGCCGGCCACGGCGGGCCCCGCCCGCTGCACGCCCACGCCCCAGCACCGGTAAGCCAGCAAGGCCGGCCCCACGGCAATGAAGGCCAGCGCGGCCACGAGCGGCCAGCCCCATTCGATGTGCGTGTGGCCTGCAGCCCATTCGGCGCCTGCAAAGCTGCCGGACCACGCCAGGCCGAACACCATCTGCGCCATCAGGAAGGCTGCCCAGTCGCCGCGGATGGCGGCCGGCTCGGTGGTGCGCGACAGCAGCCAGCTGTAGAAGGCCCACGACAGCGTGGCCAGCAGCATGAAGATATCGCCGGGCACCAGCCGGAACGCCAGAAGCTGCGCCCATTCGCCACGGCTCAGTACCAGCAGCACGCCGCACACCGACAGCAGTGCGCCCAGCAGCTGCCTGCGGGTGACCGGCGCACCGAAGAACAAGGCCCCCACCACCAGCATGAACACGGGCATGCTGGAGCCGACCAGCGTCACGTTGATGGGCGTGGAGGTCTGCAGCGCCATGTACTGCAGCGCGTTGTACAGGCCAATGCCCAGCAGGCCCAGCACCGCATAGCGGCGCCAGTGCGGCCACAGCCCGCTGCCCGGGCGCAGCACGCCGTAGGCAAATGGCAGCAACAAGAGGAAGGCCAGCACCCAGCGCAGCAGGTTCAGGGTGATGGGCGGGATCAGGTCGTGAACGAGCCGCCCTGTCACGGCGTTGCCGGCCCACAGCAGCGGTGGTATCACCAGCATGGCCGCTGTGCCAAGTGTCAGTCTTTGTGTCATGGCTGCACTGTACCGGTGCGCGTCTCTGCAAGCCTTGCAGATTCATGGCACGATCAACTTCGTCTGTTTCCCGAGCCCGCTCTGCCACGAGCCGGGCACCCACCCGCACAGGAGCCTTTTCCCATGAGCCTTGCCGTACAGATCCGCCAGCATGGCGGACCCGAAGAACTATTCCTGGCCGACGTCACCGTGGGCGAGCCCGGACCGGGCGAGATCCGTATCCGCCACCATGCCGTGGGCCTGAACTTCATCGACGTGTACCACCGCACCGGGCTGTATCCCCTGACCATGCCTGCAGGCATCGGCATGGAAGGCGCCGGCATTGTCGAGGCCGTGGGCGAGGGCGTGACCCACCTGCGCGTGGGCGACCGCGCCGCCTATGCCAGCCAGCCGCCCGGTGCCTATTGCGAGGTGCGCGTGATGCCTGCGAAGTGCGTGTGCAAGCTGCCGGATGCCATCAGTTTCGAGACCGGTGCCGCCATGATGCTCAAGGGGTTGACGGCGCAATACCTGCTCAAGAAAACGCTGCCGGTGGAAGGCCTGCAGCCTGGCGACCATGTGCTCTTTCATGCCGCAGCCGGGGGCGTGGGCCTGATTGCCTGCCAGTGGGCCAAGGCACTGGGCCTGCAGCTCATCGGCACGGCCGGCAGCGATGCCAAGTGCCAGCTGGCGCTGGCCAACGGCGCTGCCCATGCCATCAACTACAGCACCGAAGATTTTGCCGCCCGCGTGAAGGAGATCACCGGTGGCAAGGGCGTGAAGGTGGTGTACGACTCTGTCGGCAAGGACACCTGGGACAAGTCGCTCGATTGTCTGCGTCCATTCGGCCTGATGGCCAGCTTTGGCAATGCGTCCGGCCCGGTGGCACCGTTTGCACCGGGCTCGCTGGGCGCCAAAGGCTCGATCTACGTCACGCGCCAGACGCTGTTCAGCCACATTGCCACGCGCGAGAGCACGCAGGCCATGGCCGACGATCTGTTTGCGGTGGTTGCCAGCGGCCAGGTCCAGATTCACATCGACCAGCGCTACCCGCTGGCCGACGTGCAGCAGGCGCACCGCGACCTGGAAGCCCGCAAGACCACGGGCTGCACCATCCTGACGCTGTGAGTGCACTGCACCCGGGTTCCGCGTTTGCGCGGTGGGTGGCGTCTGCACGCCAGGAGGCCCAAAGGCCTCCGGCAGGGCCCCGGCAGCCTCTGGTGGTGGCTGGGCATGTGTTGGGGTCGGTGGCCGAAGGGTTTTTGGATCAAATCGGGCAAAGGTGCTTGTCGGATATGCACCTTTCGCTATTAAAAGAAGAGCAATCGGTGGCCCGGGCGTGGCACATGGATGTGCGGGCTGACGAGGTGACGCCCGCGCTCAATGCCTTGGCCGCCCTGTTGCGCGCGCGGGGCTTGTGCGGCCCCTGGCGCGACGAGCAACTGGCGGTGTGCAACCCCGAGGGCACGGTGTTGGCTACGGTCGAGAGGGGGGCCGTCCGGGTGCTGGGCATTCCGACGCGCGCCGTCCATCTGGTGGGCCATGCGCCCGACGGCCGCATCTGGGTTCAAAAGCGCTCGCAGGACAAGCCGAACAATCCAGGGCTGTGGGACACGCTGATGGGCGGCATGGTGTCCGCTGCCGACAGCCTGCCGCAGGCCCTGGCGCGCGAAACCTGGGAAGAAGCAGGCCTGCATGTGGATGCGCTGCAGGATCTGGCGCACGGTGGCCATGTGATGTTCAGCCGGCCCAGCCGTGAAGGGCAGGGTGCCGGCTTCATGGTGGAGCGCATCGACTGGTTCAGCGCCACCGTCCCCGAAGGCTTGGCCCCCGACAACCAGGATGGCGAGGTGGAATGCTTTGCCTTGCTTTCACCCGACGAAGTGCGCGAACAGGTGGCGCAGGGCAAGTTCACCCTGGAAGCCGGGCTCGTGCTGGCCGGTTTTTTCAGGGGCTGACCGCCCGGCCGCTGGCTACCGTTGACTGCCGCTTGCAGGCAGCCAGCGGGGTCGTGCATCAAGAGGCGTCGGCCATTGGCTTGAGCCGGCTGGGCGCCAGGGCACCGGCTGACTCGAGAATGGGGTAGGCCACCGAGCACAGCAGCGAGTTGATGCGCTTGAGGTCGCTGATCAGGTCGATGTGCAGCGAACTCGTCTCGATGCTCTGCACCGTGTTGTCCGACAGGCGGGCCAAGTGGGTTGCCGAGTAGGCGTGTTCCAGATCGCGAAAGCGGGCTTTTTCTTCCAGCAACTTCTGCGCATCGCGCACGCTGCCGTTCAAAAACACGCTCATCGCCAGGCGCAGGTTGTCGAGCAGGCGCGCATGCAGCTCGTTGATCTCTTCCATGCCAGCCTCCGAGAACTGGCGGCCCTTCTTGATCTTCTTGTCCTCGATGTCGATCAGCACACGCTCGATGATGTCGCCGATCTGCTCCATGTTGATCGTGAAGCCGATGATGTCCGCCCAGCGGCGGCCTTCGCGCTCGTCCAGGGCCTCGCGTGAGATCTTGGTCATGTAGTACTTGATGGCCGAGTACAGACCGTCCACCTCGTCATCGAGCTTGCGCAGCTCCCCGGCCAGCCGCAGGTCGTCGGTGCGGATGACCTTGTGCAGGCCGATCAGCATGGACTCGACCACATCGGCCTGGTGCAGCGCTTCGCGCGCCGCACACGAAATCGCCAGCGAGGGCGTGGCCAGTGCCGAGGGATCCAGATGGCGCGGGCGCGTGCCGGCCGCGCCCTGCCGCTCTTGCGCGGGCATGAGCCGCTGCACCAGGCGGGCCACGGTGCCGGTGAGCCCGATGCAGACCAGGCCCACCACCATGTTGAATGCCAGGTGGAACAGCACCACCTGCGTGGCGGTGTCGGGGACGTAGGCGCGGGCGTGCTTGAGCCACAGGCCAATCAGCGGCGTCATGATCAGCACCCCGATGATCTTGAACAGCAGATTGCCCAGGGGCACCTGCCGCGTCTGGATGTCGGATTTGAGGGTGGTGAGCACGGCCAGCACGCCGCTGCCCAGGTTGGCCCCCACCACCAGGCCCAGCGCCACATCCAGCGGAATACCGCCCGACCCGGCCAGCGCGGCCGTAAGCAGCACCGTGGCGAGGCTGGAGTAGGCCAGCAGGGCCAGCACGGCGCCGGTGAAGATCTCCAGCAGCAGGTCGCTGGTCAGGGCGCCCAGCAGGGTGCGCACGGTAGGCGACTGCGTGAGCACCGTGGTCGATTCGGTGATGAGCCGCAGCGCCAGCAGCATCAACCCCAGGCCGATGAGCACCCGGCCCACGCGGCCCACGGCCGTGTCCTTGCGCGAGATGAACAGCACCACGCCCACAAAGATGAACAGCGGCGACAGCCAGGACAGGTCCATCGAGAACACCACCGCCATCACGCTGGTGCCCACGTCGGCGCCCAGCATCACGGCCAGTGCTGCCGGCAGGCCCACCAGCCCCTGGCCCACAAAGGACGAGACGATGAGCGCGGTGGCGGTGCTCGACTGCACCACGGCCGTCACGCCAATGCCCGACATCACGGCCGTGAAGCGGTTGCTGACGCTGCGCGCAATGAGCTGCCGCAAATTGGCGCCGAACACCCGCAGGATGCCGGTGCGCACCAGGTGGGTGCCCCAGATCAGCAGCGCCACGGCTGCCAGCAAATTAAGGAGATGCTTCATGAATAACGGTTGCTTCTTGTTCTTGTTACGTGCCATGCACACGCCGTGCCACGCCCGGCCCGGGGAGGCCACCGAGCCTACAGCCCGCCTCGTCGGCTGTCCGTAGGCGAGGGCAGACAGATAGTTGGCGCGCCGGCGGGGAGGTCATTGTCGGAAAGCTGCAACACTTGCTGCGTCAGATGACTCGCCTGGGCTGACTGTCATCAAACTGACACACAAGCATACTCCTGATTCGATAGCACGGGGGCATGCCCCTGTCGCCTTTGGGTGCGTTGTGGGCGGGGGCATGAAAGCAAACGGCCCGCTTGAAGCGGGCCGTATGGTCAGGTGTGCAGGCGGGTGCGTTCAGGCCTTGCCGCGCACCCGCAGCAGTTCATCCAGGATCAGGCATGCCGCCCCCACGGTGATGGCCGAGTCCGCCACATTGAACGACGGGAAGTACCAGCCGGCGTAGTGGAACTGTAAAAAGTCGACCACGTAGCCGTGCATGAGCCGGTCCACCACGTTGCCAACAGCCCCGCCGAGGATGCTGGCCAGCGAAAAGCTGAACAGCTTTTGCCCCGGGTGCGCCCTGAGCTGCCACACGATGAACACCGTGGCGGCGGCGCCGATGCCCGTGAACAGCCAGCGCTGCCAGCCACCCGCATCCGCCAGGAACGAAAACGCCGCGCCCGTGTTGTGCGCCCGCACGATGTTGAAGAAGCTGGTGATGTAGGTCGAGTCGCCCAGCCGGTAGTGGTCCAGGATCAGAGACTTGGTGACCTGGTCGGCCACCAGAAGAACCGCGGCCCACGCGAGCCACGGCCACATGGTGGGGCCGCCGCGCCCGCCGAACGATGATGAGCCCGATGCGCGGGCCATCAAGCGTGCACCCGTGTTTCGCCCGCGCCCAGCAGGTTGCTGGTGCAGCGGCCGCAAATGGTGGGGTGGGCCGCATCGTGGCCAACATCGCTGCGGTAATGCCAGCAACGCTCGCATTTGGCATCCGAACTGGCCCTGGCGCTGATGTTCAGTGCACTTCCGGCTACCAGTTCAATAGCGGACGTGATGAACACGAACCGCAGGTCGTCGCCCAGGCTGGCCAGCAGCGCGTGGTCTTCAGGGGCGGCCGTGAGGGTGACGGTAGCCTGCAGCGACGAGCCGACCTGACCGGCGGCGCGCAGATTTTCGATTTCCTTGTTCACAGCGTCGCGGATCTCGCGGATGCGCGACCACTTGGCCAGCAGGCCTTCATCGGCACCAGCGCCGGAGCCCGCCACGTTGCCGTAGGTTTCCAGGAAGATCGACTCGGAGTTGCCAAACACCTTCCACGCCTCTTCGGCCGTGAACGACAGGAACGGCGCCATCCAGCGCAGCATGGCGTGCGTGATGTGGTACAGCGCAGTCTGCGCGCTGCGGCGGGCCAGGCTCTTGGGCGCTGTGGTGTACAGGCGGTCTTTCAGCACATCCAGGTAGAAGCCGCCCAGATCTTCCGAGCAGTACAGCTGCAGCTTGGCCACCACGGGGTGGAACTCGTAGACCTTGAAGTGCGCCAGCACCTCGGCCTGGAATTCGGTGGCGCGGGTGAGCGCGTAGCGGTCGATCTCCAGCATCTGGTCGAACGGTACGGCGTCTGTGGCCGGGTCGAAGTCGCTCACGTTGGCCAGCAAAAAGCGCAGCGTGTTGCGGATGCGGCGGTAGGCGTCCACCACGCGCGCCAGGATTTTTTCGTCACCCGCGATATCGCCCGAGTAGTCGCTGGCGGCCACCCACAGGCGGATGATCTCGGCGCCCAGCTTCTTGTTGATCTCTTGCGGATCAATGCCGTTGCCCAGCGACTTGCTCATCTTGCGGCCCTGGCTGTCCACGGTGAAGCCGTGGGTCAGCAGGCCGCGATACGGTGCCCGGCCTTCCAGCGCCGACGCCAGTAGCAGCGAGCTGTGGAACCAGCCGCGGTGCTGGTCGTGGCCTTCGAGGTACAGGTCGGCTTCAGGGCCCTGGTCGTGGAACTGGGGGGCATGCGTGCCCCGCAGCACATGGCTGAAGGTGGAGCCGGAGTCAAACCACACTTCCAGGATGTCGGTGCTCTTGGTGTAGTGCGGTGCGTCTTCGGCGCCCAGGATTTCTTCCACCGTCACGCGGCTCCAGGCCTCGATACCGCCTTTTTCAACGATATCGGCCGCCTGGTCCATGATTTCCATGGTGCGCGGGTGCAGCTCGCCCGAGTCCTTGTGCAAGAAGAACGGGATGGGCACGCCCCAGCTGCGCTGGCGCGAGATGCACCAGTCGGGCCGCCCGGCAATCATGTCGTGCAGGCGGACCTTGCCGTTCTCGGGGTAAAAGCTGGTGTGCTCGATGGCGTCGAGCGCAATTTGGCGCAGCGTCTTGGCGGGCTTCATGCCTGCTTTGGTGAATACGCCTTCGCCTTCGTCCATGCGGATGAACCACTGGGCGGCTGCGCGGTAGATCACCGGCGTCTTGTGGCGCCAGCAATGCGGGTAGCTGTGCGTGATGTCCTTGGTGGTCATCAGGCTGCCGGCATTGCGCAGGGCCTCGATGATCACCGGCACTGCTTTCCAGATGTGCTGGCCGCCGAACAGCGGGAACTCAGGCGCGTAGGTGCCGTTGCCCTGCACCGGGTTCAGGATGTCATCGAGCGCCATGCCATGCGCGCGGCAGGAGTTGAAATCCTCCAGGCCATAGGCAGGCGACGAGTGCACGATACCCGTGCCGTCATCGGCGGTGGCGTAGTCGGCCAGGTACACGGGCGACAGGCGGCGGTAGCCAAAGCTGCCGTCTTCGCTGGCCACGTCGTACAACGGGTGCTGGAATTCGAGGCCGCCCAGGTTCTTGCCCAGGGTGGTGGCCAGCACGCTGCCGGTGAGGCTGTAGTGCTCGAGGCAAGAGGCTACCAGCGGCTCGGCCACCAGCAGGATGCGCTCGCCCGTGTCCACCAGCGCATAGCTGATCTCGGGGTTCAGGTTCAGGGCCTGGTTGGCAGGGATGGTCCAGGCGGTCGTGGTCCAGATGACGACGAACGCCTCCTTGGTCAAGGCAGGCAAGCCGAAGGCGGCGGCCAGCTTGGCGGGCTCGTGCGATTTGAACGCCACGTCCAGTGTGGTGCTCTTTTTCTCCTGGTACTCGATCTCGAACTCGGCCAGCGAACTGCCGCAGTCAAAGCACCAGTAAACGGGCTTGAGGCCCCGGTACACAAAACCACGCTCCATCACGCGCTTGAAGGCGCGGATCTCGCCGGCCTCGTTGGCGGGGTTCATGGTCTTGTAGGGGTTGTCCCATTCGCCCAGCACGCCCAGGCGCTTGAAGTCCACCATCTGCTGGGCGATCTGCTCGGTGGCAAAGGCTCGGCTCTTGGCCTGCATGTCATCACGGCTCAGGTTGCGGCCGTGCTTCTTTTCGATGGCATTCTCGATGGGCAGGCCATGGCAGTCCCAGCCGGGCACGTACAGCGCGTCAAAGCCTTCCAGCTGGCGCGCCTTGGTGATCATGTCCTTCAGGATCTTGTTGACCGCGTGGCCCATGTGGATCTGGCCGTTGGCGTAGGGCGG
>Ga0181554_1004717_pt1 | contig 10946 bp, 9 predicted proteins | sample 011ome_16_FD_145602 | JGI IMG/M metagenome (GOLD analysis project Ga0181554, IMG submission 145602) | Coastal salt marsh microbial communities from the Groves Creek Marsh, Skidaway Island, Georgia - 011503CT metaG (spades assembly) | ecosystem: Environmental > Aquatic > Marine > Intertidal zone >... | reverse complement strand
TCGCCATCCCTCTCTTCAGCTTCTCTTTTACGACCGCCGCGACGGCGTCGCTCTCTCTCTTGATCCCCACGAACGCGCCCTCGTCTCCGTACTTCACGAGCAACGGCCTCGCGGCGACGTAGTACTACACCCCGGACGCCAGCGCGTTCGTCTCCACGCACGCGCGAAGCCTTCCCGGGAGATCGAACGCCGCCTGAAGCTTCTTGATGAGCGATCGCACGCCGTTGAGGTTTTCGATCTGCTCTCGGTGCGCGCCGAGCTTGAGATTGACCGCGTCGGACGCCGCCGCCGTGGCCGACACCGTGGCCCTGAGCTCCTCCATCTTCTCGTCCATGCCGTCGACGTTGCCGCGCATGCGGCGTATCGTGTCCGTCGCGGTGATGAACTTGCTGTAGTTTTCGTACACGAGCATCTGCATGTCGCCGTCCAGCGACGCGATCTCGGACGCCATCGACGCGCACCGCGCGTGGAGCTCGGGCAGCGGCGTCGACTTCACCACGGACGCGACGTAGGACTCCGCGTCGAAGGACTCCGTGTCGATCGGCTCCGCGGGGGGCGCGGACGCCGAACCGGGGGGGGCGTCGCTGCCGCTGGAGCCGTAGTAGGACGACAGGAGCGAGCGCACGCGGCGCGCTTTCTCGTCGGGGTCGGCCATCGGTGCGCGACGATCGAATTAGAATTAGGGCACCTTGTCGCGCGGCGGCGTCGGCCCGCTCGCGACCGGGTTCGCGCGCGGTCGCGGCGGCGTCGCTTCGCAGAGAGCGCGCGCGCGCGAAGACCCGCGCGTCGCAGGGTGTCTCGGTCCGACCCTCGCGGCGGCGTGGGACGGTGACCCCGCTTCTGTGGCTCGATCAGTGATTTCCGCGCGCTTCAGCTTCACTCCTCGAGCGTCCGAACCGACGGGCGAGCGGCGTGATCGTGCTGAGTGCCGAGAAACCTGCCGACGAGATCTGTCACGTTCATTCGTCGCCGCGCGTCGCGAGCGAAGATGGGAGGCTCGGGGTACGCCGGCTACGCGCCGGGGCATAAGGTCGTCATGGCGACGCCGCTGCAGCAGGCGCTGAAGGCGGTGAAGGACGACAAGTCCCTGGAGACGATGGAGAAGCTCACGCGGAACTCCGCGCAGGCGCCCGCGGAGGAAAAGTTCAGAAGGGTGCGTGCTGTGCGACGTTTCCCACCGCAGGAGGCGTCTCGTCGCGTCGCTTCGCGAACGTCGACGCGCGCGGCGTCGCGCGACGCCGCGCGACGCTCGCGCTCGTCGTCGCCGCGTCTCGCGCGCGTCCTCGCGATGTCGAGCGCGTCTTCGCGTCGATTCCCGTCGCCGCTCGACGCCGGCGACGCCGCGCCGGACGAGATCTCGCCGTCCGCGCGAACGGTCGCGGAAGACGCAAAGACCCCCGCGGCCTCACATTATTCCTGTTCGCGACCACCGAGAGTCGAAGATCTCGCGAGATCTCGCGCTCGATGCCGACCGAAATCCATCCACACTGAACCCGAACCCACCCACCCCGACCCACCCACCCCGTCCAGGTTCGCCTCACGAACGAGAAGATCGCCGCGGTCATCACGAACGTCCCCGGCGCCGTCCGCGTCATGCTCGAGATGGGCTGGCGGCTTGTCGAAAACGACGAGTTTCTGATCCTCCCGACCGGGACGTCCGTCACGATGAAGGACGTGCGAGAGATCGACGACGCGCGCCGCGCGCTCCGTAAACTCGAAGACGAGGAGATGAAGAGACGCATCGCGGCGAGGAACCGCGCGCGCCAGGACCCGGAGAAGGCGCGGCTGCTCGCGCAGATGGAGGCGGACAAAGGTGCGTTCTATCTTACACTGGTCCCCATACGACCGCGTTCGCGTGGTGAACGCCGATCCTTAAGGACTTTTCCCGGCGCATCTCTCCGCCCATCCCTCGCTTTCAATCCCCGCCCTCGACGCCTTTCAACTCCGCTTCTGACGCATTTCAACTCCACCCCGACGTTCGCTCGTATGGACCCTCGACCCAAAGCCGAGCGCGCGGCCAAGGGGCCGGTGACGGCGGGCAGCGTCGCCGTGCCGAGAGGGGAGGGGAGGATGATGACCGCGGAGCAAGCCGGCGCGAGCGGGAGCTCCGGGGGCGGGGGGTGATGCTAGAGCGCGGACGGTGGGCTCAGGGCGCGGCGGGCGAGGAGGGAGGGAGATCCGCGGCGCGCGCGGGACGGGGGACGACGCGAATCGAATCGATCGCGTTCGTCGCCTCGCCGGCGCCGCCGCGGAGACGCGAGTGACGCGCGCGCGGGTAAAGCTCGCTCCCGAACGCGGGAGCGGCTCGCGCGCGCTGATGAACCTCTCCTCGAACGACACGACACGTCGCGACAATGTCGCGACGACCGCGCTCGTGAGCCTGCATCATCCATCGGTGGGGGGGACGACGGCGGCGGCGGACATACGGACTCATTCTTTCTTTCGGTAGCGTACTGTATTCTTTCGCGAACGAGTGTATCAATATTAACGACGATCAACGATTCAACGTGTAGCCCTACAAAAATATGAATACTGTACCTCACTTCAACAACGCGATACCTCATGATAACACACACTCGCGCGCGCGTCCCCCCCGTTCCGTTCATCACCTCGCCGCGGCGTCGCCGGCGTCGTCCCCGTCGACGTCCTGGTACGCCTCCAGCTTGGACGCGGCGCCGAGGTCCAAGAACCAGATGGTCGAAAACGCGTCCACGGAGCTCACGGGCAGCATCTCGTCGTCCTCCTCCAGCGCCCTCCGCACCGTCTCCGCCTTCCCGACGCCGCTCGCGGCGACGACGACCCTCTCCGCGGTGTTGATCAACCCCATAGACATCGTCACGCTTCTCTTCGTCGGCATGTCCACGCCGAGGATCGCGGCGCCGGATTCGTCCGCTAACGCGTCTGCGGGCGATTCGTTCATCGGTCAGTTGAAAGGGGAAGCGATCAAATGTTGAACCCGAACGACGGGTGAAATAGGGCTACGGTACAGTACGAAAGTCCGCGCGTCGGGCACCAGAACGCACCCGACCCCGGGTAGATGCTCCCGACGTGTCCGTCCGCGCCCATGCCGAGGAGGACGAGGTCTAACACCGGGAGACCGTTCACCTCGTCGATGGGGACGACGTCGGGCCCGAGCGCGCGGAGCGCCGCCTCGTACGCGGCCGCCTCCTCCGCGACGGCGCCGCCGTGGACGCACGCGTGGACGTTTTCGGGCGGGATGGGCACGTCTGAGGAGGATGCGGGCGATGTTCATCGGTCAGTTGAAAGGTGACGCGATCAAATGTTCACCCCGAGGGGTGGGTGAAAAACAGAAAGCGAAAACGCACCCGACGCCCACGTCTCGCACGCGAGCTTGAAGCACTTCCCGTCCGGGACGCGCTCGTTCACGAAGAAGACGTGCACCTTCTCCCAGTCGATGCCCTTCGCGTCTTTCAACCCCGCGAGCGCCTTCGCGACGGAGCCGCCCGGGACGGCGAGCGCGAAGTGTCCGCGCGCGTCGATGGCAGCCTTCGCGTTCTCCTCCACCTCCATCACGAGCGCGATGGCGAGCGCCTTCTCGTCGTCGAACGCCTCGACGACGAACTCGCCGCCGCTGATGCCCTCGATGTCCTCCGCGCTGAGTTCGAAGTCCTCGTCCTCCTCGCCGTCGTCGTCGTCCGCGGCGGCGGCGGCGCGGACGGCGTCGCGCGCCGCCCGTCGCGAGCGGCCCGCGCGGAGATTCGTCGTCACGACGCGCGCGGAGAGAGAAACCGAGCCCGATCCCGAGCCCGATCCCGACGCGCGGGTCGCGGCGACGCGCGGGTTGGACGCGACGCGCGCATTCGTGCGGACGCCGACGTGCGCGGACGAGGCGAGGGAGGCGTGCATGGTGGCGGCGACGACGATCGTGCGGCGGTGCCGGCGTTGTGGCGACGGCGGCGACGGGCGAAATTCGTTCTGTCAGGTCGCTGACGAGATCGATCGTGAGCCGTGAGACACGTTCATTACTCCGCGCCTGCGCCATGCTGTCGCGCGCGGTCCGCGGTCGCGGGATCGCTCGCCACGGCGTCGCCGCCCTCCGCGGCGTCGCGACGACGGGCGACGACCGATCGCCGAGCGACGTCCACGCCTCCGGGCATCGCGACGCCGCGGAGCGCGGCGACGCGGACGCGTCCACGTCGTCGTCGTCGTCGCGGTCGTCGTCGCGGTCGTCGTCGTCGCGTTCGTCGTCGTCCTCCGCGCCGCCCGCCGAATTCGCGACGTCGTCGTCGACGTCGTCGTCGTCGTCGTCGCGAGAGCTCTACCCCGGACACGTCCAACTGACGCCGCTGCAGCGCGCGATGCTCGTCGTCGGCGGCGGCCTCGGCGCGATCCTCTTCCCTCAGCGCGCGGACCTCGTCGGCGCGGTCGGCGAGACCACCGGCCACCTCGCGTTCCGACGGATGCGCGACCGCATGCGCCGCGACGCCGTCGGCGCCGACATCCTCCGACGTCGTCCTCGCGTCACCGACGACACGCTCGAGCGCGCGTGGGGATGCGCGGACGGGACGTTCGGGAAAGCGTACGCGACATTCATGGGAACGCGAAAGTTCCGCGCGAGCGACCGCCCGCCCGTGCGCTTCGTCGACGACGAGGAGCTCGCGTACGTGGCGACGCGCGCGAGGGAGACGCACGACCTGTGGCATGTGCTGTTCGGATGCCCGACGACGGTGCAGGGCGAGCTCGCGCTGAAAGCGTTGGAGTTTGCGCAGACCGGGATGCCGTCCGCCGCGTTGGCGACGCTCGCGGCGCCGCTGCGGTTAGGCGCGTTCTATCTCACACTGGTCCCCATACGACCGCGTCCGCGTGGTGAACGCCGATCCTTAAGGACTTTTCCCGGCGCATCTCTCCGCCCATCCCTCGCTTTCAATCCCCGCCCTCGACGCCTTTCAACTCCACCTGACGCCTTTCAACTCCACCCCGACGTTCGCTCGTGTGGACCCTTGACCCTCAGACGAGGAGGACCGCGCGTTCCTCGCGAAGGAGCTGTATCCGTGGGCGTGGCGCGCGGGAGGGAGGTGCGCGGATCTGATGTGCGCGGACTACGAGGCGGAGTTCGATACGGATTTGGAGGAGCTGAGGGCGAAGTGGAGGATCACCCCGGCGCCGAAGGCGCCGAAGCGAAAGCCGCGGAAGACATATCCGTGACGAACGACGGACGCGCGCTCGTAGTCGTAGCAGCGTAGCAGCGAGTCGCGGTCGTACGTCGTCTCTTCGCTTCGATCACGTAGCTTCGATCGCGTCGCGCGCGTCGCCCCGTTCCTTTGCTCGCCTACTCCCCGACCGAACTCCCCATCGCGTTCATTTTCTCGCGCAACGACTGCACGCGCGCGTCGCGCGCGGCCACCGCGGATCGAAGCGTCTCGACCTCGGCTCTCAACGCCGCGGCTTCGTCGTCCCTCAGCTTCAACGCCGTCGCGACCTCGTCTCGCGCCGAAGAAAGCGGTGAGGGCAGTGAAGACGAAACGTCACCGCCGCCGCGACGGTTCGGGTCCATCGTCGCGAGCGTCGCGACGTGCGCGGCGAGGTCCGCGCGGAGGCGCGCGTTCTCGAGGAAGACGTCGCGACGGTCGCGACGCGCGGCATCATCATCGTCGTCGTCGTCGTCGTCGTCGTCGTCGTCGTCGTCGTCCGCGACGTCAATCGACGCCGTCGACCTCGCGACCGTCTCCACGTCGACGACGACCGACGACGACGACCGTTCCCCAGACAGAGACAGCGCGCCGCTCCCGCTCGCGCGCGTCCCCAGAAGCGCGTCCTTCCCGAGCCTCCACAGGTCGTCCTCCGTGACGATCGCCAACGGCGTCGCCGTCGCCGTCGCCGCCTCCCCGCGGTCCTCCCCGCCGCCGCCGCCGCTCGTCACCCTGACGACGCACGCCGGCGCCGGCGAGTTCAACCCGAGCGCTTCCACGACGTCGGACGGGAGGTATCGCGCCGTCGCGCGCGCGAACGTCTCGCGCGTCGCCATCTCGCGCTCGCGACGCCGACGCATGGCGTCGGAGAGCGCCGACGCGCGCGACGCGAATTCCTCCGCGCGCGCGCGTCGCCGCGCCACCTCCGCGAGCGACGCCGCGTACACGCGCGGCAGTCTTCGCGCGACCCGCAGCTCCCTGAACGCGTTCTCTTGCCTCGCGGCGACTTCCGTGAACGCGACCTGCTTATTCCGCATGTCGCGGATGCTGACCTGCATCGCGGATATCGACCGCAGCTGCCGATGCGCGCACGCGCTCATCGCGACTTTACACGCGTGCGCGTGCTCGTGGAACGCCGCGGTCGTCGCGTCGTCCGCCTCGAGCGTCGCGAGCGTCTCGACGTGCGCGTCGCGCATCGGATCTAAAGTATCGCGCGCGTCGTCCCCCGGCGGCGCGTTATTATTCCCGTTCGCGAGTTCGCGCACCTTCTCCTCCACGAGCTTCGTGACGAATCGGAGGTCGGACTCGAGAGCCGCGACGGCGGCGTCGCCGCGGTCGACGAGCGCGCGCGCGCGGCCGAGCTCCTCCTCGAGCGCGCCGACGTCGACGTCCGGCGCGGTCGCGAACATGCCCTCCACCGAGTCCTGAAGGGTCCTGAACGTCGCGGAGAGGTCTCGCGTCTTCGCGGCGAACGTCTCGTGCGACCGCGCGCAATCCGCGGCCCACCTCCGGACTCTCTCCTCGGGGACGCAGTCGAGCAGCGTGCGACGGAGCGGCGCCGGAGAAGGCGCCGCCGGCGTCGTCGTCGCGCTCGTCGTCGCGCTCGTCGTCGTCGCGCTCGTCGCCGCGTCCGGGTGGACCCCCCCGAGCCTCGACGGCGACGTCGGCGCGACGGTTGACGTTCCATCTTCCCCGCCGCCCCCGCCGCCGCCGCCGCCGCCCCCCGCGGCGGCGTTCGCCGCGAACCGCCTCGCGCGCGTCTCCTCCTCCTTCGCTCGCGTCGCCGCCCGTCTCCGCGCCCGCTCGCTCGCGCTCACGATCGCCGGGTGCAGCTGCGTCCTCCGCAGCGCGTCCATGTCGCGCTCGAACGCCCGCAGCGTCTCCGCGTGCTCCGAACTCTGCGCCGCGCGCTCCGTCTCGAACGCGCGCTGCACGATGTCGGGGTGGAGTTCAAAGGCGTCAGTTGGAGTTGAAAGGCGTCGAGGGCGGGGATTGAAAGCGGGGGACCCTGGGCGGAGAGAGACGCCGGGAAAAGTCCTTAAGGATCGGCGTTCACCACGCCGACGGGGTCGTATGGGAACCAGTGTATAGAACGCACCTGCCGCCGCGCGATGTACGAAAAGTGCGCGTCGACGTTTTCCGCGACGGCGTCCACGGCGAGCGCCATCGCGTGCGTCTCGAGGATCAAGCGCTCGCAGTGCTCGAACCGGCGCCGCATCGCGCGGGCGAACGAAGACGCGCGTTGCGCGTGCGCGCGGAAGTCGCGCTCGTAGTCCGGGAGAGCGCGCGCGAGCGGCGACGGCGACGCGTCGAGGGGGTGGTCCGCCGCCGCCGCCGTCGTCGCCGGCGGCGGCGGCGGCGGCGGCGGCGGCGACGCTTCGACGGCGACGGCGACCATCGGCGGCACCGGCGGCGCGGTCGCTTCCGGTCGCAGTAAGCTCTTCATGTACATGAACACGTGGCTCGGCTTCGGATGCGGCGTCGTCGCGGCGTCGTCGTCGACCGGCGGCGGCGGCGGCGGCTCCGCGGCGGTCGGCAGCTCGTGCGCGCCGAGCGTCTCGCTCGACTCGAGTCGCCGCCCCGCGAAGACGACGAGCTGGTCGGCGACGTCCACGCCGGTCGCGGCCGCGAGCGCGGTCGCGACCGTCTCGACGCTGTCGAGGACGGGTGGAAGCGGAGGGGGAGCGTCAGCGTCGGACGACGGGGGGAGGTCCGCGCGTCGCGCTCAGATCTCGACGACGATCGGTGAGCGTTTCTTCGACGCGTGGAATGCCGCGTCAGATTCTTCGCGCGCGGGTCCATCGCGCGCGACGTCGAGACGGCCGGGAGGGACGCGCACCGCGTGTCCGCGTCGCACTCGAGCTCCACGGTCTCGCCGCTGTGCGCGACGATTACTCGCATCGCGCGCGGGGTCGCGCGCTCGCGCCTGTGACCGGCGTCGTGGCTCGTCTCCGCGTCCGACGAGTCTTCGAAACCGCAACCGTCGCCGGCGCATCACGTCTTGTCACGCGCGCGTCACTGCACGTCCTTTCAGCGACGCGTCGATCGATCGAAAGAGTCACTTCTCCCCGCGCCGCGGCCCGGCGCGTCCTCGCGACCCGCCCGCCGCCGCGCCCGTCGCGCGCGCGCCGCGCCCGTCGCGGTCGTTGCGATGACGTCGAACGGCGCGGACGAGTGGGCGGGGATGGACCTCAGCGTCCGCCGCGGGAACGACCACGACCCGTCGTGGTTCGCGGGCATCGACGGCCTCGAGGCGTCGTACGACATGGTCATCGTCGGCGCGGGGATCTCCGGATGCGTCTTTGCCGAGCGCGGCTCGCGCGAGCTCGGCCTCAAGTCCCTGATCATCGACAAGCGCGACCACATCGGCGGGAACTGCTACGACTTCGTCAACAAGCGCGGGTTCCGCGTGTCGCAGTACGGCGTGCACCTGTTCCACACGCGACACGAACGCGTGTGGGAGTACGTCAATCGATTCAGCGATTGGACCCCGTACGAGCACCGCGTGAAGGGAAAGGTGGACGTCGGCGAAGGGTACAAGATCGTGCCCATCCCGCCGAGCCGCGAGACCGTGAACGCGCTGTTCCACGCGGACGTGCACACGGAGGAGGAGATGGAGGCGTGGCTGAACGCGCGGCGGAGCGTCAATGACGACCCGAAGAACGGCGAGGAGTCGGCGTTGACGCGCGCAGGAGAGGAGCTCTACGACGCGATATTCAAGCACTACACGAAGAAGCAGTGGGACAAGTACCCGGAGGAGTTGGACGCGAGCGTGCTCGCGCGGATACCGGTGCGGACGAACGACGACGACCGGTACTTCAGCGACCCGCACCAGGCGCTTCCGAAGGACGGGTACACGAGGCTCTTCGAGAACATGGTGATGTCGGACCCGAACATCACGATTCGACTCAACGTCGACTTTTTCGAACGCAGGGACGCGCTCCCGAAGTGCGCGAAGACAATCTTCACCGGGCCGATCGACGCGTACTACGCGAGCCAAGGCCTGCCGAAGCTCGAGTATCGATCGCTGCGATTCCGCGAGGAGTACCACGAGCCGGACCCGAGCGGTGAACACGGCGCGTTTTACCAGCCGTGCCTGCAGCTCAACTATCCGGGGCCGGAGGTACCGTTCACGAGGATCGTGGAGTACAAGCACAAGCCGAACCAGCCGGTCGAGGCGAGGAATTCAAAGGGGACGGTGATCTTCAAAGAGTACAGCTGCGATCACGGCGAGCCGTACTACCCCGTGCCGAACCCGGCGAATCACGCGTTGTACGAAAAGTACAAGGCGATGGCGGAGAGAGAAGGGAAAGACGTGTGCTTCGTCGGGCGGCTGGCGAGTTACAAGTACTTCAACATGGACCAGGCGTTTTTGAACGCGCTGGAGATGTTCGACGAGGTGTGGGGGGAAGGCGCGGGGGAGCGCGGGAGGACGGTCTTAGGCGAGGGCGACGGGCCGAAGTGATGAGGCGAGGGAGAGGAAAGAGCGGAGGGAGAGCGCGCGTACGAGTAGCAGCGTTGAAATCGACGGCGAAGCACGTACAGTACAGCTGGATGCGAATAATTCAAACTTCTCGGATCGATCGATCGACGCGCGAGTCCGTCGCGCGCGTCGCGGGGACATCGCGGCGCGACGCGGCGTCACGGGACGCGCGACGCGATGACGACCGCTCGCGGCGCGGCGCCTTCGACGTCGACGGACGTCGCCGCGCTCGCGGCGTCGATCCTCGCGTCGTCGTCGCGCGCGCCGCACGAAATCTTCTCGCTCGCGTCCGACGCGTCGCGAGACGCGTTCAAGGCGCGGTACCGAGAGCTCGCGAAGGCGCTGCATCCGGACAAGGCGAAGCTGGACATCGCGGAGGACGCGTTCAAGGTCGTGACCGAGGCGTTCAGGGCGGTGATGTCCGGCGGCGGCGGCGGCGGAGGGTCCGGCGGGGGCGGCGCCGCGCCGGGATCGGGATCGGGCGGCGACACCAGACGACGAGCGCAGCCGTTCTGGAAGACGGAGCAGCCCGCGAGCGCGGCCGCGCCGCCGCCGCCGAGGTGGTCCGCGACGACGACGGCGAGCGCGAGCGCGGCGGCGGCGGCGACTTCGCGCTGGGACGATTGGGGCGCCGCCGCGCCCGCGAGCGGCGGCGGCGTGACCAAGGCGAAAACGGTGCCGCCGAGGCGCTCCGACGGCGGCGGCGGCGGCGGCGGGTGGGCGCGCGGCGGATCCGACGCGCCCGCGACGCGCCTCGACCCTTGGAAAGAGACCACGGCGCTGGACCTCGACGTCGAGGAGGAGGAGGAGGAGGAAGAAGATCCCGTCGCCGCCGCGGACGACGCCGCGTGGTTCAGCCGGTGGGGGTCCGCGTGCTACGGCGGCGGCGGCGGCGGCGAGAAAACTTCGGCGTCCTCGGCGGCGGCGCGGTGGGGCGAGACCGAGGTCCCGCGCTGGACGAATAGCACTAGACACGCCGCTCCCGCCGCGGACGGCGCTCGCGCGCGACGCCGCCGGGGGAAGCTCATCACGTCGGAGGACGACCTGTCGGACAGGTCATCGGACCCGGAGGAGGAGGAGGAGGAGGAGGAGGACGACGACGACGCGGGCGCGGGCGCGCGCGCCCGAGACGCGTACCTCCGCGAAGTCACCGGACGCGACGCGCGGCGCTCGCCCGCGCCGCCGCCCGCGAGCGACTGGTTGACGGGGTTAGACGCCGGGGGAGGCGCGAAGAGAGGGAGAGAGAGCGCCGCGCAGAGGTGGTCCGCGGCCGCCGGGGACGGAACCCGTCGCGGCGGCGGCGGCGGGCGCGG
>Ga0181554_1004711_pt1 | contig 10955 bp, 8 predicted proteins | sample 011ome_16_FD_145602 | JGI IMG/M metagenome (GOLD analysis project Ga0181554, IMG submission 145602) | Coastal salt marsh microbial communities from the Groves Creek Marsh, Skidaway Island, Georgia - 011503CT metaG (spades assembly) | ecosystem: Environmental > Aquatic > Marine > Intertidal zone >... | reverse complement strand
GCCGGGCGGCTATGACCTGGTACTGGTGCTGGCGGGTGGCAACGATGTCATCCGGTTCACGGCTGAAGACAGGTTGCGTACGGACATGGAGGACACACTGTCGCTCGCGCGAGAGCGCGGCACCGCCGTCGTGCTGATGCCCTGCGGGAACGTGGGGCATGCGCCCTTTTTCGTGCCGCCGCTGTCGTGGGCCATGTCGCGCCGCTCGGAGCGCCTGCACGGCATCGCACAAGAGGCTGCCGCCCGGCATGCTGCGCGGTATGTGCGACTGCTCAAGCCGCGTGAGCAGGACCCCTTTGTGCAGCACAGCGCCGCCCTGCACGCGGCCGACGGCCTGCACCCCAGCAGCGCCGGCTACGCGGAATGGTTCGGTGAACTGGTGTCGCAAGGCGGCCTGGCAGGCATCACCCCCTGACGGACTGCCCGCGAGCGCGCCCGCAACAGGGGTTTCAGGGGAGCCCTGCAAAAGCCCGGGACCAGGCTCCAGGGATACCCTGCATAACCCTCGCGGGAGGGTGATAGTGGTGCGGATCGGGACAGGCCGCAAGGCGTCTTTTTGCAGCCAGTAGCCTGGCTATCGGCAACAAAAGCAACGCAGCGGACTGCCCGAGTCCGCAGATGCACACGTCGCGCTGATTCGTGCAGAGGGTCCCTAGAGCTCTCCCATCCGCGAAAGCATCACCTGGTCGCGTCCGGCGTTCTTGGCGTCGTACATCGCGGCATCGGCCGCAGAGAGCAGCGCCTCCAGATCCAGTCCCACGCTGCGCGAGTCCGCCACGCCCAGGCTGGCGGTCACGCGCAGGGTCACTGCGTCCGGCAGCTCCACGACCAGCGCACCGATGGCCTCGCGCAGCCGGTGAGCGAACTGGACCGCCGCCTCGGGCGGGCAGTGGGTGAGCAGGACAACAAACTCCTCGCCGCCAATGCGCGCGGCGAGGTCCGTGTCACGCAGCCGCGAGCGCAGCACCTGCGCCACGGACTGCAGGGCGCGGTCGCCTGCGGCGTGGCCGTGGTTGTCATTGAGCTGTTTGAACCAGTCGATGTCCAGCAGCACCACAGCCACATCGAAGCCGTAGCGCCGGGCCTGCAGCAGCCTTTCATGTCCCGTGGCCATGAACGCGCGGCGGTTGCGCAGGCCGGTCAGGTAATCGGTGGTGGATTGCTCGCGCAGCTGCTCGATCAGCTGGTCGCGCTCGCGCTCAAGCTCATGCCGGCGGCGCGTCTGATCCTGCAGCAGACGCACGGCACCAATCACCGCAGCCACCTCATCCTGCGGCGGGATGCCGGGCAATGCGCCGGCCTGCTCCTGGCCTGCCAGCGCGCGCAATGCCTGCGTGGCAGCCACCAGCGGGCGCATCACGCGTCGCTGCAGCACATAGAGCGCGCTGCCCAGCGCGGCCAACAGAACCGCAGACCCGACCAGCGCCCACAGCAGCACCTGCATGGCACGGGCGTGTTCGCGTGCCGCACGGTCCCGGGCCTGCGCAAGGAGCACGTCGCGCAGCGCAAGGATGGGGTTCATGTCGGGCACATAGCGGGCCGCAAAATCGGCCGCCGTCAGGCCGTAGCGGCCGTCTGCATCTCCCTGCTGGAGCACTGACTGCAGCAGCGCCTGCGCCGTGCCGAAATAGCGGGTTTCCACGCTCGCCCAGGCCTCGGTGACGCCGGCCGGCTGCACCCCTGCACGCACGCGCAGTTCGATGAGGAAACGCAATTGCGCAATCCGGCCGCGGGTTTCGTCAATCGCCGTGTGCTCGGTGGCAGAGAAGGGCTCTCCTCTGACCAGAGCAGCGGTGAAGTGCGAACCCAGCAACCCGGCGTACTCACGCAGGTCTGCCGCCAGGAGGGCGCCCTGCACATCGTCGCCCAGGGCAGGAAAGGCCTGTTGTGCGCCGCTCGCCAGGGCGGTGTTGACCGGCGCCAGCAGCGGCACCACCGACACCATCGCGTACACGGCGGAGCGGATTCGCTCGGCCGAGCGCCGGTCACGGGGCATGGTCAGCGTCTGGTCGACCACCGTGCGAGCCTGCGCCAATGCTCCACGGGCTGCCTCCACGCGGGCCGCAAGATCGGGAGACGCGCCGGCGTGAGGCGCCACGGCAGCGCGCAGCGCATCCAGTGCCTGATCGGTTCGCATGCGAGCCTGCTGCAGCGCATCGCTGCGTGCCTGGCCCATGGGCAGGGCGTCGCCCAGCGCGCCATTGGTAGGACCGCGTTCACGCGACACCATCTCCATCGCCAACAGGCCCGCATTGAGGGGCACCAGCAGGCGCTGGCTGTCAGAGGCACTGCTCACGGCCTGCCACTCGGTGGTGGCCATGCGACCCACCAGCAACAGGGTGGCACCCAGCACCAGCGCTCCCAGCAGTTGAAGCATTCGATGAAGTCGCATGAAACCAATGCTTCGAAGACGCGCGGATGCAGAACGTAATGCGCGGCGGATCAGCACTGCGCGCAGCGGATGGGGCAAGAAACGAGATACATATCGTAACCTCCTGAAGCTACCGGGCGTCCCGCCTGCTCAGGCGCTGTCGGCCACAAGGCAAGGCCGCTGGCGGGTTTCTGCGTCCCGCACCTAAAATCGCGGGCGCTCTCGGGAATCACCCGGGTGCCAACACAACCAGTAAGAACCACGAACTACCATGGCAACTGCAAAAAAAACCACCGTCGCCGCCACCAAGGTCGCCAAGGCCACGGCCCCTGCAACAAAGGCCGCAGCACCCGCTAAAAAGGCTGCACCCGCTGCCAAGAAGGCCGCAGCCCCCGCCGCCAAGCCCGCGCCTGCAGCGCTCAAGCCCATCAAGACCGCCTTCAACAAGACCACGCTGGTCGCGCACCTGGCTGAGCAGTCGGGCGTGGAGCCCAAGGCCGCCAAGGCCGTGCTCGCGGCCCTGGAAGCAGCCATCCTGGGCTCTGTGCACAAGAAGGGTTCGGGCGAGTTCACGCTGCCAGGCCTGATGAAGATCGGCCTGCAGCAGATCCCCGCAAAGAAAAAGCGCTTTGGCAAAGACCCCTTCACGGGCGAAGAGCGCTGGTTCCCTGCCAAGCCCGCCTCGGTCAAGATCAAGACCCGCGCACTCAAGAAGCTCAAGGACGCCACCGTCTGATTCCCGAAGCGGACTGCGCAGGGCCCGGGCCACATCCGGGCCTGCGCCTGTGCACCATCAGGACCTGCTGCCGCAAGGCACCAGGTCCTTTTTTCTGAACGCTGCACAGCGCCCATGTCGGCCCCTCACGCGGTGATGACGGCGGGCCCTGGACGCACGGCATAGAGCTGCTCGACCAGGGCCGCGCGCCGGGCCAGTACCGCGCCCTGGTTGACGTAGCCCTTGTCGGTGATTTCGCCCGCGTCCGGGTCGGGAGGCGAGTCCAGCACCAACGCACGGGTGGGGCTCTGCGATGAGCCGGCACCCGCACTGCGGCGCGCCCGGATGACGTTGCCAAGCGCCTGCTGAAGCCGTGCAGGGTCCGCAGCACCCGCTGCGGAGGCAAACACCAGCATGCCTACCTCGTCGCGGTTGTGGCCGGTGAGCACAATGTCCTGTACCAGCGGCGCCAGCTCGGAAACCAGCGCAACGCGCAGCGTCCCCACCGAGACCCAGCTTCCGCTGGAGAGCTTGAAGTCCTCCGCCACGCGGCCGTTGAAGACCACCCCGCACTCGGGCCGGGCCGGGTCGACCAGGTAGCCCGCGTCACCAATGCGGTAGAAGCCATCGCTGTCAAAGGCCGCCCCTGTCTCCACCGGCGCATTGCGGTAGCCCGGGAAGACAGACACGCCTTTCACCCGCATTTCGAGCTTGCTGCCGTTGGGCACCAGTTTGAGCTCCACCCCCGGCAGGGGCGCACCGATGCAGCCCGCGCCCTCCATGCGCCAGTGCGCGCTCGTCACGGCGGGCGCGGTTTCGGTCGACCCCCATGACGTGGTCAGCCACAGCGGCTGTTCGGGGCGCACACGGGCTGCCACGGCCTCCAGCCGTTTCCAGGTCGATGGCGCCAGCGCAGCCGCCGCATAGAACGCAAGGCGCAGGCGGGAAAAGATCTCGCCTGCCGCCGCGTCGTCTGCCTCCAGGAAGGGCAGCAGCATGTCAAAACCGCGCGGCACATTAAAGAGCATGGTGGGCCTGACCTCGCGCAGGTTGCGCACGGTCTTTTCGATAAGCCCCGGCACAGGGCGCCCTTCGTCGATGTACAGCGTGCCGCCATGGCACAGCACCATGTTCAGGTTGTGATTGCCACCAAAGGTATGGCTCCAGGGCAGCCAGTCCACCAGCACGGGCTTTTCGCACGCCAGAAAGCGCCAGGTCTGGGCCATCATCTGCTGGTTGGCGCACAGCATGCGGTGCGTGTTGATGACCACCTTGGGATGGCCGGTGGAGCCCGATGTCAGCAGGTACTTGGCCGGATCGTCCGGCGCAATGGCGTGAAACGCCTGCGCTACCGAAGGCCCCTCGGCACCCGCCAGCAGCTGCGCAAATGACAGTGCACCCGCCACGGTCTCTGCCTTGCGGCTGAAGACCACCACCGCATCCGACGCACGGCCAGCCAGGGCGGGCGCATACACCGACGCGTCCGATGCGTAGATCAACGCTGGCGCCAGTGCATCCAGCATGCGGTGAAGGCGGGCAGGGTCGGAGGAGCGCGCGTAAGCACTCGACAGCGAGCAGGGCGCAATGCCCACATGCATGGCCGCCAGCATGAGCACGGCGTGGTCGACGGCGTTGTCCGAGAGGATCGCCACAGGGCGGCCGGCGGGCAGCTTCAGGTCGAGCAGTGACTGCGCCACGCTACCGACGGCCCCGCGCAGCTGGGCATACGTCAGGGAGCGCCAGTGCGTGCCCGCGTCATCACGCTCGGCCAGCGCGAGGGCATCGGGCGTTTCTCGCGCCCAGTGCTCCACCCATTCGCCAATGCATCGCGCATGGGGGCCCAGCGGCACTGGCGAGCGCAAGACGATGGAGCCGTCGTCACGGTGCTCCAGCACCGTGGCTGCAGGCGCGATCTGGGTTTCGTCAATCAGGAACTCAGGGTACATGTGCATGATGGCTCTTTCAATGATTCGGGCGCAGGAACGCCCACGGCTGCATCAAGGCAGCACGAAAAAAGTGGCAAGGCAACGTTGGTACGGGGTCGCTTCACCCCTTGCACGCGGCCCGTCAGCGAAGGTCCGTGGCCTCCAGGCGGATGCGCAGCAGGTCAGCGAGCGCCGCGTCACGCGCAGCCACGATGTCGGCACTGGTACGCGCGCCCAGTGCCTGCCGGACACCATCGGCCACACGGTCTTGCAATGCGGGCGTCATGGCTGGCGCACCCAGGTCTTGCCACCACTCTTCGATGGGGCCACCCAGGTGTTCCAGCAGGTGCGCAATACCGCCCTCGCCCCCCGAAAGGTGCAGGTTCATGAAGGGCCCCAGCAGGGCCCAGCGCAAGCCGGGCCCGTGGGCAATGGCTGCGTCGATATCGCTCACAGTGGCCACCCCTTCGTTGACGAGGTGGAAGGCTTCGCGCCACAGGGCCGCCTGCAGGCGGTTGGCAATGTGCCCCTTGATCTCGCGGCGCACATGGATGGGGCGCTTGCCGATGGCGGTATAGAAATCCATGGCCGCCGCGATGGCAGCGGGGCTGGTGTGATCGCCCCCGCCCACCTCGACCAGCGGGATGATGTGCGGCGGATTGAAGGGATGCCCCAGCACCACGCGCTCCGGATGCTGGCAGCCGGCCTGCATCGCCGTGACCGGAAGGCCCGAGGAGCTGGTCGCCACGATGGCGCCGGGCGGCGCCGCCGCATCGATGCTGCGCAGCAGCTCCTGCTTGGCCTCCAGGCGCTCGGGCCCGCTTTCCTGCACGAAATCGGCCTCGGCCACGGCGTCTTGCACGCGCGCATGAAACTGCAACCGGGCGCGGCTGGCGCCAGGCGCCAGCCCCTGCCGCTCCAGCGCCGGCCAGTGCCGCGCCACAGCATCCTGCAGGCGCTGCCCGGCACCTGGTGCAGGATCGGTGGCATGGACCTCCAGCCCGCGGGCCAGAAAACACGCTGCCCAGCTGGCCCCGATGACGCCGGTAGCCACCACGGCCACACGGTTCACGCGCGCGTCCATTGGCATGCTGGTCAGGACTCCGCCGTGAAACCGATCTTGCGGACCAGCGGCCCCCAGCGTTCGGCTTCAGCCTGCTGGGATGCCGCCATTTCGGCAGCCGTCGAGCCCTTGGCGATCAGGCCCACCACGGCCAGGCTGTCGATCACGGACTTTTCCTTGATCGCCGCGTTGATGGCTGCATTGGCAGCAGCGACCACACCCGCAGGCGTGCGGGCCGGCGCGTAAAAGCCAAACCATTCCTCGGTGGTCAGCTCCGGGAAGCCCTGCTCGGCAAACGTGGGCACTTCGGGCGAAAAAGGCGAGCGCGCCTGGCCGGAGGTGGCAATGAGGCGCAGCTTGCCCGCCTTGTGGTTGGGAATGAAGTCGCCGCTGGGCGTGACCATGGATGCAATCTGCCCGCCCACCACATCGGTCACCCCGGGGATGGAGCCCCGGTAAGGCACATGCTTGAGGTCCACGCCGTTGTTCATGCCCAGCAGCGCACCGATGAAGTGGGGGGTGGAACCCGCGGCAGGCGAGCCGTAGTTGGCCTGACCCGGGTTGGCCTTGGCCCAGGCCAGGAAGTCCTTGACGTTTTTCACGGACGCCGGCACCAGCGGACCGACAGCAAGCCCGTGGTGCATCACGGCTGCAATGGAAACCGGCACGAAATCCTTCACCGGGTCGTAGCTGAGCTTGCTGTAGATGTGCGGGTAGATGGAGGTGCAGGAGAACGGAGACAACGTGAGCGCACTGCCATCGGCCGGGGCCCCCTTGAGTGCCTCCAGCGCGATCCGGCCACCCGCGCCAGGCCGGTTTTCGACCACTGCGGCATTGCGCGTGTAGGGGGAACCCGCCAGCTTCTCGCCCACGCGGCGCGCCACGCTGTCGCCAGCGCTGCCCGCAGGAAAGCCATAGAAGATCTTGACCTGCTCGATCGTCTGGGCCCAGGCGGCCAACGGGGTCAGCGCCCCAAGCGCGGTGGCACAGCCGAGCTGGCCCATGAAGTGGCGGCGTGTTGTCATCTCTGTCTCCTCTTTTGTGGTGGTTGGAATCAAAACCATGGAGCCCACGCCGCGCACCTTCGGGGGTGCGGGGCTGGCGCGCGTTCCGGGGCCCGCTGCGAGCGCAGCCGTGCGGCTTTCACTACAGGCACGCCAAGCTGCCGGCGGCGGTGTCGATCACAGTGATCGTTGCGCTGGGTCATGGCATGGACTGACTGAAAATGCTACGGCGTTCATTATTTTTTTCGGCGCCCGCATACTCAGTCATCGCGATGACATTTGCACTCAGGGTATACGTGCACGCCCTGCCCACCCTGTTTCTGGAGACTGACGATGCTGGTCAAGCTGGTGCCACCCACGATGGCCGATCTGCTGAAAAACTCAGCCTGGTTCCCGCTGCTGGAGCCGGTTGCGCAGCAGCGCGTGCTGGGTGATGTGCGTGAAGTCCCGGTCGCCCAGGGGGGGTGCCCTGAGCCGACGCGGCGACATCCCGGCGCACTGGTACGGCGTGATCGAGGGGCTCCTGAAATGGACGGTGACATCGGACCATGGCCGCTCCGTGACGCTGGGTGGACTGTCTGCGGGCAGCTGGTTTGGCGAAGGCACACTGCTGCGCGGCGCACCGCGCACGGCGGACGTCATTGCGCTGCGCCCCAGCCGGGTGGCAGTTCTGCCCCAGGACACCTTCGAATGGCTGCACGCCACGCAGCGCAGCTTTGACCATTTCCTGCTGCGCCAGATCAACGAGCGCATGCACTGGTTTCTGGGTAACTTCACCGCGCACCACCTGATGGACACCGACAGCCAGGTGGCTCGCGCACTGGCAGGACTGTTCCACCCGTTCCTGTACCCCGGCGCCGAGACGCACCTGCAGATTTCGCAAGAGGAAGTGGCCAACCTCACTGGTGTGTCGCGCCAGCGTTGCAACGCCGCGCTCAAGCGCCTGCAGGAGGCCACCATTGTGGAGATCGAATACGGCGGCATCACGGTGCTGGACCTGCCCAGGCTGCGCAAATTTGCGGACTGATGGTGGCTGTCCCGTAATCCCCAACGCGAAGAGCGCCACCCGGCCCGAGAACGCCTGCAGGCGTCCGGCCTGTTGTCATACAGACGATGGTGCGCGGGCAACCATGAACGCAGTGGCTGCCGCCAGCACGGCCGCGGGCTGGTCACGGTGCGGCGAATGCCCGCAGCCGGGCAGCTCCAGCAACTGCGTACCAGGGATGCAGCGGGCAATGCCGCGGATCTGCTCCAGCGTTCCGTACTCGTCATCCAGGCCCTGGATGGCAAGCACCGGAACGCGTGCGGACGCGATCTCGGCGCCAATGTTCCACGGCCGGAATGCCGTATCCAGCCAGATGCGGCTCCAGCCTCCGAAGGCCGAGTCTGCATCGTCGTGGTAGCGCGCCAGCCGCTCTGGCAGATCGCCACCCGTGTAAGCCTGGCGGGCCCGCTCGATGCCCTCCAGCGTGATGTCCTCCACAAAGATGTGGGGCGCCATCAGCACCAGGCCGCGCACGGCCTGCGGGAACCTGGCGGCATACAGCAACGCAATCGACCCCCCGTCGCTGTGGCCCAGCAGCCAGGGAGCCTCGGTGATGCCCAGCGCGGCCAGCAGCGCGGGCAGCACCTCGTGGGCCTGCCGGTGCATGAAGTCCACGCCCCAGACCTCACCGGGTTCGCGCGGGGTCGAGCGGCCATAACCGGGGCGGGAGAACACCAGGCCGCGCACGCCTGCTGCCTCGCACAGCCGATCCGGAAAGTCGCGCCACATGGCGACCGAGCCCAGCCCTTCATGCAGAAACACCACCAGCGGTGCGCCCTGGCGCTCGGGTGCGATGAAGCGGTGCTCGATGCGGACGGCGCGCCCCTGCCAGTCGACGGTGGCGAACGCGGTGGCGCCCGGTGCGTTCACGCGCGGGCCTCCTGCTCGCGCAGGCGAAAGCGCTGGATCTTGCCGGTGGCCGTCTTGGGCAGCTCGTCGATGAATGCAATGAGGCGCGGGTACTTGTAGGGCGCCAGTCGCTCCTTCACGAACGCCTGCAATGCCTGGGCATCGGCCTGCTGGCCGGGCTTGAGCACCACATAGGCCTTGGTCTTGTTGAGACCGTCACCGTCTGTCACGCCGATGACCGCCGCCTCCAGCACGGCAGGATGCTGCATCAGCGTGGACTCGACTTCGAACGGCGACACATAGATGCCGCTGACCTTGAGCATGTCGTCGCTGCGGCCGGCATAGGTGTAGTAGCCGTCGGTATCGCGCACGTATTTGTCGCCGCTCCTGACCCAGCCGCCCTGGAAGGTGTCGCGGGTCTTGTCCCGGTTGTTCCAGTACAGGAGCGCCGCACTGGGCCCGCGAATGTACAGGTCGCCCACCTCACCGTCCGGCACACCGTTGTCATCATCCCCCCGGAGTTCGACCACGTACCCTGGCACGGGCTTGCCGGTGGTTCCGTAACGGATGTCACCCGGCCGGTTGGACAGGTAGATGTGCAGCATTTCGGTGGAGCCGATGCCATCGATGATGTCGCAGCCAAAGTGCGCCTTGAAGCGCTCGGCCACCCCGGCAGGCAGGGCCTCGCCGGCCGAAGAGCACATGCGCAGCGACACCGCCGTGCGGGCGGGCAGCCGGGGCGATGCCAGCATCCCGGCAAAACCGGTGGGCGCGCCAAAGAACACGGTGGGCTGGTGCTGCACCCAGCGCTGGAAGGTGGCGTCGGGCGTGGGGCGCTCGGCCATGAGCACCACGGTGGCGCCCACCGACAGCGGGAAGGTGAGCGCATTGCCCAGGCCGTAGGCAAAGTACAGCTTGGCGGCTGAAAAGCAGACATCGTCCGCGGTGAGGCCCAGCACCGGTTTGCCGTACAGCTCGGCCGTCCACCACAAGTTGCCGTGCGTGTGGACGGTGCCCTTGGGCTTGCCGGTGGAGCCTGATGAATACAGCCAGAAACCGGGCTCGTCTGCCAGGGTGGTGGCGGCGGCGGCCAGAGGCTCCGCTTCGGTGATGGCCACCTCCAGGTCGCGGGCACCGGCGTGCAGCTTGCCCACCGGCAGCGACACCAGCAGCGTGCCCACCTCGTGGGGCGCCTGGGCCATGGCCGCTGACAGCATGGGCAGCAGTGCCCCGGACACCAGCGCAGCGCGGGCGCGGCTGTGGGCCAGCATGTAGGCGTAGTCATCGGCCGTCAGCAGGGTGTTGACGGCCACGGGCACCACGCCCGCGTACAGGCAGCCCAGAAAGCACACCGGCCAGTCGCTGGTGTCGTGCATGAGCAGCAGCACGCGCTCCTCGCGCCGCAGGCCGCACGCCAGCAACACGCTGGCCAGGCGCCGGGCGCGGTCGTGCAGCTCGCCGTAGCTCAGGCGGCCCCGGTCGTCGATGTAGGCGGTGCGCTCAGGGTACGCGCGGTTGATGTCCAACAGGTGCTGCGCAAAATTGAAACGCTCGGGCAGGCGGGTCATGTCCATTACTCCTCCGTTACTCCGTGATGCGGGGTGAGACCGGTGCGCTCACAGGCCCAGCGATGCCACCACGGCCGGGCTGGCCTGGATGGCGCTGCGCTGGTGGTAGAAGTCGAGCGCGCGCAGCCCGCCCAGTTCGGCCCCGCCGCCAGCGCGGCCCGGCCCGCCGTGCTGGGACATGGGCATCACGTTGCCGTGCCCGGTGTGGGCCTTGGCCACCTGGGGCGTGACCACATGCACCCGCCCCTGGCTGGCCGCCAGCGACAGGGCAGCGCCGGCCACGGCGGCATCGTCCGACCCGTAGAGCGATGTCACCAGCGAGCCCTGCCCCCGGTGCGCCAGCGCCAGGGCATGGTCCAGATCGCGGTAGGGCACCAGCGTGGCCACCGGGCCAAACACCTCCACGTCATCCACG
>Ga0181554_1004709_pt1 | contig 10959 bp, 7 predicted proteins | sample 011ome_16_FD_145602 | JGI IMG/M metagenome (GOLD analysis project Ga0181554, IMG submission 145602) | Coastal salt marsh microbial communities from the Groves Creek Marsh, Skidaway Island, Georgia - 011503CT metaG (spades assembly) | ecosystem: Environmental > Aquatic > Marine > Intertidal zone >... | reverse complement strand
ATTCAACGATCGTCGATCAAGCAATCTCCGGGATACGCAAGCCCGTAGCATTGGGGGACAAATTAAGAAACCAGCCAGCCAAGCAGCTTGGCGCAGGCAGAATTAACAAACGGTGGTGATACAGAGCGCGTGCAGATGTCACGCGGGGATGACGCCTAACACAAAAGCGAGACGTCAATTGTGGTTGTCGTGCTCATAGGGAAAAGCGATAGAGATTATGGGTAAAGCACTGGTCATTGTTGAGTCGCCTGCTAAGGCTAAAACAATCAACAAGTATTTAGGTAGTGATTTCATTGTGAAGTCCAGTGTCGGCCACATTCGTGACCTGCCCGTCAGCGGTCAAGGAACTACCGTGGACCCTAAAGCGAGAGCTGCCGAAGCAGCTAAAACACGCAAGTTATCTCCGGAAAAGAAAGCCGCTCACAAGAAGGCGAAAGCGAGAGCGCAGTTAATCAAACGGATGGGGGTTGATCCAGAGAATAACTGGCGAGCCAATTACCAAATTTTACCGGGTAAAGAGAAAGTCGTCGCTGAGCTCAAGAAACTCTCTAAATCAGCTGATGAAATTTACTTGGCCACCGACATGGATCGAGAGGGTGAGGCGATTGCCTGGCATCTTAAGGAAGCAATTGGTGGAAACCCAGATCGGTACAAACGAGTGGTCTTCAACGAGATTACAGAAAAAGCGATTCAAGCCGCCTTTGAGGAGCCTGGAGACATTGATCTAGATAGGGTTCACGCGCAACAGGCGCGGCGATTTCTGGATAGGGTGGTGGGTTACATGGTGAGCCCACTGTTATGGGCAAAGATCGCAAGAGGTCTTTCGGCTGGTCGAGTGCAATCGGTTGCCGTTAAGCTTTTGGTTGAGCGTGAGCGTGAGATACGCGCCTTTATTCCCGAAGAATATTGGGAGTTGTTTGCAGATCTTAGCAACCCAGAGGGCGCAGCGACCTTTCAAGTCGTGAAGCAACAAGGCAAGGCGTTCAAGCCAGTCAGTCGAGCCGATATCGATGTGGCCATGGCCACGATGAATGCGGGCAACTTTGAAGTGGTCGCTAGGGAAGATAAGCCGACACAGACTCGACCCAATGCGCCCTTCATTACATCGACGCTGCAACAGGCGGCCAGTACTCGCTTAGGCTTTGGTGTTAAAAAGACAATGATGATGGCGCAACGGTTGTATGAGGCAGGGTACATCACCTACATGCGGACTGATTCAACCAATTTGAGCGAAACGGCAATTGCCAATTGTCGAGATTTGATTGTTAAAGACTTTGGTCCGAAGTACTTGCCAGCAAGCCCAAGAAGCTACGCGAACAAAGAGAGCGCTCAAGAGGCCCACGAAGCCATTCGACCCTCTGATGCGAGTGTTAAGGCCACCCAACTGAGTGGAATGGAGCGAGATGCGGAGCGATTGTACGAGCTCATTTGGCGGCAATTTGTCGCCTGTCAGATGCCTAACGCCGATTACACATCGACCGCGGTTACCGTGGCGAGAGGGGACTTGGAGCTTCGAGTGCGGGGTCGAATTTTGCGATTTGATGGATACACGAAAGTGCAGCCACCTGCTGGCAAAAAAGACGAGGAGCAGGCCCTGCCGGAATTTAAGATTGGTCAGGCCCTAGATTTGAAAGGTACGGACCCAGTGCAACATTTCACGAAACCACCCGCTCGCTTTGGAGAGGCTTCATTGGTTCGGGAGCTTGAAAAGCGGGGTATTGGCAGGCCTTCAACTTATGCCTCGATCATAACCACGATCCAAGATCGAGGGTATGTGTCGTTGAAGAATAAACGTTTTTATGCGGAGAAGATCGGAGAGTTGGTGACGGATCGACTAAATGAGAATTTTACTAACTTACTCGATTTTGGTTTCACTGCTAGCCTAGAGGATGCTTTGGATCAAGTTTCAAGCGGTGATAAGGACTGGAAGAAAACCCTGGACAGTTTCTATCAGGACTTCTCAGAGAAACTCGACAAAGCAGCGGATCCAGAAGCGGGGATGCGAGCTAACAAGCCTTCAATGATAGAAAAGCCCTGCCCTCAGTGTGGTCGCCCAATGAATGTCCGAACCGCGAGCACAGGGGTGTTCTTAGGATGTTCGGGCTATGATTTGCCACCTAAAGAACGGTGTAAACATACGATCAACTTGATTCCTGGCGATGAAGTAGTCAGTGCCTCCGGAGACGATGAGGAAGAGTCTAGAATCTTGTTAAAGAAAAGGCGCTGTGATGTATGTCAGACCGCGATGACGGAATATTTGATTGACGAGTCAACGAAATTGCACCTGTGCGGTAACAATCCAGACTGCCAAGTCTCTGCCTTTGAAGCGGGTGCTTTCAAGATTAAAGGCTATGAGGGACCGACCCTTACGTGTGAAAAACCTGAATGCGGCGCTGAAATGCAGCTAAAAACTGGCCGATTTGGTAAGTATTTTGGTTGTACTGGCGTAGATTGTAAGAATACTCGAAAGCTGCTGAGAAATGGCGAGGCTGCGCCCCCAAAAATGGATCCGGTGCCAATGCCTGAACTCGCCTGTGAAAAGGTAGAGGATTTTTATCTTTTACGGGATGGGGCTGCAGGTTTGTTTTTAGCGGCGAGTCAGTTCCCCAAGAATCGAGAAACCCGAGCGCCCTATCTTGATGAATTGGTGCCGCACCAGAATGAAATTGACCCGAAGTATCAGTTTCTCATGCGTGCGCCCTTGATGGATGATCAAGGCAGGCGCTCATTGGTTAAGTTTGGTAGACAGACGAAAGCGCATTATGTAGCGACCGAAGTTGAAAAGGGTAAAGCCTCAGGCTGGAGAGCGGATTATGATGAGGTTAAAGGTTTGTGGGTAGAGAGCCAAACCAAACCTCCAGCGAAAAAGGCAGCGGCCAAGAAGCGAAAAGCACCAGCAAAAAAGAAAGCTACCGCCAAAAAGACGAAGGCAGCGAGCTGATGAGTTGCCTGCAATTGCAAGGTTAAGAAGACAATAAAAAAGAAAGAAGAAAAGAAAAACAGGTCAAAAAAAAGGAAAAAGAAAAGCAGAGCAAAAGAAAAGATGCCCCTAGAAGCGCGAATGCTGCGCGCGCTTGGGTTGCTTAGACCGATCTATTGGCCAATTGGGATAGCCCACAGAGTGTAGGCCATCGCTTCCCGCCATTAGCGATTAAATCAGTGGCGAATAACGCCCACCGCAAGGCCTTCAATAGCGAATTCGCTGTCCCTGAGATCAACCTCGATCGGCGCGAAGTCATCATTTTCAGCGATGAGCGTGATCTCATGTGATTGAGTGCCTTTCTGAAAGCGCTTTACGGTAACTTCTTCACCGATTCGCGCGACCACGATGTCCCCTGGGGTTGCTTGTTGGGTGCTGTGAACCGCGAGTAGGTCGCCATCCATGATGCCTACATTGATCATACTGTCGCCTTTGACGATGAGCATATAATCTGCCGCTGGTTTAAAGAAGGTAGGTGGAATTTCACAATGATCCTCTATGTGTTCGGCGGCCAGAATCGGGTTACCCGCTGCCACTCTACCGATCACAGGGATGCCCAGAGACTCCGGCAGTTTGATTCCCCGAGAAGTGCCTGGGATCATTTCGATGGCGCCTTTACGGGCTAGTGCTTTAAGATGCTCCTCCGCTGCATTGGCACTTTTAAAGCCTAGTTTTTGAGCAATATCCGCACGTGTGGGTGGATAGCCGGTATCTTCAATGTGCGATTTTACAAAATCTAATACTTCGGTCTGGCGTTGAGTTAGTTTAATCATATCGATACTCGGAGGTTGTGGGGTCTTTACCTGTTCAGCCGACCTGGCTTGGGCTAAACCATGAAGGTGTTTATATATACAGGGTGTGATTATATACAGTATCACAGTGGGTGCAACCGTTATTCTTGATCTGACCCTAACGTTGATTTCTGACGCATCGGGGCTATAGTGTGCTGGTCTGTTAGGGGCAACGAGGTGGCGATGTTACGTAAATTAAATATTGCGTCTTTGAAAGGAAGGCTTATGTCAAAATGCAGCAGAATCGTTCCGGTTTTAGGGCTACTGTACGTCTCCTATTTTTCGATCAATCTTCATGCTGCAGATGAAAAACAAACCCTTTGGGTGGTGGGCAGTTTTGGCGACCAGACTGGTGCAGAACGGACTGCAAGGCAGGTGAGTGATTTAATCGCCTCGGATGTTTTGATCCAGACGGTAGCGATGAGAAACCAGACGCGCTACCGGGTACTTGTTGCGCCAGGCACCTCAGATGGTGATCGATTGCGCACCGAGAGTTTGTTGCGGAGTGATGCCTTCGATGATTTTTGGAAGGTAACCGTAGATACCCAAGGCGCAAATTTACAGAAAATTAAGACCTCAAGCAGTCAATACCAACGGGCAAGTGAATCAGACTCTGAGGTCAAGGGATCAGTATTACGGCCTTTGATGCGCGGCGCGGCGAGTGCCACGAGCGAAGCCAGTACGTCGGTAGTGAAGTCGGTAGTCAAGATAGAAGAAGCAGAGGTAAAACCCGCTGGATCAAGGCAGCAAAAGTTACTTGATAGGCCTGGGTCAAATTACCATCCCATCCGATTGAGGGACCAATGAATTTCGGCGTTTTCAAGATAGCCGGATGGCAGAAGTCTGCCAGGGGGCTCTCAGACCTAAGATGAATACCTTGCAATCATTTTTAAGCTTTTTTGGCGCTTGGATCTCAGACCCGTTGGTGATTAATGTCTTCGGCATTGTGCTGGCTACGGCCGTCGTTAGTTACCTTGCTCGGCGATTGTTAGCAGGTTTAGCGGATCGTTTAAAGACGACTGAAAGCCCTTGGGACGACGCCTTATTGGCGACAGTACGTACCCCGTTGAAGTTACTAATCTGGATCATGGGCTTATCCTTAGCAGCCGAAATGATTGCCGAAGCCCAAAGCCAGGGGCAACTTGAGATCATTAGTAACATCCGATACTTAGCGTTTATTGGGTTAGTCACATATTTTCTATCCCGTCTGATTAAAGAGTTGGAAACCACCTATCTTGCAGCGGGTGGGGATGAAACAACGGTAACCGCTATCGCCAAATTGGTGCGAATCTCGGTGTTTATCACCGCTGCATTGATGGCTATGCAGACTCTTGGGTTGAGTATCTCTGGGGTTCTAACCTTTGGCGGCATTGGTGGTATTGCAGTCGGCTTTGCAGCGAAAGATTTACTCGCAAACTTTTTTGGCGGCCTCGTGATTTATATGGACCGGCCTTTTAAAGTTGGGGACTGGATTCGAAGCCCTGACCGTGAAATCGAAGGTACAGTAATCAACATTGGATGGCGACTAACTGAAATCAGAACCTTTGATCAGCGGCCGTTATATATACCAAATTCGATGTTCTCGACGATATCGCTGGAAAATCCGTCGAGAATGCTGAATCGCCGCATATTTGAAACCATTGGTATTCGCTACAGCGACGTCGAAAAGATGCGGGACATCGTCTCCGATGTGAAGGACATGCTGGTGGCGCACCCAGAAATCGACACCGAGCGGACGCTGATGGTCAACTTCAATAGCTTCAATGCATCCAGCATTGATTTCTTTATCTATACGTTCACCAAGACCACCGTCTGGGTAGAGTTCCATGAAATTAAGCAGGATATCCTATTGAAAATCTCAGATATTATCGCGCGTCATGGGGCGGAGGTCGCCTTCCCGACCTCAACGATCCATATCGAATCCATTGAACCCGAGCCCCAAGGCTGACGCGTTTTTGCGCTGCCTTGTTGATGAATTAAACCCGCTAAGGATCTCAAATGGCTGAAATGCTGTTTTATGAAAAACCAGTACCCCTGAGTAATCAGACCCACGCTGACTGGAGATTAAAACTCTCCGAAAAACGATTTGAGTTTGCTGCTTCAATCAACTCTGTTGTCTTAGCGGGTATTGAATTTGTTGAAGCATCGAAGGACTATCCGATTGTCTTTGCCCAAGCCGGTGAACAGTTGGTACCGGTCTCGCTGTTGGGGCTCAGAGACACGGGGAATGTTTATGTGAATTCCGAGGGCAATTGGTTGGCAGACCATTATGTGCCAGCGTTTATCAGGCGTTATCCTTTTGTGCTGGGTGAGGGACCTGGTCCTGAACCCATGGTGTGCATCGACGAGGCCTACTCAGGGTTTGGTCTTGAAGAAGGAGATCGTTTATTTGAAGCTGGTGAGGCGCAACCAATTCTAACCAATGCCATGACGTTTCTTGGGGAGTTTCAACGTCAGTTCGACCGAACCAAAAGTTTCGTTGCGGTGTTGCAAGCCCAATCGCTGTTAACCCAAGTATCAGCAACCATCCAGGATGAAGCCGAACACAAAACGCATCTCCAGGGGCTTATGGTGGTTGATGAACAAAAATTGCTTGCCTTGGATGATGAGACGGTCCTGAAACTATTTCGGTCCGGAGAACTCAGCTGGATTTATGCCCATCTCATGTCGATCAGCAATCTCAAACGCCTAACCGATCAAGCCAGGCGCCAATAATATGTCGGAGCGCGTTGATTCAAGGAGGCAAAGATGACTCTGGCAGTGATTGGTGGCACGGGGTTTGGCGCTTTTGCGGGTCTTACAAAAACCCAGGATCGTAAAATTTCGACGGCTTTTGGGGATGCAGAACTGCAAACGGGTCAACTTCAAGGGAAGCCACTCATTTTTCTGCCCCGCCATGGTATGCCAGCGAGAAAATTACCCCATGAGATTAATTATCGCGCAAACCTTGCTGCGCTCAAGGAACTAGGCGCAACGAGTGTTCTCGCTGTGACTGCAGTTGGCACGGTGGACCCAGAACTGAAAGTGCCGGCACTGGTCATACCGGACCAGATCATTGACTATACCTTCGGTCGAGCCCAAACAATTTTCACAGAGACATTGCAGCACATTGATTTTTCAGAGCCTTATGATCGTCAGCTTCGAGGACGTGTGCTCAAAGCAGTTGAGCAAGCTCAGACAAACATGCCAGAGATGGTCGTGGTCGAGGAGGGAGTTTATGGCTGTACTCAGGGACCCAGACTGGAATCTGCTGCGGAAATTAAACGATTGGGGCGCGATGGGTGCACCATCGTAGGCATGACCGCAATGCCTGAGGCAGCACTTGCTCGGGAGCTCGAGTTAGCCTACGCGGGGTTGTCTGTGACGGTCAATCCAGGCGCTGGACTGACCCGTGAAGATATTACCCTGTCAGCAATAGAAGCCGCGATGCATGAAGGCATGGGTTGGGTGCTCGCAGCGGTGATCGCATTGCTAGCCGATGATGAGCCCCAGAGTGATTGAGTATCGATGCTAGACCTAATGAGGTTTTACAGCGCCTCGCTTGCGGGTCTAATTTCTAGGATCAGTCCAAACGCTGGATGATCAATGTAGTGCGCTTCGTTGGAACGCAGCCTCCGAGTTTCGATCATATGATAGCGGTGCGCGGGGGTAGATTGAGCGCCTCGTTTTGCAGCGGCAACCAATTCCGGGTATTGCGCCGCCACCAATGCCAAGTCCTCTGATTCGGCTTTACCCAAGGTTGCTTGGAATTGCGTCAAATAAAGGTCTGTCTCAAGGTGCAAATAGCGGCTTCGTCGCAAAGCAATGGTGCCCTCTAGCTCAAAGCTAGGACCGTATTGAGCGCCCCCTTGCAATAGGATTGACGTCGTTTCCTCATTGATAGGCTGGGTCCAACTTTGATGGAGAAGCAATTGGTAAAGGCTAGACCGTCTGATCGACCTCGCGACCTGCCCGAGGGCAAGGTCCTGATTGGCAACCGCGCGAAACGCTGAGCTTTCGGAAGTAATCGCGTCCAGAATAGCGGTTTTTTGCTGATCTAGTAGCGCCGCCATGGCGTTATTGGCTGTTGGCGCCGTCGCTTTGGCGTTAGCGGCTTTGAGCGCAGCAATCAATGCTCTGTTGCGAAGCCCAGTGGCTTGGTCAAAAAATCGATATTGATTTTGATCTGTCTCAGATACCGATGCTGTCTGGCTAAGCCCAGGGGTATCGGTTTTGGCCATCAGGTAGAGAGCTTGCTCGAGGCGAAGGGGTGTAATATCTGCTTCTCGGTGCGGGGCAATGGCAATGATATCGCTTGGGAAAGGCGCGGGATCAGGCAATTGGTTAGCGGCGGGCAGCGCAACATCGAGGCGTTTGAAAGCGATGACTTCAATTTGATACCAACGATCGTCATTAGCCGTTGAGGTAAGTGCAGACAGCAAAAGCAGCGCGCCCAGCGCTGCTGGTCGAATCGCGATGTTGCTACGGCGCAGCAAGCTGCTCAATGCGAGAGGCCGTTCAAGCCGCTTGAAAGTGTTGCAGAAGATCTTCAATGTGTTTAAACCGCTGTTCCCTATCGGCTATATTATCCACAATTGCTAACTGGTTGGCAGAGGCAAATCGATAACGTTGGCTTTGCGTCTGAACCAAGGTGATGATCCGGTCAGGAGAGACTTGGGTGTCCTGAGCGAAATCAATTTTACCGCCCCTAGGGCCAAAGTCTATTTTGGTGATGCCAAGGCGCTCTGCTTGTAATTTTAACTCAGTGACGCGAAATAGGTTCTTTAAAGGGTCCGGGAGCAGACCAAATCGATCTATCATTTCAACTTGCAAGGCTCTAAGGGCTTGGGTGTCGGCAGCATTAGCGATTCTCTTGTAAAGCACGAGGCGCATGTGAACATCAGGTAAATAAGGCTCTGGTATGAGCGCCGGCAGATGCAATTTGATTTCAGTGCTGTCTTCAATAGGGGCCTCGAGATTAATCTGTTTTCCGTCCTTAAACGCTTTAACGGCCCGGTCAAGCATATCCATATAAAGCCCAAAGCCGATTGCGGTCATGTTTCCTGTCTGAGATTCCCCTAATAGCTCGCCGGCGCCTCGAATCTCCATGTCATGGGTCGCGAGAATAAAGCCTGCACCCAAATCCTCTGCGCCGGCAATGGCCTCTAGTCGCTGCTCTGCATCTCGGGTCATTCGGCTTTTTTCGGGGATCAAAAGATAGGCATAAGCTTGGTGATGCGATCTGCCGACTCGGCCTCGTAGTTGGTGAATTTGAGCGAGACCAAATTTATCGGCGCGATCCATAATGATGGTGTTCGCATTTGGGATATCAATACCAGTTTCTATGATCGTAGTGCAGACTAAAATATTGGCGCGCTGATGATAGAAATCTGACATCACCTGCTCGAGTTCTTTTTCTCGCATCTGACCGTGCCCGACTAAGACCCTGGCTTCTGGCACAAGCTGCTTGAGTTCATCAGCACATTGTTCGATGTCTTTGACCTCATTGTGGAGGTAGTACACTTGGCCACCTCGCAAAAGCTCACGTTGAATGGCCTCTTTAACCACTGCAAGGTCCTTGGGTCGGATGAAAGTCTTAATCGAAAGACGTCGCGCTGGAGGCGTTGCAATAATTGATAAGTCTCTGAGACCCGTCATCGAAAGGTTCAAGGTACGAGGGATCGGGGTCGCCGTCATGGCTAAAACGTCGACGTTGGCACGCAGGGATTTGATCCGCTCTTTCTGCCGCACCCCAAAACGATGTTCTTCATCGATAATGAGTAGGCCGAGATCATGAAAGCGAACCTGGTCTTGAATCAGGGCATGCGTGCCAATGACAATGTCAGTTCGTCCATTGGCCAGTGTCTCGATTACCGCATCTTGCTCTTTTCGGCTTTTAAACCGCGAGATGCTTTCGATTTTGACTGGCCAATCTGCAAACCGATCTTGGAACGACTGCAAATGTTGCTCGGCCAGCAGGGTGGTCGGCACCAAAATCGCAACCTGTTTGCCTGCTTGAACTGCTAAAAAAGCTGCTCGCATAGCAACCTCAGTTTTTCCAAAGCCAACATCGCCGCAAATTAACCGATCGGTAGGCTTGGGGCTGCAAAGGTCTGAGATCACGGCTTCAATCGCGCTCAGTTGGTCAGCGGTCTCCTCGAAAGGAAAACCCCGAGCAAATCTTTCGTAGTCTGCATCCGGGGGTGGCAGGGCGAGGCCCTGTTTGGCTTCTCGGCGCGCATAAATTTCAAGGAGTTCAGCCGCAACGTCTCTGATTTGTTCCGCCGCTTTTCGTTTGGCTTTTTCCCAAACATCGCTCCCTAATCGGTGCCAGGGGGCAAGGTCCGCGTCAGCGCCGGTATAACGAGAAATAAGATGAAGGTCGGCAACCGGTACGTAAAGGGTCGCCTCATCTTGATAGAGCAAGGATAAGAATTCATTCGATTGGTCGTCGATGGCGAGCGTCACCAGACCTTGATACCGGCCCACGCCATGTTCCTGATGCACCACCGGTGCACCCTCGCTCAGTTCGGTCAAGCTGCGGACGACGAGTTCATCGGCCTGATCGCGCTCTTTCTGACGGCGCCTAGCTTGAAGTACGCGCTCTCCAAATAGCTGAGCCTCGGAAAGTACAATCAACGATTTCTCTGGCAGGTTAAGGGATCTAGCGGTGGGCGCGATGGCTAGGGTCAGGGTCGCATCCGAGCTGAGAAATGACTGCCAGCTATCGACTAAAGTGGGTGACCACCCAGCCTGCCGTAATAATTGATCAATAAGTTCACGACGTCCTGGTGATTCGGCGCAGATCAGTATCCTTTGATCGGCTGTGTCCAAGCGTGCTCGAAGGCGATGGAATGGGTCCTTAGCTTGATCATCGATCGATACGTCGGGTACAGCAATAGACATGAAGTCGAAGGCGCGTGCCCCGGCTTCTTCGAGATGATCAATGCGGGGGTAGTTTTTCAGGGTTGCTCTAAAGTCATCCTCTCGAAGTAGTAACTGCTCCGGGGGCAGAATAGGACGCTCAAGGTTATAGCGTAGACTTTCGTATCGATTGCGAGCGTTTTCCCAGAAGCGCTCAATTGGATCAGATAGCGGGTCGCTCATGATGAGCAGCTGGTCGGGTAAATAATCGAAAAGGGTTTCGGTCTTATCAAAAAACAGGGGCAGATAGTATTCGATGCCAGCAGGCGTTAGCCCCGACGACAC
>Ga0181554_1004707_pt1 | contig 10963 bp, 6 predicted proteins | sample 011ome_16_FD_145602 | JGI IMG/M metagenome (GOLD analysis project Ga0181554, IMG submission 145602) | Coastal salt marsh microbial communities from the Groves Creek Marsh, Skidaway Island, Georgia - 011503CT metaG (spades assembly) | ecosystem: Environmental > Aquatic > Marine > Intertidal zone >... | reverse complement strand
TGAGCGCGCCCTTCCCGACGCGGACGTTGCGCGCGACGTCGCCCTCGAACCACTCGCCCGACGGCGACCAGTGCGTGCCGTACCCGTGCATCTCGCCCTCGACCCACGCGCCGTCGTACCACCTCCTGTCCGCCCACGTCTTCTTCCCGATCCCCGTCATCTCGTCCCTCGTGAACTCGCCGTCGTACGAGCCGCCGTCGGAGAAGGTGAGGATCCCGCGGCCGTGCTTCGCGCCGTCGACGAAGCCGCCCTCGTAACGTCGGATGTGCCCGTTCGGGTAATCGAAGACGCCGTGGCCGTGGTGCACGCCCTTCGCGGTCGCGTCGCCGTCGTATCGCGACGTGAGCTCGCTGCCGCGGACGGTGGAGCCGAACCTTCCGGTCGAGGACGTGTCGAACGTCGTCGCGCCCGCTCGCGACATCGCGGCGACGCGTCCCAAATACTGATGCATTCATTTTTCGACGACGACGCGACGCGCGACGCGACGAATTAATGAACTCGCGGTCTCTACTCGAGCTGCCGCGCAGACCGCCATCACTTCGCTCGCGCGCGCTCGAGGCCGACCGCGCGACGCCGCGCGCGGAGATTGAGCTCACGAGCACCCGTCGTCGTCATGGTCAAGCGCGGACGCGACGACGATGGCGCCGTCGCCCCCGCTCCCGCGGTCGAGCCCGCGCGACAGCGTCACTACCTCGCGATCCGCAGGGCGCTCAACGATCAGTTCGTCGCGGACCTGACGCGGAAGCTGACGCAGAATCCCACGCGAAGGTTCGACAAAGAGGTCGCGGACTACGAGAAGTTCTCCAGGCAGCTCCGGGTGCGTCTCGAGCCGCGAGAATCGTCTTCGACGCCCCGCCCGCGGCGCGGCGCCGAACTCGAGATTTCGATCCCCCGATTTCGTTTGTTTTTTTCTCTTCTCTGAGATCCGTTCCCCCGTCCTCCCCAACCCCACGACAGAACGAATACGCGGACGTCGCCGCGGCGATCGAACGAGACGCCGCGGCGACGTTCGCCGCCGCGGGCGCGATCGCGAAGCACGGCGAGTCCTTCCTCTGGGGCACCGGCGACGCCGGGCAGCTCGGATTCGGCGAAGACGTCATGGAGCTGTCCCGACCGAAACTCCTCAACACGCTGCCGTCGGCGACGTCCGTGCTGAAAGTCGTCTGCGGCGGCATGCACACGCTGTGGATCGTCGACGGTGGTCTGTTGTACTCCGCGGGCGTCAACGACGAGGGCGCGCTCGGGAGGAAGGCGAACAAGGATGACGCGGACGCGGAGACGAAGCCCGGGCCCGTGCGACTCCCCGGCGGCGCCGCGGCGGTGGATCTCTCCACCGGGGACTCGCACGTCGCCGTCGTCACCTCCGACGGCGCCGTCGTCGCGTGGGGCACGTTCCGGACGTCGAGCGGCCTGTGGGCGTTCACCCCGGATCAGCAGATCGCGCGGAGTCCGATCACGGTGTACTCGCCGGAGACGCGGGCCGGGCGGATCGCGAGCGTCGCGAGCGGGACGGATCACGTCATCGCGAGAACCGCCGGCGGCGACGTCTACTCCTGGGGCTGCGGCGAGAAAGGACGGCTCGGGCGCCTGCCCCCCGCGGACGCGGACAACACGAGCAAGCGCGACGCGTCCGCGAAGACGAAGCTGCTGACGGCGTGTAAGGTGCCGAACCTCCCCGAGGGCGGCGTCACCGCGATCGCGGCGGGGAGCTACCACTCGTTGGCGTTCGTCGCGGGCGCGAAGGAGGTGTACGCGTGGGGTTTGAACTCGTACGGGCAGCTCGGTCTCCCGTACGACATGAACGAGGCGGGTTCGAACCAGGTGGAGTACTTCCCGAAGCGCGTGGCGCCGCTGTGCGGAAGAGGGTTCGTCGCCGGCGACGGCGGGGAGAATCACACGGTTCTTTTGGACGACGGCGGGAAGGTGTACGCGCTCGGTCGAAGCGCGTACGGCCGACTCGGGCTCCCCGGGATCGACGAGATGAGCGACGAGCCGCGCTCGAGCGCGGAGCACGTCGTCGGGGTCTCGAAGAAGGCGACGAAGGTTGTCGCGGGAGGGAGCACGTCCGCGTGCGTGACGGACGACGGCGACGCGTACGTGTGGGGGTACGGCGATTTGGGGCAACTCGGCCGCGGGTCGGATCAGTCGGACGCGTTGACGCCGGTGAGGCTGGCGCCGACGAAGGCGATGGGCGGTAAGCGCGTCGTGGACGTCTCGTTCGGGGGGCAGCACACCGCGGCGTTGTGTTTGCCTCCGAAGGGGAGCGAGGGGACGCCGATCGCGAAGCGCACGCGCGGCGCGGGCGCCGCGTGAGAGGTCGGAAGCGAGAGAAGACGAGATGAGCGACGGCGCGCGCGCGCGGCGAGGCACGACGACGGACTATCATGAGCTTGAGGGTACGAACGAATGCACTCGCTACGAATTAAGATTATCATAATAAATCGTTTATGGACGCTAACCTCGCTGCGTGATTAATGCGGCGCCGCGCCGCGGCCTTCCGCGACGATGAGCCACACGTTCGATATCGATATGAACGCGCCGAGGAGGAGGAGGCCGACGCCCGCCGCGGCTTCGAAGAGCGCCTCGCGCGTGAGCGTCGGAACGCCGCCGCCGCCGCCGCCGCCGCCGCCGCCGCCGCCGCCGGTCTCTTCGTCGACGTCGTCGCCGAGCGCGGCGCCGCCGCCCGGTAACAACGCCGCGCGCATCTCCTCGTGCGACGACGCCGTGAACGACGACAACGCGCCGTTCGCGCCCTTCGTCCGGCGCCTCCTCGGCGCGCTCCCGCCTCTCTCCTCGCCTCCCTCGCCGCCGCCGCGACGCCGCGCTCCCGCTCGCCGCCGCGCGACGACGACGCTCCACGCCGGTCGCGCGCACAACAACCCCGGAACGACGAAGATCACCAGCACCGCAGCGGTGCTCCCGACCATCGTGAACACCGCGCCGAGGTCCGACACGAGCGACGCGACGACGCCCGTGGCGAAGACGAACGCTATCGTCTGCGAGACGTGCCTTCCGAGCGGCGCCATCCCCGCCGCGCGCTTCGTCCACCCGAACATCGCGCACAGGGTGTCGTCGAGCGCGGCGCGGTGCGAGAAGTGGTTCATCGCGTACGACCCGATCGCGTTTACTCCCATGAAGAGCTTACATGTGATGATCCACGTGTTTTTTTCGTCGTAGCTCTCGAGCATGTTCGACTCGACGTCGGGGTGCGCGTAGTACGCGAACTCGCCGACGGCGACGTAGCCGACGAGCGCGATGACCGTCGAGATCGCGACCGCGCGTTCGAACGCGGCGCGGCGGTTCGATTTGGGTTTCGATTTCGATATCGACGCCGCGATGACGACGTCGCCGTCGGCGTCCGCTCCGAAAACGTTCGCGCCCCCCGCGCCCGCGCCCGCGCCTGCGCCCGCGCCCGCGCCGCGTCGTCCACTCGGCGACGATACCAGCGACCCTATCGACGACGACGGCGACAGGCTCGACCGCGGCGTCGCGAACCCGGGGAACGCGTCGTCCGCGTCCATCGGCGCGAGCGGCGGGCGCGCGTCGTCGTCGCCGTTTTCGTTTTCGTTTTCGTTTTCGTTTTCGTTTTCGTTTTCGTTTTCGCCGCCGTCGTCGTCGTCGCGCGGATCGTCGCGGAACTCCGCGAACACGCTCAACACCTGCACGTGCACCTGGAACGCGAACACGAACACGGGCAGCGCTCGGACGACCCCGGCGCCGAGCTTCCACGCGACGACGACGTCGCCGCCGCCTTCGCCGTCATCGCCGCCGCGGATGAGTTTCTCGCCCGCGTCCACGACGACAACCGTCGCCGTAAACGCCAACGCGACGACCGCGAGCGCGCTCGCGGGCGCTAAGCTCTTCGTCCGCCGGAGCAGCGACAGCGGCAGCAGCGCGAAGACGCTCGCGAACGTCACGACGCCGACCCTCCCCGTGGGTTGTTTGAACGGCGGGAGAGGGAGACGACGAAGCATCATGCGCGAGAGCCCCGGGAATCCGTTCGTCGCGGCGTCCACGGCGTCGACGACGATGACGACGTACGCTACGCACGACCCGAACGCGAAGAGCATCAGCGCGACGCCGACGACGTGCGCGAACTCGGGCCCGAACGCGCGGAGGACGAGGGCTTGGTACGAGTCCGCGTTTGAACGCTCGCCGTGCTTCACGAGGACGTCGACGGTGAAGATCGTGAGCGATGCGGCGACGAGGACGAGGACCGCGCCGAGCGCCGCGCCGCACTCGCGGACGCCGTCAGGGATGGAGAGGATGCCAGCGCCGACCGCGCAGTTGCACAGGTTGACGATCGTGGTGGGGAGGCTCGCGGAGCGGGTCGAAGGCGTCGCGGCGGCGGCGGCGGCGATCTCGCCGTCGTCGTCGTCGTCGTCCTCCTCCTCATCTCGACGCGTCGTCATCTGCGCGCTCGTCTCGTCTTGAGCTCCTCGCAGCTAGAACCCCGGGGGCAGGCGCCCTTCGCGCGCGAGCTTGAGACGCTTTCGCTCTTGCGTCGCCGTGAAGACGGCGAGGAACGTGGCGACGGAGCAGAACCCGAGCGCGGCGACCGCGACCCGATCGCTAAGCGCCATCCGCCGGCATGCACGGGTCGGGGGCGCGGTGGAGCCCTCACCGCGTGCGCACGGGAAAATGAACGCGCTGAGCGCGCGCGGCGCGTCGACGAGACGAAAATCGATCGACCAGACGAATCGAGCTCGCGATGGCTGATGACATCTGAATTGCCTCCAATTCAGTAGCCTCCGCACCGCTCGACGCGTCGCAGCGCGCGCGATGATGGAACTCGAACCCCTCCCCGCGCAGTCCGGGGTGAACGGCCTCGACTACGCCTGGTCGCACTCCCTCCGCGAGGAGGTCGAGACGCACGGGTCGTACTGGGACCACCACGACAAGCGTCGCGAAATTTCCGACGCATTGTCGCGAAACGCGGAAGCGTCCACGGAGCCTCCGAGGGAGGAGAAGTGGGCGAAGCGGCTGCGTTTGCGGCTCGAAAAGCTGAACGGCGATCCGGACGACGCGGACGACGCGACGACGCCGAAGATTTCGCTGGAGGACGTCGCGCGCGAGGCGATCGACGGCGAGCCCATCCCGCGCTCGCGTCGCGTGAAGATCACGTCCCCGAGAAGCGCCATCGCGTGCCTCGTCACGGGAACGAATCCAGACGACCTCGTCCCGCGCGTCCCGACGCCGTCGACGGGAACGTACCCGGAGAGCGCGTACGAGGACCAGGCGTTACTACGCGCGGAGAAACGCAAGAGGCACGCGAACGCGACGCGGCTCACGGCGCTGCTGGACAAGCGCGACGCGATGACGCGAGAGGATGTCGTTCGGTACCTGGCCGAGTTGGCGGACGCGAGGCGAGCGGCGGATGCGGCGGAGGCGGAGGAGGCGCGGAAGCGAGAGGCGGAGATGGAGGAAGCGCGCAGGCTCGCGGAGGAGGCCGCGGAGAGGGAGAGGAACAAGAGGTTGCCGATCGTGGAGGCGGCGTACCCGACCCCGGCGCCGGAGCCGGAGGAGGAAGAGGAGCATGATTACGATCACTACGACCGCGACGACGACGACGCGGGGGGGCGACCCGGCGACGATTTCGAAGACGACGACGACTCCGACGCGGCGTCCGAATTTGACGCGTACGCGGAGGACTACGAACGCGCGCTGAAAGCGAAGCGCGAGGCGTACGCGGCGAACCACGCGGAGGAGCGGAAGAGGACCGCGAGGCGGCTCGCGGAGCTGACGAGGAAGGAGCTGTATCCGCCCGACGGCGACGGCGGCGGCGAGAACCAATTTCCAAACCGCGGCGGCGGCGGCGGCGGCGACGACGCCGGCGCGAACGGGACGACGCGCGCGAACTCGTTCCGAGGCCCGAAGCGCCTGATCGTGGACACGAAGATCGGCGCGCGCGTCAACCTGGGCGGGTCCGCGGCGTTCGCCGCGCCGACGGTGCGCTTTAATCCGCCGCCGGGCGCGAAGAAGAGAGGAAGAGTAAAAAGAAAAGGAAAGAAGAAGAGCGACCCCCTCGACGCGCCGATGTCCACGATGGAGAAGCTCAAGATCCTCGAGCGGCTCGTGGACGAGAAGAACGCCGCGGAGGCTAAGAAGCAGCGCAGAGAGAATCGCGCGCGGATGGACCGCGCGGGCGAGCTCGCGGAGGAGAAGTCGCGGCTGGACGACGCGGCGCGCGCGAGAAAGGTGCGTTCTATCTCACACTGGTCCCCATACGACCGCGTCGGCGTGGTGAACGCCGATCCTTAAGGACTTTTATCGGCGCGTCTCTCCGCCCAGGGTCCCTCGCTTTCAATCTCCGCCCTCGGCGCCTATCAACTCCGCTTCTGACGCCTTTCAACTCCACCCCGACGTTCACTTGAAAGGCGGAAGAGGCGGCGCTCCTCGCGGAAGCCGAGCGCGTCTCCGCGGCGAAAGCGCGCGCGAGGCGAGAGCAGGACGCGCGGCTCGAGGCTGCGGAGCGCAAGAGGGAGCAGACGCAGATGGAGACGACGCGGAAGTTTGCGCGGGTGAACACGCACACGGGCGGGTTTTCGGAGCCGCGGACGCCGCGGCTCGGCGAGCTCGGCGCGACGCCGAAAATTTCCGGCGCCGCGACGCGGCGGCGGCCGTCGAGCGCCGCGCCGTCGATCTCGCTCTCGCTCTCGTCGCCGCGCGCCTCCCCCGGAGGAGGAGGCGCGTCTTTGTTGGCGACGCAGGACAGCGTGCGGTCGTCCCTCGGCGCTTCCCCGAGCTTCGTCGCGGAGGCGCCGCGCACGCCGCGCGGCGCCAGCGGCGCGTTCCCGTCGCCGCCCGACGCTCCCGGCGGCGGCAGCGTCGCGAGCAGCCCGCGACTCTCCCCCGGGAGCTTCGGGACGTCGTCGCGGTTCCCCGTCGCCGCCGCCGCCGCGATGCGTCGACCCGCGAGCGCGCAGCCGCGCGCGACGAAACCCGGCGCGTCGTCGGTGGCGGAGGAAAAAGCAGACGCGCTCGCGTTGGAACGCGCCGCCGAAGCCGCGTTCGAAGCCGCCGCGATTCAGCTCCGGGAGGTCAAGATCGCGAAAGCGAGAGACGCGCGCGCGGCGATGGAGCTCGAGAAGCAGGAGCGGCGCCTCGCGGAGAGCGCGGAGCGCGCGGCGGTGTTACGCCGTCGAAAAGACGCCAAGACCAAACGCGACGCCGAGGCGCTCGCCGCCGCCGTCGCCGAGTCCGAGCTCAAAAACGCGGCGGTGAAGCTCCGACGCGAGGAAATCGCCGCGGAGCGCGCGGCCGCGATCAAACGCCGCGCGCTGAAAGCGGAGCAGCTCCAGGAGGCGGCGACGTTGAACCGCGCGCGCGACACCGCGACGCGCGCGGAGTGGCGGTCATCGCTCGCGGATCTCCGCGCGGACAAGTTTGAACGCGCGACGAACGCGTACGAAACGCGTTTAGACGACGCCTCCGCCGCGATTCGCGACAAGCACGCGGAGGAGGCCCACAAGATCATCGGCCACAAACGCGAGATGAGCGCGAAGGAGCTCGACTTCGCGAAGCGGATCACGGAGCAGGCGCGGCGCGAGCGCGTCAAGGTGGAGGCGAGCGTCCGCGAGCTCAAGGCGACGGCGCGGCGGCTGCGCGTGCCCCCGGACGCGTTGCACGCGCCGGGGTCTCCCGAGGTGCGTTCCATCGCGGCCGCGACGCGAGGGAACCTTCCGAGGTCGCCGCGGGAGCACGATAAGAGCGACGCGGCGACGAAGCGCGTCGTGAAGGAGCTGGAGGAGAAGAACCAGGCGTTGGAGGAGGCGCTGGAGGAGACGCGGGCGAAGCTGGAGAGCGAGTTTGGCGCCGCGGCGGCGGCGGGGGGAGGGGCGGAGGGGACGCCCGCGGCGGCGCGGCGGAGGGGCGGGGCGCCCAAGCCCGCGGGACCGTACACCGAGTACACCACGCCGTAGACTGTGACGTTGAATTATAGTTCAACCCGTACACGGAATACACCACGCCGCGTCGAGGACGTAATGCGATGATGATATCGTATCTCGCGCGCGCTCGAGAACGAGACGTCGAAAAGCGAAAAAGCGTTGCGAAAAAGTGCAAGTGCTCGGCGGGTCAGGTTGAAAGGCGTCGCGATCAAACTTTGAAACCGAGGGATGGGTGACGTAACCAGGCGGGCGTAAAAAGCGATTAGGTTTACGTACCCCGAGAGGGTCACCGCGACCACAGCGCGGCACACGCTCGAACGCGCGGCCGCGATGTCCGCGTCCACGTCGGCCGCGGCCCTCGCGCCCATCGGGCGGCGCGCGCGCGCGCGCGGCTCGACGCGCGCGCGTCCGCGCGCGAATGCGCGCGTCGTCCGCGCCGCCATCGCGGATCCGCCATCTTCGCCAAATACGCCCGCGCGATCCGACGCGGAACTCCGCGCGGAGCAAGCGCTCCTCGCGGGCGACGACAGCGACGGCACGATCGCCGGGTTCACGAAGCTCGAGTGGAGTTGCATTCAGACCCCGGCGAGGTACCTCGGGAACGAGATCGGCGCGGTGCACAAGCCGTGGACGGAGGCGGAGGTTCGGTTCGCGATGGCGTATCCGGAGATCTACGAAGTCGGCGCGTCGAATCTCGGGCACGTCGTGCTGTACACGATCTTGAACGACCAGCCCGGGATGCTCTGCGACCGCTCGTACCTCCCCGGTCCGGACATGGAGGCGCTGCTGAAGGCGAAGAACCGGACGCTGTTCGCGGTCGAGAGCAAGCGGCCGTTGACGCACTTCGACGCGCTCGGCATGTCCCTCGCGTACGAGCTGTCGTCGGTGAATCTGCTTCAGGTGCGTTCTATACACTGGTCCCCATACGACCCCGTTCGCGTGGTGAACACCGATCCTTAAGGACTTTTGCCGTCGTTTCTCTCCGCCCATCCCTCGCTTTCAATCCCCGCCCGCGGTGCCTTTCAACGCCAACTGACGCCTTTCAACTCCACCCCGACATTCGCTTGTATGGAACGACCCTCAGATGATGTCTCTGTCCGGGGTGCCGCTGACGTGGCGGGAACGGGACGATAAGCCGGACGAGCCGTGGGACGTGGATGGCGGCTCGTGGCCGTTCGTTTTCATCGGCGGACCGACGGCGACGAGCAACCCGGAGCCCGTCGCGGATTTCGTCGACTTCGTCGCGCTCGGCGACGGCGAAGACGTCATGCCGGAGATCGGCGAGTCGATCAAAAAGAGCAAGCGCGAGGGCCTCAACCGCGAGGAGACGCTGTTCCGGCTCGCGACGGAAGTCGTCGGGATATACGTCCCGCGGTTCTACGACGCCCCGAAAGGCTGGGGCGGCGCGGTGTTCCCGACACGAGAGGGCGTCCCGCCGCGGTGCCTTCGCCGCGTCGCCGACCCCGATCCGTCCATGCAGATAGGGTTGGTCCCGTACGTCTCGACCGTGCACGACCGTCTCACGGTGGAGATTCGCCGCGGGTGCACGCGAGGGTGCCGGTTCTGTCAGCCCGGGATGCTGACGCGGCCGGCGCGGGACGTTCCCCCGGAGAAGGTGATCGAGGCGGTGGAGCGAGGGATGCGGGACACCGGGTACAACGAATTTTCGCTGCTGTCGCTGTCGTGCTCGGACTATCTCGCGCTGCCGTCCGTGGGTTTAGAGATCAAGAACCGACTCAAGGACGAGAACGTGACGCTGTCGCTGCCGTCGCAGAGGATCGATCGGTTCGACGATTCCATCGCGGACATCCTCGGCGGCGCCGGGAAAGCCGGGTTGACGTTCGCGCCCGAAGCCGGGACGCAGCGGCTCCGAGACATCGTCAACAAGGGCTTGACGAACGACGAACTGTTACACGGCGTTCAAACCGCGTACGACCGCGGGTGGAGGAACGTGAAACTGTATTTCATGATCGGGCTGCCCGGTGAAACCGACGCGGACGTGCTCGGGATCGCGGAGACGGTGGCGTGGCTCATCAAAACCGTCGCCGGGAACAAAGCGCGAAAGCGCGACCGACTGAGCTTGACGCTGACGCTGTCGAATTTCACCCCGAAGCCGCACACGCCGTTCCAGTGGCACTCCGTCTCCACGGACGAGTTCGAGCGCAAGGGGACGCTGCTGAAAGAAGCGCTCAAGAAGATCCCGGACGTGAAGAGCAACTGGACGAGCATTCGCATATCGGCCATGGAAGATTTCATCGGGAGAGGCGATCGAAGTCTCTGCCCGGTGATCAAACGCGCGTGGGAGCTCGGCGCGCACAAGGCGACGTGGTGGGACGGCCAGGACGAGTCGTTCCGGTCGTTCGACGCGGCGATCGAGGAAGCCGGGCTGACGTGGCGGTACCGCCAAGTCGTCAACGGCGAGTGGGACGTCATGGAGAAACTCGGGGACGGAGACTACAGAGGCCAGGGCGGCGGCGGGAAAGGCCGCGTCGACCGCGGCGCGCTCGCGGACGAGCGCCTGGACGCGCCGCTGCCGTGGGACCACATCGACACCGGGATCAGTAAGTGGTGGTTGAAAACGGACCTTCAGAAGGCGTTAGAAGGAATCACCGTCCCGGATTGCTCGCACTCCGGGATTTGCACCGAATGCGGCGTCTGCGGGGACGAGTTTGGCGAAAACGTCGTCGCCGCCGTCCCGCCGGTGCCAACCTTCGGCGGACACTACGAGCCCGACGGCCGACGCACGCAGCGCCTGCGCTTCCGGTTCACGAAGGACGGCAAAGAGAGCTTCATCGGGCACCTCGACACGCTGCGGTTGCTCGAGCGCGCGGCGAGACGGGCGGCGCTGCCGGTGAGCATGACCAAGTCGCCGTACAGCAGTCGGCCGCGCATCTCCACGGCGATGGCGTTGCCGCTGGGCGCGTCGAGCGAAGCCGAGATGATGGAGATCGTGCTCACGGAGCGCAGAGACCCGGAGGAGGTGAAGGCGTCGCTCGGGAGTCAGCTCCCGGCGGGGATGCGGCTGTTGGAGGTGGAGGACATGCCGGTGAAGTATCTCAACGGGCGGTTCATGG
>Ga0181554_1004706_pt1 | contig 10964 bp, 8 predicted proteins | sample 011ome_16_FD_145602 | JGI IMG/M metagenome (GOLD analysis project Ga0181554, IMG submission 145602) | Coastal salt marsh microbial communities from the Groves Creek Marsh, Skidaway Island, Georgia - 011503CT metaG (spades assembly) | ecosystem: Environmental > Aquatic > Marine > Intertidal zone >... | reverse complement strand
TTCGTTGCGGCTCCCTGTTTTTGTTGATGCCCATGCTCTACCAGATCGCCACGTTTCTTCTCGATGTCATCGGCGGCCTGATCTCGGGGGCCTGCCTGTTGCGGCTGTACATGCAGTTGCACAAGGTGTCATTTTCGAATCTGGTCGGGGGCCTGGTCTTTGCCCTGACGGACTGGCTGGTGATGCCTTTGCGAAAGTTCATCACACCGGTTGGGCGCTGGGATGTGTCCAGTCTTGTCGCAGCAGTGCTGGTGCAGCTAGTCCAATATGCGCTCGTTCTGGTGCTGCTGGGGGCTGCAGCCGCGTGGGCCTGGCTACCGTGGATGGCGCTGTTTGGACTGGCTCGCGTGGCGGTGTCCGGGCTGATCGGTCTGTTGATCGTCTATGCAGTGATGTCCTGGGTGCAGACCCGGTCTGCGCTGGCCGATGTCGTCGGTCGGCTTTGCGACCCTTTGCTGAGACCTGTCAGGCGGTTTGTGCCGCTCGTGAAGGGCATTGATCTATCGCCTCTGGTGCTGCTGGTGCTGCTGCAGGTCGGATTGATCGTGCTGGGGCATCTGCAGGCAAGCGTGATGCGATGAGTCACGAAATCATGGTTAAAAAGTCCCCATGGTGCAAAAATGATAGCGATGTATTGCTATCGATATGGTAGCGTTCGAGCGGGCAGGTCTACCGCACCGGGGGTTGTCACTGGCGTCAGGCAGGCGTCGGGCCTGCGCGCCGCAAACTACATGACTGAATCCGCGGGCAGGCGCTGCAGCATGGCCAGGCTGCTCGCAACAGTGTTGCGCAGTTCACGGCGGTCGCAGATGAAGTCGACGGCACCCTTGGTCTGCAGAAACTCGGCACGCTGGAATCCCTCGGGCAATGTCACGCGCACGGTGGATTCGATCACGCGCGGGCCGGCAAAGCCGATCAGGGCCTTGGGTTCGGCAATCACGATGTCGCCCACAAAAGCAAATCCTGCACTCACGCCGCCCATGGTCGGGTCGGTCAGCACACTGATGTAGGGCAGGCCCTTCTTGGCCAGACGGGTGAGGGCTGCATTGGTCTTGGCCATCTGCATCAGAGAGAGCAGGCCCTCCTGCATGCGGGCGCCACCGGTCGCAGTAAAGCAGATGAAAGGAACCTTTTGCTCGATGGCGATCTCGACACCGCGCACAAAACGCTCGCCCACCACGGAGCCCATCGAGCCGCCCATAAAGTCGAATTCAAAACAGGCGGCCACCACGTTGATGCTCTTGACGGCACCGCCCATCACAATGAGCGCGTCGGTCTCGCCCGTGTTCTCCAGCGCCTCTTTCAGGCGCTCGGGGTACTTGCGGCTGTCCTTGAATTTCAGGGCGTCCACCGGCAGGACTTCCTGGCCGATTTCATAGCGGCCTTCCGCATCGAGGAACGAATCCAGACGAGCGCGTGCGCCGATGCGGTGGTGGTGGCTGCAGGTCGGGCAAACGTTCTGGTTTTGCTCCAGGTCGGCCTTGTAGAGAACGGTCTCGCAGCTCGGGCACTTGATCCACAGCCCTTCGGGCACCTGGCGGCGCTCGGTAGGATCCGTCTGCTGGATTTTTGAGGGCAGAAGTTTTTCGAGCCAGGACATATGGTGTTCTCCATCTTCAATGGCTCGGCGTGCGGTGCCCCAGGGGCGCCCGTCCACCGGCCGGGTGTGTTCTATGGCGCGCTGCAACCGGTGAGACCGCGCGCCGGGCTGCATTATGCGGCTACGCGTCCAGCGCCTTGCGAATGCCGCGCAGGAAGTCGATGGTGATGGGCACCACCTTGGCATGTTCCTGATCCTCGATCAGCTGGATGATCCTGCTGCCGATCACGACCGCGTCGGCCACCTTGCCGATCGCCTGCGCCGTCGCTGCATCACGGATGCCAAAGCCTACGCCCACCGGAATGTGCACGTGCTGGCGGATGCGCGGCAGCATCTGCTCGACGGCGGCGGTATCCAGCGCGCCTGAACCCGTCACGCCCTTGAGCGACACGTAATACACATAGCCGCTCGCAACGCGGGCCACTTGCGCCATCCGTGCATCGGTGCTGGTGGGGGCCAGCAGGAAGATCAGGTCCATGCCGTGGGCACGCAGGCTGGCGGCAAAGGCCTCGCATTCCTCCGGGGGGTAGTCCACGATCAGCACACCGTCCACACCAGCCGCGGCGGCGTCGCGCACGAATGCTTCAGCCCCGTGCTTCTGGTCGTAGCGCTCCACGGGGTTGGCATACCCCATCAGTACCACCGGTGTGGTGCTGTTGCGCTTGCGGAATTCGCGTACGTGGTCCAGCACCTGTGACATGCCGATACCCAGGCTCAGGGCTTTCTCGCCCGCCTTCTGGATGACCGGGCCGTCGGCCATGGGGTCTGAGAAAGGAACGCCCAGTTCGATCACATCGGCACCTGCCTCCACCATTCCGTGCATCAGCGCCGGGGTGATGTCTGCGAACGGAAAGCCCGCGGTCACATAGGGAATCAATGCCTTGCGGCCCTGGGCCTTCAGGGCCGAAAAAGTCGCTTCGATGCGGCTCATTTGATCATCACTTTCACGGTCTGCTCTCCACCCTTGACCGACTGGCCCTGGCAGCTGGGGCGGCAGTAGAAGTCTGCTCCGCTCAGGTCAGCCACGGTACCGATGTCTTTGTCGCCGCGTCCCGAAAGATTAATCAGGATGGACTGGTCTGGGCGCATGGTCTTGGCCAGCTTCATTGCGTAGGCCACGGCATGGCTCGATTCGAGCGCAGGAATGATGCCTTCGGTGCGGCACAGATAGTGGAAGGCTTCCAGTGCCTCCTTGTCGGTGATGCCCACGTATTCGGCACGGCCGATTTCCTGCAGCCAGGCGTGCTCGGGGCCCACGCCGGGGTAGTCCAGCCCGGCGCTGATGCTATGCGTTTCCGTGATCTGGCCGTTTTCATCCTGAAGGATGAACGTGCGGTTTCCGTGGAGCACGCCGGCACTGCCTTTCTGCAGCGAGGCTGAATGCCGCCCGGACTCCAGCCCTTCGCCAGCTGCTTCGACGCCGATCAGGCGGGTCTTTTCAAACGGGATGTAGGGATGGAAGATGCCCATGGCATTGCTGCCGCCGCCCACGCAGGCGATGACTGCATCGGGCTGCTCGCCCAGTACCTTCTGCTCGGCCAGCATGGCGGGCATCTGGGTGATGCATTCCTTGCCGATCACGCTTTGGAAGTCGCGCACCATCATGGGGTAGGGGTGGGGGCCCGCCACGGTTCCGATGATGTAGAAGGTGTTATCGACATTGGCCACCCAGTCGCGCATGGCGTCGTTCAGGGCGTCTTTCAGCGTCTTGCTACCCGATTCCACCGGGACCACAGTGGCGCCCAGCAGCTTCATACGGTACACATTGGGACTCTGGCGCTTGACGTCTTCCGCACCCATGTACACCACGCATTCCAGGCCGTAGCGGGCGCAGATGGTGGCGGTGGCCACGCCGTGCTGGCCCGCGCCGGTTTCGGCAATCACGCGCGGCTTGCCCATGCGTTTGGCCAGCATGGCCTGGCCGATCACGTTGTTGATTTTGTGGGCGCCGGTGTGGTTCAGGTCTTCACGCTTGAGGTAGATCTGCGCCCCACCCATTTCGCGGCTCGTCCGTGCCGCGTGATAGATCGGCGAGGGCCGCCCCACGAAGTGCTTGAGTTCGTAGTTGAACTCGGCCAGGAACTCGGGGTCGTGCTGGTAGCGCGCGTACGCGTCGCGCAGTTCCTGGATGGCGTGCGTGAGGGTTTCGCTGACGAAGCTGCCGCCATAGGGGCCAAAGTGGCCCGCGGGGTCAGGTTGCTGATAGGAGGTCATGAAGGTTCTTTGCAAGCTGTGCATCGGCCGCGCGCACGGCGGCTACGAAGCGTTGGATTTTTTCGGCGTCCTTGATGCCCTTGACGGGCTTGCCATCGGGGCCATCTGCCTCGACGCCGGAGCTGACATCAACCGCCAGCGTCTTGCAACGCGGACGGACTTGCAAAATGCCATCGGTCACGTTTGCAGGCGTGAGTCCACCAGACAAAACGAGGTGAGAGCTGACGCTTGGTGGAAGGAGTGACCAATTGAATGCCTTGCCGCTGCCGCCATACCCTTCGACATGGGCGTCGAGCAGTATCGCTTGCGCGTGAGAATGATCGTTGACGTATTTTACGAGGTCGAACTGCGCCGCTCCGTCGCCAAGGGGAATCCTGGCAGCCCGCATGTAGGCCCGGCTGGGACTGGCGGCGCCCGCCATGCACTCTTGCGGACTTTCGTCACCATGAAACTGGAGCACGCAGCCAGGCACGAGCGCGCTGATGGCCTGTACGGTCGCGGTGGCTTCGTTCACAAACAGCAGTACCGGCGACACGAAGGGCGGGAGCCGCCTTGCCAGTTGTGCTGCGCGTTCTGGCGATACCGCGCGCGGGCTGGGCGCATACATCACAAAACCGATGGCGTCTGCGCCAGCGGCGACCGCTGCGTCAACATCTTCTTCACGGGTAAGCCCGCAGATCTTGATGCGTGTCCTCGCTGTGGTGTGGCGCAGCCCTGAATCCGGATAACCCGCCGGATCGTCGTGCGCTGCCAACCCTCGGGTTTCGGCACCGGGTCGCCCACTCCCCGGCCGTGATGTGTGGACTGGAGGGCTTGCGTCAGAAGTCGTAGTCATGGGAGCCAATCATACGCAGCCGTGCGCTGGGGCAGGCCCCAGCGGGCGTCGTAGACGGGCCCCAAAAAGTACAAGCCATCGGGTGAGAACGTGGGAGCAGCCGCGTCGCGTGACTTCGCCTGCAGCACCTGCTCCATCCAGCTTGCGGGCTTGTCGCCTTGGCCCACAGCGATCAAGCACCCCATGATGTTCCGGATCATGTGGTGCAAAAAGGCATTGGCCTCGAATTCAAAGCGCCAGTAGCACGGCGCCCAGCCCAGTTCGTAATGCGGTGCCTGCATGCCCCTGCGCGTGATGTGGATGGGCTGCAGCGTCTTGATCGGCGATTTGGCCTGGCAGGCCGATGCGCGAAACGACGTGAAGTCGTGTTCGCCCGCGAGCCGGTTCGCTGCATCCTGCATGGCGTCAACGTCCAGGGGGCGGAAAACCCAACCTACCCGGCCCGCATCGACACTGGGCCGTACGGGAGACTGCAGCAAAACGTAGGCATACCGCCTGGCTGTTGCGCTGCCGCGCGCATGGAAGTCATCCGGTACCGGTTGCGCCCACTGCACCGCGATGTCCGGGGGTAAAAAGGTATTGGTTCCGCGCACCCACGAGGCGGCAGGGCGATTCAGAACCGTGTCGAAATGCACCACCTGCATGAGGCCGTGCACGCCCGCATCGGTTCGTCCGGCGCACAGGGTATTCACCGGATGTGTGGCAAAACGGGCGAGCGCCGCCTCGAGATGGTCCTGAATGGTGTTGCCCGAAAGCTGGCTTTGCCAGCCACTGTAGCCATGACCGTTGTAGCTGATCCCCAGCGCTATCCGGGTCATGGACTAACCCGGGCGCAGCGGAGGCTGCCTGCAGCCCACATGCTGGCCCAGCGCATCAGGCGAGGTCGGCCAGCATCCGCTGGGCCCGCGACTTCAGCGCGCCGCTGGACTCTGCCACGACCTCTTCGATCAGAGTGCGGGCGCCATCGGTGTCGCCGATGGCATTGAACTCTTCTGCCAGTGCCAGCTTGGTGGCCAGGGGGTCATCCTTGGCCGCAGCAGTACCGTCGTCCTCATCATCGGGCTCGCTCGGGGTGCCAGCATCGCCATCAGCCGTCATGGGCCGGGACGGAGCGCCGAGGTCCAGGGAAAGTTCACCGAGGTCAAACTCCATCGGCGCAGAGTCGTTCGGATCGGCAATGAGGGGCATTGCATCAGAGGGCACGATGCTCAGGCCGTCGGCACCCGGAAAATCAAAATCTGCGGCGGCAGGCGCCGGGATGGATGGCGCATCCGACGTGACTTCCGGCAGCGGGGCTGGCGCAACATCCTGCGCTGCAGAGCCAGAATCTGTCCTGACGTCCCGGCCTTCGTCAGCGGCGCTGACTGCGGCTGCGAAGCCACCTGGGGCCACTGGCGCATCTGTCAAACCGTCTGCGGCCAGATCGAGGTCCAGATCGAGGTCGAGGTCCAGATCAAGGTCCATGTCGGGTGCGGTGGGGGTCGCGCCTGGCATATCCGTGCTCAGTGCGCCCGGCATCGTTGCCGGAATACTGGCACCCAGCGCGGCGGCTCCAAATCCGTTACCGTCGGCTCGACCGCCAGGTTGATAAAGCGCATTTTCGGGGTCGAGTTCACGGCCAAGGGCTGCCACCCGACTCCAGTCGGGGCCTTCGCCCTGGGTGAGCTTGAAGACTTCATTGGCGACGGACTCGAAGGTCCGACGGTCCTGCCGCTTTGCATAGATCTCTGCCAGCTTCACGTGGACAGACACCCGGGAAGGGTTGTGCCGAATAGCCTCCTTGAGGATCTCTTCAGCCTGGAGGTCACGTCCGTAGGCAAGGTACACATCGGCCTCGGCCACGGGGTCAACGTCCCCGCCAGCGTCCAGCTGGCTGGGCGAGTAGGCCATGGAGGAGCCCGTGCTCATGTCACCGTTGGCGGTGTCCACGCGCTGACCACCGCTTGTGCCAAAAAACGAATCGGGCTGAATCCGGCTTTCAAGGAACGAGCTGTCGACACTGGATGTCTGCTTGCGGCGCCGTGCGATGACATAGGCGCCATAGCCCAGCAGCAGGGCAAGCAATCCGCCGGCTGCTATCGGCACGGTGGGCTCTTCCAGAAGCTCGTCGAGAAAACTTGCTTCTGCTGCTGGCGCAGGCGCGGCAGCCGCCGGCCTGGACGCTGCTGGTGCACTTGCCACTGCCGGGGGCGTCGGCGAAGGCGGTGCCGCGTCGGTCGGTGCCGGCGCAGCTGTGGCTGCAGGTGCTGATGCGGCATCCGCCACCTTGGCAGCAGGCTCGGGTGACGGGGTAGCAATTGCCGGGGCGCTGATCGCGGGACCAGCCGGGGCGCTGGCGGCAGCTGCCGCCGCACTTGCGCCGGCAGCCGCCGATGCGGCTCCCAGCTTGTTCAGGTCGGCGATGTTCTTGCTGACCTCGGCCATGCGCGAGGCAGTTTCGCCAGCCTGTTTTTCTTTGGCGACCTTTTCTTCCGCGGCTTTCTCGCCCTGAATGGCGCCCTTGGAAAGGGTCAGTTTGTCTGGAGCTGGTGCGGCTGACTTGCGGTCCTCCACCCGGGCCTGGACTGTGCCAGCCGCAGAGCGACGGGCGGATTCCAGCTCAGTGGCTGGTGCCATGCCCGCCAGCTTGCGGCGGAACTCGTTGAAATCGCGTGCCTGCGCTGCAAGGATTTGCCGTGCCTCCGGGGCTGGCGTGGCTTGAGCGGCCGCCTGGTCCGGCATCTGCAGCACGACCCCGGCTTTGAGACGGTTGACGTTGCCCTGAATGAACGCGTCGGGATTGGCGCGCATCATGGCCACGAGCATCTGGTCGAGCGAGACGTCGGCAGGCCGGTAGGCGCTGGCCAGACGCCCAGCCGTGTCACCTGACTGGACGACCACACCGCCAGCGGGTGCCGTGCGGGCGGCTGCGGGGCGTGGCGTCGGTCGGGTAGCCAGGGGCTCTGTGGCACGTGGCGGCGCGGAGGCGCGCGGTGGAGCCTGTGTCACTGGCGCGGCGGGTACCGGGTCGCGTGCGCTGGCGACTGGCGCACCAGATGCGCCGGGCGAGGCGGAGGGGGAGATCTGCGGTGCTGCTGTGGCTGCGGGCACCGGGCGGCGCAAGGCAGGTGGATCGAACAGCATCGTGTAGCTGCGCACGATGCGGCCGGAGCCCCAGTTTGCGTCGAGCACGATGTCCATGAAGGGCTCGTTGACCGGGCGGTCGCTGCTCAGACGCAGGACGGCTGTGCCGTCCGGGCGGCGCTGAAGCTGGTACTGCAGGGAATTGGCCAGCGCAGAGTACTCAAGCCCCTGAGCCCTGAAAACGTCAGGTGACGCCGTTGCAGCGCGCAAGCTCTCAGCTTCGGATGCAGTGATCTGGGGGATGTCGATCTCGGCCCGCAACGGTTCTCCCAGCGCGGACTGCACGGTGATGCGGCCCAGCGCGAGCGCTGAAGCATCAGCCGTGTAAAAGCCGACCGATGCCACTGCCGCGGCGGCCACGACAGAGAATTTCCAACGATGCATGTGTGCCAACAGCTGATGAGGTTTGTGAGCGGCTCGGTCGAGCGGCGTTCTTTTTCGCATGGTCTGGTCCCGCCCCGGCGCGTGAGAATATGTAAAAAGCACCATAGCATCAATGTTTTGCACTGACAAGCTGAGGTCCTGCTGAAGCTTTGGCAGCCCCCCGGCCTGCAAAACATTGGCGCAATTCCTGTTGCCATTTGCCAACGGGGCGTAACGGCTTGTGTCTGGAGCGGCAACAAAAAACGCGCGCAGACATTGCTGCGCGCGTTTGATGTCCTTGGCGGATTAGCCTTCCAGAAGGATGCGCAGCATGCGGCGCAAGGGCTCGGCAGCGCCCCACAGGAGCTGGTCGCCAATGGTGAAGGCGCCAACGTATTCCGGCCCCATGGCCAGCTTGCGGACGCGGCCAACCGGGATGGTCATGGTGCCGGTCACGGCCACGGGGGTCAGGTCCTTGATGGTCGCTTCGCGGGTGTTGGGTACCACCTTCACCCACTCGTTGTCGGCGGCGATCATGGCCTCGATGTCGGCCACGGGCACGTCCTTCTTCAGCTTGAAGGTCAGCGCCTGGCTGTGGCAGCGCATGGCGCCCACGCGCACGCAGAAACCGTCGACCGGCACGGGCGCCGAGTCGAAGCCTTCGCCCATGCCCAGGATCTTGTTGGTCTCGGCCATGCCCTTCCACTCTTCCTTGGACATGCCCCAGCCGGGCTCGTCCTGGCTCTTTCCGATCCCCAGGTCCTTGTCGATCCAGGGGATCAGCGAGCCGCCCAGAGGCACGCCGAAGTTGGCTGTTTCGGCTGCAGACAGGCTGCGCTGCTTGGCGATGACCTTGCGGTCGATTTCCAGGATTGCGCTCTTGGGGTCGTCCAGCAGCGCCTTCACTTCAGCATTGAGCGTGCCGTACTGGGTGAGCAGTTCGCGCATGTGCTGGGCGCCACCGCCCGACGCCGCCTGGTAGGTCTGCGTGCTCATCCATTCCACCAGGCCCGCCTTGTACAGCGCGCCCACGCCCATCAGCATGCAGCTCACGGTGCAGTTGCCACCGATCCAGTCCTTGCCGCCGTTGGCCAGCGCATTCTTGATGACGGGCATGTTGACCGGGTCGAGCACGATGACCGCGTTCTTTTCCATGCGCAGCGAGGATGCTGCGTCGATCCAGTGGCCGTTCCAGCCGGCGGCGCGCAGCTTGGGGTACACCTCGTTGGTGTAGTCGCCGCCCTGGGCGGTGATGATGATTTCGCAGCGCTTGAGCTGTTCGATGTTGAACGCGTCCTGCAGCGTGGATTCGTTCTTTGCCTGAGCAGGGGCCTTGCCACCTGCGTTGGAGGTCGAAAAGAACAGGGGCTCGATCAGGTCGAAGTCCTTTTCCTGCACCATGCGGTCCATCAACACAGAGCCGACCATGCCGCGCCAGCCGACCAAACCTACCAACTTGCTCATTTCTCGCCCCTTTTCATAGTTACAAACAGTGCCCGACCGGACTGTCTGCCCCGGCTCGTCTGGGCCAGGGAGGGCGCACGACGATACCGGAGCTGGATCAGCCCTTAATGGTGGTCGTGGTTTTGATCATGGTTGCGCGCGCAGCCACACCAGCCTGGGCGGCGGATGCTGTGTTCAGGGCGAACGGGCGGGCGGCAAACATGGGCTGAAATTGTAGCTGAAGCCATGTACTTCCCGTCGTGCCGGCTGCGTGTGGACCTGCGGGGCACTACTTGAGGGGGAAAGATGCCCCGCGGGTACCACTTCGGCCGACTCCAGCGTCTACAGTCGCTTCCTTGTTTTCATTGGATCGGATTGCGGAACATGCAAGTCATCGTTGTGGGTTCGGGCAAGCTCGCCCGGGAGTTGCTGGCGGCGCTGGATGCCGGGTCCAGTGGCCGGGTCGTGCCGTGGGGCTCGGGCGATGTGCAGGCTTTGAAATCCATCGTCGTCCACGCGGGCTCGGGCCGCGAGGTCGATGAGGTCCGGCGCTTTTGCGAAGCGACGCATTCGGCGCTGGTGGAACTTGCCACCGGCTCCGTGCTGGAGAACGGCCCGGTGGCGTGCCCCGTGATCCTGTGCCCCAACACCAACATCCTGATGCTCAAGTTCATGGCGATGCTGGGGCGCAGCGGCGAGTTGTTTCGCGGTTACCGCATCGGGCTGGTTGAATCCCACCAGTCGGGCAAGACGTCCGTGCCGGGTACGGCGGTCAGCATGGCCCAGGCGCTGGGTCTGGATGCGTCGGAGATCCGGTCGGTGCGGGATGCGCAGGTCCAGCAGGGCGCACTGCAGATTCCGTCCGAGCATCTGGCCCGGCACGCCTTCCATGAGGTGCTGATCGAGGACGGCGCCTGCAGCATCCGGATGGAAACCCGCGTGTATGGCGACGCACCGTACGCCGACGGCGTGGCGCAGATCGTGGCCGCTGTGCGCCAGCAGGCCCTGGAAAACCGGCGCTATTCCATCCTGGAATTCATCGACAACGGGTGGGTCTAAAGCGGGCGAACCCCCAAAGAAAAAGCGCCGGATAACCGGCGCTTTGCGGGGTGGATAAAGCTGCCAGATTTAGCGGGCGAGCGCCTTCACCACGGCATCGCCCATCTGCGCCGTGCCCACCTTGGTGGTGCCGTCGCTGTAGATGTCGGGCGTGCGCAAACCTTGCGCCAGCACCTTTTGCACGGCGGCTTCGATGCGCTGGGCGGCGGCTTCCTGGTTCAGGCTGAAGCGCAGCATCATCGCTGCGCTCAGGATGGTGGCCAGCGGGTTGGCGACGCCCTTGCCGGCGATGTCGGGCGCGCTGCCGTGGCTGGGCTCGTACAGGCC
>Ga0181554_1004705_pt1 | contig 10965 bp, 7 predicted proteins | sample 011ome_16_FD_145602 | JGI IMG/M metagenome (GOLD analysis project Ga0181554, IMG submission 145602) | Coastal salt marsh microbial communities from the Groves Creek Marsh, Skidaway Island, Georgia - 011503CT metaG (spades assembly) | ecosystem: Environmental > Aquatic > Marine > Intertidal zone >... | reverse complement strand
GGAGGTGGTGAAGAATGGCGGCACGATCATCGCGGATGACGTCGTCTCCCTCACCCGCTCCGGCAACCGCGTGACGGCGCTGGAACTCAAGGCAGGCGGCACCCACAAGGTGGACAGGCTCGTCGTCTGCGCCGGGGCCTATTCGCATCTTCTGGCGAAGCAGCTCGGCGAGAAAATCCTGCTCGAGGCCGAGCGCGGCTATCACATGGTGCTGCCCAATTCCGGCGTCAGCCTGTCGCGCTCGCTCACCTATGCAAAGACGCCGGGTGCGGCCACGCCGATGGAAATGGGCCTGCGCTTTGCCGGAACGGACGAGTTCGCAGGCCTGGACGCAGAGCCCAACTACAAGCGGGCTGACGCGCTGTGGCACCACTTCAAGAACATTCTGCCCGGCCTCCGCGCGCCCGATGACAAGACCACGCGCTGGATGGGCCGCAGGCCCGGCACGCCGGATTCGCTGCCCGTCATCGGCCCGTCCAAGACCACCGAGAATGTCTGGTACGGCTTCGGCCACGGCCACATGGGCCTCACCTGGGGCCCCAGCACGGGCCGCCTGATCTCCGAGCTCATGACGGGCGCCAAGAGCAATATCGACCTCTCACCCTTCCGGGCGGACCGCTTCTAGCGCCACGATCTCGGCCTCGCCGCCGGGAATTTCCGCCACATCGCCCCGCGCCTTGCCCATCAGCGCGCGGGCCAGCGGCGATGTGTAGGCGATGAAGCCCTTGCTGGGCTCTGCCTCGTCCTCGCCCACGATGGCGAAGGCCTGCCTGCGGCCATCGTCGCGCAGGATGGTGACCCGCGTGCCGAAGCCCACCGCATTTGCGGTTGCAGGCGCGTCCATGAGTTGTGCGGTTGACCTCCGCTGCATCCAGTAGCGCAGGTCGCGCGAGGCGCGTGCGATCACCGCCTTGTCGGCCGCATTCTGCCCCTGTGCCAGAAGCTTCCGGCACGCCTCGATTTCCTGGTCGATCAGGCGCAACCCGCGCGGCGTTACCAGGTTCGGGTTGGCGCTGACCGGGCGTTCCGGCAAAGCCTCAGGAAGGTCATCTTGTTCTTTGACAAAGGCACGGCTCATGGGTTCTAAGCCCTCAAAATCTGGTCAGGACCGTTCGCGCATGAAATCCGAGACTCCACAGCCGATCCGGCTCGAGGATTATAGGCCAACACCATATCTGATCGATACCGTCCATCTCGATTTCAGGCTCGACCCGACAGCCACGCGGGTCACCTCCCGGCTGGCACTGCGGCCCAACCCCGAAAGCCTCGACACGGGTGCGCCGCTGGTGCTCGACGGCGAACGCATCACCCTCAAGAGCGTGGTGCTGGACGGGCGAGAGCTTGCCCCTTCGGCCTACCACATCGACGAGAAGTCCCTCACCCTGCCCCAGGTTCCGCAAGGCCCCTTCACGCTGGAGCTGGTGACGGAGTGCAACCCTTCTGCCAATACCGAACTCTCCGGCCTCTACATCTCGGGCGGCGTGTTCTGCACCCAGTGCGAGGCGGAGGGCTTCCGCCGCATCACCTATTTCTATGACCGGCCGGACGTGATGGCCCGCTTCCATGTGCGGATCGAGGCGGAGCGCGAGGGTTTCCCGGTGCTGCTCTCCAACGGCAACCCGGAGGAACGCGACGTGATCGGTGGCACCAGCCGCCACTTCGCCCGCTGGGACGACCCGTTCCCCAAGCCCTCCTATCTCTTCGCGTTGGTGGCGGGTGATCTGGGCTCCGTGCATGACAGCTTCACCACGCAATCGGGCCGCGCGGTGTCGCTGGGCATCTATGTGGAGAAGGGCCAGGAGCAGCGCTGCGGCTGGGCCATGGAGGCGGTGAAGAATTCCATGCGCTGGGACGAGCAGCGCTTCGGCCGCGAATATGACCTCGACGTGTTCAACATCGTCGCCGTGCCGGACTTCAACATGGGTGCCATGGAGAACAAGGGCCTCAACATCTTCAACGACAAATACATCCTCGCCGACCCGCAGACAGCGACCGACCTCGACTATGTGAACATCGAGGCGATCATCGCGCACGAGTACTTCCACAACTGGACGGGCAACCGCATCACCTGCCGCGACTGGTTCCAGCTCTGCCTCAAGGAAGGGCTCACCGTGTTCCGCGACCAGGAGTTCACCTCCGATCTCCGCTCGCGCGCGGTAAAGCGCATCACCGACGTGAAGACGCTGCGCGCGCGGCAATTCCCGGAGGACCAGGGGCCGCTCAGCCATCCGCCGCGCCCCTCCTCCTACATCGAGATCAACAATTTCTACACGCCCACCGTCTATGAGAAGGGCGCCGAGATCTGCCGCATGATGCAGACGCTGATCGGCGAGGCCAGCTTCCGCAAGGCGATGGATATCTACTTCGACCGGCACGATGGCGAAGCCGCAACCGTCGAGCAGTTCGTGACCTGCATGGCGGAGGCCTCCGGCCGCGATCTCTCGCAGTTCTTCGCGTGGTACACACAGGCCGGAACGCCGAAGCTCAGCGTGACGTCACACTATGACGCCGCAAAGCAGCAATATGCGCTGACCCTCGAACAGCAGGTGGCGCCCTCACCTTCGGAGCCGGAGAAGCGCCCGCTCCATATTCCCTTAGGGGTGGGCCTCGTCGGCCCCGATGGGGAGGACATGCCGCTCGACCTCGAGGGTGTGGGCGCGCTCAACACGCCGCTGATCGAACTCACGGCGGCAAGGCAGACCTTCCGCTTCAACAATGTGAAGGCGCGGCCGGTGCTGTCGCTGAACCGCGGCTTCTCGGCCCCCGTGAAGCTGGACGCGGGCGCGAGCGTGGCGGATGAACTGTTCCTGATGGGCCATGACGGCGACAGCTTCAACCGCTGGGAGGCGGGCCAGACGCTGGGGCGCAGCCTGATCATCGCCGCCTATGAGGACCGGCTGCCAGAGGCCGATCTCCTCGCCTATGCCCGCGCGCTGCGGCAGATCCTGAAGGACCCTGCAGTGGACGAGGCTTTCAAGGCCCTGATGCTGGGCCTTCCCACCGAAAGCGAGATCACGGCCGCGATCGGCGCCAATGTCGATACCGACCGCGTGCACGCCGCCCGTAATGTGGTGCGCACCCGCATTGCCCGCGACCTGTCTGACGATCTCGCCGCTATCCGCCGCACCACTGTGGAAACCGGCCCCTACGGGCCCGACCCCGCCTCCACCGCGCGCCGCGCGCTCCGGCAGGCCGCCCTCTCGATGGCCGTGCTGGCGGACCGCGCGCAGGGCATCGCCTGGTTGATGGAAGAGCTCGCAAACCCCCACAGCATGAGTGCGGAGATGGGGGCCCTCTCCGCCCTGATCCAGGTCGAGGCGCCCGAGCGGGAGGAGGCGCTGGCCGCCTTCCACGCCCGGCACCGGCATGAGCACCTTCTCGTCCACAAATGGCTGATGCTGAACGCCCAATGCGCAGGCTCCGGCACGGCGGCCCGCGTCGAGGCCTTGACCCTGCACCCGGATTTCAGCTGGACGGTGCCCAACAAGGTCTACGCGCTGATCTCGGGCTTCACCGCGGGGAACCCGGCCGCCTTCAATGCCGTGGATGGCGCGGGCTACCGGCTGGTGGCGGATGCGATCCTGACGCTCGATCCCATCAACCCGCAGGTTGCCTCGCGCGTCGCCACCGGTTTCCGCAGCTCAAGGCTGCTGGATGCGCCGCGCCGGGCTGCCGCTACGGCGGAATTGAACCGGGTTCTGGCGCAGTCGTCCCTGTCCCCGGACGTCTATGAAATCGTGTCGAAAATCGCCCATGCCTGAAACGCAGCATGGCATCTGGACAAATCACCTCCACTTCGAATCAATAGAGACTGATTCGATGTGTTGCGTGCTGCGTTTCTAACGTCCCGCCAAGATCATGCGCGGGATCAGGGAAAAGAGAGTGGGCAAGACACACATCGGCGAGCTGTTTTTCAAGGAGCGGGTCTTGCGGCTCCCGTCTCCCTGGCCCGACCGATTCAAGCTCACCATCACCGAGCGCCATCTGCGGCTGGTGATCACCGCCTCCATCGTTCTCTTCCTGCTGGTGCTGGGCAGTTCGCTGCTGATGCAGCTTGCCAACAGCCGCAGCAGCCACGTGGCGGAGCAAAACCAGTTCTCGGTGCTGCACGGGCAATTGGTGGCGCAGCGCATCCGGGCGGATTTCGCCGCCGCCCAGCGCGAAGGGCGCACGGCACCCGTGGTGAACTCGGCCTATCTCGCGGAGATCCTGCCGCCCAACGCGCTGAACGAGCAGCGCGGCTTCGCCGTGGCGCAGAGCCAGGGCATGATCCTCGCCAGCGCGCCGGATTCGCTGGAACTCGACGGCCGCCTCATCACCAGCGTGCTCGCCCCCAGCTTCATCACCGAGGCCTCCTTCAACACCGGCGAGATGACGCCGCTGAAACTCGCCTCGGGCGAGGAGGCCTTCGTCTCCATCTATGACCTGGGCGACTTCTCCGGCAGCCTCGTGGTGTTCCAGCGCAAGGCGGATGTGCTCTCGGCCTGGCGCTCCAGCGTCATGCAGGTCAGCATCCTCTTCGTGGTGGCGCTCTGCGTGCTCATCCTGCTGGGCGGCGCCTTCCACTGGCAGGCGGCCAAGGCGGCGGAGGCGGATTCGATCCTCGGTGTGGCCACCGCGCGGCTCGACAAGGCGCTGGACCGCGGCCAGTGCGGCATGTGGGACTGGGATGTGAACAAGGGGATCATCTTCTGGTCGCGCTCCATGTTCGACATTCTCGGCATGCCGGTGAAGGGCGACTATCTGAGCTTCTCCGAACTCGTCAGCCGCATCCACGAGAATGACGGACAGCTGGAAGAGGCGGTGGAACAGCTGCTCGAGGGCCGCATCACCGCCTTCGACCAGGAATTCCGCATGCGCCACGAGGATGGCCACTATGTGTGGCTCCGCGCCCGCGTGGCCTTGGCGCCGGGCGAGACGGAGGGCCAGCCGCATCTGATCGGCATCGTCTTCGACATCACCCAGCAGAAGCAGGCGGACAAGCTCAACAAGGATGCCGAGCTCCGCCTCATGGATGCGGTCGAGAACATCTCGGAGGCCTTCGTGCTGTGGGATGCCGACAACCGCCTCGTGCTGTGCAACTCGAAATACCAGCAGTTCCATTCGCTGCCCTCCTCCGTCTGCGCGCCCGGCACGCCCTACGAGGACCTCGTTCGCTCGGCGAAGGAGCCCGCCGTCACCAAGCGCATCGGCCTCAAGGGCGAGACGGGCGAAGGCCGTTCCTTCGAGGTGCAATTGGCCGACCGCCGCTGGCTGCAGATCAACGAGCGCCGCACCAAGGATGGCGGCTTCGTCTCGGTCGGCACCGACATCACCGCTCTGAAGCTGCAGGAAGAGCGCCTGCGCATGTCCGAGCGCGAGCTGATGATCACGGTGCGCGACCTGCAGAAGGAACGCCTCCTCGCCGACCAGCAGGCCCAGCGCCTCGCCGACCTTGCCGACAAATATGCCCGCGAGAAGACCCGCGCCGAGGCCGCCAACCGCTCCAAGTCCGAATTCCTGGCCAATATGAGCCATGAGCTGAGGACGCCGCTCAACGCCATCATCGGCTTCTCGGAAGTGATGCAGGCGCAGATGTTCGGGCCGATGGGCTCAGAGAAATACGCCGAATACACCAAGGACATTCACCGCAGCGGCCTGTTCCTGCTCGACGTCATCAACGACATCCTCGACATGTCGAAGATCGAGGCGGGCCGCATGCAGCTCGAATGCGAGGTGCTGCAGGTCGATGCGGCGCTCGACGAGGTGATGCGCCTCATTGGCCCCCGTGCCTATGAGGGTGGCGTGACGGTGGAGCGCAACGTGCCGCAGGGCCTGTCGCTGTGGGCCGACAGGCGCGCCTTCAAGCAGGTGCTCATCAACCTGCTTTCCAATGCCGTGAAGTTCACGCCCGAGGGCGGGCGCGTCACGGTCTCGGCCTCGGCGGGGCGCGAGATGATGGTGGTGTCGATCCGTGATACCGGCATCGGCATTCCGGCGCGAGACATCGAGAAGCTGGGGCGGCCCTTCGAGCAGGTGGAAAACCAGTTCACCAAGACCAAGGGCGGCTCAGGCCTCGGGCTTGCCATTTCAAAGTCCTTCGTGGAACTGCATGGCGGCACGCTGGCGATCAAAAGCGCCGTGGGCAAGGGCACGGAGGTGACGGTGACCCTTCCTCTTCGCCAGGTGGAAATAAAGGTCGCCTGATCAGCCGCCGGCGCGCTTCTCGTCTCCGCGCCGGGGCCCGCGCTCGGCCCGCAGGCGTATGTGCTTCGCCAGGAGCTTGCGTTCGCCGGGGCTGAGTTTTTCGATCAACGTCAGCGCGGCCTGCCCCCCTTGGGCCACCAGCGCCTCGCTCGCGCCCGAAAACGCATCCACGACCGCCCTGACCCGTGCGGGATCATAGGGTTCCGCCTCGAGGGCCGTGGCAAGTGCTGCGATCTCGCTGCGCGCTGCCTTGCGCCCGTCGCGGAAGGCCGGGCCGAAGCTGCGGAACGCGCCCAGAAGCTCCGCCTTGCGGGGGCCTTCCAGTTCGCTGAAGAACTTCCTCGGAATGAGTTGCACCTGTGAGAGGCTGGCGACGCGTTCCGGCGCCTCACCCACGAAGAAGCGTGCCACGCCAGCGCCCACGAAGAGCAGGTTCACCGCCAGCGAGGCGACGAGTGCCGCTTTCAGCCAGACGTCACGGCGGCGCGGCGTTGCGGGTGGGGTGTCTGGCGCGCTCATGACAGGTTTTCCTCGGCATAGGCATCGGCCTCACCGACACCGCCCAGATCATCGGGCGCGTCCTCACTCAGCGCCACGTCGCCGGTGATGACAGTGGGCAGCATGAAATCCAGCGTGCCCTTGGCACCGAGATAAATGCCGAGTGCCAGCGAGGCGGCCAGCGGCAGGGCCGCCGCGTAGCGAAGCGCGCTTCTTGGCGGTGCCGCCCGGCGCGGCGCGAAGGCCACCACCTTGTTCTCCTGCGGTTCTTGCGCGATGCGCGCCATCAGGCGGGCGGCTGCGCCTTCGGGAAGCGGAGGCACCGAGGCGAGCGACAGCACGGCATCGATCTCGCGCGCCTCCGCCGCATCCGGCGGGACTTGGCTGTGCTGGCCGTTGGTCATGTCTGTCCTCATCGTCCTGTTTCCGCCAGTCCGCCGAGCAGGTCACGCCACTCGGCCGACAGGCTGTCCTTCAAGCTGCGGCGCGCTCGCGCCAGAAGCGATTCGAGCGCGTCCACGCTCACCTCCATGGCATCGGCCGCCTCGACATTGGTCAAGCCCTCGAAATACACAAGCGACAGCGCCTGGCGCTGCCGGTCCGGCAAGGCGGCGATCCGCGCATCCACCAGGCGGGCCGCCTGTTCCCGGTCGAGCGGAGCATCGGGCCGCGCCTGCGGGTCGCGGATCTCGGGAGCGTCGTCCAGCGCGGAAGGCTTCAGCCTGCGGCTGCCGTCGATCACGGCGTTCGAGGCCACCCGCATCAGCCAGCCTTTCAGCGCTGCGCCTTCGCGCACTTGCGACGGGCTCTTCCACAGTTTCACGAAGGCTTCCTGCGCCAGGTCCTCCGCATCGGCGGCCCCGCCGGTCATGCGCCATACCAGCCGGTAGACCGGCTGAAAATGGCGGTTCACGATCTCGGCGAAGGCCGCATGCGAGCCCTGTGCGGCTGCCTCGAGAAGGCCCGCATCCGCCATTTGCCGGAAGGCCTGGGCATCGAGGGTCAAAGATCTGGCCGTGGCTGCGCTTCAGTTGGATTGCTCTCCCGTAGCGGGTTTTTTGACCTTCGCAAACCGGAAGTTCTGCGCCTCGGTCAGCGTCACGCCGCCATCATGGTCGGCATCGGCCGCCGCGATCATCTCCTCCACCGCGCGGTCCAGCTCGGCGCGCGAGACGGTGCCGTTCTTGTCAGCGTCCAGCTTCGCCATGATGCGGCTGCGCCGGCGCTCCAGCGCGCGCTTCAGGGCCTCGTCGATCTCCGCCACCGTCACCTCGCCGTTCTTGTCGGTGTCCAGGCGGATGAAGCGGCGCTCGGCGCGGGGGGTGATTTCGGCGGCCGTCACCTTGCCATCGGCATTGGCATCCGCCTTGCCGAAGGATTGCGCCGATTTCGGCAGATAGGGCTCCATGGCCGAAGCCGCCGGAATGGCGGCACAGGCGAGGAGCAGCGAAACAACGGTTACGGCACGCTTCATGGGACGGTCCTCCTGTCATTGTCCTGTGAGAAGGACGAAGCCTGAAAGGAATTCCGTCGCGGCGGGCTAAACTTTTCCGATCAGCCGGTCGAAATGGGCCGCCACCAGCCCTTGCGTGTCCGCCAGCAGCGCCTCCGCCGTGGGGATGTCGGGCGAGGCCGCCGCACTCGCCACCAGCTGGTTGAGCGCAGGAAGCGACTTTTCCGGCTCATAGGGCCCGTCGACGCAGAGCCGCAGCACCTGGGTGAGGCGGTGATAGAGCAGCCCGGCCTCCTTCAGCTCCGCATGGGTGGCGGCCTCGAGCAGGCCGGCGGCCGCAAGCCTTTCGAGAGCGCCCAGCGTGTTGGTGTCCAGCACCTGGGGGTGGCCGGGCGCGTGGAGGAGTTGCAGCGTCTGGGCGATGAATTCCAGCTCGACGAGCCCGCCGCGCGCCCGCTTGATGTCCCACAGGCCGGTCGAACCCTGCTCGCGCACCATCAGGCGGCGCATGTCGAGCACGTCCGCCAGCACCTTTTCAGGGTCCCGCGGCTCGCACAGCGCTTGGCGGATATGGGCCTCGAGCGCATTCATCAGCCCCGGGTCGCCGCAGACGGGCCTTGCGCGGGTGAGCGCCAGCTTCTCCCAGGTCCAGGCGGACTCGCGGTGATAGCTCTCGAAGCTCGCGAGGCTCGCCGCCACCGGCCCCTTGCTGCCGGACGGGCGCAGGCGCATGTCCACCTCATAGAGCACGCCCTCTGCCGTGGGGGCGGAGAGCGCCGAGATCAGGCGCTGGGTGAGGCGCGCATAGAACTGGTTGATGCTGAGGGGCTTCCCCCCATCCGTCATCTCCGCCCCCTCTTCCGCGTCATAGACGATGATGAGGTCGAGGTCGGAGCCCGCGGTCATCTCCCGCCCGCCGAGTTTTCCCATGGCGATCACGGCGCTCCGCCCACCCGGCGCCCGGCCGTTGCGGCGCTCGGCATCCTCGGTGGCCGCCGCATGCAGCCGTCCCAGCAGCAGCGACGCGAGGTTCGAGAAGGCGGTTCCGGCCTCGACGGCACTCACCGTTTCCGAGAGCACGCGCACGCCGATGCGGAAGGCCTGTTCCTTGCCCACGATGCGCGCGCGGTCCGCCGCTTCATCCAGCGCCAGCCCCTCGGGCATGGCCGAGGCGATGAGCTGTGCGATCTCGGATTCCGTTGGCATGGCGCCGAAGAATCCGGGGTCCAGCACCGCATCCAGCACCTTGGGGCGGCGGCTCAGCTGCTCGGCAAGCCGTGGCGCGCTGCCGAGAATTGTGGCGAGGAGATCGAGCAGCTTCGGGTTGGCCTTGAGCAGCGAGAACAGCTGCACGCCCGCAGGCAAGCCACCGAGGAAGCGGTCGAAGGCGAGGAAGGCGAGGTCGGCATCGCCCATGGCGGCCAAGGCCGAAAGCAGCTTCGGCATCAGTTCGGTCAGCAATTCGCGCGCCTTCGCACTGCGGGTCGCGGCATAGCGGCCGAAATGCCAGCCGCGGATGGTGGCCGAGACTTCGCTGGGCGAATGGTAGCCCATGCGCGACAGCGTCTCGATGGTCTCGGGATCATCCTCGCCGCCGGTGAAGACGAGGCTGCCGGAGTCGGTGCCCAGCTCCTCGGCGGATTCGAAGAGGCGGGCATAATGGCCCTGCACGCATTCCAGCGTGCGGCGGATCTCGGCATCGAACGCCTCGCCGCTCGCGAAGCCCGAAAGCCGGGCGAGCGATTCAAAGGCTGCATCATCCGTGGGCAGCGCGTGGGTCTGCTCGTCATTAACCATCTGCACCCGGTGCTCGATGGCACGCAGGAAGCGGTAGGCGGATTTGAGCTCGTCAGCCGCCTCTGGCGTGATCCATTGCGCCTCGGCAAGCGCATCCAGCATGGCGAGCGTTTCCCGCCCGCGGAGCGTCGGGTTCCGTCCGCCCGCGATCAGCTGCTGCGTCTGCACGAAGAACTCGATCTCGCGGATGCCGCCGCGCCCGAGCTTCAGATTGTGCCCCCGGACCTTGATCTCGCCATGCCCCTTCACGGCATGGATCTGCCGCTTCATCGACTGCACGTCAGCAATGGCGGCGAAATCGAGATATTTGCGCCACACATAGGGTTTCAGCCGGTCGAGGAACTCCTTGCCAAGTGCGAGATCACCTGCGGCGGGCCGCGCCTTGATCATGGCGGCGCGTTCCCAGTTCTGGCCCTGGTTCTCGTAATAGATCGCCGCCGCCTCGATGGAGATCGCCACCTGCGTCGCGCGCGGGTCGGGCCTCAGGCGCAAATCTGTGCGGAAGACATAACCATCCTCCGTCACGTCCTGCAGCAGCTGCACCAGGCGGCGGGTGAGGCGCACGAAGAAGGTTCCGGCCTCCGAGGGATCGTCGAGCAGCGGCGTATACGGGTCGTAGAGGATGATGAGGTCGATGTCGCTCGAGTAGTTGAGCTCATGCGCGCCCTGCTTCCCCATGGCGAGGGCGACATAGCCGCATCCCTTGGTCGGGTGCTCCGGATCGGGGAGCTTCGCCTTGCCGCTGCGAGCGGCATCCGACAAGGCCCATGAAAGGGCGGCCTCGACGGCACCATCGGCGAAATCGGTGAGCGCCGCCGTCACCTCCTCCACGCTCCAGCGCCCGGACAGATCCGCGACCGCGATCAGCAGCGCCACGCGCTTCTTGAGCTGGCGCAGCCTGCACATCACCTCGGCCTGCGAGAGTGCCGGGTCGATGGTCTGGAGCCCGCGAAACTGCAGCGCCAGAAGATCGTCCAGATCCTCGCGGAACACGCGCCCGGCGAAGAACGGATCGCGCAGCATCAGCTGCC
>Ga0181554_1004703_pt1 | contig 10967 bp, 8 predicted proteins | sample 011ome_16_FD_145602 | JGI IMG/M metagenome (GOLD analysis project Ga0181554, IMG submission 145602) | Coastal salt marsh microbial communities from the Groves Creek Marsh, Skidaway Island, Georgia - 011503CT metaG (spades assembly) | ecosystem: Environmental > Aquatic > Marine > Intertidal zone >... | reverse complement strand
TTGGGTTGCGCGTGGAAAACACGCAAAGCGCCTTCAACACCGCCTATGAACAGGGCGCTGTGATCGAGGTGCCAATCGCGCATCATGAGGGAAATTATCAAGCCGATGCAGAGACGCTTGCGCGCTTGAACGGCGAGGGGCGGGTGGCATTTCGCTATGTCGAAAACCCCAATGGCGCGGTCGAGGATATTGCAGGCATCCTGTCAGAAAACCGCCGCGTTTTGGGGATGATGCCGCATCCCGAGCGCGCCTGCGAGCCGTTGCATGGCGGCACGGATGGTGCGGGCGTTTTTGCTGGTTTGGCACAGGCCTTGGTTGCGGCCTAGCGCGGCTCTGCCATCGGCAAGACATCGCGCAAGCGTGATCTAATCTTCTTGTCTGGCCTGCAGGGCACGCGTAGGTTTGCGCCATGAGCCTAAACACACGCCCCAATCTTGAACCCCGCCGCTTGCGTGCCTTACCACGCCTGAGTGGCGTTTGGGTTTTACGCCTGTTCTTGGCGCTGTTCTTGGTGGGCTTTATCGTCACGATCTGGGCGACAAACCTGTTTTTGACCGAGCGCCTGACCGAAAGCACCCGCAACCGCGCAGAAATTCGATTGGCGCTCTATTCTGGCACGATCATGTCAGAGCTACAGCGCAGCTCTGTCGTGCCGCTGTTGTTATCGCGCGACCCTGTCCTCATCACCGCGTTGCGCGAGGGGGAATTTACAGCCACCTCACAACGCCTGATTTCTTATTTGGATGAAATCGGGGCGGCCTCTTTTGTGCTGCTGAACCGCTCGGGCCGTGTTGTTGCTGCGACCGACCGCGCGCGGCTTGGGGAATTGCGCGCAAGCGAGCCCTTTTTTGTGCAAGCGGTGCGCAGCGCAGATACGGTCTTTACCTCAAACGAACCTGCCACTGGGCGGTATGACTTTACCTTTTCTCGCCATATCACTGATAACAATCAGCTTTTAGGCGTGATCATGGTCGAGGTGAACTTGGCCCGTGTGGTCGAGCAATGGCGCGGGGCATCCGAGGCTGTGTTCATCACCCAAGGGTCAGGCGAGATCATTTTGGCAACCGAACCCCGTTGGCGTGGCTTGATTGAGGCGGATGCCTTGGCCCGCCAAGATGCCCCATCGGCCATTCGCCGCGCCATTGAGAATGCGGGAGATTGGGCCTTTGGCGAGGAGGGTTATGTGTTTGGCGATGACACGCTGCGCCTTGCCCAAGATATGCCCTTTCGCGGGTGGGAAATCGTGTCCTACACTGCCTATGCCTCGGTGCGTGAGCGGGTGAACGGGGTGTTGGCCCTTTTGACAATGGGCTTTGCCCTTGTGCTTGCGGGCGCGTTTTACCTGTTGTCGCGCCGCGCGCGGTTGCAAACGGCCGTGTTTCAACGCGAAAGTGCGGAATTGCGCCGCTTGAATGATCGTCTCAGCCGCGAGATTGCCGAGCGCGAAAAAGCGCAGCGCGATTTGGAGCAGGCCGAATTGTCGCTAGCGCAGAGCCAGAAATTGGCCGCTTTGGGGGAAATGTCCGCTGCTGTCAGCCATGAGTTGAACCAACCGCTTGCGGCCATGAAAACCTATCTGGCAGGGGCGAAATTGCTGTTGCAGCGCCGCCGCCCTGATGAGGCGATGTCCTCCTTTCAGCGCATTGACGATCTGATTGAACGCATGGGGGCGATCACGCGGCAGCTCAAATCCTATGCCCGCAAAGGCGGCGACAGTTTTGCCCCCGTTGATCTGCGCGATGCGATCACAGGCGCGATGACCATGATGGAGCCGCAAATGCGGCAGATGAAGGTGGAAATTGCACAAATCATCCCCAACCAGCCTGTGATGATCTTGGGCGATATCGTGCGTCTGGAACAGGTGATCATCAATCTGTTGCGCAACGCCCTTGATGCGATGAAAGGCCAAGAGACGCGGCGCATTGAAATCCTTTTGGCCGAAGGGGATGAGGCGGTTCTCTCGGTGCGTGACAACGGGGCAGGGATCGAAGATTTAGATCAACTCTTCGAGCCGTTTTACACCACCAAGAAGCCCGGTGAAGGGGTGGGGCTTGGCCTTGCGATTTCTTCGGGCATTGTCACCGATTTTGGGGGCCGCTTGCGTGCACGCAACAGCGACACAGGCGGCGCGGTATTTGAAATCAGGCTGCCGCGTCATCAGATAAAGGGTGCCGCAGAATAGGCGGCGAAAGGATCGGGTTGGAATGAAAGTTGTGATTGTCGATGACGAGCAGGATATGCGCCAATCGATCAGCCAATGGTTGGCTCTTTCTGGGTTTGAAACCGAAACCTATGGCAGCGCGGAAGAGGCGCTCAAAGAGATCACATCCGATTTCGCGGGCATTGTTATCAGTGACATTCGTATGCCCGGCATGGATGGTATGGCGTTTCTCAAACGGCTGAATTCTATCGATCACAGCCTGCCTGTGATCATGATCACGGGCCATGGCGATGTGCCAATGGCGGTCGAGGCGATGCGCATCGGCGCTTTTGATTTTCTCGAAAAACCCTTCGATCCCGAAAAGATGAGCAGCCTTGCCAAACGCGCGATCCAAGCGCGGCGTTTGACCCTTGATAATCGCTCGCTCAGGCGGGAACTCAGCGATGGCACAGGGATCATGCGCCGCTTGGTGGGCACAAGCCCCGCGATGGAACGGTTGCGCGAGGATATTCTCGACTTTGGCCAAGCCGATGGTCATGTCCTGATCACCGGCGAGACGGGCACGGGCAAAACCCTTGTCGCCCATGCCCTGCACGCGGTCGGCCCCCGTGCGGGCAAACCCTTTGTCACCGTCACCTGTGGCGCGCAGGACGAGGCGCAGTTGCGCAGCCTGATCTTTGGCGCAGAAGAAAACGATCTGGCCCGCCCCGCCCTAGAGGCCGCACGCGGCGGCACATTGGTGCTTGAGGATGTCGAAACCCTCAGCGATGCGCTGCAGGCGCGGCTGCTGTCGGCTTTGGACGAGGCGCAAAGCGCGGGCCGCGATCTGCGCATCATTGCCATTTGTAACGGGGCCGAAGGGGCCGCGGGGTGTGAGGCGGCGCTCAGGCCCGATCTGTTTTTCCGCTTGGCCGCGATGCGCATCGCGCTGCCCCCCTTGCGGCAGCGGGGCGAGGATGTGCTGACACTGTTCGCACAATTCGCTGAAAATTACGCCGAAGAATACGGCACCGAGCCAATCCACCCCAATGCCCAAGAGGCCGCGCAAATGTTGCAGGCCCCATGGCCTGGAAACCTGCGTCAATTGCTGAACTTGGCTGAACGCGCCACGCTGCAAGCCCGCCGTGGCGCGGCCTCGGTCACGGCGCTGTTGATGAACGACACAACCGAGGTGGTGCCGCAGGATATGGGCGAGGGCAAACCCCTCAAAGAATATGTCGAGGCGTTCGAGCGGATGCTGATCGACAAACACCATGCGCCGCCACCGCGGCTCCATCGCCGCCGTGATGGAAGAACTCAGCCTACCAAGACGCACCCTGAACGAGAAAATGGCGAAATACGGGTTGAGTAGGTCGGATTATTTGTGAGGGGGGCAAAGGGCTCTATGGGCGGATTGCAGCCATGCGGCGGCGCGGCATGGACGCGATCACGATTGGCGGCTTTGGGCCGATCGCCGACCAAAATGATTTCATTTACATACATCGTTGCCCATCCCCCCCAAAAAAACCCATTGCCCTCTTCCCCGCTCTGCCTCTATGGTAAACGTGATGATCTAGCGGTTTGAGCCAGCTGGACATCTGCAAAGTTTATCTGCCCCCTTCTTGAAGCGCGTCCGAAAACCCGCGCGGGAGAGAGGGCAGTATGCCAAAGCCTGACCGCCGCCCTTGTGCTGCCCTCAGGCCCATCTAACCCCCGCGCAAGCGGGACATAATGGGAGAGGCGCGGGCGAGTGCACGCGCAGCTTCGGAGATAAATCGCGATGAAACGCGTGCAGATCAGCCAAGTGAGTGACGGGTTGGCCCATGCCGCGCCCGCCCATCCTGCTGTCCGCGTCATCGCCCTTTCAGGACAATATCCCCCTCTCACGCGACCCTCTGGGGTGCGCGCAGCGCGGGGATGTGCAAGGAACCCATGGCAAAGAAAATGCTTATCGATGCCACCCACGCGGAGGAAACCCGCGTTGTTGTGGCAGATGGAAACAAGGTCGAGGAATTCGATTTCGAGTCGCTGAATAAGCGACAACTGGCAGGAAATATCTATTTGGCAAAGGTGACGCGGGTTGAGCCCTCGTTACAGGCGGCCTTTGTGGATTATGGCGGCAATCGTCATGGTTTCTTGGCCTTCTCGGAAATTCATCCCGATTATTACCAAATCCCCAAAGCGGATCGTGAGGCGCTTTTGGCCGAGGAGCGGGAGTTGGCCGCCGAGGCCGAAGCCGATGAGGAGGAGAAATCCGCCCCCAAACGCCGCCGCTCGCGCCGCCGCAAATCCTCGGACACTCGTGCAGAGGCCGCCGCAGGTGATGCGATTGCCACAGGCGAGGTTAGCACGCCCTCAGGCATGGATGTGATTGATCTGGACGCTGAGGCTGAATCTGAGGCGGAGGCAGATGAGGCGCTTGATGCGGCCCTCACTGACACGGCCGCCCCTGAGAGCGCTGCCGATACTGAGGTTGAGGCCGATATCGAAGATTGCGCATCTGACGAGGACGCCACCGCCCCCGCCGAGGCCGAAACCATCGCCGATGATGATGATCACGAAGATATTCGTCCTGCCCGCAAACCGCGCGCGCGCAAATATAAAATCCAAGAAGTGATCAAAGTGCGCCAGATTATTCTGGTGCAGGTCGTCAAAGAGGAACGCGGCAATAAAGGCGCGGCCCTGACCACCTATCTCAGCCTTGCTGGGCGCTATTGTGTTTTGATGCCCAATACCGCGCGCGGTGGCGGGATCAGCCGCAAGATTACCAATATTTCGGATCGCAAAAAGCTAAAGGAAATCGCGCAATCGATGGAGGTGCCGCAGGGCGCGGGTCTGATCATCCGCACCGCGGGCAGCCAACGCACCAAGGCCGAGATCAAGCGCGATTACGAATATTTGCAGCGCCAATGGGAACAGGTGCGCGAATTGACCCTGCGCTCGATTGCGCCTGCGCCAATTTATGAGGAAGGTAATCTGATCCACCGCTCGATCCGTGATCTCTATAATCGCGATATTGACGAGGTGTTGGTTGAAGGCGAGGCGGGGTATCGCCAAGCCAAGGACTTCATGAAAATGATCATGCCGTCCCATGCCAAAAACGTGAAACATTATGCGGACAGTCTGCCGCTTTTTGCGCGCTATCAGGTCGAGGGTTACTTGGCCGATATGTTCAACCCTGTCGTGCAGCTCAAATCGGGCGGCTATATCGTCATCGGCATCACCGAGGCTTTGGTTGCGGTTGATGTGAACTCGGGGCGCGCGACCAAGGAAGGCTCGATTGAGGAAACCGCGCTTAAGACCAATCTTGAGGCTGCCGAAGAGGTGGCGCGCCAAGTGCGTCTGCGCGATTTGGCGGGTCTGATTGTGATCGACTTCATCGATATGGATGATCGGCGCAACAATCTGGCAGTGGAAAAGCGGCTGAAAGATCGCCTCAAAACCGACCGCGCGCGCATTCAGGTTGGGCGTATCTCAGGCTTTGGCCTGTTGGAAATGTCGCGCCAACGTCTGCGCCCTGGGATGTTGGAGGCCACGACACAGCCCTGCCATCACTGCCACGGCACGGGGCTTGTGCGTTCTGATGACAGTCAGGGCCTATCGATCCTGCGCCAGTTGGAAGAGGAAAGCACCCGCCGCCGCTCGCGCGAGTTGTTGTTGACTGCGCCCGTGGGCATTGTGAATTTCATTATGAACCAAAAGCGCGAATATCTCGCTGATCTCGAGGCGCGCTATGGGGTTTCGATCCGTGTCGAGGCCGATCCTTCGATGATCACGCCCGATTATCGGATTGAAAAATTCAAAACAGCCACCCGCCGCATCGCCCCTGCAAGCCCTGTTGTTTCGATGGATGCAGGGCTGATGGAGGAAATCGAAGCCGCTGAAGCCGAGGCTGTGGATGAGATTGATATCACCGAGGCACCTGAGGCAGACCGCCCCGAGGCACAAGGCGAAGAGGGCGAGGGCAAGAAACGCCGCCGCCGCCGCCGTGGTGGCCGTGGCCGCCGCCGCAATCGGGGCGAGGGGGACGAGGCTCGCACAACCGAGGAGGGCACTGAGGCCCCAGAGGTTGCAGAACAGAGTGCAGGCGCGTCTGAGGCTGATGCCTTGCCCGCAGCGGAGGCAGACGCCACCCCCAAAGTTGAGGAAAAGCCAAAGCGCCGCCGCAGTCGCAAGCCGACCAAATCTGACGCATCGGCGGAGACGGTAGCCGCGCCAGAACCATCTGATCCCACTGCAGAAGCACCCGCAGAAGCAGCGGTAGATGCAGCGGTGGAAGAGGCCCCAAAACCAAAGCGCCGTGGTCGCAAAACCAAGGCCGAAAAAGCCGCTGAAGAGGCCGCTGCGGTAACGGAATCGGTGGCTGAGGCCGAAAATGCCCCAGAGCCTGCGGAAGAGGCACCGAAGCCCAAGCGGGCCACGCGCAGCCGTAATACCCCTGCGAAAAAGGCCGAACCTGTGGCCAAGGTGCCATCTGCGCCAGATGTGGATGTCGCGGCGGTGTCTGCGCCACAGGCCGCAGAACCTGCGCCTGAGGGGCCAAAGAAGCGCGGGTGGTGGTCACGCGGCTAACCGACCCGATCAAGATAAAACGGGCAGGGGAAACCCTGCCCGTTTTTCATTTTCACGCTAAGCGTTTGTTCAGTTTGCGTTGCGCTCAGTTGCAATCGCCGCCTCAATCTGGTCGCGCGGCAAGGCCCCGCGCAAGAGCCCCGTTTCCAGCACAAAAGTTGGCGTGCCGGAAATATTCAGCGCACGGGCCAATTCGTAATTGAGGCTGATTGTTGCATCGATTTGCGGGTTGTTGATTTCGGCCACGATGGCCGCGTGATCAAGACCCAGCCCTTCGGCGGTGGCCTGCAATGACCCTTCGCTGACCTCGGCCCGCATCACCATCATCGCATCATGAAGCGCGCGATAGGCTTCATCACCCAATGCGATTTTGGCCGCAATCGCATAGCGTGAGGCCAAGAGCGAGGCATCGCCCAAAATCGGAAACTCTTTGACGATAAAGCGGATGTTCCCATCTGCCTCAAGCATGGCTTCGATATCGGGGAAGGCACGTTTACAATAGCCACAGCGATAATCAAGAAACTCGATTAGGGTCACATCACCCTCGGGGTTGCCGCCAACATAATCATAGGGTGAGGCGAAAATCGCGTCAGAATTGGCCGCGATAATCTGGGATTCAGCCTGCGCCTCTGCGGCCGCTTGACGCTCGTCTAGAATGTCGAAGGCCTCCATCAGCACTTCGGGATTATCCAGCAGATAGGCGCGGATTTCCGCGCGAAACGCTGCGCGTTCTGTCTCGCTCATGGCATCGATGTCAAATGCTGTAGCGGGATTGAGGGCGCCAAGTGTTAGGCCAAGCGCCAAGATCAGGCTTTTCGGGGAAGGGGTCATCGCGCATCCTGTCAGTCGTTTTTCGTTCCAGCCACACGTAACACATCTTGCGCCCGAAGCCACCCGCTTGACCCTTGGGGCAAGAGGCCTGTGGCACGGCGGGCATGAAGGGCGGCGGTTTCAAAATCTCCCTCCAAGGCCGCGCGTTCTGCGGTGGCCCATGCGGCCATACCATCTTGGCCATCGCGCGCATAGGCCATAGCCAAATCTCGCATAAGCCGCGCGTTGCGCCGTTCGCGGGCAAAGGCGGCCTCTAGCACCGCCAAGGCCTCGGCATTGCGCGCGGGGCTGTCGGGCGCAAGAAGGGCACGACCATATCCCGCTAAAATCAGACCTGCATCAGGGGACATCTGGATGGCCCGTTCATAGGCCACAATCGCCGCGTCATACCGGCGGTTTTCAAATAGAACCTGTGCATATAGCTCTTGGTAATAGAGGTCTGCGGGGTGGTTTAGGATCAACCGCTCTAACTCACGCAAGGCGGCATCGCCTTCGGAATTGCGGTGATAGGCCACTGCGCGGCGCATTGTTGCGATCTCTGAGGGGTCATTTCCCACCTGCGCAAATGTCCAAGAGGGTGGGTTCAGAAAGGCTGCTAATTTCCCCTTGCTACGATCAAACCAATATTGCGCTTCGCTGTCAGGGGGTGGGGCCGTGCCGCCGTCAAAATTTGCGACCAATCGCAGACGATCGCGGGTCAGCGGGTGGGTGCGCACATAGGGGTCTTTGCGGTCAGTTGAGAGTAACTCTTGCCCTGCAAAGCGATCTAGGACGCGCGCCATTGCGGTGGGGTCAACGCCTGCGCGCTCGAGATATCTAAGGGCGGCGGCATCCGCGCTCACCTCTTCGGCGCGGGTATGTGAGAAAAAGACGCGCTGCGCGCTTGAGGCCATACCTGCCGCAACGCCCGCGCCTGCACCCGCATCCCCCGTGACGCCTGCGGCCAGCAGACCTGCCACCAAACCCAGCCGCGATGCACCGTTCATCGTGTCGGCATTCTCGGGGCGGCGGGCCAAATGCCCGTTGGCAATATGCGCGGCCTCATGGGCCAAAACGGCCTGCAATTCGGCAGGCTCGTCCAAGGCCATCATCAGCCCCGAAGTGACAAAAATCGTGCGTGCATCGCGAACAAAGGCGTTCATCTGCGGATCATTGAGCAAAATCACGCGGATAGATTGCCCCAATCCTGCCGCCTCGAGAATGGGCATCAGCAGATTGCGTAAACCTGCCTCAATCTCGGCATCGCGGATCATGGATTGCGCCAAGGCCCCTTTGGGCGCAAGGCCAAGGCACAGGCCCAAGATCACGGCAAAAAGAAAGGATCGCATCTGTGATTGACCTTTTCGGGCTGGGCTGTTTCAAACCGATGCATCCAGTCTAGTGAGGAAGCAATGCGTTATTCAAGCCGTGGTCAGGTTGATCCCTTTATTGTGATGGACGTCATGGAGGCCGCCCGCCGTCTTGAGGAGGAGGGGCGCCACATCATCCATATGGAGGTCGGCCAACCCGGCACAGGCGCGCCACGCGCCGCGCGCGAGAGGCTGGCGCGCGCAATGGAAGAAGACACGCTAGGCTATACTGTGGCGCTCGGGCGTCCTGATCTGCGCGCGGGGATCGCAGCCCTTTATGGCGAATGGTATGATATCGACCTTGATCCTGCGCGCGTGGTGATCACTGCGGGGGCATCGGGCGGGTTTTTATTGGCATTTTCCGCGCTTTTTGATGCGGGCCAAAAGGTTGGTATGGGGCTTCCCTGTTACCCGTCTTATCGGCAAATCCTTAAGGCAATGAGTTTGGACGTTGCGGGATTGCGCACCGATGCCAGTAGTGGGTTTCAGCCGCGCCCCGACCAGATCACCGAAGATCTCGCAGGTCTGATCTTGGCAAGCCCTGCAAACCCGACAGGCACGATGATCCAAAAGCCCGCACTTGCGGAACTGGCGGCTGCCTGCGCCGCGCGGGATGTGGCCTTGATCAGTGACGAAATCTATCACGGGCTGCATTACGAGGCGCGCGCCGTCAGCGCGCTTGAGGTGACCGATCAGGCCTATATTATCAACTCCTTTTCTAAATATTTCTCGATGACAGGATGGCGATTGGGGTGGATGGTCGTGCCCGAAGATCACCTGCGCGTGGTCGAGCGTTTGGCGCAAAATATGTTTATTTGCGCGCCACATGCGGCACAAATCGCAGCCCTAGGGGCCTTGTCGCCTAAAGGGCGTGCGGAACTGGATGAGAACCGCGCGATCTATGCCAAAAACCGCATGATCTTGTTGCATGGGCTGCGCGCGGCGGGATTTGAGCACCTCGCGCCCGCAGATGGTGCGTTCTATGTCTATGCCGATATCAGCGCCTTTGATTGGCCCGCGCAAGATATGGCGCGCGCAATGTTGGAGGAGGCAGGGGTTGCCGTCACCCCAGGCCTTGATTTTGATCCCGAAGAAGGCACGCGCGCCTTGCGGTTCTCCTATGCCCGCAGCACGGCCGATATCGAAGAAGGGGTTGCACGTATCACGGCCTTTATGGCTGCACATGCAAAATAGATTGTAAATCTCAATCTAAATTTTGTATCTTTCTGACGCGGATAAGAGCAGAAAGACAACCCCATGCCGCAGGTCGTGTTTCGCAGTATTTTTGCGATGCTGTTTTTGTGGATTGGCCCCATGGTTTGGGCCGAAACACCTGTGCGCCTTGATCTAGGCGAAAGCTATGTCACGGATCGAGGCTAAGGGATTGAGGTGCAGCTTCGCCTTAATCGTGCCACCGCCTATGGGCTGCGTCTGCGCGACAATCCGATGCGGTTGATTGTTGATTTGGCAGGGGTAGAGGCGCAAAATCTGCCCGATGGGTTTGATCGAGCGGATCGCGCACAGGCGGTCACGCTTGGCCCCGCACCGCGTGCAGGTTGGGGGCGTTTGAGCCTGAATTTGACCGCGCCCATGGTGATTGAGCGCGCGGTGATGGATACAGGCATCCTGACGCGGTGCGTCTCACCTTGCGGCTGCGCCCCGCAACGGCGCAAGAATTTGCAACCCATCTCACCCCAGCAAGCGCAGATGAGCCACCTGAAGCGGTGATTGCTGAACCCGCGCCGCCACTGCGCACACGGCCCTTGATTGCCCTTGATCCGGGCCATGGCGGGATTGGTCCGGGCGCAGAGCGCGATGGCTATAGCGAAGCGGATTTGGTTTTGTTCTTCGCGTTAGAGTTGCGCGAGATGCTGTTGCGTGATGGACTCGTGGATGTGTTCATGACGCGCGAGCGGGATGAATTTATCCCCCTGCCTTATCGGATGCCGCGCGCGCGCATGGCGGGGGCTGATCTTTTCATTTCAATTCATGCCGATGCCTTGGCCGCAGGCGATGGCATGGCGCCTGGGGCGACTGTTTATACCTTGTCCGAGACAGGCTCTGATGCGGCCTCA
>Ga0181554_1004701_pt1 | contig 10968 bp, 13 predicted proteins | sample 011ome_16_FD_145602 | JGI IMG/M metagenome (GOLD analysis project Ga0181554, IMG submission 145602) | Coastal salt marsh microbial communities from the Groves Creek Marsh, Skidaway Island, Georgia - 011503CT metaG (spades assembly) | ecosystem: Environmental > Aquatic > Marine > Intertidal zone... | reverse complement strand
GCGGTTCTGTGATTTGCGGTTTATTGGGCACCTTGCTGCTGGTTCAGAAGCGTTGAGCCCCTAGTCGTGGAGGTAGGTGTCCATCACCTCCCCCACAAACGCCAGGCTGGGAACCTGCGCGCGGCGTGCGAGCGTAACCAATCCAAAGCGTGCGGTGGCATTGTTGGCAGGGTGCACATTCAACCGCTCCAAGTCAGGCGCTGCCGCATTGATGGTCAGCACCACGGCATCGGTGTTGCGCGCGACAGCGATCAGCGTTTGCGTCTCGTCGCTGCGTAGGGTCACGCAGTCGTCTGGATTAGCCTCTGGACCATAGCGCTCGGTCAAGACGCGCGCGACCTCATCGCTCAGCGGCGTCGATGCCAACGGGTATTTCAAGATGTCAGCAATTCCAACGCGCTTTCCTGTTTGCAACAAGGGGTGACCTTGTCGACATAAAAAGCTGGCTTTCATGGTGACTTGATGCGTGACCAGTAAGTCCGTGGCGGGGCGCATGGATCGAATGTCCACGATGACGCCATCCAACGCGCGCTCACGTAACGCGTCGACCAAGCGGGCTGTGCTACCGCGCGATATTTCAAGCTGTAAGCGGGGATAACGCTTAACAAATCGCTGCATCAAGGGTTGCGCCAAAATAGCACCCGGTCCAGAGCTGAGGCCCACGCGCAAACGACCGATACGTCCGCTCAACGATTGCTTCCCCAAGGTTTTGAGGTGATCGGCATCCTGCACCAGGTTTTGCGCGAGTACCAAAACCTGTTGTCCAAACGGTGTGATTTCGATTCGTCGACCGACCCGGTCAAATAAGGCTTGTCCAAAGTCGTCCTCCAGCGATTGAATGCTGCGCGTCAGGGCCGGTTGGGTCAAAAACAGGGCTTTTGAGGCGGCAACGTAGGTACCCAGATCGGCCAAAACCATGAAGTGTTTCAGTTGCACGAGGGTCATAATTTATGCATAAAAGTCATTGAATTACCAATAATAATGCATTGGACTTTAAATTTATAGGGCCGTAGCATTTCCTTAAGCGTTAAATCAAAGACGCAAAAGGAGACACCGCTTGAACGCGCCAGAGAAAGCATTTGTCGAGGAGTTTGTGGCCCTGAGGCGCCACATACACAGCACGCCGGAGCTCGCCTTTGAGGAGCATGAGACCGCTGCGCTCGTCGCTGACAAGCTGCGGGAGTGGGGCTATGACGTCACCACGTGCATTGGCGGCACTGGCGTGGTCGGCCAACTGCGTCGGGGCACCAGCAGTGCCTGCTTGGGACTGCGGGCTGACATGGATGCCCTGCCGATTCAAGAGGCAACTGCGCTACCGTGGGCCAGTACCAAACCAGGTTTGATGCACGCCTGTGGCCACGACGGCCACACCGCTATGTTGCTGGCTGCGGCAAAAAAACTGGCGACATCAGAGACATTCGACGGCACCCTGAACCTGATTTTTCAGCCTGCTGAAGAAGGCGGTGGCGGTGCCCTGAAGATGATGGCGGATGGTTTGTTCACCCGGTTTCCATGCGACATGATCTTTGCGGCGCACAACATGCCGGGTATGCCGACCGGTCAATTGGTATTCCGCCAAGGCCCTGCAATGGCCTCCTCGGACTACGCCTCAGTGACGCTCAAGGGCAAAGGCGGTCATGGCGCCATGCCGCACTTGGCGACCGACCCTGTTGTGGCAGCTGCCTCAATCGTTATGGCACTGCAAACAGTGGTGTCCCGCAACGTTGACCCACTACACCCAGCGGTTGTCACAGTTGGGGCACTGAGCGCAGGGCACGCGAATAACGTCATCCCCGCCACCGCACAGCTGGAACTCAGCGTACGGGCATTAGATCCAGCGGCTCGCGCCCAACTTGAGACACGCATCAAAGCCATCATTGACGGCCAAGCCAAGAGCTACGGCCTGACTGCAGACATCTCATGGCGTCAGGGCTACGCGGTCTTGGTCAACAACGACCAAGCCACGCAATTCGCCATCGACGTTGCAAACACCATGGCGCCTACTGCAGGCGTCAATCCGCAAGGCCCCATGCTCATGGGCAGTGAAGACTTCGCCTTCATGCTCCAGCAGGTACCGGGCTGCTATTTCCTCATCGGTAACGGTGCAGGTGATGGCCACGGGGCATGCATGGTGCACAACCCGGGCTATGACTTCAACGACGACATCTTGTCTGTCGGCGCTGAATTTTGGACCACTCTCGCGTTAGCATTTTTTTCAAAACCACCCAAGGGGGAGACACCATGAACCGCAAAAACTTTTTAAAGCAAACCCTCGTCGCAATGACGATGTTGAGTAGCCTCACTGCAGGCTCGATCGCGCAGGCGCAAACGACGCTGACCATGTCCAGTTGGGTGCCGCCGACACACTTTTTATCGAAAGACATTTTGCAGCCCTGGATGGCTGACGTTGAAAAGGCCACGGAAGGTCGCGTCACCATCAAAATGCTGCCAAAAGCAGTTGGCAGCCCACCCCAGCACTGGGAGTTGGCACGCAAGGGCGTTGCTGATGTAACCTGGGGTAACTTTACTTACGAGCCCGAGCGCTTCCAGATGATGTGGTTCGCCGAGGTACCCATGATGGGCTCAAACACAGAGGCAACCTCCGTCGCTCTGTGGCGTACCTACCAAAAGTACCTCGCGCAAAACGATGTCGCAAAAGGCGTCGTGATGCTGGGGGTAGGTATGTTAGGTGGGGGTCAGTTCAACCACGGCTCCAAACCCATCGTGACGCCCGAAGACTTGGCAGGTCAAAAGGTGCGTATGGGCGGACCAATCCAAAAACGCATTTTGGAAGACATGGGCGCCGTTCCTGTCTCAGCCCCTGCGACCAAAGCCTACGAATTGCTTGAAGGTGGCGTGATTGACGCCTCACTGCATGGCTTGGAGTCAGTGGTCAACTTCCGCCTAGATGGTAAATTGAAATACCACACGATCATCCCTGAAGGACTCTACGACGCCACATTCTTCGTTGTAATCAATGAAGGTAAATGGAACAAATTGTCTGAGGCAGACCAAAACGCCATCATGCGTGTTTCAGGTGAAAGCCTGTCACGTCACTGGGGCAAAGAGTTTGACAAGCAGATGAAGAGCGCAGAAGCCAAAATGCGCGCCGATGGCCACACCTTCAATGCACCGAGCCCTGCGCTACAAAAAATGGTCACTGACATCCGCGGCGCCATGCTGAATGAGTGGTACGCCAAAGCCCCCTCTTTCGGCGTGAAAGACGGCCAAGCGGTGGTGAAATACTACGAAGAGCAATACAAGGCACTGAGCAAGTAAACCCCTAACCGCCCATCCTCAGCGAGCGCAGCAACCATGACCACTGTAAACAAGCGGCTCCAGCAAGTGGTAGAAATATTGCTGATGACATTCCTCAGTGGCATGGTTCTGCTCACGTTCACTGACGTGATTGGGCGGCGTCTATTCAACACGCCCGTGTTCGGCGCACATGACATCACCGAACACCTGATGGCAGTGATTGTTTTTTCTGGTTTGCCGTTACTCACGGCCAACCGAGCACACCTCAGCATTGACCTGTTTGACCGCTGGTTGCTACAGCCGCAATGGCGGATCTGGCATTACCTAGTCAACGGATTGATCGCGGCTGTATTGGCACTGATTGCCTACGAGTTCGCGGTGTCTGTTCAAGAAGCCCAAGACATGCGCGAGGTGAGCCAGGCGCTTGGTATTCCGAGAGCCTGGATGTACGCGTATCTGGCCATCACCTCGGGCCTTGCTGCGCTGGCCGCACTCACCGCTGGCTTACCCACCCAGCATGAGGGGAACGAGGCATGACCATTGGCATCTACAGCCTAATTGCCGTTTTGATATTGGCGTTTCTACGGGTGCCGTTGGGCATCGCGCTACTCAGCGTCTCAATCGCAGGCATTAGCTTTTTAAACGGCTGGGAAGTGGCGCGGGTCATGGTTCCCATGACTCTAAGTGAGGCCGTATTCTCATATGAACTGGCGGTCGTTCCGCTGTTCATCCTGATGGGTAACGTGTTGTCGCGCACCGGTATTTCACAAGACTTATTTCGTGCTGCCAATGCATTCTTGTCGCCCGTGCGTGGTGGCTTGGCATTGGCGACGATGGTCACTTGCGCCGGTTTCAGCGCCGTATGCGGATCGAGTTTTGCCACTGCGGCGACCATGGCGAAAGTCGCCTATCCCAGCATGAAGCGCTATGGCTATTCCGAGAGTTTGTCATCAGCAACGATCGCTGCAGGCGGTACGTTGGGTATTTTGATTCCGCCCTCGATCATCCTGATGATCTACGGCATCCTCACGCAAACCAATATCGGCCATTTGTTTGTTGCGGGCGTATTGCCCGGTCTGTTGGGCCTTGGGCTTTACATGCTCGTGATTTACACCATTGCATTGGTCCGCCCCCACGAAGCGCCCCGCGGCGAAGCAGCCAGCCGCGCCGAACGTATGACCGCTCTCGCTGGCGTATGGCCGTTCTTTCTGTTGTTCACGGTCATCATCGGCGGCCTCTATGCAGGCCTGTTCACACCGACTGAAGCCGGAGGTATCGGCTCGGGTATTGCACTGATCGTTGCAGCCCTGCAGCGCCGCATGAATGGCCCTGTTTTAAAAGCAACGCTACTCGAAACCGCGTACACCTCCGTGATGTTGTACGTGGTGCTGTTCGGGGCCATGTTGTTCTCCCAACTGATTTCCTTCTCTGGTTTAGCCGACGGCTTACTGAGCTTGGTCCAAGGCTCAGGCCTCAGCAAGCTCGGTGTGTTGTTGGCCATTCTGTCGGTCTTTTTGTTATTGGGCTGCGTGATGGACACCATGGCCATCATCCTCATCTTCGTACCACTGTTCGCACCAACATTGGTTGCGCAGGGCTATGACCTCATTTGGTTCGGCATCATTGTGGTGGTGCTGACAGAGATCGGGCTCATCACACCGCCCATTGGTATGAATGTTTTCGTCTTGAAAGCCAACCTCCCTCAAGTCCCTGTTGGCAAGATATTCAGGGGCTTGGTCCCCTTCATCGCGGTGGACGTTGTGCGGTTGGCACTGCTGGTCAGTTTCCCCGTAATTAGTTTGCTATTCGTTCGAATGATGAATTAGAATCCGTCCCTATTCGTGAATCGGGAGAGACGTCACATCCGCTGATGACGCGCCGAAGGAGCAACCGCCCCGGAAACTCTCAGGCAAAAGGACCGTTTCACCGCAACCACTCTGAAGAGCAGTGGGGTTCGTCACCTCACTCACCGCAGGAGCAAGTGTCACGCCACCGGCGCTCGACATGAATCTCTCAGGTTCCAAACAGATGGGGCACCCAAAAGGCACAGCCGTGCCGGGTTAAACCCCGACGATTTGGAGCTAAGCATGACATCAATCGCAATCATTGGCGGCGGTATTACCGGCGTCACAACCGCTTACGCCTTGGCTAAGCGCGGACTCAAAGTCACCCTGTTTGAACGCCAGCGCTACGCCGCCATGGAAACATCATTCGCCAACGGCGGCCAGCTGTCGGCATCCAATGCCGAGGTCTGGAACCACCCCAGCACCATCATCAAAGGAATCAAATGGATGCTGAAAGGTGATGCTCCCCTGCTGGTCAATCCAAAGCCAAGCTGGCACAAATTTTCGTGGATGGCGGAATTCATTGCCAACATTCCCAACTATGCAGAAAACACCATTGCGAGTGCGAAATTAGCGATCGCCGCCCGTGCCCATTTGCACAGCTGGGCCGCTGCAGAGGGCATCGATTTCGATGCAAAGCACGCCGGTATTTTGCATATTTATCGCTCCAAAGCCAGCTACGACCACGCCGCCAAGGTCAATGAACTTCTGGCTAAAGGCGGCTTGTCACGCCGCGCCGTTACCCCCGACGAGATGCGGGCGATCGAACCCACACTGAACGGCACGTATTACGGCGGCTTTTTTACCGAGAGCGACGCCACCGGTGACATCCACAAATTCACGACTGGCTTGGCCGCCGCCGTCGAACGCCTCGGCGGAGTCTTGCGGTTTGGTGACACCATCACCAACCTCTCGTCCAATGGCAAGCGCGTTGCTGTCACGTTAGGGGAAGGCATCGGTCAAACCATCGAGACATTTGATCGGGTGGTCATCTGTGCAGGTGTTGCAAGCCGTGCGTTTGCGCAGCAACTGGGCGACCGCGTCAATATCTACCCTGTGAAGGGCTACTCCATCACGGTCAACCTGTTGGATACTGCCTCACAACAAGGCGCGCCCACTGTCAGCCTGCTCGATGACGAGACCAAACTGGTCACGAGCCGATTGGGTTTAGATCGTTTCCGAGTTGCGGGCACCGCGGAATTTAATGGCTTTAACAAAGACATCCGCGCCGACCGAATCCGCCCGCTCGTCGATTGGGTCAATCAGTGCTTCCCACAGGTGAGTACACGACAAGTCGTACCGTGGGCAGGCCTTCGCCCCATGACGCCCAGCATGATGCCGCGTGTCGGTCCGGGTAAGCAGCCCAATGTGTTCTACAACACGGGACACGGCCATCTGGGATGGACGTTATCCGCGGCGACTGCGGAGGCGCTGGCCGAAACGATGATGCATTCAGTGGATACCAGTGGGCGCATCACGATACCGCCTGCGGCTATCACTCAACCCGCCCAAGCGTAAACGCAGCCTAGGTCGCGAGCAGCTGATCGATCGCCACGAGGGCATAGCCCCTCGTGCGCAGGGCATCGCGAACCGCCGCCGCACTGGCAACCGCTTCAGGGTTGTCACCGTGCACGCAAATACTATGAATCGGTGTCGGCAATACCGCGCCAGTGTGTGTTACCAAACCGCCCGCATCGAGCATGCGCAAAACGTGCGCAGCCGATGCCTCGGCGCCATGAACCATGGCATGGGGTTGGCTGCGAGGCACCAACTGGCCATCAGCTTGATACGCGCGATCCGCAAAGACCTCGATTGCGACCCGAAGGCCCGCGGCCTCCCCTGCGCGCGCCAACGCGGAGCACGCAGGTGCCAACAAGATCAAGTGGGGATCAATGGCCTTGACCGCCCGCGCAATTGTGGTCGCCATGGCGTCGTCGGCGCAAGCCATGTTACTCATGGCGCCGTGCGGTTTCACATGGGTCACGGCGCCGCCTTGGGCATGCGCAATCGCCTGCAACGCGCCGACCTGATAAGTCACGATTGCAGCCAACTCAGCGTCGCTGAGTTTCACGGGACGCCGACCAAATCCCTGTAAATCCTGAAATGCGGGATGCGCCCCAATACTCACGCCATTGGCAATCGCGCTTTTTACCGTTGCCACCATGTGCATCGGGTCACCCGCATGAAAACCACAGGCGACGTTGGCACTGTTGATGACACGAATCAGCGAGGCGTCATCTCCCATCGGCCATGGACCAAAGCTCTCGCCCATGTCGGCATTCAAATTGATCTGCATAAACTATCTTTCTCTAACCCAACGGGTCAGCTCGCAAAAAACCGCTAACTAAATTTTGACCGTAAAGCGCTTTTTCATCTAGAAATCCTGGCGGGGAATACGTCTTCAGCTGACCCACCCAGGTCGTGAGTAACGCATCGGTTGCCTGCAGCGCTCGCGCCGCCTGCGCATGATCGACCAACTGAAACTGGAATGAGGTCCCTGGTGGCATGTGCGCCATACGCGGCAAATCAGCAGTGATCACCGTTGCAATTTTCGGGTATCCCCCCACGGTGTGGCAGTCGGCGAGTAAAACGATCGGTAACCCATTGCCTGGCACTTGGATGGTTCCAGGCGCTATCCCGTCCGAGGTGATGTCGGCGTGGGCCGCCGTGAGGTGGGTCAAGCGCTGCCCGCTCAAGCGAACCCCCATGCGGTCTTGCTCGGCGGTCGTGGTCCACATCGTGCCGACCAATGCATCTAATGCGTCCGCTGTAAAGTGGTCAGACTGGGGGCCTGCTATGACGCGAACGGGTCCCGCTGGCCATTCAAACGGCTGCGTCGACTGTAACTCTCGCGTCGAAACATCAACCGGGTTTGCAGGCCCATCAAAGGAATCACCAGTGGTCAACGCGCGACCATTTAAGCCCCCTACCGCCACGCGAACATACGTCGATTGGCTGCCCATGGCCTCAGGCAGCAAGGCACCACCGGCAATGCTGAGATAAGCGCATCCATTTTGAATAGCGCCCACGCGAAGGGCGTCACCTTCAAACAAGGTAGCGCTGTGCCATGGCAGGAGCGGCTGCTGTAGGCTATTCGCACGCGTGATCACCGGTTGCGCTTGCCCGGCGATTGCGACACGCAGCGCCCCGGACGTCACGAACAAAGTGGGACCGAGCACCCGCATTTCTACACAGGTGGCGTTCGCTGGGTTACCCACCAACGCGTTAGCGCAGTGCGCCAAAGGTGCATCCAAGAAGCCCGAGGCGGGCATGCCCTGGTGGCGAAAGCCCAGTCGCCCCGCATCTTGAAAGGTGTTGCCCATCCCGCCGTCGCGGATATTCACGCAAAAGCCCATCACAGCGAATCCACCAAAAATTCACGACGAAGTGCGATCGGGTCCCGGCCCGGTTTTTCCAACGTTTGAAAAGTTCCAGCGTCAATTTCAAAAAATGTCACGACATCACCCGCCTCAAACAGCGCGGGTGACGCCCTAACCTGCAAATCAAAGGTGGGAATGGGCATCGCCCCAATCAGGTTCCAACCGCCCGGACTCATCCAGGGGTAAATCGCGGCCATGCGCCCTGCGATAGCCAAGGACTTGGGCGGTACCTGGGTCCGAGGTGTGGTCAGACGTGGGCAAGCGAGCCCCTCTGGAGTGCTGGCCATGTATGCAAATCCTGGCATGAAACCCATCGCGTAAACCCGCAACGGCGTTGACAGAAATTGCGCGATAGCGGCCTCTGGACTCAGGTTGTGCCGATCGGCCACCGCCTGCAGATCAGGGGCATACCGGCTGTCAAAGCACGCCGGTAACCGCCACGTCCGCCTGGCCGCTGTTGGTGGGGTGGCTGCGCGTGCCAACGCCTGCAAGTGCGAGGGAATGGTCGGCGCGCTGGAATGACGGGGGTCAAAGTGCACCGTTACCGAGCGAAAAGTCGGCACGATATCCACTACCCCACTGAGCTCACCCGAAGCAACCGCGTCGGCAATCGATGCGGCCAAGCCCATGCAACGGGCGTTGACGTCGATATCGATATCGGGGCCCAATTCGACGGTCCAAGCGGCATCGCCCATTGCCAACAGCTTGGGCTCTGAGTAGCCCACCGTTACCCCCTGCGAGCGAAGCGCCAAAGGCAAGCCGTTACATCAAACTGGGCAGCCATAAGACGATTCCTGGGAAAAAGTAAATCAGCACAATGGCCAGCATCATGATGGCAAACATCGGTAGCACGGTGCCCGCGATGTAGCCAATATCCCGCTTGGTGAGGCCTTGTAAGACAAATAAGTTCAGTCCAACGGGCGGCGTGATCTGCGCCACCTCGACAACCAGCACGATGAATACGCCAAACCAAATCAAATCAAGTCCAGCCGCTTGGATGGTGGGGAGTAACACGTTGATGGTAAGCACCACCATGGAAATGCCATCCAAAAAGCAACCCAGGACCAAGAAAAACAGAGTCAGTGCGATGACCAACATGAATGGCGTCAATCCCAATTCAGCCAACTTGTGAATCAAGGTCGAGCGTATTCCAAAGGCTCCAACGTCAATAAGCGCCACACGGCCATGGCCTCGCAGCAACGCAATCGTGCTCCAACCCAAGCTGCCATGGCATACCGACTTACCGGGATAGCCTTGAACCAAGAGGTCAATTTGGTAGCCGCCTGCGTGTCCCCCTGCGCCACTGAACGAGTCGCTATTCAAGGCTTTGGCCCCCACGGCGCTGACAACATCAGCTGGTTCGACTGACTGGCGAAGAGCGGGCGAACATCCTTCGCAAAATCCATGAACGCGGGGTCAGAGAAAACTCCAGCCCAAAAGGCGCGCCGATCGGCATCGTCCTCAAATCGCCACAAGTGAACGATCTTGTTGAGTGCCCCCACGTCGCCTGTGAAATAGCCAACCAAACGCTCTGGATGTTGCGACAGCGCGGGCCAACCTTTGGTTTGATAAAGATGGACGACGTCGGCCATTTTGCCAACTACGACCTCGTATGTCCTCAATTCATAAATCGCCATTTCAACGCTCCTATCGTCATCAAAGTAATACCGAAAACACCCCAATGGCCACGCCGAAAATCGCGTGCACAACCAGAGCCGACAAGCTAACAAAAACAGGTCGCGGCGTGCGCGAACCGAACAGCCCCGCACCCGTCGCCGGCATGAAGAACAACCACGGTACGACTGCGCTTACCGCCCCGAATAACAAACCGTCCGCCAGCGGGTTATCGAGCCCCCAATTCGGCTGCCACAAGGTCACATAAATCCACACATAAACCACACCAATGATGTAATGAAATACCCAACCAATCAGACGCTCTCGCGGTAATGGCGGTGCCTGCGCCAGCTCTGTGTTGAACAGGATCCCCTGACGCAACAACATCAACAGCCAGCGCCCGACGACAGCCCAGTTGGTTGGCGGCAAACCGCCCAATCGGTGCGCCAACCGTTGCCATAAATCAAGCACGGCAACCGATAGACACCCCACCACAACCATTGATAAAAAAGCGCTCACGCTGTTCTCCCAGTTCGGCACACCCACAACCTGTTTTGCGTTGACTATGGCAGAAACAGCCCTAAAAATACAGACGAGGCTATCCATCCGGTGACAACGTATCCGCAAGAGGCCCGCTACATTGGCTCCCAACTGGAGACCCCGACCATGAGCTCAACACCCGCATTCGACACCATTAACCAGGCCAGTGGGGTCTACCCGATCTCCCCCACGGCCTTTCATCCTGATGGCGCAGTGGACCGCTCGTCGATGGATCGCTTGACCGACTTTTATCTTGAAATTGGTGCGACCGGGATCACGGTATTGGGCCAACTGGGCGAGGCACCCAAGCTGTCGCAGACCGAAAGTGTGGC
>Ga0181554_1004698_pt1 | contig 10969 bp, 11 predicted proteins | sample 011ome_16_FD_145602 | JGI IMG/M metagenome (GOLD analysis project Ga0181554, IMG submission 145602) | Coastal salt marsh microbial communities from the Groves Creek Marsh, Skidaway Island, Georgia - 011503CT metaG (spades assembly) | ecosystem: Environmental > Aquatic > Marine > Intertidal zone... | reverse complement strand
CACCCTGAACCACATCGGCAAGCACCTCAAGGTGCAGGGCCCGCTCAACATCGAGCGCTCGCCCCAGGGCCACCCGGTCATCGTGCAGGCAGGCTCGTCGGAAGACGGCAAGGAACTGGCTGCCGCCACGGCCGAGGCCATCTTTACCGCCTGGACCAGCCTCGAAGAGGCCCAGGCGTTCTACAAGGACGTCAAAGGCCGCATGGCCAAGTACGGCCGCCGGCCCGAAGAGCTGCTGGTGCTGCCCGGCATCTCGACCGTGATCGGCCGCACCGAGGAAGAAGCCCAGGCCAAGTGGGCCGAGCTGCAGGCGTTGATCCACCCCAGTGTGGGCCTGGCCACGCTGGCCCCCTTCTGGCCCGGCGAAGACCTCACGCAATGGAACCTGGACGCGCCGCCGCCCTACATTCCCGAGCCCCCCAAGGGCATCAACAGCCGCGCCCATGTGGTGCTGCAGCTGGCCCGGCGCGAGAAGTACACCGTGCGCCAGCTGTACGAATACCTGGCGGGCGCGCGCGGCCACTGGGTGGTGGTGGGCACGCCAGAGACCATTGCCGACCGTATGCAGGAATGGTTTGAAAACGGCGCGGCCGATGGCTTTAACGTGATGCCGCCCGTGCTGCCGCAGTCGCTCAACGAATTTGTGGACCTGGTGGTGCCCGAGCTGCAGCGCCGGGGCCTGTTCCGCACCGCCTACGAAGGCACCACGCTGCGTGAAAACCTGGGCCTGGCCCGTCCCGCCAGCCGCTACGCCACGCCGCTGGCCAAGGCGGCCTGACACCGCCTCCACAGCCAGGCTGCCAGCCGCCCCAGCTGGCAGGCAATAAGCCAAGGCCCGCCCTGCGCGGGCCTTGGTTTTTCCGTTCGAGCCTTCCGAGCGGGGCGCGGAACAGTCCCAGGCGCGGGTGTGTCAGGACGCGGGCCTGCACGGGTGCCGGCAGGTGTACCGGCCCCGTCTGCAGACAACCGCGCGAGGCCCCACCCACGATGCCCCAGGCGGATCAGCCCGCCCGCACTTCGCACTTTGTACGCTACAAAAACAATAGCTCCAGGTGCCCGATAGACAAGCGCCTGGAGCCATTTTTACCACTGAACCGGGCGAAAACGCCCGTGATTCATGTCAAAGCTTGGCGATGGACACCTCGGTGGACTTCACCAGGGCTACCACGTCAGAGCCCACGACCAGGGCCAGGTCGTCCACCGAGCGGGTGGTGATGACGGAGGTGACGATGCCCCAGGGGGTTTCGACATCGACCTCGGAGACGACATCGCCGCGAATGATCTCGCGCACTTTGCCCTTGAACTGGTTGCGAACGTTGATGGCTTGGATGGACATGGGGTTCTCCTGAAGGTCCGTTGAAAGAAACAAAGAAAAAGAAAGGGGGAAGCAACGACAGGGATGGCAGCGGGCTCACACGGCCCAGCGCAGGCCGTGGGCCTGTACACCCGGCCAGGCGGGTTCGGGGGTGGGCTCCACATCGGGCTTTTGCAGCACGCGGTCAAGAATGCGTTTTTCCAGCTGCGCAAAGGCGGCATCGCCGTGCACGCGCGGGCGCGGCAGGTCGATACGCTGGTCCAGCGCAATCTGGCCGTCCTCGATCAGGATCACGCGGTCGGTCAGGGCCACGGCTTCCTGCACGTCATGGGTGACCAGCAGAGCGGTAAAGCCTGACTGTCGCCACAGCCCTTCGATGAGCCGGTGCATCTCGATGCGCGTGAGCGCATCGAGCGCGCCCAGCGGTTCATCGAGCAGCAGCAGGCGCGGGTTGTGCACCAGCGCCCGCGCCAGTGCCACCCGCTGGCGCTGGCCGCCAGACAGGCGCGCGGGCCATTCGCCCAACCGGTCGCCCAGGCCTACGCGGGCCAGCACGTCGGCGGCGGCCCCCTGCCGCTCGGGCGCAAGGCCCAGTGCGACGTTGTCCTGCACGCGCTTCCAGGGCAGCAGGCGCGCGTCCTGGAACATGATGCGGGTGCTGTCCCGAAGGCCTTTCACGGCGTCGCCATCGATGCGGATCTGTCCGCCAGACACCGGTTCCAGCCCCGCCACCAGGCGCAACAGCGTGCTCTTGCCACAGCCACTGCGGCCCACGATGGCAACAAATTCGCCAGGCTCGATGACCAATTCGGTCTTGTGAAGCACACCACGCGCACCGTAGCGCTTGTCCACGCCGCGCACTTCCAGGCGCACACCTGCGTCGGCTGGCAGGGCAGAAGAGATGGGGTCGGTCATGGCGTCAGGCTCCGGGCTTGAAGAGGGTCACGTCCAGCGCATTCACGCGCCGCGGCAAGAGTTTTTCAGACAGAAAGGCGTCGGCAATGCGCTGCTGTTCAGCCAGCAAGCCGGGCTGCACGGCCCGCACGTCATAGCTGCGGCGGCTGTTGGCCTGCTCTACCGTGGCCACGTCCAGGCCCCACACCGGGGCAAGCAGGGCTGCGGCGTCCTGCGGGCTTTGCTTGACCCACTGCCCTGCCTGCTTCAGCTCGGCGAACAGCACCTGCAACACGTCGGGCCGCGCCTGGGCAAACGGGGTCGATGCCAGGTAGTAGCGCTGGTAGGAAGCCACATCGCCACGCCCATCAGCCAGTACCCGCACCGCAGACTGGCGCTGCACCGCGGCCAGGAACGGATCCCACACCACCCAGGCGTCGATGGCACCACGCTCGAATGCGGCGCGGCCATCCGCTGGAGCAAGGTATGCAGGTTCGATGTCCTTGAACGCAATGCCGGCTTTTTCGAGCGCTGAAATCAGCAGGTAGTGGGCGCCTGCGGCCTTGGCAAAGCCCACCTTGCGGCCTTTGAGGTCGGCCACGGTCCTGATGGGGGAATCGGCCCGCACCACGATGGCCTGGGCCGAGGGCGACGGGGCCTCCTGCGCCACAAACGTGAGCTGGGCGCCTGCCGCCTGCGCGAACACCGGCACGGTGTCGGCCACATCGGCGCTCACGTCCACGTGGCCCAGGTTCAGCGCTTCGAGCAGCGGAAGGCCGCTGGTGAACTCGTGCCAGCTCACCTTGACCAGCAGGGGCGCCAGCAGTTGCTCCAGCGTTCCTCGGGTCTTGAGCACCACCGCCAGGGTAGACGACTTTTGGTAGCCCAGGCGCAGCAGCTGAGGCTTGGCGGCGCTGGCCTGGGCATGGGCGGATGCAGCCCAGCCGTTAATGGCGCCCAAGGCGGCCAGCGCACGCAGGGCGTGGCGGCGGGTGAAGGTGAGCGATCGGGTCATATGGGTCTCCTGTCGCATCAGGCCGCCTGGTAGCCCGGGTGCCACCGCAACCAGTACCGCTCCAGCCCCTTGGCAAACACATCCGCCAGCTTGCCCAGCAGCGCGTACAGCAGGATGCCCACCAGCACGATGTCCGTCTGCAGAAACTCGCGCGCATTCATGGTGAGGTAGCCGATGCCGGCCTGCGCCGAGATGGTTTCAGCCACGATCAGGATCACCCACATCAGCCCGAGCGAGAACCGCAGCCCCACCAGGATGCTGGAGAGCGCGCCCGGCAGGATGATTTGCCGGTAAAGCTGCCAGCGGCCCAGGCCATAGGTGCGGCCCATCTCGATCAGCCCCGGGTCCACATTGCGAATGCCGTGAAAGGTGTTGAGGTAAATGGGGAAGAACACCGACACGCTGATGAGGAACAGCTTGGCCGATTCATCGATGCCAAACCACAGGATCACCAGCGGGATCAGCGCCAGCGCGGGGATGTTGCGCACCATCTGGATGGTGGAGTCGAGCAGCGTCTCGAACAGCTTGATGGAGCCGGTGAGCAGGCCCAGCAGCAGGCCCAGGCCGCCGCCAATGGCCAGCCCGGCCAGCGCGCGGCCTGCACTGACCTTGACGTGGGTCCACAGTTCGCCCGAGGCGGCCAGCGTCCACGCCGCCTTGACGACATCGAGCGGCGCGGGCAGCACCCGACTGGACAGCCAACCCTGCGATGACGCCACCTGCCACAAGGCGATCAGGCCCAGCGGCACGGCCCAGGGCAGCAGCCGTTGGCCCACGCTGGCCAGAAAACGCGCCAGCGGCACGGGTAGCAAGGGACCGTCGATGGGCTGGTCAGCAACGTCCGCCATGGGCGATATCTGCAATTCGCGGGTGGTGGTCTGCGTCATGGCGCGGCCTCCTGTGTGTGGTCGGCTTCCAGAAACTCCAGCTGGTTGCCGGCAGGGTCCTTGACGTAAAAGCGCAGGTAGCCCGGTAATGCGCGGTTTTCGACCAGGGGCAGCTCGGCCTGCAGCAGGCGCCGGCGCAGCGCGGGCAGGTCCTGCACCTCAAAGGCCAGGTGCGATACCGACGGGTGCGGCTGCCACGGCTCGATCGGCACCAGGTCGATGCGCTGCGTGCCGGCCGCAAAGCGCAGCGTGCTGTCGGCCTTCAGGCGCACTTCTGGCAAGCCCAGCAGGCTGGCGTAAAAGCGGCGCACCGGCCCCTCGGCCCCGGCTGGGAACGGCAGCTGCACGTGGTTGATGGACTGGATGGTCATGGCGTGGCTCCGGTGTTGGGGCTCAGCTTTGCGAAGCGCGCGGCACAAAGCTGTTGCCCACGGTTTCGCCAAACGGGCCCAGCGGGTTGCCGCCGGCCAGCTTTTGCTGCGTCTTCACAGGCAGCAGCGGGAACACCAGCTCGGCAAAGCGGTAGGCCTCTTCCAGGTGCGGGTAGCCCGAGAGCACGAAGGTGTCCAGCCCCAGCGCGGCGTACTCCTCGATACGGGCGGCCACGGTCTCGGGGCTGCCCACCAGCGCGGTGCCTGCGCCGCCCCGCACCAGGCCCACACCGGCCCACAGGTTGGGGCTGATCTCCAGGTCCTTGCGGCTGCGCTTGGCGCCGCCGGCATGCAGCGCGGCCATGCGGCGCTGGCCTTCGGAGTCCATGCGCGCAAACACGGCCTGCGCGCGCACCACGGTGTCGTCATCCACATGGCTGATCAGTTCTTCGGCAGCGGCCCAGGCCTGCTCTTCCGTCTCGCGCACGATGACGTGCAGGCGGATGCCGAATGTGACGGTACGGCCCTGTTTGGCTGCACGCTCGCGCACGTCGGCCACTTTTTTTGCCACCTCTGCCGGGGGCTCGCCCCAGGTGAGATAAGTCTCGACCTGCTCGGCTGCCAGGTCGTGCGCGGCGGCGGAAGAGCCACCGAAGTACACGGGCGGGTGCGGCTTTTGCAGCGGCGGGAACAGCAGCTTGGCACCCTTCACGCTCAGGTGCTGGCCTTCGAAGTCGTAGCTTTCGCCGTCATGGCTGCGCGCCAGGATCTCGCGCCAGATGCGGATGAACTCGGCCGACTGCTCGTAGCGTGTGGCGTGGTCCAGGAACACGCCGTCGCCCTCCAGCTCGGTCTGGTCGCCACCGGTGACCAGGTTGATGAGCAGGCGCCCGCCCGAAAGGCGGTCGAACGTGGCCGCCATGCGCGCGGCCAGCGCTGGCTGGTGCAGGCCGGGCCGCACGGCCACCAGGAACTTGAGCCGTTTCGTGACGGCGATCAGGCTGGAAGCCACCACCCACGGGTCTTCGCAGGAGCGGCCGGTGGGGATGAGCACGCCTTCGTAGCCCAGGCTGTCGGCGGCTGCGGCCACCTGCTGCAGGTACTCGTGGCTGAGCTGGCGGCCACCCTTGGTGGTGCCCAGGTACCGGCTGTCGCCGTGGGTGGGAATGAACCAGAAAATTTGCATGGGACTGTTCTTTTCAATGCGTGATCAATACGAGATGGCAAAGCCCGAGCGCGGCGCCTGCACGATGGCGCGGCGCTGCGGCGTGCTGAGCCCCCAGGACATGGCCGTGACGCACAGCACACGGCGCAACTGGGCGTGCAGCACAAAGGACATGGGCGCAGGCATGGGGGGCTCCTTGAACAGTGGGCGGTTACAGCAGATCGACCGGCGCGGCGTGCAGCAGGTTGAGCTTTTTCGGGATGAGCTTCAGCTCAAAAAAGGTGTCTGCAATCGCCTGCTGCTCGGCCAGGATCTCGCGTTTGACCGGGGCCGTACCAAAGCGGGCGCGGCTCAGGTACAGATCGGTGATGGATTTGTCGAGGCCCAACACGGCCGACAGTTCGGTAGCCGCCGCATCCTTGTTCTTGGAGATCCAGGTGTCGATGGCGTTGACCTCTTCGATGGCAATACGCAGCACATCGGTGTTTTTCGTGGCGAAGTCGCGCGAGGTGAAGTAGTACGCGCGGTTGTTGACCACGCCGGTGGCGTCGACGAGCAGGCGGGCATCGAGCTGCTTTTGCGCAGCGGCCAGAAACGGGTCCCAGATGATCCAGGCATCGACCGCGCCGCGCTCGAAGGCCGCACGCGCATCGGGCGGCGCCAGGAAGATCGATTGCACATCGCTGTACTTCAGGCCGTTTTTCTCCAGCAGCTTGACCAGGAAGTACTGCACGTTGGAGCCCTTGTTGTAGGCCACGCGCTTGCCCTTGAGGTCGGCCACGGTGCGGATCGGGGAACCGTTGGGCACCACCACGGCCTCCAGCCCGGGGCGTGGCACGGTGGCACCGGCATACACCAGCGGCGCGCCTGCGGCCTGGGCAAAGATGGGTGGGGCTTCGCCCACGTCGCCAAAGTCGATGGAGCCGACGTTGAGCGCTTCAAGCTGCACCGGGCCGGCGTTGAACTCGGTCCAGGTCACTTTCACGCCCAGCGGGGTCAGGCGCTTTTCCAGCGTGCCGCGGGCCTTGAGGATGGAGAGCCAGCCTTTCTGGTGGCCCACGCGCAGGACGCGGCCGGGCGCCTGGGCCCAGGCCGCCCCGGTGGTGGCGGTAACGGCAGCGGCGGCCGATGCCGCGAGGATGTGGCGGCGCTGGAGGGAGAAACGGGTCAGTTCGTGCATGGTGCAAGCTCCGGAATCAAGGGTGTAAAGGGTTGGGCGACCGTGCCGGGCCTTTGGCGGGCAACACGCCGCCCTGCCCGCGCACCGGGCGCAGCAAAAAATCAAGAAAAGATGGGGGAAGAAAGGTGGGCGACGGCGCAGGCGCAGCGGGCTTGCCGCGGCGCCAACGCTGGCCTTAAACGCTACATCGCACGTCGGCGAAGTTGACCGGCGCAAAGCGCGTGGCCTGGGCGGGCGACGGGCGCAGGGTTTCCGTGACCAGTACGTTCACCGCATCGTCCAGCCGGGCGGCAATGTCGGCGTGGATGTCGTAGGCGCCTTCAGGGGTCAGTGTGACCTGCGAGTCGGTGGCGTAGATGCCCGGCAGGATGCTCTTGGCGCCCAGCGACTGCAGCACGGGCCGCAGCGCGTAGTCGAGCGCCAGCATGTGGTGCGGGCTGCCGCCGGTGGCCAGGGGCAACACGACCTTGCCCTTGAGCGCTGTTTGCGGCAGCAGGTCCAGAAACACCTTGAGCACGCCGCTGTATGCCGCCTTGTAGACGGGGGTGGCCACCACCAGCACGCTCGCATCGGCCACCTGGTTCGTCGCACGCACCACGGTGGGGTGGCCAAAATCGGCCAGCACCAGGGCCTGGGGCGACAGGTCGCGAATCAGGATGCGGTCGACCAGCGCGCCGCGCACTGTCAGGCGCTGGGCCACGGCATCGAGCAGGGCGGCAGAACGGGAACGCTCGGAGGGGCTACCAGCAATCAACAAGGCGGACATACAATTCCTTTACTATCTTTTTTATAGCTAATAACGCTTGCTGCACTAGCACCTTGAGCGTATTTCTTTATCAAAACCCCATCCGCAGGGCGCACGGCACCCGCCAGGCCCGTTTGGGGCCGGTCTGCATGTCTTTGGGGGGTCTGGGGCCCCTTCTCAGGGCCCCTGGGGCTTGCCAGATGGCGGCGGGCGCCAGAGGAGCCCAGGCGATCAGGGCTTATTTTTTGGAGTAGATCTGGTCGAAGCTCGCGTTGTCTGCAAAGTGATCCCTGGCGGCCTTGTCCCAACCACCAAAGGCGTCGTCGATGGTGAAGAGGTTGAGCTTGGGGAACTGCTTGGCGTACTTGGCCTTGGCTTTTTCAGACACGGCCGGCCGGTAGAAGTGCTTGCCGGCAATGTCTTGGCCCTCTTCGGTGTAGAGGTACTGCAGGTAGGCCTCGGCCACGGCACGGGTGCCCTTCTTGTCCACGTTCCTGTCCACCACGGACACCGCAGGCTCGGCCAGGATGGAGATCGACGGATAAACCACGTCCACCTTGCTGCCGAATTCCTTCTCCAGCAGGTAGGCCTCGTTCTCCCAGCTGATGAACACATCACCCTGGTTGCGCTGCGCAAACGTCACCGACGAGCCACGGGCTCCGGTGTCCAGCACGGGCACGTTGCCGTACAGCTTGGCGACAAATTCACGGGCTTTGGCATCGCCGCCGTACTTGCGCTTGGCAAATTCCCACGCGGCCAGGTAGTTCCAGCGGGCGCCGCCCGATGTCTTGGGGTTGGGCGTGATCACGCTGATGCCGGGCTTGACGAGGTCATCCCAGTCCTTGATGCCCTTGGGGTTGCCCTGGCGCACCACCAGCACGATGGTGGAGGTGTAGGGCGAGCTGTTGTGGGGCAGGCGCTTTTGCCAGTCTTTCGGGATCCAGCCACCGTTCTTGTGCAGGGCATCGGTATCGCCAGCCAGCGCCAGCGTGGCCACATCGGCTTCCAGCCCGTCGATGATGGACCGCGCCTGCTTGCCCGAGCCGCCGTGGCTTTGCTTGATGGTCACGTCCTGGCCGGTCTTGGCCTTCCAGTGCTTGGCAAAGGCCTGGTTGAAGTCCACATACAGTTCGCGCGTTGGGTCGTACGACACATTGAGCAAGGTCACAGACTGCGCAAACGACGGCAGCGCCGTCAGGGCCAAAGCGCCTGCCAGGGCGGCGGCAAAGGGAAACTTGATAAAGTCGCGGCGAAAGTTCATGGAAAGCCTCTGATTGGGTGTGCAAACGGTGCAAATCACCGATGGAACGCATTCTGGGAGGCTGCCTTCAAAACTGGAACTACTGAGATTTCAGTTCTTTATACCCAAATCATCTGAGGGAGTGCCAGTCGTCGGCTCCCCAGGCCCCCCACGCAAAAGGAAAACCATCATGGCCCGCACCATTCAATGCATCAAGCTCAACAAGGAAGCCGAAGGCCTCGACTTTCCGCCCTACCCCGGCGAACTGGGCAAGCGCATCTGGGAAAGCGTGAGCAAGGAAGCCTGGGCCGACTGGCTCAAGCACCAGACCATGCTGGTCAACGAAAACCGCCTGAACCTGGCAGATGCACGCGCGCGCCAGTATTTGGCGCGACAAATGGAGAACCATTTCTTTGGCGGCGGTGCGGACGCCGCGGCTGGTTACGTGCCGCCCAGCGCGTAAATAGCGAACACCCCTCTGAGCGGCTACGCCGCTTCCCCCCGCTCTCGCAGCGTTGCACGCTGCGGGCAGGGGACGCAGCCCTCGCTGCAGGGCGGCCCTTGCTTGGCTGCCCTGGCCTGGGCCGCGCCAGTGACGCAGGCTAAGGGCAATGCAGGCGCCACAACCAAGCCCCCACCCCATGTCTGAGCCCATCGACTGGCTGCCCGACGGCACCCCCTACAGCCCCCGCTTCGGCGACCGTTACCACAGCGAAAACGGCGGCCTGGAGCAGGCCAGCGGCGTGTTTTTGCAGGGCTGCGGCCTGCCCGGGGCGTGGGCTGGCCAGCGGCAGTGGCGCATTCTGGAAACCGGCTTTGGCTTTGGCCTGAACTTTCTGGTGACCTGGGCAGCCTGGCGGGCCGACCCAGAGCGCTGCGGGCTACTGCACTTCGTATCCACCGAAGCCTGGCCCGTGAGCGCCGACGACCTGCGCCGCGCCCATGCCGCGCATCCGCACCTGGCAGATCTGGCGCACGCGCTGCACCAGCAGTGGTGGGGCCTGTTGCCCGGCGTGCACCGGCTGCGGTTTGACGAAGGCCGTGTGCTGCTCACCCTGTATGTGGGCGACACGCAGGCCATGCTGCGCCAGCAGGGGCCCACGGTGGATGCCGTGTACCTGGACGGCTTCAGCCCCCAGCGCAACCCCGACATCTGGGACGAGCACACCCTGAAAGCCGTGGCCCGCTGCTGCCGGCGCGGCACACGGCTGGCCACCTGGACCATTGCCCGTGCGGTACGCGACACGCTGGCCCAGTGCGGCTTTGAGGTGCAGCGCGTGCCCGGCATACCCCCGAAGCGCGACAACCTGCACGCCGTGTACGCCCCCCGCTGGGAGCCGCGCACCGCCCGTGGCACGGCCGCACCCGATGTGCCCGTGCCGCCCGGCCGGTGCATCGTCATCGGTGGGGGCATTGCCGGCGCTGCCAGCGCGGCCAGCCTGGCGCGCCGCGGGTGGCAGGTGCAGGTGCTGGACGCTGCCGCCGCCCCGGCGGCGGGCGCATCGGCGCTGCCAGCGGGCGTCTTCGCGCCCCATGTCTCGCCGGACGACAGCGTGCTCTCGCGCCTTTCGCGCAGCGGCGTGCGCACCACGCTACAGCAGGCAGGCTGGGTCCTGGCCGAAGGCACCGACTGGTCTGCCTGTGGCGTGCTCGAACACCGTGTGGATGGATCTCCTGGCCTGCCAGCAGCATGGGCCCCTGGCAGCGCGGGCGCACAGTGGAGCATTCCCGCGCCACCCGCTGCGCTGGGTGCCGCGGGCCTGCCGCCCGGCACCAGCGCCTGCTGGCATGCGCGAGCGGGGTGGATTCGCCCTGCACGGCTGGTTGAGGCCTTGCTGTCGCAACCGGGTATCGAGTGGCGCGGCGACTGTGCCGTGGCGCAGCTGCGGCAGACACCATCCCACACCGCCCAGACCGAACTCACAGGGCCACACGGCGACGGCTGCTGGCAGGCGCTGGACGCCCAGGGCGTGGTGCTGGCCGAAGCCCAGCTGGTAGTGATTGCCGCAGGCGCAGCAAGCGCCCGGCTGCTGGGGCACCGCTGGCAGCTGCAGCCGGTGCGTGGCCAGGTGAGCTGGGGCCTGCACGACAGCACGGCACCGCGGCCACCCATGGCGCCGTTTCCCGTCAACGGGCATGGCAACCTGGTGCCGGCCT
>Ga0181554_1004678_pt1 | contig 10997 bp, 10 predicted proteins | sample 011ome_16_FD_145602 | JGI IMG/M metagenome (GOLD analysis project Ga0181554, IMG submission 145602) | Coastal salt marsh microbial communities from the Groves Creek Marsh, Skidaway Island, Georgia - 011503CT metaG (spades assembly) | ecosystem: Environmental > Aquatic > Marine > Intertidal zone... | reverse complement strand
ACTACATCCACCAGACGCTCCGCGCCATCCTCGACGGTCATCCCAGGAACCAGATCGAGCAACTGATGCCCTGGACCTGCGATCAAGCGTCAAGCCTCGCCGCATAGGGGATCGGCGTAGCGCTTACGAACGATATGGTACGCCGTTGGGAACGGCGCTCCGTGTTCTCGCCCAAGAAAACCGTCAGGGAAGAATGGCAGAAGCGGAGAGGAAAGCGGCGGCGCTTCCGCCAATGCTCACCGTTCCGATGATGCTGTTCTTCCTGCCGGTGATCTTTGTGATCATCATGGCGCCCATTCTGATCAAATTGCTCGGATGGAAGTAGTATTGATGGCGGCCGATGCCTGTGAAAGGGTTATTGTCGGAGCCCTGCGGTAATCAACCTTTTCCGTCCTCGCTGATCTGCTGCCATGTATTTGGCTGCGAGAGCATCTTTTTGAGATAGGCCATGTTTTCGTCCACCTGTTCGGGCGGGAGGTCTTCTCGCGCGAGTGTGCTTGCCTCGTCGAAACGGCCTTGTAAGCCGACGACGAGTGCGAGGTTCTGCCGGATGCGCGGTTCGGCCTTGGAGCGGGGAAGCGCGTCGGCCTTCTGGAGCATGGCCTCAGCTTCTTTGAGGTTTCCCTCGAGCGCATAGGACATGGCCATGTTGTTGAGGACGTTGAGGTTCTGTGGATCTGCCGCGAGGGCTTTCTGGTATTCGGAACGAGCTTTTTGGTAGAGCCCGTTCTGGTCATAGGCGGAGCCCAGTGCCGAATGGATTCGCCAATCCGCATCGGCTGCCGCTGCCGCGCGCTCGAGAGGAGGGAGGGCCTCGGTGCTGTTCCCGGCAGCCAGGAGTTTTCGACCGAAGAGGCCGGCGATCTTGGTGTTGTCCGGGTTCAGCTGATAGAGTTTGCGATACACCTGCACCTGCTGATCTGTCCGGCCAACGGATTCGAGCGCATTCGCATAAGCGAGGCCCTTGTTCACATCGGAGGGATTGGCTTCCCATTTCCGCCCCAGTTCCGCGACGGCTTCCACGGAGGCAGGAGCCGTGGAGGCGGTGTTGATGTTGCCGGCCGCGTCGAAGCGCGAGGTCGAGCTGTTACAGCCCGCCAACATCGTGGCAGATGCCAACGCAAGAAGTGCGCCAATGAATCTGCGTGGACGGGACATGCACAACCTTCCAAGCTTGTTCCGTATCCCAGTTTGGTGCGAAGTGGTCAATATTTGATTAACCATACGGCTTTTTCGCCTTATGACGTCTTCAAACAGCGGAGCCTTTCATGATCGACCCATCCAAGCTTCTCCTTGCGCCGTCTGAGCACGGCACGCCTCTTACGCTCATCTCATCAGAGACGTGGGAGAAAACTCGGCGTGCAATGGACGCCGAGGTGAGAAATTGGTGTGATGCAAACGGTTTTAGTGGTCAGCCTGGTCGGATTTTGCCGATTGCCGGCGTGAGGGGCGCAGTAGCACGAGTCCTCGTTGGCGAGCCAGTCGATCATGATCCATTTGCGTTGGGCAAGCTGTGCCGCGGCCTGCCTGCGGGCATCTACCGCCTCGAGGGTTCCAGTGTTGATCCGGTGCTCGTGGCGCTCGGCTGGTGTCTTGAGGCCTATGCCTATGACGCATACGGCAAGCGGACGGCAGAAGCCGCGCGCCTTGTTTGTCCGCGCCGTGTGGACAGGGAGGCTGTACTTCGTGCTGCGCAGGCAAGCTATCTCGTGCGTGACCTCGTCAACACTCCTGCCTCGGATATGGGGCCTGACGAATTGGAGGCTGCAGCGCGTAGTGTTGCGCGCGCACACAAGGCGAAGCTTGCTGTCATGGCAGGTAAGGCGCTGGAGAAGAACTTCCCCATGATCCACGCAGTCGGCAAGGCGAGCCCGAGGGCGTCGCGCCTGATCGACTTCACCTGGGGTTCTCCGCGCGCGCCGAAGGTCACGCTGGTGGGGAAGGGCGTCTGCTTCGACACCGGCGGCCTCGACATCAAGCCCGCCGCGGGCATGGCTCTCATGAAGAAGGACATGGGCGGTGCCGCGAATGTGCTGGGCCTCGCGCAGATGATCATGCAGGCGAAACTCAAGGTCAGGCTGCGCGTGCTGATCCCGGCCGTCGAGAACTCCATCTCGGGTAACGCCTTCCGCCCCGGCGATGTGCTGAGGAGCCGCAAGGGCCTGACGGTCGAAATTGGCAACACCGATGCGGAGGGGCGCCTGGTTCTGGCCGATGCGTTGGCGCTGGCGGATGAGGAGAAGCCGGACCTTCTGGTGGACATGGCTACCCTCACAGGTGCGGCGCGCGTGGCGCTGGGCCCCGATCTACCGCCCTTCTACACGGATGATGAGGCCCTCGCGGCGGAGATCGCGGCCGCTGGCATGGCGGTGAATGATCCGGTGTGGCGCCTACCTCTGTGGCAGCCCTATTTCCGGCTGTTCGAATCGTCCATCGCCGACCTGAACAACAGCGGCGACTCAGGCTTCGCGGGGTCCATCACGGCGGCGCTCTTCCTCAGGCGCTTCGTCGAGAAGGCCAAGGCGCATGTGCATTTCGATGTTTTTGCGTGGACGCCCATGGCGCGGCCGGGCCGCCCGAAGGGGGGCGAGGCGCAGGCCATGCGGGCGTTGTTCAAGGTCATCAGCGAACGCTACGGCTGAGGCTTGCGCATGCCGGCATTTGCCGCCAAACTGATACGGGTCCGAAACAATCTTGACGGTTGAAGACGAGGTCCGATGTCTGTTGCGTTGACGACTGCCCAGTCCCTGACCCTGTGGCACGATGTGGCCTTGGCCATGGTGCGGGATGATGAGCCGGACCTGTCCGTCCGTCAGATGTGCATCCTTCTCACCATCTATCTGGAGGCGCCGCCCCACACGGTGCGCGATCTGGCGAAAAAGCTCGGCGTATCGAAGCCGGTCGTCACGCGCGCGCTCGATACGATGGGAAAGCTCGATCTGGTAAGCCGCCGCCGGGATGAGAAGGACAAGCGCAATGTGCTGATCCAGCGCACGGTGAAGGGTGCTCTCTACCTCGAACGGCTGGCGGACACGATTGGCAACCTTTCGCAAAGGCTCTAGTGACTGGCCCATGTCCAAGCTTGACCCGCGCCTCAACGCCTATCGAGAAGACCTCGCCGATGCCGCCCTTGAAGGCCGCATCACGGCTGAACGCTTCGCCGCGCCCCGCTTGATGCAGGTGATCGAGCCCGTCATCTCAGTTCACAAGCAGCCCCGCTTCGATGCGATGCAGATCACCCAAGCACTGATGGGCGAAACCGTGAAGCTTTTCGCGGAGGAGGAGGGTTGGGCGTGGGTGCAGCTCACGCGGGATGGCTATGTGGGCTACGTGAACGCCAATGCGCTTTCGTCCTCTCCCGTCGCTCCTTCCCATCGGGTCGCCGTGCCGTCGACCTTCCTGTACCCCGAGGCGAGCCTCAAGTCTCAACCCGCGCTTTCGATCACGCTCAACGCGCAGGTGACGGTCGTCGATGAGAGCGGGGCCTTCTCGCGACTGTCGAACGGACACTTCGTCTTTGCGGCCCATCTCAAGGGTACCGATGAATACGAGACGGATTTCGTGGCTGTCGCCGAGTGGTTCCGCCACGTTCCCTATTACTGGGGCGGAAAATCCGCGCAGGGGCTCGATTGCTCAGGGCTCGTGCAACTGGCGCTCGAAGCCACTGGCTTGCCCGCACTGCGCGACAGTGACATGCAGGAAGAGACGCTGGGCCATAAACTGATGGCCAATGACTTGGACAGTCTGCGGCGCGGCGATCTCGTGTTCTGGAACGGCCATGTGGGCATCATGACGGATGACCGCACGCTGCTCCACGCTAATGGCCATCACATGATGGTGGTGGCTGAGCCGCTGAAGGATGCTGTCGAGCGCATTGCCGCGCGTTACGGCCAGCTGACCAGCATCCGCCGCTTTCAGTAGCCGCGATCTCGGTCCACCAGATTGTCGAGCGCCTCGCCGCGCTGGTGGCGCCGGATATTGTTGGCGACATAGGCGCAGATCGTCTCCGGGTCGCTGTCGGCGGCGCAATGCGGCGTCACCGTCACGCGCGGGTGCGTCCACAACGGGCTCTCTTCGGGCAGCGGCTCGACCGTGAACACGTCGAGCGTCGCGGCATGGAGTTCGCCCGCATCGAAACATGCGAGAATATCCTCAGCAACCTGCTGGCGGCCACGGCCCGCATTGATGATGATGGGTGCGCCGAAGGGGCCCTTGCGCGAGAGCTTGCGGATGGTGGCGCGGTTGATGATGCCATCGGTGTCCGGGGTCGCCGGCAGCAGCGAGACGAGCACGTCAGTTCGCGCCAGGAAGGCGTCGAACTCCTCTGCACCCGCGAAGCTTTCAACCCCGGGGATGGTCTTGCGGCCGCGGCTCCAGCCCGCCACGCGGAAGCCGATGTCGCGGAGCTTGATGGCCGAGTCCGCGCCCATCACGCCCATGCCCATGATGCCGACGCTCAAATCTTTCGCGGCATGGGTGGGGAAGGAATCCCAGACGCGCCGCTTCTGGTTCTCGTCGAGACGGCGTTGCTGGCGATGGTGCATCAGTACGTGCAGCACGATGTATTCCGTCATGCGGCCGGTGAGGTCCTGATCGTTCACCCGCACGATGGGGGTGTTCTCCGGCAGGGTCGGGTCCTTCAGGATCGCATCGACGCCAGCGCCGAGCGACATGATCACCTTGAGATTCGGCAGGCTCTTCACCACGCCGGGCGGCGGCAGCCAGGCGGCGCAATACTCGATGTCCTCCACGCGGCCCATCTCCGGCCACACGCGCACATCGAGATCGGGCGCCACCTTCTTCATGGCGGCCGTCCACACATCGACCGGCCAGGTCGGCAGAATGAAGAGAAAGGCCATTATTGGCTCACCACACCTTCGGGCGCGGCCTTCAGGTTCAGCGCCGCCGCGATCAGCGCCTTCGTGTAATCGGTCTTCGGGTTGGAGAAGACGTCCGCTGTCGGTCCGCTCTCCACCGTCACGCCATTGCGCATGACGATCACCTCATTGGCCAGCGCGCGCACCACCTTCAGGTCATGGCTGATGAAAAGGTAAGCGAGATCGTGCTTTGCCTGAAGCGCGCGCAGCAGGTCCACGATCTGCGCCTGAACGGACATGTCCAGCGCCGAGGTCGGCTCATCCAGCATGATGAACTTGGGCTCCAGCGCCAGCGCGCGCGCGATGGCGATGCGCTGGCGCTGACCGCCGGAGAATTCATGCGGGTAACGGTCCATGGTCGCCGGGTCGAGGCCCACTTCGGTCAGCGCGCGCGCCACGATCTCGCGGCGCTCCTCATAGCCGAGATTGCGGCCCAGGACAGTAAGGCCTTCTTCCACGATCTGCTGGATCGAGAGCCGTGGCGAGAGCGATCCGAAGGGATCCTGGAAGACGATCTGCATCTCCTTCCGCAGCGGCCGCATCATCGCCGTGTTGTAGCCGTCGATGGACTTGCCCATGTAGACGATGGGGCCCTCGGAGCGGATCAGGCGCAGAAGTGCCAGGCCCAGCGTGGTCTTGCCGGAGCCGGATTCGCCCACCACGCCCAGCGTCTGGCCCTGTCGGACCGTGGCATCGACGCCGTCCACGGCCTTGATATGTCCCACCGTCTTGCGGAAGAAGCCGCGCTTGATGGGGAACCACACTTTCAGGTTCTTCGTCTCCATCACCACGGGGGCCGATGGATCGCTTGGCGGCGGCGCACCCTTGGGCTCGGCCGTCAGCAGAAGCTTCGTATAGGCATGCTGGGGGTTGGCGAAGATCTCCTTCGCGTCGCCCTGTTCCACCGCCTTGCCGCGCTGCATGACGACGACCTTGTCCGCCATGTGGCGCACGATGCCGAGGTCATGGGTGATGAGCAGCATGGCCATGCCGAATTCGGCCTGCAACTCTTTCAGCAGTTTCAGGATTTGCGCCTGCACCGTCACGTCGAGTGCGGTCGTCGGCTCATCGGCGATCAGCAGGTCGGGGTTGTTGGCAAGCGCCATGGCGATCATCACGCGCTGGCGCTGCCCGCCCGAAAGCTGGTGCGGATAATCGAGAAGCCGGGTCTCGGGATCGCGAATGCCGACCTTTGCCAGCAGGTCCACGATGCGGGCGCGGGCGGCCTCGCCCTTCAGGTTCTGGTGCAGTTCCAGGATCTCGCCGATCTGCCGCTCCACCGTATGGAGCGGGTTCAGCGATGTCATCGGCTCCTGGAAGATCATGGTGATGTCGTTGCCGCGCACCTTCATCAGGTCGCGCTCATCGGCATCGAGCAGTTCCGCGCCCTTGAAGGTGATGGAGCCAGAAGGATGCGAGGCGGAAGGGTAGGGCAGCAGCTTCAGGATCGAGAGCGCTGAGACAGACTTGCCGGAGCCCGACTCCCCCACGAGTGCCAGCGTCTCGCCCTTGTTGATGCTGAAGGACACCTTGTCCACCGCGAGCGTCGTGCGCCCGCCCTGCGCGAAGGCGACGGAGAGATCCTTCACCTCGAGGAGTGTCTCGCTCATGCGAAGGTCTTTCTGGGGTCGAGCGAGTCGCGCACCGCCTCGCCGATGAAGACGAGCAGCGAGAGCATGATCGACACCACGAAGAAGCCGGTGAGGCCCAGCCACGGCGCCTGCAGGTTGTTCTTGCCTTGCGCGATCAGTTCACCGAGCGACGGCGAGCCGGGCGGCAGGCCGAAACCGAGGAAGTCGAGCGAGGTCAGCACCGTCACCGAGCCCGCGAGGATGAAGGGCATGAAGGTGATGGTGGACACCACCGCATTGGGCAGCAGGTGCTTGAACATGATGCGTGCATCCGAGAGGCCCAGCGCCCGCGCGGCGCGCACATATTCGAAGTTCCGCGCCCGCAGGAACTCGGCGCGCACGAGGCCGACGATGCTCGTCCACGAAAAGAGGATCTGGATGAACAGCAGGATCCAGAATGTGGGCGTGATGAAGGCCGCGAGGATGATCAGCAGGTACAGCCCCGGCATGGCCGTCCAGATCTCGATGAAGCGCTGGAACAGGAGATCCGTCCAGCCGCCGAAATAGCCCTGCACCGCGCCCGCCGCCATGCCGATGATGGAGGAGAAGAAGGTGAGGATCAGCCCGAATGCCACCGAGATGCGGAAGCCATAGATCAGCCGCGCCACCACGTCCCGGCCCTGGTCATCCGTTCCGAGCCAGTTGAGATTGCTGAAATTGCAGTTGGGATCATCCACACCCGCCGGATACTTGGCGCAGGCCTCTTCGCGCGTGAGCTGGAAGGCCGGGGGAGACGGTGCGGGGCGGGGAAGCTCGTTGTTCACCGTGTTGTAGGAATAGCGGATCGGCGGCCAGATCATCCAGCCATTGGCCATGATCTCTTCCTGGTTGACCGGATCGCGGAAATCCGTGCGCGCCAGGAAGCCGCCGAATTTCGCTTCCGGATAATCCACGAAGGTCGGGTAGAGCAGTTCCCCCTTGTAGGAGACGAGGATCGGCCGGTCATTGGCGATGAAGGGGGCGAAGACGGAAATGAAGAACAGCACGGCAAACAGCCAGAATGACCAGAAGCCGCGCTTGTTCTGCCGGAACAATTGCCAGCGGCGTTTGTTGAGCGGCGTCATGCGGAGGGCCATGCTCACACGTCCCGCTTCTCGAAATCGATCCGCGGATCGATCCAGGTGTAGGTGAGGTCGGAGATGAGCTGGACGATGAGACCCATCAGGGTGAAGATGTAGAGGCTTGCGAACACGATCGGGTAGTCGCGGTCGAGCGTCGCCTTGAAGAACAGGTAGCCCAGCCCGTCGAGCGAGAAGATCGTCTCGATCAGCAGCGAGCTGGCGAAGAAGGCGCCGATGAAGGCGCCGGGGAAGCCTGCGATCACCAGCAGCATGGCGTTGCGGAACACATGGCCATAGAGCACGCGCGTTTCGCTCAGTCCCTTGGCGCGGGCGGTCATCACATATTGCTTGCGGATCTCGTCGAGGAAGGAGTTCTTCGTCAGCATGGTCATGGTGGCGAAGCTGCCGATGGCCATCGCGAAGAGCGGCAGCGCCAGGTGCCAGGCATAGTCCAGGAGCTTGCCCCACCAGGAGAGCTCGCTGAAGTTGTCGGAGGTGAGGCCCCGCAGCGGGAACCAGCTGAAATAGCTGCCGCCGGCGAAGATCACGATCAGCATGATGGCGAAGATGAAGCTGGGGATGGCGTAGCCGATGATGATCACGCCCGAGGTCCACACGTCGAAGGTGGAACCATCCTTCACCGCCTTCCGGATGCCCAGCGGAATGGACACGAGATACTGGATCAGCGTCAGCCAAAGGCCGAGCGAGATCGAAACGGGGAGCTTCTCGGCAATCAGGCTCACCACCGAGCGGTCGCGGAAATAGCTCTCGCCGAAATCGAAGGTGAAGTAGTTCGTCATCATCAGCAGGAAGCGCTCGGGCGCGGGCTTGTCGAAGCCGAACTGCTTTTCGAGGCTCTTGATGAATTCGGGGTCGAGGCCCTGCGCGCCGCGATACTTGAAGGCGGTGCCATCGCTCACGCCCGTTTGCGCCTGCGCATTGCCGCCGGCTTCGTTCCCGGTATTGCCGCTGATGCGCCCGGTCGAATCCGTGTCCGTGCCCTGCATCTTGGCGATCACCTGCTCGACGGGACCGCCCGGCACGAATTGGATCACCGCGAAGGTCATCAGCATGATTCCCAGCAGGGTGGGGATCATCAGCAGGATGCGTTTGAGGATATAGGCGCCCATGGAGCGAGGTCAGTTTCCGTTGGCGATTCGCTTGGCCTTGGCCTCGTCATACCACCAGGTATCCACGATGCCACGGTCGTATTTGGGCTTGGTTTCGGGCCTTGCGAACCTGTCCCAATAGGCCAGCCAGTAGCTCCCCTTGTACCAGTTCGGCACCCAGAATTGCTCGGCGCGGAGCACCCGGTCCAGCGCCCGGCCCGCCACGTTCAGTTCCTCGCGCGACTTCGCCTCCACCACCTTGTCGAGCAGCGCGTCGATGGCGGGTGAGGCAACGCCCGAAAGATTGTAGGTGCCGGGCCTCGTGGCCGACTCCGAGCCGAAGAAGACCCGCAACTCGTCGCCCGGCGTCAGGCCGGAGGAGAAACGGCTGCCGATCACGTCATAATCGTAGCTCTCCAGCCGCTTCTGGTACTGGGCATCGTCCACCGTGCGGATCGTGGCGTTGATGCCGAGAAGCTTCAGGTTCTTGACGTAAGGCCCCAGCACGCGCTCGAAGATCGGGCTTTCGATGAGAAATTCGACGTTGAGCGTTTCGCCCTTGGCGTTGCGGCGCAGGGTTCCCTCCTGCGTCCAGCCCGCAGCGTCGAGGAGGGCCGAGGCGCGGCGCAGCAGTTTCCGGTCCTGCCCGGATCCGTCCGAGACGGGCGGAAGGATCGCCTCGCCGAACACCTCCGGCCGCAGCGAATCCCGGAAGGGTTCCAGCAGGGCCAGTTCCTCGGGCGAAGGCTTTCCCTCCGCCTTCAGCGGCGCGTTCTCGAAGAAGCTTGCAGTGCGCTCATAGAGGCCGAAGAACAGGTTGCGGTTCGCCCACTCGAAGTCGAAGGCAAGATTGATCGCCTCCCGCACCCGGATGTCCTTGAACTGCTCGCGCCGCAGGTTGAAGAACCACCCTTGAGCGCCGGAGGGCGTGTCATCCGGAAGCTCGACCATCTTCACCCGGCCGTCCTTCACGGCGGGAAAATCATAGGCCGTGGCCCAGTCGCGCGAGGTGTATTCCTCGCGCAGGTCCAGCACGCCGCTCTTCAGCGCCTCGAAGCCCGCCGTGCGCTCGCGGAAATACTCGAAGCGCACCTCGCTGAAATTGTAGCGGCCCTTGTTCACGGGAAGGTCCTTCGCCCAGTAGTCCTCGCGCAGCCCGTAGGCCACATATTCGCCGGGCTTGAAGGAGGCCACCTTGTAAGGGCCTGATCCCAGCGGCGGCTCGAGCGTGGATTTCGAGAAGTCCACCTTGGCGTAATAGGCCTTGGAGAAGATGGGAAGCGTGGCCACTGTCAGCGGCAGGTCGCGCGTGCGTTCACCCTTGAAGCTGTACCGCACCGTCTGCGGGTCGATCACCGTGCAAGCTTCGACATCGCGGATCGCGATCTTGATCCGCTCATGGCCTTGCGTGGAGAGAAGCCGGAATGTGTCGCACACATCCTCCGCCGTCAGGGGGGATTGGTCGGCGAATTTCGCCTCCGGCCGCAGCGCGAAGGTGACACTCTTCCGGTCTTCTGCGAGGTCCGCCCTCTTCGCCACGAGGCCATAGAGAGAGCCCGGCTCGTCATTGGCCGGTGCCATCAGGCTGTCGAACATCAGCTCATAGCCCTGAACGGGATCACCCTTCAGGATATAGCCGTTGAAACTGTCGAAGGTGTCGATGGCGGCCGTGCCGACAAGCGAGATCTTGCCGCCCTTCGGCGCCTCCGGGTTCACGTAATCGAAATGCGTGAAGTCCGGCGGATATTTCAGATCGCCGAAGGCCGACATGCCGTGGCGTGGCTCGGCCGCTGCCACCGTTGCGATGAGGCCCAAGGCCAGGATCGCCGTCCCGGTCCGCCTCACTTGGCAGCCACCTTCTTTGCCTTCTCCGCGTCCCACCACCAGATGGTGGGGAAGCCCGTTGAGAGCTCGGGCAGCTTTTCCGGCCTGCCGAAGCGGTCCCAGCGCGCGGTGCGCTCATAGGGGCTGAACCACATCGGCACCACGTAGTTGTTCCAGATCAGGGCCCTGTCCAGCGCGCGGCAGGCGGTGACGAGGGCCTCGCGGTCCTGCGCGAAGATCAGGGTCTCGATCAGCTTGTCGATTGCCGGGTTTGCGATGCCGATGAGATTGCGGCTGCCGTCGCGCGTGGCGGCCTCGCTGCCCCAATAGTCGCGCTGCTCGTTGCCGGGGGAGAGGGACTGGCCCCAGTTGCCCACCACGATGTCGTAGTCGAAGGTCTGGGTGCGCCGCTCATATTGCGCGCTGTCCACAGTCTTGATCGACACGCCGATGCCGAGAAGTTCGAGCTGCTGCTGGTAAGGCAGTGCGATCCGC
>Ga0181554_1004676_pt1 | contig 11002 bp, 8 predicted proteins | sample 011ome_16_FD_145602 | JGI IMG/M metagenome (GOLD analysis project Ga0181554, IMG submission 145602) | Coastal salt marsh microbial communities from the Groves Creek Marsh, Skidaway Island, Georgia - 011503CT metaG (spades assembly) | ecosystem: Environmental > Aquatic > Marine > Intertidal zone >... | reverse complement strand
ACGCGCCTCCGCCGCGCGCCGCGCCGCGTTCCTCGCCGCCTTCTCGCGCGCCTCTCTCTCCAACGCCGCGATCATCTCCTCGGTGTAGACTCGGTCCTCGTCCTCGTCGGGGGGGAGCGTCGCGAGGCGGCGTTTGAGGTCGCGCAGCTCGTCGGCGATCGCGGCTTCGTCGTCTTCGTCGTCGTCGTTCGCTCTCGGCGGCGCCGGCGGCGGACGGCCAAAGTTTTCGTCGTCGAGGTCGTCGTACAGGTCGTCGTACGCGTCGTCGTCGTCGTCGTCGTCGTCGTCCGCGACGCGTGGGCCGTCGAGCTCGCGCGCGATGTCGTCGTCGTCGTCGCCGCCGCCGCCGTAGATGTCGTCGTCGCCGTACGAGCCGTAATCGAGCTCGTCGTCGTCGTCGTCGGCCCACTCGTCGTCGTCGTCGTCGTCGTCGCGCGACGCGGGACGGATCTCGGAGACCGGCTCGCCGCCTCCGCCGCTCGCGCCGCGCCCCCGCGCCGCCGCCGTGCGGATCTCGGAGACCGGGTCGTCGCGCCGCGCGCCGCCGCTCGCGGCGGGCGGCCCCGGGCCCGGCTCCATCGCGGCCCTCCTCGCGAGGGCACCGCGCGCGCGAGTGTGATCGAGTTGAAGTCGCGGGGCGTCGCGTCGAGCTGCTGTTGAGTTTCGATCGATGGGATGCAGATGGAGGGTTTGCGCGCGCGAGGCTCGGGCAGAACGACGCGCGCGCGGACGTCCGAAGGACGACCCCGACGCACGCCGCGCGAGCACGATGGCGACGGCCGCGAGCGCGGGAAGAGGACTGCGGGCGCTGATGCGCGCGGCCGCGCGCGGCGCGTCGACGGCGGGCGCGTCGACGGCGCGATCGGTGGCGGGGCGCCTTCTTCGCGGCGCGGAATCGTCGTCCTCGCTCCGCGCGCGCGCGACGCCCGCGACGACGCGCGCGGGCCCCGCGAGCGGCGCGATGCGAGGGTTCGCGTGCGGCAGCGCGGCGTCGCTGACGCGTCGATCCGAGAGCGCGCGCGCGGAGGACGGCGCCGCGACGAGCGCGGGGCCCGGAGCGGCGTCCGAGGGCGACGGCGCGACGTCGCCGGGCGCGAGCGACGCGGTCGCGGCGCCGTCGCCGCTGAGACGCGCGCCGGCGCCGCGATCGGCGATGCGGTCGAGGCTGAAGGACGGGCTGAGAGACTCGACGCGAGAGCGCGTGCGCGCGATTCAGAAACGTGCGCGACCCGACCCGACCGGACGCGACGCGATCCCTCCCGGCGTCCCCGGTCGTCGTCGTTCGACTCTCATCGGATCGATCGAACGATCGATCCGCGCGTTGTTTTTTTTCCCCGCCGGCCGCCCCGCCCCGCCGAATCAATCGCCCGGCCTGACGCCGTCCCGTCCCGTCCCGTCCCGCTCCTCGCTCGCGTCGATCGATCCATCCACAACCGCAGAGGAGAAGGGCAGCCCGAAAAAGTTCAACGACGTGTGCCGACTCATACGCGGCCTCACCGTCGCGGACGCGATCCACCAGTGCGCGTTGTCCCCGAAGCGGTACGCCAAGGTGGTGATGAAGGTGGTGGCGTCCGCGGCGGCGAACGCGGAGAACAACCACGACCTGGACAAGGACAAGCTCGTCATCGTTCAGGCGTTCGTGGGGAAGGGGACGTACATCAAACGGTCGTTGCCGCACGGCCGGGGGAGGAGCGGGGTGATGACGCGGCCGCGGACGCACATTCGGATCGAGGTGGAGGAACGAGAGCCTGAGGAGGCGCCGGGGGGCGCATTCGCGGCCAAGGGGGAACGGCGGAAGATGCAGGTCAGAGACGCGGAGGCGCCGTGGAAGCGGCACCGACGACGGGCGCTGGAGAAGTACAGGATCGCCCAAGAAGCGGGGTTGGTGTAGCGTAGTTCGCGATCGATGACTAATAATAACACGTCGCGGATGCTATCGAATAGAATCGAATCGGTCATCAGTCTCGACGCGCGAGAGCCTCCGCGTCGGCGGCGGCGGATCCTCGCTCGAGCGTTCTCAACAACCGCTCCGCCCTCCCCTCCGCGACGTGCAACAAGAACTCGTGCTGCAGCATGTCCAAACTCTCTTTCACCGCCCCGAACGCCTTGTTCGTGTCCATCCCCATCGCCATCTGTTGTTGCATCGCCTGCGCGTCGTCGAGGGTGTTCTCTCCGAGGCACAACGAGAAGACGCCGCGCAGCCCGAAAAAGTTGAGAAAGTACCACGACAGAGACGAGATGTACGACACGTCGAGGGAATTCAGCTCGATCCCGCGCTGGAGCATCCCGCGGAATCGCTGCGTGAGCGGGAACGGCACTTTACCGACGACGAACCCGGTGAAGAAGAAGTTCACCCACCCCGCGGTGAGCATCTGCGGGACGATCATGTTCAAGTTTTTCTTCAACATGTCCGTCATCATCGACGGGTCCGACATCATCTGTTGCTGCGGGTTGAGCTTCTCGGACTTCTTCGAGAACACGCCCGTGGTCTGTTTGGTCGGCGGCGCGGCGAGCGATGGAGGGGGGAGAGTGGGGATGGGCGGCGTGAGCGAGAGGCCCACGGAGAGGGAGGTGGGGGAGGAGGAGGAGGAGGCGGAGGAAGAGACGTGGGCTTCGCTTCGCTTCGCTTCGCTTTTTAGGGTTGCGCGCGAAGCGAAACGATCCGATCGGTCGCGCTCGATTGGTCGCTCGCTCGACGCGAACGCCGAGGCGACGACGAAATTGACGACGGTCGCGCCCCACGCCGCGCACCTCGTGGCAGAAGAAGTGCCGGCGCTGCCTGAACCCGTGGGACTGGATGTACCCGGCGTTGTTTCGCACGCGCTCCGCGCGTATCACCGCCTGCGCCTCGCGGAGCGCCTTCAGATCCACCTTGGCGTCGGACTTTAACAACTTCCCGAAGTTGTGACGAACGACGCCGACGAGGAACATCGCGATCGTGATCGGGATCAAGACCCAGTTCCGGATGTCACCGTCGAGGCGGAGGTCCGCCATGGCGACGTGCGCGCGCGTGCGAGGACGCGAGCGCGCGGGGTAATGGTGCACCGCGGACGAAAAGCTGATGATGAAACCTCGACGGGAAGAGCTGAGAGTCTTTCCAGTCTGCCTCCTGTCAGTGCCTAAATGCTACAACTAGAGTCTGCCGTTTCGGAAAAACTTCACCCGCTCGTGTCCTACCGCTACTCGTCCGTGCCCGCCCAAACGTCCGTTCTACGTCGTTCTAAACGACCCCGCCGCGCCGCGCCGCCCCTCTCGCCCACGCGCACGCGTCCTGCGCGGTGAACAACTCTCGCAGCCGCCGAGGCGGCGCCCTCGCCTGCTTCTTCAAGTTCTCCTCTTCCTTGACGCGTCTCCACGACGCCGCGCCGCCGCCGCCGCCGGGGACCACGCCGGTCACGACCACGTCGTCGTCGTCGTCGTCGCCGCCGGTCTCCGCCTCCTCCGCGGCGGCTCGCGCGATGGCGGCGGTGAGGATAGCCGCGAGCTCCTCGTCCGTCGTCCCGGGCGGCGGCGGGGGCAGATCCGGGAACTCCTCCGCGAAGACGGACGCGATCCCAGCGTTCGCGGTCGCGGTCGCGGTCGCGTTCGCGTCGACGATCCGCACGTCGTCGTCGTCGTCGTCGTCGTCCGATCCCGATCCCGATCCCGAGCCCGAGCCCGAGCCCGCCATCGCGCCGCTGCCGCCGCCGCGCCCGATCTTCCCCCCGCACAGCTCGCACGCGTCGCGCCGCCGCTGCTCCGCGCACACTTCCAGCCAGTGCCCGCACCGCTCCGAAGCGCCGACGGAGACGTGCATCGCGAGGAGCTTCGTCTTCCCGGGCGGCACGTCGTGCGACGCCGCGCCGGGGATGGGCGAGGCGGACGCCGACGCCGCACACGTCGCCGCCGTCGCCGCGCGACCGTTACTACCCGCATGCGCCGTCCGCGGCGGCGGCGGGTACTGCCACAACGCGCTGAAGTCGCGTTTCGCGCGCACGCGGAGATACAGTTTCATCCCGCCGTCGGCGGCGCACCCGGCGCCGTCGCACGTCGCGAGGACGCACGCGCCGCCGCGCGTCTGGCACACGATCAGCGCGCCGCCGCACATCTTGATCACGCGTCGTCGGACGGTTCCGCCGAAGCGTGCCTCCCCGTCGTCCTCGCCGAGCAGCGCGCGATGCACCGCCGCCGCGAGCGACGGCCGCGGCTGCGTCGGCGCGGCGCGCACCCGCGTCGCGCGCGCGCTGTTCAAGGGGTGGAGTTGAAAGGCGTCAGACGGCGTTGAAAGGCGCCGAGGGCGGGGATTGAAAGCGAGGGGTGGGCGGAGAGACACGCCGGGAAGAAAAATCCTTAAGGATCGGCGTTCACCGCGCCGACGCGGTCGCACGGGGACCAGTGTACAGAAAGAACGCGCCTGTACACGCGCAGCGTCACCGGCGCGGTCGGCGGACCGGCGGCGCCGCCGCCGACGGAGAAGAGCCGCGCGAGGTATCGCTTCCCGCGCTCGAGCATGAGCTCCGCCTGGGCGACGCGCTCTTTCGCGCCGAGGACGGCGCCGAGCGGCGTCCACGCGTCGTCGTCGGCGGCGGCGTTCGCCGCGTTTTTTTCGTACACCGCGATCCCGACGTCGGCGTACCAGAACGCATCCCCGCCGCGACCGCGTTTCGTGTGTTGCAGCGCCATGACGTACGCCCACGAGCCTCCTCCTCCTCCTCCTCCTCCTCCGTCGCCGGCGACTTCGATCTCGAACGCGTCGCCGTCCTCGCTCGAGATCATCCCGAAGTCGACGGCGGCGCGCGTCGTCCCCGGAGGCCCGTCTCCCTCCGCGCGGTGCGCCGCGCCCGGGAGGGACAACGCGTGCCACCCTCTGTGCGCCTTGCACACGTCGACGACGGAAAACGCGGTGAGGAAATCGTGCCAAGACATCCAGAACGTGCCGTCGTCCGCGCGCGTGTTTCCGAGCTCCGCGCCGAGGCGCGACGTCCACGTCTCGGACTTGGCGCCCCAGTCGCCGTTCCACTCTTTGCGGCCCCACGGGTTGCGCACGCGCACGAGTCGAAGCGGCGGCGGCGACGACGCGTCCGCGGCGGCGGCGGAGGAGGCGTATTTCGACGCCGACGCCGAAACCAGCGCCGGCGCGGGGTCGACGATCTCGACCTCGCGCTCGACGAACCCGTCGAGCTTCGTCTGCCTCCCGACCGCGACGCCGTGCAGCTGCCGAACGTCCAATACGCTGTACGCGTGTCCGCCGACTAAGCCTCTCCCGCCGCTGGACGTCGCGCACCCCATCGGGAACCCGGCTTCGCAGTACGACAATACCTTTTCCCACGCGCGCGCCTCGTCGAACGCGCCGCCGCCGCCTGCGTGGGTGAATCGATCGGTCAGTCGAACGTCTTACCGGTCAAACGTTGAAAGGGAAGCGCGGGTGAAGAGTGACGACGGGAAAAGTCCTTAAGGAACGGCGTGCACCACGCGAACGGGGTCGTATGGGAAGCAGTCTCACCGCCGTAATGCTCCGACCCCGCGCCCAACAGCGCGATCGTCTCCGTGGGGCATCCGGTGAGATCGAGCAGCCCTTCCGAGATGTACCCTCCGCTGATGGCGTGGTACGACCCGTGCGCTTTCGCGTACGCCTTCTCCACGACGGGGACCCACAGTCGGTTCCCGCTCGCGCGACTGAACGCGGGCGCGAAGTCGTCCAAGGCTCTGCGCTTGTTGACCTCGGGCCGCGGCCCGTTGGCGCCTCTCGAGACCTCGACGGATCTCCCCGCGACCGGGAGGCACGGGTCCACGACGACGCCGCGCCACCTCCCGCCGAGAAAAAGTCGGACGAGGTACGCGCCGCTGGCGGCGGCGGCGGCGGCGGCGGCGGGAGACGCCGCCGACGGCCCGACGACCCGCCGCGCCAGGTCCTGCCGTTCCGCGATCACCGCGAGCGCGGAGAGGAGCCAGCAGTCCCCGACCGCGCCTTGCCGGACGTGCGCGGGGTCGAACACGCCGTCGGCGCCGGTCAGTCTGAGGGTTAGGATCGAACTCGGTTAGGATCGAACAGAAACGGAGGGGCGGGGCGGAGAGAAACGTAAACGTAAACGCCCGCCGGGAAGGGAGAGAAATTAGTCTAAAGTCCTCGCCTGAACCGCGGCGCGTCGAACCGCCGCCACTCCGTCTCCACGGACGACTTCTTCGAGGGCGCGTCGTCCGCCCAAGCGAAGAACTCGCACGGCTTCGGCGGCGGGAAAACGCCTCGCGCCGCGGCGAGGCCGCACGCGTAGTATTCGCGGCCTTGGTTCGGACCGTCGCGCTGCGCTCGCTTGACGCGCGCCCTTCGCGGCGGGTCGCACGCGCACCGCGGAACGACGATGGTCTCGTCGTGCTCCCCGCCCTTCCCTCCCTTCCCTCTCCCCTTACGGCGCCCGTCGATGCTCGACGCGTCCGGCGGGAACGACCCGTCGTCGAACCGAGGCGCGCGGACGCACCGCGTCGCCCACTCGATCGTCGCGTCTCGCGTCTCCGCCTCCGCCTCGTCCTCCTGGCTCGGCGTCGTGACCCATCCGTCGGCGTCGCGCGACGGCGCGGTCGGGATGGTCGAGACGTCGAGGTCGAATCGCGGCGGCGCCTCGCGAGGCGTCGTCGTCTCCGTCTTCTCCCTCGTCTTCGCCGCGTCGTGCAGGCTCGTCTGACCGAGCGGCGCGGCGGCGGGCGCGGGCGCTGGCGCGGGCGCGGGCGCGACGACCGCGAAGTGCCTATCGACCGCGCGCTGGAGTTGGCCGCCGCACGCGAGGAGCGCGCGTCGCGCGCGCGCGTCGTCCGCGCCCGTGACGGCGACGAACGCCTCGACGTCGGCGTCGCGCACCTCCGCGACGGGAGGCGGCGCTTTGCGCTTGGCCCGCGGCGGCATGCTGCGCCGCCGGGGAGTGAGACGCGAGATCGGCAGCGCGACAGAAGAGTCTTGGAGGTGCCGACCGCGACCGCGACCGCAGTGTGCGAGCCTCTCGGTTCCGTGACCTACTACTGTACAGTACAGTAGCTAGCGCGCGCGCCACATCCCCCCCCCCGCGCGCGTCATGCTCGCCTCGGCGACGCTCTCCACCGCCCGCGCGTCGCCGTCGGCGGCGGCGGCGAGAAACGCGGGCGCGGCGGCGGCGCGGCGCGGCGCGGTCGCGGCGACGTGCCATCATCGCGACGACCGTCGCGATGACGTCGTCGTCGTCGCCGCCGGGCGCCGTCTCTTCCTCGGCGCGTCGTCGTCGGCGCTCCTCCTCTCGCGCGCGACCCCCGCGGTCGCGCGCGACGACGGCGACGACGACGACGCGCCGAAAGCCTACAGCGACTACAACTCCGGCGTCGCCGCCGCGGACGAGGCGCCGCAGTCGGAGCTCGTGAAGCGCCTCCTCGCGAAGAGCGCGGAGAACAAAGAGGCGAACGACAGGTACGCTCACGGAATTCCTCCTTTGTCGTCTTCACACAGCCTCGACCCGACGACGTCGACTCCATCTTCTACTTCCCTCCGTAACAGGGAGAGGAAAAATTACGACAAGCAATACGCGGGTAACATGGCGATATTGAAAGGCAGCGGGTACGTCCCGAAGGACGAGAGCACGAGGGAGAAGATGGGGATCACGCGCCCGGCGGAGTGCGACCTCCCGTTCTTCCGCGAGAGCGAGACGTGCAAGCTGTTCGTCAAGTAGTCTGGTCTAATAACGATCGACGAGAGCGAATAAATACTAACGTAAAAGAATCAAACCTCAGTCAAACCTCGCCCTCGTCACGCGCTTCGCATCGCGCTCGGGTCGAACCCCGTCGGCTTCAAGAACCAAAACGACAGCGCGAGCCGCTCGCCGTCGACGCCCTCCCTCACCCCTCGCACCTCGTGCTCGACCTCGTCGCTGTAGAACATCACGAGCCGGTCCCCGGCGGGCGCGATGGACCGCCGTCGCGACGCGTCGCTCGGAAACGCGACCAACTCGCCGCCGTCGTCCGCGCCCCGCGCGCTTTTCCCTTTTTCGTTCGGGTTCGGGTTCGGGTAATACACCGCGGTGATCCGCCGCGGGTCCGCGGCGCCGCAGTTGTCCAGGTGCTTCACGAACCCGGGCGCGCCGGGCGCGTACACGCTGAGCATCGCGTTGGCGACGTACGCGTCCGACGGCAGCAGCGCGTTTTTAGGCAACGCGTTGATCAGGTGGTCGGAGACGCACGATCGCACGAGCTGCGCGACGTCACCGGGTCGAATCTCCGGCGGCGGCGACGCCAACACTTTCGAGTAGTTTGAGTCACCACCTTCATCGGCGTCGTCGTCGTCGTCCGCGCCCTCGTCCCCCGCGAGCCAGCACACGACGTCGCCGCGCGCGGAGACGTCCGACCGCCCGGTGCGGTCCAACGCGCCCGCGACGAAGTCGTCCCGTCGCTCGCTCGCGTGCCGACGCAGCGCGCGCGACACCGCGGCCGCGAGCCTCGGTCCGAGCGCGTCGTCGATCACGGCGATGCCGCCGTCGCTTTCGTTTCGTAACGCCGCCGCTGCGGCGGTTACCGACGCGCGCAGCCGCGGCGACGCGAAGAGCTCCCACGCGCTCGGCGGCGGCGCGGCGGCGGCGGAGGCGTCCGGCGGCGGCGGGTCCACGCGGTCGCACGTCAACACGCCGAGCTGCCGCAGCTGCGCGTGCGCGCTTCGAATCGCCTGGTACGGCACGAGTCCGCGTTCGGCGGCGGCGACGCCGAGGTTGAAGATGGCGCGAAGCGCCGGCGGGTGCGCGGCGGCGAATCCGAGCTCGTGACCGAACGCCATCGCGAGGAACTGCGCGCTCCAAAATTTGTGCGTCAGCTTCACGGGCATCGCGTCGCGGAGCTTCACGAGATCGCGCACGCGCGCGGTCTTCTCGAGGTCGGGGACGTCCGACGCGGCGAGGATGGCGCGCAGACCAGAGGCGTAGTGCTCGAACAGGCGCTGCTGGTCGTCATCGGAGACGCTCGCGGACGCCGCGGTCGCGGTCGAGGTGGAGGTGGAGGTGGAGGTGGAGGTGGAGGTGGAGGTGGAGGTCGATCGCGCGTCGGCGTCTATCGGAGCCACCCCGCGCGTCCTCCACGAGGACGCGGGCGCCGCGGGCGACCACGCGCGAGCGAGGACGCGCGACGCGACGCGCCGCATCGCGCGAGGAGGAGCGCGCGCGACGACGGGAGGCGCGACGCGAGCTATGATCGATTCCAGATCTCGTTATTTTGGATTCGTTTCGTTATTCGCGTCGTGATTATTACCTCTCCGTCCGCGGTATCGGTATCGTCCCCCCTCCCTCCCCAAACCCTACATCCCGTCGTCGTCCTCGTCATCCTCGTCGTCACCCTCCTTCCGGCGGACGCATCGGCGACGGCAACCCCAGCGGCGTGGTGTCCGCTCGGGCCGCCGTCGGCGACTGCGGGATCGTCGCGAGGGGAGTCCCGGTCGAGGGACCCGCGCCCGCGTCGGCGCCGCCGGGGGCCTCTAACACGACGTCGCGCGCGCCGTCGCTCGCGCCGCCGGCGCCGATCCACGCGGCGTTCGCGTCGCCCCCGCCGGCCGTCCCGTTCCCGCCGCGGCCGCCGCTCTCGAGATCTCCCCCCCCGTTCCCGTTCCCGCCGCCGCCGCCGCCCGCGAGGTTATCCGGGGACCCGCCGCGGCTCGGCTCCCTCGAGCTTCCCGTCGTGTTCACCGTGAGGTACGGCCGTATGTACCGGTTGTCGATCTCTGTGAACGACGTCATCCGGGCCGTCTCCGCGACCGCGCTCGCGGCGGCGCGGACCTTCCCCATGCGGTCCAGATCGCTGTTGTCGCCGACCTCTCTGAGGCTCGATCCGAGCTTCGACATGAGCGACGAGTTGTACTCCGGCATCAGAACCTCGCCGCCGTGGACGCTCCCGCGGCCGCTGCCCGGGGCGCTGTCGCCGTGGGCACCCCCCCGGACACCCCCCCGGGCACCCCCTTCCGCGCCGGCGCCGCCCCCTCCTCCTCCCGGGGAGTCGTCCATCTCGTTCCACACCGACGGCGCTTTCAGATCCAACCTGTCCACGAGATAGCTGCACGCGCCTCCGATCGTCAGCACCGTGAAGATGATGATCATCAGCGTCGCGGTCCGTATCACCCTCCCGGATTCCACGCCCAGGTCGCGGATCGTGCTCGACGCGAGCGCGAACGCGATCGCGCCTCGTAACCCGCAGATCCATAACATGTGGACGTGGTTTTCCGGTATCTGTCTCCCGGGCGACCTCCACGCGTTTATCTTCTTCGTCAACGGGAAAATGTTACACGCTCTCCCTCCCATGCACGCCAACAGCGCGACGATCGCGAACGGTATCGACTTCCACGCCTGGTTCTCTAAGAACATCGCGACGCCCATGTATATGAACACGAACGTCTCCGCGAGCGTCGCGAGCGTCTTGAAAATTTCCTTCGTGTTCTTTTGCGACTCTGGCGACAGGTTCGGACGCGTGTAGTGCGCCATGACGATCCCGCAGAACAGAATCGCGACGATCCCGGACAAACTCACCGACTCCGCGGCGGTGTACGCGCAGTACGGCGCGATCATCACCAGCGACGCCTCGATGTGCGTGTGCGACGCGAGCAGAGGCCCGCCGATGAGCTTGAAAAATATCGTCGTCGCGACGGCGAAAAACGTCCCCACGAGAACGCTCCCGACGAATATGTACCCGAAGAACGCGATCGCGGTGATCAGCGACACGAACGACACGCCGTCCTGGTGGAAGTTGATCAGCGCGCGGTACGTCACGATCGCGACCGCGTCGTTTAAAACCGACTCCCCGAACACGAGCGAGTACAGATCGATGTTGACGCCGAGCTCTTGAAACAACGCGAGGACGGTGACGGGATCGGTGGCGGACACGAGCGCGCCGAACACGAGCGAGTGCAGGAACGGGAGGTACGTGATCAACCCGATCGCGCCGAAGATCCACACGCACAGGCCGATGACCGCGGTGGAGATGAGCGTCCCGCCGAAGGCGAGCGCGCAGATGCCCCCGAAGTTGTTGAAGAAATCGC
>Ga0181554_1004647_pt1 | contig 11046 bp, 9 predicted proteins | sample 011ome_16_FD_145602 | JGI IMG/M metagenome (GOLD analysis project Ga0181554, IMG submission 145602) | Coastal salt marsh microbial communities from the Groves Creek Marsh, Skidaway Island, Georgia - 011503CT metaG (spades assembly) | ecosystem: Environmental > Aquatic > Marine > Intertidal zone >... | reverse complement strand
CTCGGTCACGGCGGCCCTGCTCCTCGCGACGGTCGTCCTCATCGTCGTCACGGCGCTCACCCAGGGACCCGCGGGCATCGCCCTGGTCGTCGTCACGGGCGGCCTGCCGATCCTGTCGGTCGCCACGGAGTTCCTGGCCAACTACGACTTCCGGGTCGCGCGCGTCGCCGAGGGCCTGCGCATCCGACGGGGATTGCTGTCGACCCAGTCCCGGACGATCCCGCCCGACCGCGTGCACGCGGTGTCGATCGTGTCTCCCCTGCTCTGGCGTCGCCGCGACTGGGTGCGCGTCACCGTCACGATCGCGGGAGTCCAGGGCGATGAGGTGCGCCCCGATGTGCTCATCCCTGTCGCGCCGCGGAGCGAGGCTCTGGCCCTTATCGCCGAGGTGCTCCCCGATGTGGATGTGGATGCCCTGGCCTTCACGTCGGCACCGCAGCGCGCGCGGTGGCGCTCGCCCCTGACCTGGGGGGCGCTGGCCTGTGCCGTGACGCCGCAGGTCATCGCCACGCGCTCGGGTCGCATCACGCGACGCACCTCCCTCGCGCCCCACGCCCGGGTCCAGTCGGTGCGCGTCACCCAGGGCGCCTGGGAGAGGCGCCTAGGCCTTGCCTCCCTGCACGCGGATGTCGCCCCCGGTCCGGTCGAGGTCGTCGGCCGCCACCTGGACGAGGCCGATGTGGCGCGGCTCGCCCACGCCGAGGTGGAGAGCATGCGCAGGGCTCGAGCGTCGTGACCGCGCCGCTTCCCTGGTCGCGTGCCTGGCGTCAGGCGGCCCGTGACTTCTGGTCCGACGCGCAGCCCGGTGATCACTTCCGCACCGCGGCGGGCCCGCTCCTCGCGGACCGGATCGCGGATCTCGTGGACGAGGTCGATGAGCGGCTCGGTCACCCCGAGGACTTCGTCGTGATCGACATGGGCTGCGGCGATGCAGAGTTGCTCGCGCTCGTCCGTGAGCGCTGCCCCCATCTGGCAGACCGTGCCCGTTGGATCGGGGTCGACGTGCGACCTGTGACGCGGGCCGGTGTCGAGTCCGTGGTCACCGAAGTGCCAGCCTTGCTCGACATCGCACCTGTCCGCGGCGTCGTCATGGCGCACGAGTGGCTCGATGAGATCCCCTGCGATGTGGTGGAGCGTGACGGCGATGGTGTGGATCGCCTCGTGCTCGTCGATGCGGACGGGCGCGAGCTGCTCGGCCCGTCGCTCGCCGACGACAGTGCCTGCGCGGACATGGGTGTCGATGCCTCAGCGATGAAGTCCTGGATCGAGCGCTGGTGGCCATTGTCGGAGCCCGGTGATCGCGCCGAGATCGGTCTCGCCCGCGACGATGCGTGGCGATGGATGTGCGGACTCGTGACCTCGGGTGCCGCGCTGGCCACCGACTACGGGCACGTCGGCACCGACCGTAGGGATCGCCATCGTGGGGGCACACTCGCGGGCTATCGCGCGGGTGCCCTCGTGCGCCCATCTCCCGACGGCATGGTCAATCTCACGGCACACGTCGCTCTCGATGCCTGCGCGCACGCGGTGCCGGGCACCACGATCACGCGCCAGCGCGACGAGCTCGAGTCCCCGGCGGTCGGCCCTCAGCCCACGGCCGCGGAAGTCGAGGCCTACTTCGCGGGACTCCGCCTGCGCGATCCCCGTGTCTGGGGCGATGTCGGCTGGCTGCGCTGGGACGCGTAGTCGGCTCGTCCTGCGCTACGTCTACCCTGCCGATGTGGTGAGTCCGCCCCCGCGCCTGCGCGTCGGGATCATCGGCACCGGTCGTGCCGGTGCCGTCATCGGTGCCGCCCTGCGCCGGGCGGGGCACGAGGTGGTGGCCTGCGCGGCACGCGGCGACATCTCGCGCGTGCGGGCCGAGGCGTTGCTCCCCGGTGTCCCCATCGTCGGTGTCCCCGAGGTCGCGCGATCCAGCGATCTCCTCGTCCTCGCCGTCCCCGACGATGCGCTGGCAGACGTGGTGGCCAGCCTGGTCGACGACGTTCATCCGGGCCAGATCGTCCTGCACCTGTCCGGGCGCCACGGCCTGGGCGTCCTCGAGCCCCTTCCGGGAGTCGTCCCGATCGCGGCGCATCCGGTGATGACCTTCACTGGCACGAGCCTGGATCTCGAGCGGCTCGACGACTGTCCCTTCGGCGTCACCGCGGAGGGTCCCGGGGCGTCGATTGCCGCGGCCCTGGTCATGGAGATGGGCGGCGACCCTGTCACGGTCGCGGACGAACGGCGCACGCTCTATCACGCTGCTTTGGCTCACGGGGCTAACCACCTCGTGACCCTCGTCGCGCAGACACTCGACCTGCTGTCCGCCGCAGGAGTCACCGAGCCGGAGCGCATTGCGCGCCCGCTGCTCATGGCGGCGCTCGACAACGCATTGCGCGAAGGTGATCGCGCGCTCACCGGCCCCGTCGCACGCGCCGATCATGCGACCGTGCGAGCGCATGTCGCCGAATTGCCGGATGCGGCCGTGGAGCGCACCTATCGGGCGCTCGCGCTCGCGACGGTCGAGCGCGCCCACGCCGTGGGCACGCTCACGGATGCGGATGCCGAGGCGCTTCGCGCGATCCTGGCGGAGGGACAGTCATGACCCTGCTCGTGCGCACTCGCGAGGAACTCGACGCGGCCACAACCGAGCCGATGCCCACCGCGGTCGTCATGACCATGGGCGCCTTGCACGAGGGCCATGCGCAGCTCATGCGCGAGGCCCGTCGGCTCGTATCCCCGCAGGGGCGCGTCATCGTCACCGACTTCGTCAACCCCACCCAGTTTGGTGCGGGGGAGGACTTCGACCGCTATCCCCGCACCCTCGAGGCGGATGTCGAGGTCTGCGAGCGCAATGGCGTCGACATCGTGCTCGCGCCCTCCGTGGCAGAGGTGTACGGGGGATCCGAGCTCGGGATCACCGTCGATCCGGGTCCGCGCGGCTCGATCCTCGAAGGAGCAAGCCGCGCCGGTCACTTCGCGGGTGTGCTCACCGTCGTCGCCAAGCTGATGCACATCACCGGACCCGATATCGCCCTCTACGGGGAGAAGGACTACCAGCAGCTCGTGCTCATCCGCGACATGGCGCGGGCGCTCGACTTCCGGGTCCAGGTCGTCGGCGTGCCCACCGTGCGCGAGCCCGACGGCCTGGCGATGAGCAGTCGCAATCGCTATCTCTCGCCGGATGCGCGTGCGCGGGCCGCAGCAATCCCTCGCGCCCTGGACGCAGGTCGAGCGGCGGCGGGAGCCGGTGCCGCCGCTGTCGTCGCGGCCGCGCGGGAGCTTGTCGACGCCGACGGCATCGAGATCGACTACGTGGCCGTGACGGGAGTCGATCTCGGTGAGCCACCCGAGTCCGGCCCCGCCCGGATGCTCATCGCCGTGATGGTCGATGGGACCCGCCTCATCGACAACGCCCCGATCGACCTGGGGTCGCAGCGATGATCCGGCTCGACGCAGCGCCTCCCGGATGGACTGCCAGAGCTGATGTCGTCATCGTCGGCTCGGGTGTGGCCGGTCTCACCGCGGCGCTGCACGCGCGGCGTACCGGTCGGACTGTGCTGCTGGTGACGAAGGGCCGCGTCGAAGAGGGCTCGACCCGGTGGGCGCAGGGCGGGATCGCCGCGGCCCTGGCCGATGACGACACTCCCGAGGAGCACCTCCACGACACCCTGGTCGCCGGCGCGGGACTCTGCGACGTCGATGCTGTCGCGGCGCTCGTCACCGAAGGACCCGACTGCGTCCGATCGCTCATGGACCTGGGCGCGCACTTCGACGTGGACGCGGCCGGGGCGCTCGCGCTCACCCGCGAGGGCGGACATCACCGCGATCGCATCGCGCACGCCGGAGGCGACGCGACCGGGGCGGAGATCTCCCGTGCGCTCGTCGCTGCCGTCGCTCTCGACCCGGGAATCGAGCTCATCGAGGGAGCACTCGTCCTCGATCTGCTGCGTGACGAGGATGGCGGAGCCCAGGGGGTCACCCTCCACGTGATGGGCCAGGGCAAGCGCGACGGTGTCGGTGCTGCGTTGGCACCGTCGGTGGTCCTCGCGACCGGAGGCTTCGGGCAGGTCTTCGCGCAGACGACCAATCCCGCCGTGGCCACCGGCGACGGAGTCGCGCTCGCCCTGCGTGCGGGAGCCGAGGTCGCCGACCTGGAGTTCGTGCAGTTCCACCCGACCGTGATGTGGCTCGGCCCCCGCGCGCGCGGACAGCAGCCGCTCGTGTCGGAGGCCGTGCGCGGCGAGGGAGCGCATCTGCTCGACGTCTCTGGCGAGAGGTTCATGGTCGATGTCCACCCCATGGCCGAGCTCGCGCCACGTGATGTCGTCGCGCGCGCGATCAAGAAGCGCATGATGGACACGGGCCAGCCCCATGTCTGGCTCGATGCGCGAATGTTCGGCGCCCGCATGTGGGAGGAGCGCTTCCCCACCATCCTCGCCTCATGCCGCGCACATGGGATCGATCCCGTGACCGAGCTCATCCCCGTGTCCCCGGCCTCGCACTACGCCTCCGGCGGTGTGCGCACCGACCTCGACGGACGGGCATCCATCCCCGGCCTCTTCGCCTGCGGTGAGGTCGCCTGCACGGGTGTGCACGGGGCAAACCGGCTCGCCTCCAACTCGCTTCTCGAGGGGCTGGTCTTTGCCGCGCGTATCGGCCGGGCACTGGCCGGGGAGACGCGCACGGCGCGCCCCACGGTGCCGGTGACATCCGCGCCTCCGCTCATCCCGGGCGCGGAACGCCGGAGGATGCAGCAGGCCATGAGCGAGGACGCCAGCGTCATGCGCAGTGCCGAATCCCTCGCGCACGTGTCGGGCGTCCTGGCGGAGATTGCCGCCGACGCGGCCGGAGTGCCCTGCACCGACGACTGGGAGGCCACCAATCTCCACGCTGTGGCCCAGGTGCTGGTGCACCAGGCGCGCATGCGCGAGGAGACCCGGGGGTCGCACTGGCGCGAGGACTTCCCCGAGCGCGATGATGACGGTTGGCGCGTGCGACTGGTGTCACGGCTCACCCCCGAGGGCGACATCGTGACCGACCGCGCGTCCGTCCAGGGAGGTGACGCGCGTGGATCCGGATGAGGCCCTCGCACATGCCGGGCTCGATCCGCGCGCGGTGACGGGGATTGTCGACCGAGCGCTCGAGGAGGACCTCGACGGCGGCGTCGACGTCACCTCCGTCGCGACCGTCGATGACGAGGCCCGCGGGGTGCTCGACCTCGTGGCCCGAGCTGACGGAGTCATCGCGGGCGCACCCGTCGCCGCTGCGGCACTCGCGCGCGCATCCCAGGGTCGCGTCACGTGCACCTGGATCGAGGACGGCACCCGCGTGACCCGCGGCGATGTCGTCGTGTCCGCCTCCGGGCCTACACGTGACCTGCTCCTCGGCGAGCGCACGGCCCTCAATCTGCTGTGCCACCTCTCCGGCATCGCGACAGCCACGGCTCAGTGGGTCGATGCGCTGGGAGACACATCGACGCGCGTCCGCGACACGCGCAAGACGACCCCGGGACTGCGACGCCTCGAGAAGTACGCGGTGCGCTGCGGCGGCGGTGTCAATCACCGCATGTCACTCAGTGACGCCGCACTGGTCAAGGACAACCACGTCGTCTCCGCAGGTGGTGTTGCTGCAGCGTTCGCGCGCGTGCGCGCGACCTTCCCCGGCATCCCCGTCGAGGTCGAGGTGGACTCCCTGGATCAGCTCGACGAGGTGCTCGAGGCTGGGGCCGATCTGGTCCTGCTCGACAACTTCACTCCCGACCAGATGCGCGAGGCGGTCCGCCGCACGGCGGGGCGGGCCCAGTTGGAGGCCTCCGGGGGCCTCACGCTTGCTGATGCCGCCGCTGTCGGCTCGACCGGGGTCGACTTCGTGGCCGTGGGAGCCTTGACGCACTCCGCGCCGGTGCTGGACATCGGTGCCGACCTGCGGGAGGCACAGTGACGCTGCTGACGATCGACGTCGGCAACACCAACACCGTCCTCGGACTCTTCGAGGGCGAGGAGCTCGTCCGCTCGTGGCGCATCAAGACCGATGCGCGCTCCACAGCCGACGAGATGGCCCTGGTCTTCCGCGGTCTGCTTGCCGATGAGCCCGAGCTCACCGGCATCGCGCTGTGCTCGACCGTGCCCGCGGTGCTCCGGGAGATGCGCCAGATGCTCACCACGTATCACGACGACATCCCCACGGTGATCGTCGAGCCGGGCACCAAGACCGGCGTGCCCGTGCTCACCGACAACCCCAAGGAGGTGGGCACCGATCGCATCGTCAACACGATGGCCGCCCATCACCTCTACGGCGGGCCGTCCATCGTGGTCGACTTCGGCACCTCGACCAATCTCGACGTGGTGTCGGCCAAGGGCGAGTTCCTGGGTGGCGCCCTTGCTCCGGGCATCGAGATCTCGATCGAGGCGCTCGCCTCCCGGGCTGCCCAGCTGCGCAAGGTGGAGCTGGTCCGGCCACGCTCTCCCATCGGCAAGAACACCGTCGAGGCACTGCAGTCCGGGGCCCTCTATGGATTCGCGGGTCAGGTGGACGGGCTCGTGCGCCGCATCAGCGATGAGCTCGGCGGGGTCCAGGCGGTCATCGCCACGGGCGGCCTTGCCCCCATCGTGGTGCCGGAGTCCGAGACCATCACGCATCACGACCCCGATCTCACCCTGGTCGGCCTGCGCCTGGTGTTCGAGAAGAACATCGACTGACTACCCTTGCGCCCGTGACGGATCACGACGCGCAGGAGCACACCGACGATCTGCCGGAGCAGATGCGCGTGCGCCGCGACAAGCGCGACCGTCTCCTTGCCGGAGGTCGTGAGCCCTATGCCGTACGGCTGCCGGTGACTCACACCATCGCGCAGGTCCGCGCGGCGTATCCCGATCTCGAGGTCGACGTGGCGACGGGGGACCGAGTCGGTGTCGCCGGCCGCGTGATCTTCCAGCGCAACACGGGCAAGCTCTGCTTCGCCACGCTCCGTGCCGGCGACGGCACCGAGCTCCAGGCCATGCTCTCCCTCGCCTCTGTGGGCGAGGAGTCCCTGGAGGAGTGGAAGCAGCTCGTCGATATCGGCGACCATGTCTTCGTCGCGGGTGAGGTCATCACCTCCAAGCGCGGTGAGCTCTCCGTGCTCGCCGACGACTGGCGCATGGCCACCAAGGCGTTGCGACCGCTGCCGGTCGCGCACAAGCCGCTGTCGGAGGAGAACAGGGTCCGACAGCGCTACGTCGACCTCATCGTGCGGCCCGAGGCCCGCGAGATGGCGCGCATGCGCGTGATCGCCGAGGCGAGCGTGCGGCGCAGTCTCGCCGAGCGGGGCTTCCTCGAAATCGAGACACCCCTCCTGCAGACGCAGCAGGGTGGCGCCGCCGCGCGCCCCTTCGTCACGCGGTCCCACGCGCTCGACATGGAGCTCTACCTGCGCATCGCTCCGGAACTCTTCCTCAAGCGTGCCCTCGTCGGCGGTCTCGAGCGGGTCTTCGAGATCAACCGCAACTTCCGCAATGAGGGCGTCGACTCCACGCACTCACCGGAGTACGTCGCGCTGGAGTTCTACGCCGCCTACACCGACTACCGCGATGTCGCGCGCATCACGCGCGAGATCATCCAGGAGGCGGCGGTAGCGACCCACGGGTCGCTCGAGGTCACCCATGCGGATGGCAGCCTGCACGATCTCTCGGGGGAGTGGCCCGAGATCGACTTCTACGGATCCGTCTCGGCCGCGGTGGGGCGTGAGATCACCCCCGCGACCTCCGTCGAGGAGCTTGCCGGCCTGTGCCGGGCGATCGGGATCGAGCCCCAGGCGCACTGGGTGGCGGGCAAGTACGTCGAGGAGCTCCTCGACCACTACGTCATCCCCACGCTCACGGGGCCGACGTTCGTCATGGACTACCCGGAGGACACCTCCCCGCTCACCCGCGCGCATCCGGATCGTCCCGGCGTCGTGGAGAAGTGGGACCTCTACATCAACGGCTACGAGCAGGGCACCGGCTACTCCGAGCTCGCCGATCCGGTCATCCAGCGCGAGCGCCTGATCGCGCAGGCGGCCCTGGCCGACCGCGGCGACGACGAGGCCATGCCCGTGGACGAGGACTTCCTGCGCGCACTCGAGATCGGCATGCCGCCGGCGGGCGGTGTCGGTGTGGGCATCGACCGGCTGCTCATGACGCTCACGGGCCTCGGCATCCGCGACACCATCCTCTTCCCGCTCGTGAAGCCGGAGCGGTGATCGCCTGATGACCGGCGAGGTGGTGATCCGCCCGGCGCGCACTCCCGACGTGGGTGCGGTGCGTCGCCTGGTGGGCATGTACACGGAAGACGGCCGGCTCCTGGCCAAGGCGCCCGTGACGCTCTACGAGGACGTGCAGGAGTTCGTCATCGCCGAGGTCGACGGCCGGGTCGTCGGCTGCGGCGCACTCCATGTGATGTGGGAGGACCTCGGCGAGATCCGCACCCTCGCCGTGGATCCGGAGCATGCGCGCCATGGCATTGGGGGCCGCATCCTGGATCAGCTCATCGGCCGTGCGCGCGATCTCGGTCTCGCGCGGCTCTTCTGCCTCACCTTCGAGATGGACTTCTTCCGGAGCAGGGGCTTCGAGGAGATCGAGGGGAGCCCGGTCGACCACGTGGTCTTCGAGCAACTCCTCCAGAGCTATGACGAGGGCGTCGCGGAGTTCCTCGACCTCGAGCGCGTAAAGCCGAATACCCTCGGCAACCACCGCATGCTTATGCTCCTGCGGTGAAGCTCGCGTTCCCGCTGGTCATCCTCGCCGCTGCCGCCGGCCTCGCCGTCGCAGTCTCCTCGCCCGCCAGCAGCGCCCCGGCGACGCAGGGCCCCCTGGACGGCATGGTCATCGCCCTCGACCCGGGCCATCAGCTGGGCAACTCGAACCCCTCGCACTTCGATGAGCTCGCGGTGACGCACTTCAACGGTCACGAGACCAAGAACTGCAACACCTCGGGGACCGCGACGAATGCGGGCTACCCGGAGGCCACCTTCAACTGGAATGTCACCCGCCTCGTCAAGGACCAGCTCGAGTCCCTGGGCGCCGACGTCCGCATGACCCGTCACTCCAACTCCATGCGCAAGTGGGGTCCCTGCGTCGACGAGCGCGGCCGCTTCGGCGCCAAGGTGGGCGCAGATCTCATGCTCTCCATCCACGGCGATGGCGCCGGCCCCTCCGGGTACGGCTTCTATGTCATGGTGCCGTCGGTCATCAAGGGCTGGACCGACGACATCTCGGCGAAGTCGATCCGCCTCGGCAAGCGCTTCGTCTCGGGCATGGCAGGTGCCGGGGCACCGCGCTCGACGTACATCTCGAATCAGATGCTCATCACGCCGACGATCTCCACCCTCAACTTCTCCGACGTGCCGGTCATCCTGCTCGAGTCGGGCAACATGCGGAACGCCGCCGACGCGGCCCGGATGTCCTCAGCTTCGGGCCAGCGGCAGTACGCCGGATGGATCGTGGCGGGGATCCGCGCGGCCCTGCGGGCCTAGGGCGCCCCTAGCGGGTGACGCTGAGGCGGACGCGAGCACGCGCCGTCGAGCCGTCCGCATCCGTGGCCGTGATGACGTAGGTCGTGCGGCCGGCGAGGCGGGTGGGAGTCCCCCGGATGACCCCCTTCTGACGCGAGAACCAGATCCCGTCGCGTGCTCGCGCGCGCGAGGCGGGAAGTCGGGGGCTGACCGAGTAGGTGACCGGAGCGGCGAGTCCCACGGGCGTCAGCCGCGTCGTGGCAAAGGAGACGCCCTTGCGGGCCGTGACGCGCTGCTTCTCGGGCAAAAGCAGCTCGCGCTCGTCCCAGGGTCCGTCGGGACGCATCGTGACCCGCAGTGCGGTGATGGAGGTCCCGGACACAAGCGGGTTGCCCTTGCCCGCGTTGTCGAAGGTGTCGCTGTAGGGCATGCCGTAGGCATTGCCGAGTCGCCAGATGGATTCGGCGTAGGCGTTCCATCGTGGATGCGTGCGCGCATCGGACAGTCCCGGCCACGCGGCGGAGAAGGCCCTGGCCTGACCTCGGTCCCAGGACGAAGTGATCCAGCCCGCGTCCCCGGGAAGCGAGCCCCAGAAGCCGTAGGCGAAGGACACGATGAAGTCGCGGTAGATCGCGTTGTAGAGATCGTTGCCGGCGGCGGTCGAGCCGCCCTGGAGGAAGGCGTTGTCCTGCATGTAGACGGCCCGCGAGGTCACGGGGCCCGGGATGCCGGAGGTGGGAGAGGTCGCCGTCGTGACGTCCAGTCCCGGAGTGCCCCCGCGACAGGAATCCTGGGCGGCCGTGATGGCCGCCGCCCGGGTCGCATGGCCGTAGGTGCCGCGCAGCACCGTGGGACCGTCGGCGCGGAATCGCTCCGCCCGGTAGCAGAACCAGGTGCCCTGGCCTGCGCCCGCGCCGGTGTAGAGGCCGACGACCGTGAGCGGGCGCCGCTGCGCGTCAATCCACGCGAGGTACGACGCCGCTCCGGCCCCGAGGTCGGCGTAGCCGGCGCCGCCGTTCGTGCTCGGAGAGACGAAGCGCAGGAAGGTGTCGGAGGTGAGCGGGGCGCCATCCCGGGTCACCACGACGCGAGGGTCGGTCACATCCGCTCCCGCAGCGGCGAGCGTGCGCTGGATGTCGAGGATGCCGAGATCACTCGACCAGCGGATGCCGGTGCCGACGCGCTGCGGCGCAGGTCCCCGTGCGTCGACGGAGTTGTCGAAGCCCGACATGTCCATGAGGATGCCGAGACCGGCTACGGCGGTGATGTTGGCGTAGACCCGCGTGGTCCAGCGACCGGCACCCGCGTCACCGGCGCTCCGCCCACTCCCGTGGAAGGTGAGTTCGAAGACATCGAAGCGCGTCGGCGATGCCAGATACGACGGGGCGCGCCCGTCGATGCTGGCTCCGGTGTTGACGGCCTCCCCGTAGGAGACGTAGACGACGCCCGAGTCGATATTGGCCACCGACAGGGAGTAGGTGTGCGCTTCCCCAGCCACCGGCGGCAGGTCGGTGAGGCGGATGCCGGTGAAGGCCGGGAGCGGATCCTGTCCGGCGTACACCTCGAACCAGAACCGGTGCGGGTCACCGCCC
>Ga0181554_1004644_pt1 | contig 11050 bp, 9 predicted proteins | sample 011ome_16_FD_145602 | JGI IMG/M metagenome (GOLD analysis project Ga0181554, IMG submission 145602) | Coastal salt marsh microbial communities from the Groves Creek Marsh, Skidaway Island, Georgia - 011503CT metaG (spades assembly) | ecosystem: Environmental > Aquatic > Marine > Intertidal zone >... | reverse complement strand
TGCTCGCGGCGGCGCCCCCGGAGGCGGGCGCGCCTCCGTCGCTGCTGTTTACCTCTGGCGCGAAGGACGGAGGCGTCGGCGTCGGCGTCGGCGCGGGCGCGACGACGACGTTCGGAGGGTTCGACGTGCGAGGCGGCGGCGGCGGCGCGAGGTCGCCTCTGAACGAGAACTCGCCCAGGGCGCCCGCGCCGAGGTTCGGGCTGTTCCACGCGCAGTGAGCGGGGGGGGGGGCGGGGCGACGCGATGACACATAGCTCTACTAACAACATACACGCGCGAAAGAATACTGATGATACCTCATCTCATCGCCCGCCGCTCACTTCGACGAGCGCGATCGCACCGTGCGCAGCTTCGAATTTCGCTCCCCGTTCCCTCCGCCGACGCTCTGCCACTTCGGATTGCGCATGTCGAGCGCGTGAATCGGATTCGCGAACGGGTACGCCTCCGCCTCGCCCGCGTCGAGGTTATCCACCTTCGTCTCGATGTCGGCCAACCCTGGCAGCCCGAGGTACGGCGCGAACGTGTGTCTCGTCCCTCGCGGCGACGGCGGCGACGCCGCGTCGGTTGACGTTTCATCTTCCACTTTCGCCCACGGCCCGACGCGCTTGCGTCTTTGGGTCGTTCCATACGAAGCGACGCCGGGGTGGAGTTCAAAGGCGTCAGACGGAGTTGAAAGGCGCCGAGGGCGGGGATTGAAAGCGAGGGGTGGGCGGAGAGAGACGACGGGAAAAGCCCTTAAGGAATGGCGTTCACCACGCGAACGCGGTCGTATGGGGACCAGTGTGAGATCGAACGCGCCTTAAAAACTCCCCCGCGGGTTTCAACACGTCCAGCACGAAGTCGAAGTCGTTGTGCCCGCGCCCCTTCTGAACGTGCAGCTCGCACGGTTTCGCGGCGAAGGACGTTATCCTTCTCAACTGCCGAGAGTGCTCGATCGAGATGACTTTATCCTCGTCCCCGTGGATGAGCAGCGTCGGCGTTTGGACGCGCGTGAGATTCACCCGCGTCTTCCACCGTTCGCTCACGAAGAGCCACGCCAGCAGCCGTCCCGCGCGTTCGCGCGCAAAATCGTTAATCGACGTGAACGGGCTCTGAAGAATCATCGCCGCCGGTCTCGAGCGCGCCATCATGTCCAACCGCGCGCTCGCGGCCGCGATCGGCCCGGTGCCTATGCTCCGGCCGTACATCACGACCCTCTCGATCGGCGCGCCGATCACTTCGGTCGCCAATCGCACGGCGGCGTACACCGCCACGTCCACGGTGTCCTCAGGGTCGTTCCATACAAAGCGATGTCGGGGTGGAGTTCAAAGGCGTCAGTTGGCGTTGAAAGGCGCCGAGGACGGGGATTGAACGCGAGGGGTGGGCGGAGAGATGTGCCGGGAAAAGTCCTTAAGGATCGGCGTTCACCACGCGAACGCGGTCGTATGGGGACCAGTGTATAGAACGCACCTCGCACGGCTTCCCCTTCGCGACGCCGTATCCGGGATACTCCGGGACGATGACGTGGCAGTGTAAGTGATGCGACATCGCCTTCGCTTCCTCCGCGACCGCGCCGATATCCACGGCGTTCCCGTGCGCGTACACGATGACGCCGCGGCCTTTGCACGGCCCCTCCGGACGCGTCGCGTCGAGTCGTAGGACGACGAGGCACGGCGCGGTCGCGTGGACCGGGGGCGAACACAACCCGCCGGGGACGAGGCACGGGAGCGAGAGCAGGAGCGTCTTGTACACGACGTCCCCGATGACGAGCTCGCCCGCGAACGGTGTGCCTGCGGCGCGGGGGCGGGCGGGGGGGGAAAGGGATGGGGGGGGTGTGTGATGAGAGGCGTCGGACGAGATCGTAACCTTTCGCGACCTTTGTAACAGATCGTAACCTACGGACGAGGGGGCGGGTCGGGGTTCCGCGCGAGCGCGCACCGTCTTCGTCGTACGTGCTCTTCATCCGCGCGCCCGGGAAGATGATCGAGTCGACCGGGTCGATGCTTTTCCAGAGGCTCGACATCGCCACGACGCCGGCGACGTCGAGCGCCCGGGCGATGTGTCCGGACCCCGAGACGGTCGACGGGGTGACTATGACTCTTCGAGGTTCGTCTTCTCTCGCTCGTGGAAATCAGATTCTCGGTCGAGTGCTCCCGTCCCCTTTCATCGACACTTTGAAACCACGTGAACAGCGTGCGTGTACGCTGTAGTTGTACGTTTCAAAACCAGTTTCATCGATCAAAATCCCTTTCAACGCATCGCGTTGTTAACAGAGAAGTTTCGGTTCCCTCCGCGCGCGCTTCGCTGGTTCATCACGCCCCGCGCGGTCGCGTCACACATTCATCCGCGCGCGCACCACCCGCGCACACGTCACCCACCCGCAGCCACACCGCGAACGCTCGCTACTGATGACGAAAACGACCGGCAAGGTGCGTCCGGGGATCATCGCATCGCGCGACGCGCTCGCGACGCGACGTCCGACCGCCCCGTCGCGCGTGATTTATCATCGCACGCATTAACTTATTTTTCCCCGCTCCGCCGGTGACTCAACGCACCGATCCCCGTCGTCCCCGATCCTCGCGCGCAGGTGAAGTGGTTCAACACCCAGAAAGGGTTCGGGTTCATCACCCCTGACGACGGCAGCGAGGAAATATTCGTGCATCAGTCCGCGATTCACGCGGAGGGTTTCCGCTCCCTGCGCGAGGTGCGTCGCGCGTTCCGGACCGATCCCCGACGCGTCGAAATCGATCGATCGGTGTCGCTTCCTTTTCCTTCCTTTGGATATTTGTTCAAGGATCTCGGCTCCCCGCCGTCCATCGTCCGTCCGACCCCCCTCGCGCGATCGATCGATCGTCCCGTCCCGTCCCTGACCCTGACCCTGACGACGCCCCACCCGCTCGCCCACCGCCGCGCCAACAGGAAGAGCCGGTCGAGTACACGGTCGAGAAGAGCGACGACGGCCGCGCGAAAGCCGTCGAGGTCACCGGCCCGGACGGCGCGCACGTTCAGGGCGCGCCGAGACGCGCGGCGCACGGCGGGCGCGGCGGTCGCGGCCGCGGACGCGGCGGCGGGCGCGGACGCGGCGGGAAGAAGGCGGCGGAAGGCGAAGAAGGCGGCGGCGACGCGCCCGCGGCGGAGGCGGAGTAGACGGCCGGGCGGGGCCGAACGCGGCGGACGTCGAGCTCCTCGAAGAGAATGAATGGATGAATTGCGCCCCCGCGCCGATCGGATCGGACGTGTCCGATCCTCTTCTCCGCGGAGCGCGCGCGACGCGCGGACCGCGTGATCCGATCGTAGAGTAGCGCGTTCATTCACGACTTCTCTTCCCCTCCCCGCGCGCGCCCCCTCCTCGTCGGCTCGAGAGGTCGCCGATTCTCTCCGCGTTCGCGCCAATTCATTCATCGATGTTCTTTTGCCACCTGGACTGCCCCGTGTCGAAGATACGCGCCTCTCTCAAGTGCACCCTGCCGCGCAAATTTAGTCGGAATGGCGCGCGACGACGACGACGACGACGACCTCCTCGAGCGGTTCGACCGCGACGGGTACGTCGTCGTCCCGCGCGTCCTCACGAGCGAGGAGCTCGAGATCGTCAGGAGGGAGTGCGGCGGCGTGACGCGCGCGTACGCGACGCGCGGTGGGCATCGCGTCGTCGCGACGGACGACGACGAAGATCTCGACGACGACGACGACGACGAGACGCGACGGAAGCGCGCGCGACGCGGACGCGGACGCGGACGCGTCGACGACGGCGACGGCGACGGCGACGGCGACGGCGACGGCGACGGCGACGGCGACGGCGACGACGCGAGCCACCTCCAGTGGCTGTCCACGTCGCACGGGTGCGTCCTCGAGGTCCCGGGATGCTGCGACTGCTGCGACGTCCCGGACAAAATCCGCGGCGGGTATCGCGTCCGCGGCTGCGTCGCGCGATGCGATCCCGCCGTCGACGCGCTCCTCTCGCGCGACGGCGCGCTCGGGTCGCTCGCGGTCGCGCTCCTGCGCGCGCGACCGGGCGACGCCGCCGCGGATTCGGTGTGCCTGTTCAACGACCAGTACATCGTCAAGCCGCCGAGTCGCGCGAGCGCGAGCGCGAGCGCGTCGTCGTCGTTCGCGTGGCACGTCGACTCGCAGTGGCTGGGCGACGAGGACGCGGGCGACGACGACGACGGATCCGGGTACGCGCCGTACGTCTCGCTGTGGACCGCGCTGGACGACGTCGACGACGTGAACGGCGCGGTCATGGTGTTGCCGTACCCGCCGGCGACGCGCGGGAAAAGCGGCGGGGACGGCGGGGACGGCGGGGACGGCGGGGACGGCGGGGACGGCGGGGACGGCGCGTCGCCGACGAAAACCGAAACCAAAAAAACCAAAACCGCGTCGGCGGCGCGTCATCACCTCGAGCGTTCGCGAGCGTACGGGGTGACGCCGTCGCGGCTCGACGCGCTGTCGCGCGGGGAGTGCGCTCGCGGTGATGGTGACGGTTCAGAAGACGAAACGTCGCGAATCTTCGCGCGCGTCCGCGTGTGCGCGATGCGCGCGGGGAGCGTCCTCGCGTTGTCGGACCGCGTGTTGCACTGCTCGGGTCCGAACGCGAGCGGGGCGTCGAGGCGCGCGTGGATGCCGCAGTTTTCGCTGGGGGCGGTGCGTCGATCGGGGCCGGCGGAGGGCGGCGTCGTCGCGTTGGCGGTGCCGATAGACGGCATAGGTAGGAGGAAGGAGTAGAGACGTAGAGTAGCAGTCCGCGTCGCGTTGTCACACGACGACCGACGACGAAAATAGTGAACGTCTTCTGATGAGTCAAATGACGATGAGACGACGGGAGAGACGCGCGCGCCGATCGCCACTTCGAGGCGCGCGCGCGGACGCGGCGGCGTCGGCGTCGGCGAGGGCGGATCCTCCAACTCGCCTCCCGACATGGCGTCGTCCGCCGCCGCCGACGCGACGCTCGCGCGCACGCTGCGTCAGTGCGCCTCCTCGCTCGCGGACGGGAGCGTCTCCTCGAGCGAGCTCCTCGCGCGCGCGTCGGCGCGACTCGCGCGTCTGCGCAGCCTCAACGCGTTCGTCGGCGGGATCTTGCCGTCCGCGGCGGGCGCCGCGGCCGCGAGCGACGCGCGCCGCGCCGCCGCCGCGGACGGCGGCGGCGGCGACCGCGCGCCTCCGCCGTCGTCCCCCGTCGACGGCGCCGTCGTCGCCGTCAAGGACAACCTCGTCGTCCCCGGCGCGCCGACGACCGCGTCGTCGCGCGCGCTCCGCGGGTACGAGCCGCCGATGATCGCGACCGTCGCGGACCGCCTCGCGCGCGTCGGCGCCGTCCTCCTCGCGAAGACGAACATGGACGAGTTCGGGATGGGCTCTCACGGCGTCCACGGCGTCCACGGCGCGTGCGTCTCGCCGTGGATGGCGCGCGGTCGCACGGGCGCGAAACCTCTCGCGTCGTGGAGGGATCTCCTCCGCTCGGAGACGTCCTCCGCGAGCGCGACGACAGAAGAGGAGGAGACGCTCCGCGGGCCGCGGTGCGCGGGCGGCAGCAGCGCGGGCGCCGCCGTCGCCGTCGCCGCGGGCGTCGTCCACGCGTCCGTGGGCTCGGACACGGGCGGGAGCGTCAGGTGCGTTCTATACACTGGTCCCCATACGACCCCGTCGGCGTGGTGAACGCCGTTCCTTAAGGACTTTTGCCGTCGTCTCTCTCCGCCCAGGGTCCCTCGCTTTCAATCCCCGCCCTCGGCGCCTTTCAACTCTAACTGACGCCTTTCAACTCCTCCCCGACATCGCTTTGAATGATGGAACGACCCTCAGACTCCCCGCGGCGTACAACGGGCTCGTGGGATACAAACCCTCCTACGGCGTCGTCTCTCGGTGGGGTCTCGTACCGTACTGCGCGTCGCTGGACACGGTGGGGTTCATCACGCGAGACGTCGCGGACGCGGCGACGCTGTTGGATATTACTCAGGGAATCGATCCGCTCGACGCGACGTCCGTCGACGCGGACCCGCGGACGACGCGGCTGCTTCGATCGCTCGGCGTCGGCGTCGGCGTCGGGGGAGGATTCGCGGCGAGGTCGAGGTCGAGCGCGACCGCGGCGTCGCGCGACACGCGCGCGTACGAGGGCGCCGGGAACGACTACGTCAAGTCGAGGCCGTCGTTTCACATGCGCGGGTGGCGCGTCGGCGTCCCGGCGGAGTACGACGTGTGTGAGGTGTCGGACGAGGTGCGGAGAGCGTGGAGCGCGACGCTGCGCGCGTGCGAAGACTTGGGCGCCATCGTCTGCGCGGTGTCGCTGCCGCACACGCGCGCGGCGCTCGCGGCGTATTACACGATCGCCCCCGCGGAGGCGAGCAGCAACCTCGCGCGGTACGACGGCGTCCGGTTCGGGTTCGGTGGTTCGAGGGGTGGATTGTCGGACGATGGGGGGATACTGTCGGACGATGGGATAACGTCAGCCGACGCGGCATCGGACGCGCGGGGGAAAGGGTTCGGCGCGGAGGTGAAGCGCCGCGTGATGGTGGGGACGTACGCGTTGGGGACGGAGATCACGAGCGCGTACTTCGAGCGCGCGATGCGCGTCAGGGCGCTCGTCGCGGACGACTTCGCGGAGGCGTTCGGGACGAAGCCGCGACGCGGCGGCGGCGGCGGCGGCGGCGGCGGGGTCGATCGACGGAACTTGCTCCTCGGCGCCGTCGCGCCGGGCGGCGTCGGCGCGGCGCCGGCGCCGGTGGACGTGATCCTGACGCCGACGACGCCGACGACCGCGCCGCTGCTTCGTGACGTCCTCGCGACGAGCGTGCCGCGTTCGCGCGCGTCCACGGCCGCGTTCGCCGCGGACGTCATGACCGTCCCCGCGTCGTTGGCCGGTTTACCCGCGATCAGGCGCGTTCTATGTCACACTGGTCCCCATACGACCGCGTCGGCGTGGTGAACGCCGATCCTTAAGGACTTCATCTCCCGGCGTCTCTCTCCGCGCACCCTCCGCTCGCTTTCAATCCCCGCCCTCGACGCCTTTCAACTCCGCTTCTGACGCCTTTCAATTTCACCCCGACAATCGCTCGTATGGAACGACCCTCAGCGTCCCGGTCGGGCTCGGCGCGGACACCGGGCTGCCGATCGGGATGCAGCTCATCGGCGCCGCGCGAGGGGACGTCGGGCTGCTCACGTTCGCGGCCGCGCTCGAGGCGCGCGTCGCGAGCTTAGGGTCGGAAGGCGGCGGCGGCGGCGGCGCGGGAGGGGTGATCGGGTGGGGGGCGGAGCACGCGGCGCTCGGCGTAGACGACGCGGATCGATTCGCCGCCGCGGAGTGACGAGCGCTCGCGGAGGATGATAATGAATGGTACTGTACTGTATGATGATGTGCACGCGTCGCACATAGACGAAGCTGTGAGAATACGAGTACAGACAGTGACGTACTTTTCGCACGCTCAGGGTGCGCCCTCGCGATTCCAAACTCGGGGCCCCCCGTTTACTTACCCGCGCCGCGCGTGATCGGGATAGGATCGCGCCGCGTGCGTCTTCTTTCACGACGTCCCGCCGCCGCTCTCCGCGATGAGCCGCGCGCGCTCCTGCGCGCGCTCGCGCTTGCCTTTTCGCTTCGGCTTCGTCTTCGCGCCCACGCCCGCGCCCGCTGCCGGGGCGTCGAGCTCGCGCGCGACCCCGTTCGATGAGGAAGGCGGATGCGGATGCGGACGCGGCGGCGGCGGCGACGACGACGGCGGCGAAAACGAAAACGGACCGGGTCCGCGCGTCGAGTACTGCCCCTGCTGCGCCATCCGCTGCCGCTGCAAATTCGCGAGCATCTCCTGTTGCTGCATCTGTTGCTCGTGCTGCTGTCGCATCCGAGCCGCCATCTCGTGATGATGCGCGAGGTACGCCACCTGCTGCGGCGAGTGCTGTTGCATCTGCGGTTGCCGCATCTGCGGGTGGTGCGTCTGTTGGTGATGCGTCCGGTGGTGGTGTTCATACTGCGTCTGCATCCGCTGCTGCATCTGTTGCTGGTCGTGAAACCCGTGCTGTTGTTGCTGCGTGAGGAGGTGATGGTGGTCGTGGCGCGCGTCGTGCGACGGCGGCGCGGGCGACGCGACAGGGATCGCCGCCGCCGCCGCGCGCTCGCGCTCTTGCGCTCGCTCGCGCTTCCCCTTCCGCTTCGCCTTCTCCGCGCCGCCGCCCGACGTGCGCGCGCCGTCGCCTATTCCGCCGCCGGTCAGCTCCAACCCCGCGAGCGCGTCGTCCAACCCCGGAGCTCGCGCGCGGTTCGGCGGCGGCGCCGTCGCCGGCGCCGCCGCCGCCGGTCGATCCCTCTCGCCAACCTCTCCCGCGCCGCCGCCGCTCTTCATCCTCGTCTCCACGTCCTTGCCGCGCTGTTTCTTCGGCGGCGGGCTCTTCATCGGCGACGCGGTCAGCGACGGGACGCTCGACCCCTCCCCCGGATCGACGTGTTGGCGTCGGTCCGTCCTTCTTCCCTTCCCCGTCTTCTCGGGTTTGTTCTTCTCTTTTTTCTCGGCGGCGCCGCCTCCGCCGCCGCCCTTCTCCTTCCCGCGTTGCTTCTTCTTCGGCGGCGGCGGCGCGACGACGGGCGCGGCCGCCGCCGCCGCCGCCGCCTCCGCCGCCGCCGCGTGCCCGCCCCCAACTTCCTCCCACCCTCCCCCGCCGTCCCTCGCCGACTCTCTCTCGTGCTCGTACCGCTCCAGCTCCGCCACCGTCGCCGCTCTCGCCGCCGCTCTCGCCGCCTCCTCCGTCTCCGCGGCGACGCGCGCCTCGCGCGCCGCCGCGATCGCGTTCGCCTCCGCGCGCTCCGCCGCCATCCGCGCCGCGCGCCGCGTCGACGGTGGCGGCGACGGATCGTACTTTTTCTTCCCGAACGGCCATCGAACGTCCAACTCCGTCCGCCACGGCGGCTTGGCTTGGAACGGGTCGCGGTGTGACGCGTCGGCGAGAAAATCGCACACCACGACGGTGATGTCGTCTCTGTTGTCCTTCTGCTTCTGCGCGAGCTTACACAACGCCGCGGCCGCGGCCTGCGTCCCGAGCTTCGCGCCGCAACTCGACGCCTGCTTCACGGTGACCGCATCCCACAGCCCGTCGCTCGCGAGGACGATGCGAAACCCCGGCTGATGGTCGGGCACGACGACGCGAGACACCTCCGGCTCGGAGATCACGCCTGTCGGGGTGGAGTTGAAAGGCGTCAGATGGAGTTGAAAGGCGTCGAGGTGTATCGGGATTGAAAGCGAGGGACCCTGGGCGGACAGACACGCCGGGAAAAGTCCTTAAGGATAGGCGTTCACCACGCGAACGCGGTCGTATGGGGACCGGTGTGAGATAGAACGCGCCTCCCTTCTTCCCGTCGCGGTCGCCCATCGATCGCGACACCGCGAGCCCCCCCGGCCACACCCGCAGCGGCCCGACCGGCTTCCCTTCCTCGAACGCGGTCGCGCGGACCTCCCCGCCCGCGGCCTCGATGCGGTTTCGCTCGCTCGCGGACGTGTCGAGTCTGTGTTCGGGCGTCAGCCTCGACGCCGACGACGCGCCGCCCGATGACTTGGTGCTGTTACGATGATGATGCGATCCCGTGTCGATCGTCGCGAGCGAGTCCCCGACCGCCGCGGACGTGACGCACCGCCCGTTCACGCACACGATCGTCGCCGTCGCGCCGCTGTGGATGTCTTTGAGCAAGAATTGGGCGTCCGACGCCGCGAACGCGTCCACGAGCGCGGCGGGGAGGCGTTCCTCGAGCGCGTCCTCGGCGTCGTCGTCGCGCGCGATCGGTCCGCGCGCGTCCAGCGCGTCGAGGATGCACGGCACGAGCGTCTCCGCGCAGTGCTCCGCGGCAGCCTTGCCGCCGTGGCCGTCGAACAAGCCGAACACGCTGAAGTGGCACGACGACGGCGGCGGCGACGCCGAACACCCCTCGGCGCCGTCGCCGTCGACGCGCGCCGGCGTCCACACCACGTCGGGCGACGCGAACGACTTGTCCTCGCCCTTCATCACCTTCCGGCTGTGCGCGACGCGAACGAACGGGTATCCGATCGCGTCGATCGCGCGCAGGGGGTGGGACACGACGTCTTTGGCGTTCACCATCGCGCCCGCCGCCGCCGCGCGAGCCGCGCTCTGAACGGAGGATCCGCGATCGTCCTGTCGTCGACGATGACAACGATCGATCAGTTGACGTTCGTTGACGTTCGCGCGGTTTCTGGTTTCAGGCGGTCGGTTTCAGGCGGTCGGTTCACCGCGGCGGTTTTTGGCGCTTCATCGATCTTCCCGAACCCGAGATGGCGGTCAAGAATCAGAAAACCCACGGCGCCGAGATCTCGGAAGCTGCCACGGCGTCCTTTCGCGGGCTCGTCCGACGCGTCGTGGCGTCGACCGAGCGCGCGCGCGCGCGCGGCGGCACAACGCCGCGCGGAGAGAGATGGTGACCGCGGCGAGCGCGCTGCCGACGCCCTCCGCGTCGCTCGCGCTCGGTCGCGCGCGGACGTCGCGCGCGGCGTCCGCGTCGCCGCGCTGCGCGGCGCGCCAGACGCCGCCGCCGCCGCCGACGACGACGCCATCGTGGAGGGTCGCGTCATCGTCGCGCGCGGTGACGACGCGCACCGGCGCGCGCGGGGGCGAGGCGTCGTGCAGGGCGTCCTATAGGACGCTGCCGTCGCGCCGCGAGCGAGGAGGACGAGGACGGGGACGCCACCGCGGCGGCGGCGGCGGCGGCGCGACGCGCGTCGCGTCCGCGGCGTCCGCGACGAAGCGCGCGTCCGCGACGCCGCAGACGATCGCGCGTTCCGACGGCAGTCCGTCGTCGTCGTCGTCGTCGCGACTCGAGCGACCGGTAGGGAACTCGTCCACCGCGCAGGCGATGGCGAACAGCGTGAACATCCTCCTCGGCGTCGGGCTCCTGTCCGTGCCGTACGCGCTGCAGCAGGGCGGCTGGGCGGGCCTCGGCGTGCTCTCCCTCCTCGGCGCGATGACAAACTACACCGGCAAGGCGCGTTCTGATTCACACCGGTCCCCATACGACCGCGTTGGCGTGGTGAACGCCGATCCTTAAGGACTTTGCCCGGCGCATCTCTCCGCCCAGCCCTTGCGTTCAATC